>WNFK01170156.1_pt1 | contig 10458 bp, 6 predicted proteins | sample 5400281 | NCBI WGS metagenome assembly WNFK01 (sample SAMN13153350, study PRJNA577476) | soil metagenome | isolation source: 20 cm soil on Douglas fir-dominated hillslope | place: USA:California | collected 2013-09-17
TCCAGTCGGGCGCGCGCGCCCAGGAGGCCAAGAAGTACGGCGCCGACGGGATGCCCAACGGCTGGGTCGACAATCCGCTGGCCTTCGTCTCGATCGCCGAGAATGGTACGGTCACGATCGTCTGCCATCGCTCGGAGATGGGGCAGGGGGTCAGGACCGGCATGCCGATGATCGTGGCCGACGAGCTCGAGGCCGACTGGAAGCGCGTGCGCGTCGCCCAGGCGACCGGTGACGAGAAGAAGTTCGGCAACCAGGACACCGACGGCTCGCGCAGCACCCGCCATTTCTTCGAGCCCATGCGCCGCTGCGGCGCCGCCGCGCGCGCCATGCTGGAGGCCGCGGCCGCCGAGCGCTGGAAGGTGCCGGTGAGCGAGGTGGCCGCCCGGAACCACGAGGTCGTCCACCGCGCCAGCGGGCGCCGCCTCGGATACGGCGCGCTCGCGAAGGCCGCCGCCGGCCAGCCGGTTCCCGCCCGCGCGTCGCTGCGTCTGAAAGATCCGAAAGACTTCCGCTACATCGGCAAGGGGCAGCTGAAGCTGGTCGATGCGGCCGACATCGCCAGCGGCAAGGCGAAGTACGGCATCGACACGCGGCTCGACGGCATGCTCTACGCGGTCGTGGCCCGTCCTCCCGTGCTGGGCGGCAAGGTGGCCAGCGTCGACGACGCCGAGGCGCTCAAGGTGCCGGGCGTGGTGAAGGTCGTCCAGATCGAGCCGAGCCCGCCGCCCGCGTTCTTCAATCCCCTGGGCGGCGTCGCGGTGCTGGCGCGCAACACCTGGGCCGCCATGCAGGGGCGCCGGGCCCTCAAGATCACGTGGGACGACGGACCGAACGCCAGCTACGACTCCGTGACCTACAAGGCGGCGCTCGAGGCGTCGGCGCGCAAGCCCGGGAAGGTCGTGCGCAACGACGGCGATTTCGACAAGGCCGCGGCCGGAGCCGCGAAGCGCCATCAGGCCGAATACTATATACCGCACCTGGCGCACGCGACGATGGAGCCGCCGGCCGCCACCGCGCGTATCACCGGAGGCAAGTGCGAGGTCTGGGGATGCTTCCAGTCGCCGCAGGCCGCGCGCGATTTGGTGGCCAAGCGGCTCGGCATGTCGGCCGACGACGTGACCGTGTACGTGACGCTGCTCGGCGGCGGCTTCGGCCGCAAATCCAAGCCGGACTTCGGCATCGAGGCGGCCGTGCTCTCGAAGGCGGTCGACGGAAAACCGGTCAAGGTCACGTGGACGCGTGACGACGACCTGCACAATTGCTACTACCACACGGTGTCGGTCGAGCATCTCGAGGCCGGCGTCGACGCGCAGGGCAAGCCGGTGGCGTGGCTGCACCGGACCGTCGCGCCCACGATCATCTCGACCTTCAACGCCGAGGCGAAGCACGAGGCGCCCCTCGAGCTCGGCATGGGCGTCATCAACGTGCCGTTCGCGATCCCCAACATTCGCATCGAGAACCCGGAGGCCGTCGCCCACACGCGGATCGGCTGGTTCCGGTCGGTCTCGAACATTCCGCATGCGTTCGCGATCCAGTCGTTCGTGGCCGAGCTGGCCGCGGCGGCGGGCCGCGATCCGAAGGACTTCCTGCTCGAGGTGATCGGCCCCGCCCGTCAGGTCAGCCCCGAGACGCTGGGCGACACCTGGAACCACGGCGAGTCGCCCGAGCGGTATCCAGTGGACACCGGGCGCCTGCGGCGCGTCGTGGAGACGGTGGCGCGCGAGGGGGGCTGGGGCCGGAAGCTGCCGAAGGGCCACGGGCTCGGCATCGCCGGCCACTACAGCTTCGTGAGCTACATCGCGGCGGTCGTGGAGGTCGCCGTCGACGCCAAAGGGGCGCTGACGATCCCGCGGGTCGACGTCGCGGTGGACTGCGGCGCCACGGTGAACCCGGAGCGCGTGCGGGCACAGATGGAAGGCGCGACCGTCATGGGCGTCGGCGTCGCGACGCTCGGCGAGATCAGCTACAAGGGCGGGCGCGTCGAGCAGAACAACTTCGACTCCTACCAGGTGACTGCCCGGCGGTGATTACGCCAAGCCGATGGGTGGTGTGGGCGAGCCGGGGGTCCCGCCGATACCTCCCGCGCTCTGCAACGCGATCTTCGCGGCGACGGGCAAGCGCATTCGCCGCCTGCCGATCCGCGATCAGCTGACCGTGTAATTTTGTCGGGCGCGGAGCGCCGTCAACGGCGCTCCGCGCCCCTGCCCCCGCTCATCAGCCCAAGGTCTCATTGTGGGGGAACCGTGAACCATGGTTCGTTCCCGGCAGTGAGGAGACTCCACGGGATCGTTCTGGCGCTGGCGAGCGCCGCGATGCTCGCCGAGGCGCAGACGCCGCCCCGCGCGGCGCCCCGCACCGAGCTGATGCTGGTGACCGGGTCCGAGTCCGGGACGTACTACGCGATGGGCCGGGACGTGAAGCGGCTGCTGGACGAGGTCGCGCCGGATTCGGGGATCGACCTGGCCATCGTGCCCTCGCAGGGCGCGCTCCAGAACGTCATCGACGTGTTTCGCTACTCGTCGATCCAGCTCGGCATCTCGCAGAGCGACGTGCTGGCCTATCTCGAGATCTACGCGCGCGGCGATGCCGACGCGCGGCGGGCGGTCGGCGGACTTCAGATCGTCGGCTACTTCTTCGAGGAGGACGTCTATCTCTTTGGCCGGCCCGGCATCAACGGGTTCGGAGATCTGACCGGCAAGCGCGTGGACATCGGCCCGGCGGGCAGCGGTACGACCGTGACCTCGCTCGTGCTCCTGCACCTCGCGGGAGTGGAGCCGCGAGAGCTGGTGAACTTCCCCGAGATCACCGACGCGGTGACGGCGCTTCGCAAGGGCCGGATCGACGCGTTCTTCCGCGTCGCCGCCACGCCGACGGACTATCTGAAGGAAAGCATCTCCGCCTCTCACGGCTTCGTGCTCGTTCCGATCCGGCTGAGCCCCAGCCCGGCGAGCGCGCCGCTGGCGCAGCACTACGTGCCGTCGACGATCCCGGCCCGTGCGTACCCCTGGCTCGATCGACCCGTGGACACGGTGAAAGTCAGGACGGTGGTCGTGACATCCGGTGCGCCTTCCGGCTCGTCTGTCTGCGACGCGATTGGCCGGCTGGCCCGGATCGTGTCCGAGCACCGCTCCTGGCTCGAGCGGAACGGGCACCCCAAGTGGAAGGACCATAGCGGCGCCAGGGATCTATCCGCCGATCCGCGCGCCAGCTCCTGCGTGGTGCAGGCTCTCCGCCGGTAGGCCCCGTGCGTCGACACGGCGTCCCGGGCGGGGTCGCCCTCGCCATCACGCTGGGGGCACTCCTGCTGGCGGCCACCGTGTGCGCGCAGGACGCTCAGCGCGAGGAGGCTGTGAGATGGGCCCGCGCGGGTGACCGCGATCGGGCGATCGCGCGCCTGCGCGAGCTGCGAGTCGCCTACCCGGGGAACGTTCCGATCGCGTCCGATCTCGCGACAATTCTGCAGTGGGCGGGCCGCGATCGGGAGGCGCTGGACGTGTTCGACACGGTCGGCCCCGATGCCGCGCCGGACTACGCCTTGTTCGCCGCGGCCCGCAGCGCGCGCGCCCTGGGTGAGCTCGACCGCGCCGGCGCGTACCTCCGTCGGGGCGCCGAGCGCTTTCCCGACGACCCACGCTGGCCGACCCTTCAGGCGCTGGTCGACGTGGATGGCGGACGGCTCGAGGCTGCCCGGGAGGTCCTGACAGCAACGTACGGAACGGACCCCACGGACATCGAGGGACTGCTCGCGTGGGCTTACCTCTCCGTACGATCCCGCGATGCGCCGGCGGCCCTCCGCTACCACACCGAGGTGCTGAAGCGGCAGCCCGAGAACCGCGAGGCCCTCAAGGGCCGAGTCATGGCCCTGGAGTCGCTCGGGGCACCGTTTCGGGCCGAGGAGCTCGCGCGTGACCCGTCGGGGCTGCTCGGCGAGACCGAGAAAGACCGCGTGGCCGAGACGAAGTCCGCGCTGCTGCTCCGCTGGGGGAAGCTATCGACCACCGATCCCACCCATCGGTACGACGCCACCGACCGCAGCATCGAAGTCCTCGAACGCCGCGTCGCCGAGCTGGAAGCCCGGTCGCTCACGGCGGCCCTCCAGCGAGCCCGGTTTGATCTCATCGTCGCCTATCGCGAACGGTCCCGGATGCGGGACGCGGTGGCGCTGTACGAGCAGCTGCGCCGGGATGGGGTGACGGTGCCGCCCTATGCTCGGTTGAGCGCTGCCTCCGCGTACCTCTATCTCGAGAAGCCCGAGATGGCCCGGGATCTCTACCAGTCCGTGGTCGACGAGAATCCGCAGGACTTCGAGGTCCGCTTTGAGGCGCGGCTGGGACTCTTCTATGCGTGGGTGGAACTCGAGCGCTACGACCGGGCCTACGAGGTGATCGACGCGCTCGACCGGGAGCAGCCGCGCTTCACGCAATACCGCGACACCGGTGCCACGGTCGAGAACGACTCGAAGGCCACGACGGCGGTGGGGGCCGCGCTCGCCCGCTCTTACGCGGGCCAGCAGGGAGAGGCGTGGGACCGATTGTCGCCCCTCGCGGCGGCGGCGCCGGCGGCGAGCGGGCTCCAGGCCGACCTCGCGAGCGTGGCGCGCTCGCGAGGCTGGCCGCGCCGCTCACTGGCGCTGGTCGAGCCCTGGATACGAGCGGAGCCGAACAATGCCGACGTCAAGCTCGGTCAGGCCGAGAGTCTGCTCGCTCTCCGCCGATACCCGGAAGCCGGTGCGGCAATCGCCGATCTGTACCGCCTCTATCCCGAGAACAAGGGCGTACAGAACCTCAAGCTCGACTGGGATGTCCACGAGATGGCGGAGTGGGTGACCCGGGTCGAGCCGAGCTACGGCGCGGAGCCGACGGCGCCCGGCGCCGGCGTCGCGGTCGAGACCCGCCTCTGGTCGCCCCCGCTCTGGAGCTACTGGAGGGCCAGCCTCGGCTATCGCTACGCGACGGAAGATCTCGAGGAGGGCCGCGAGACATTCCAACGCGCCGCGGCCGGCATCGAGTACCGCGGGCCGGTCTTGCGCGTGTTCGCCGAGCTCACGTACAACGCGAGCACCGAGAACGGCGTGGGCGGCCGGGCGGAGGTCGAGTGGACTCCGACCGATCACCTACGCCTCTTCGCCGTCGGGGAGATCTTTTCCCGGGAGACGCCGATGCGCGCCTTGAAGAACGGGGTGAGGGCCAACGCGGTCGACCTCGGAGTCGGCTACCGGTTCCACGAGAGCCGGGACGTCGCGCTCGCATGGCGGCTGATGGATTTCAGCGACGGGAACGTGCGCAACGAGTTCTTCCCGCGCTTCGCCCAGCGCGTGCTCGATCTGCCGCGGTTCACGCTGACGGGCGCTGTCGACCTGTATTTTGCTACCAATTCACGGACCGATGTCGCGTACTTCAGCCCGGAGCGACTATTCAGCCCCACTGTCGCGCTGACCGCCGAACACCTCGCATGGCGACGGTATCGGTGGTCCTTCGTGCACGCCCTCACCGGAACCGTCGGCGGAACCTTCCAGTCGGGCTTCGCCGGCGCGCCGATCGGCGGCGTCGCCTACGAGCACCGGTGGCAGTTCGGGCTCCGGGTCGATCTCTCCTATGGCATCCTCTTCGGCAGTCGGGTGTTCGATGGTGACCGCGAGCAGGAAATCGCCGCCTTCACCCAGCTGAACGTGAGGTTCTGAACGATGCGTCGCGCCCTGATCCTGATCCTGCTCCTGATCGCCCGCGCCGTGCCGGCAGCGGCCGCCGACACAGACTTCGCCGTGATCGCGTATCACGACGTCGTCGACAGCGAGCGCTCCCTGGGCTACGACACGGTCACCCTGCGTAGCCTGGCCATGCACTTCGACTGGCTGCGGGCCAATGGTTATCGCGTCGTGTCCCTGGACGACGTTGTCGCCGCGCAACGGGTCGAGCGGCCGCTCCCGCCCCGGGCCGTGCTGCTCACGTTCGACGACGGCTACCGGAGCTTCTACACGCGCGTCTATCCGCTGCTGATCGCGTTCAAGTATCCGGCCGTCCTCTCCGTGGTCGGCAGCTTTCTCGATGTCCCGCCCCGAGGGCAGGTCCGCTACGGCACGGCCCTGGTCGCGCGCGAGGATTTCGTGAGCTGGGAGCAGCTGCGCGAGATGCAGCGCTCCGGGCTCGTAGAGGTGGGCTCCCATACCTACGGCCTGCACACCACCATCTTCACGAACCCCCAGGGCGGTGAGGTTCCGGCCGCGATCGGACATGGGTTCATTCGGCGACAGCCGGGGCCGCGGATCGCCGAGCGGTACCGGGTCCAGACGCCAGCGCCCCGGTTCGGGGACGCGCTCGCGCTCCTCAAAATGCCTTTCCAGCAGTACCTCGCGTTCGCGGCCGACCTGGCGCAGGCCGCCATCGACCACGCCTACGATCCCCGCACGGGCCGATACGAGACGGACGAGGAGTACGGGGGACGGATCCGTGCCGACCTCGCGCGAAACAGCGAGCTTCTCGAGGCTCAGCTCGGCACGCGGCCACGGGTCATCGCGTGGCCGTACGGGCGGTGGAACGAGGGGACGGTCGAAGCCGCCCGCAAGGTTGGAATGCCGATCAGCCTGACCCTGGATCCCGAGCGCGCTGACGCGAAGGATCTCGGACGCATCGGCCGCTTCTACGCCACGAGCAATCCGGGGCTCGAGTTCCTCAACTCGGTTCTCGCGAAGCCGCCGGAGCCGACGCTCCTGCGCGGTCTCTGCGTAAACCTGGACGAGATCTACGCGCGGTCGGAAGAGGAGAGCGAGGTCAAGCTCGGCAAGGTGCTCGACAGTGTCCTGGCCTTTCAGCCGAATGCGATTCTGCTGGCCGCCGCCTCGTCGACTCCCGGCGGCGGAGTGTACTTTCCGACCGATCGCCTCCCGGTCCGCGCCGATCTCCTCAATCGTGTGGCCTGGCAGCTGTTCACGCGGACGGGCGCGGAAGTATACGCGTGGCTGCCTGCAGAGCAGGCGGGACGCGACACCGAGACGGCCGTTGCCGTCTACGGCGCGCTGGCGAGATCGACGCCGTTCCAGGGAGTGGGAATCGGCGCGACATTTCTCACGGGCGACCTGTCGCCGGTGGCGTTGCCGCCGGGTGCGAGCCGCTGGGACCCGAGGACCCCTCGGCGGCTGCGCGCAGCACAGAACCGGACTCGATTGCCCGAGCAGGCCCGGCGCGGGCTCGGCCTGCTCGACGCCGTGACCCACTACCAGCCCGCGGCCAGAGTCCTCGACGTGGTGGAGCTTTCACGCTTGCGCCGCCCCACCGAGGTGGTCGCAGATGCGGCCGACTACCTGGCAATCCGATGGAACGGGTCGTCGAACGAGGCACTCGCGGCCCTGAAGAGGCTTGGATGGCTCGAGGGAGACCACTGGGGACGGCTCGTCCTCTTCAGCAATCGGAGCTCGCCGGCGGAGTGGCGTCGGTTGCAGCGTGCGGGCCTCCTGAGCAGCATCTATTGCCCCGACCGCCTGCTCGACCGGCCCGGCGACGTGGCGGCAATGGGCCAGGTGGTCGGCGGCTCGTCGTACCCGTTCCGGCCCTGAGCTGAGCATGCTCGAGCACGCCCAGGCCGTCGTCGACGCGCTCCAGCGATTCGAGTTCGCCTATCCATTCGTCATGGGAGGAGTCTGGGTGGCCGGCGCGCTCTTCTTCTGGTGGTTCGAGGAGCGACGCGCGGGCACCTCGCTCGGGCCGCCTTTGCCGAGCCCGTGTCCGCGCGTCGCCGTGATCGTGCCCTGTCACGACGAGGCGCCTCAGATAGCCGAGACGATCCGCGCTCTCAGGGAGCTGCGTTATCCGGACTACGAGATCGTCGCGGTCGACGACGGGAGCACCGATGAAACCGGCCGCATTCTCGAATCGCTCGCCGGCCACGATCCGAGGTTCCGCGTTGTGCGCCTGCGGGTGAATCAAGGCAAGGCGGCGGCTCTCCGCGCGGGCGTTGCGTCGACCACCGCGGAGTACGTGATTTGCATCGACGGGGATGCTCTCCTCGAAGAGGACGCGGTCGGCTGGATGGTCCACGCCCTCACGGCTTCGGACGACACTGGCGCGGTGACGGGGAACCCGCGCATCCGCTCGCGGTCCACTTCGCTGGGACGGCTGCAGGTCGGCGAGTTCTCGACGCTGGTGGGTCTCATCAAGCGAGCCCAGATGGTGCTGGGCTACCTCTTCACCGTCTCCGGGGTGGTCTGCGGCTTCCGACGGCGCGCGCTCGCCGACGTGGGCTACTGGCGCTCCGACGTGCTCACCGAGGACGTCGACGTCACCTGGCGCCTGCAGCTCGCGGGCTGGCGCGTGCGGTTCGAGCCTCGGGCGCTCTGCTGGATTCTCACGCCGGAAACGCTCCGGGGACTCTGGCGCCAGCGGCTCCGCTGGGCGACCGGTTCGGTCCAGGTGTTCCTCGGATGCTTGCCCCGACTTCTCCGGTGGCGATCGCGAGGCATGTGGATGATGGTCGGCGAATACCTGATGAGCACGGCCTGGGCATTCGTCGCGGTTACGCTGACCGCCATCTGGCTCGCGGCTCTCCTGCCGGGCGTCTCGCTCCCGGTATCGGTGGGCGGCCTGGTTCCGCGCGAGTGGGGGCGGAGTCGAACGATACCTCCCGTCCGTGATCGGGTACCCGTTCGCGTTCTGGATGCTCATGGCACTCACCGTCGTCGTGGCGCTCCCCCGCGCGCTGTTGCGAGGGCGAGGCCGGCCGGCGATCTGGGTGAGTCCCGACCGCGGCCTCTCGAGGAATCCGTGAAGGGCCGCGACCTGATCATCGACGTCCCCGGCCGGCGCTCTCGCCTGCTTCGCTGGCGTGATCGGTGCCTCACGCTATTGCTCTGGGGCGCGTGGAGTCGACCGGTCGATGCTCTCGCCCGGCTCGGCCTCGGCCCATTCGCCAACGACGGCGACCTGGTGTGGGATATCTTCCTGCGCGATCTCAGCGAAGCGACGAGCGCCATGAGCGTGCTGATCGTCGTGCTCTGTGTCTGGGGCGGCTATCAGCGTTGTCGCCGCAGGGCTGCCGCACGTGCGCCCCGCATATCGCATGGCGGCGACCGGTCTGGATGGTAAGGTCTTCGCTGAGGGGGGCTTCCATGGACGGGGGCGAGGATGAGAAGTGGAAGGTGGTCGCGTCGTCGGATACGAGTCCGGAGGAGGCGGCCCGAAAGGCCTTGAACAAGATCCTGAAGTGCTCCATCAACCGGCGAAAAGAGTACGGAGCCATGATCTGTCTCAAAGCCGGCAAGTACGTCGCGCTCAAGTGGCGAACCCAGGACGAGCCGAACAAGGTCGACGTCGGCCAGAACGAGGAGAACTGCGGCTGCCCGCCGGGCGCGACTCCGGTCGCGTACTACCACACGCATCCCCTGTACTCGCAGGCCGGCATGAAGGCGAGCTACAACGAGTTCTCCGACGAGGACATCGCCGTGGCGACGGGGCACAACATCGACGCCTACGTGGGAACGCTCGACGGCAGCTTCCTGAAATACGACTACAAGCTCGGAAAGCCGGCGCTCCGCCTGCGCGGCAGGCTGAGAAACGGCTAGGAGCGCGTCCGATGCCGACCCCGAACCCGCTGCCCCCGCAGATCGAGCAGTTTCTCCACGACAACCCGCAGGGCGTGCTCACGTCGTTCCGGCGCAACGGGATGCCGCAGCTCAGCATCGTCACCGTCTACCCGCGCGACGGCGGCGTGGGCGTCTCCATCACGGAGACGCGCGCGAAGTTCAAGAACCTCCTGCGGGACGCGCGCTGCTCGATCCTGGTCTCGCACGTCGACTGGTGGTCGGGCTTCCTGGTGTTCGAGGGCCGAGTCGAGCTCGTCCACTCCGGCAACACCGACCCCGAGAAGCTGCGTCTGGCCCGGCGGCACATCTTCAGCGCCACCACGCGGCGGCGCAGCGCCGACTGGGATCAGTACGACCGGATCGCGGCGGCCGACAAGCGGGTCGCGCTGGTGCTGCGGCCCGACCACATCTACGGCTCGGCGCTGGCCCGCATGCGCGACGCGGTAACGAAGTAGCGCGACGGCCGGCCTCCTCCCACGCGGAGGAGGCCGGCGATCATCGCGGAGTTGTTGTTTCTAGTCCCGGAGCCCGAACACCCAGATCACGCCGCCCTGCGGCACGTCGGTCTTGGTGCCGCGGAACGTGTCGAGCCGCGCCTGCATCCGCTGGGCGTCGACGCCCCAGCCCGATTGCACGGCGACGTACTGCACGCCGTCGATCGCGAACGAGCTCGGCACGCCGGTAATGCCGGAGTTGGTCTTGAACTTCCAGAGCTCGGCGCCGGTCTTCGCGTCGAACGCCCAGAAGTTGCGGTCGTTGGTGCCGCCGAGGAAGACGAGCCCGCCGCCGGTGGTGAGGATGGGCCCCCAGTTCTGGAAGGGGAACTTGTGGGTCCAGACCCGCTGGCCGGTGGTCATGTCCCAGGCCTGCAGCTCGCCGATGTGATT
>WNFK01259563.1_pt1 | contig 10453 bp, 5 predicted proteins | sample 5400281 | NCBI WGS metagenome assembly WNFK01 (sample SAMN13153350, study PRJNA577476) | soil metagenome | isolation source: 20 cm soil on Douglas fir-dominated hillslope | place: USA:California | collected 2013-09-17
GTGGGCCGAGGAGGCGAAGCCGTATCAGCCGAAGGGGGCGACCGGCGTCGGCGTCCGGACGCTGGCGGAGCTCGCGCTCGACGTGGAGTCGTGGAGCAAACCGACGTAGGGGCCGGCTGCAGCCGGCCCGTAGTACCCTGAAGTGCGGCCGGCTTCAGCCGGTCCAGACCCATGTCATCGCAGCAGCCTGGTCCCGTCCCCTCGCCGGCCCCCGCGCCGGGATCTGTTCCCGCTCCGGCACCGCTGGCCGGGCATCCGATCATCATCCAGACGATTCATCAGCCGCCGATCACGCGCGAGATCACGATGGGCGACGTGGTCCTCGGGTCGGCCGGCTTCGTCGGCGTGGTGATGATTGCCGCGGCGATTGCCGGCCTCCTGGTCGGCCTCGTCGTCGTGCTGATGAAGCGGGCGCGCGACAAGGCAGCAGGACCAACCGATCCCGGTCACGCCAGGCTCCGAAGCTAACGTCCCGGCGCACCGGGTATTTGTATTTTGTTTTCCGCGACGGTATCGGAAGAGCTACACTCGGCACCGCGCTCATCCCCTCAGAATTCAAATAGACCTCAGGAAATCCGGCCTTTCGTCGGATGTTTCGGTAACGGAAGTCTCGTCGCGGCTGCTTTCGCAAGTGAAAGGAGTCTCGCATGCCCGCCCGGTCTAATTCGGCACCGCGAATCACACGATGTCGTGCGCACTGGGATGGGAAGCTTGCGGTTGTCAACCTGCTCTGCTTCGCCAGCCTTGCGCTGAACATCAATGGTGCCTGGGCGCAGACCGCCACCGCCTCTGTCTATGGCGAAGTGGCTGACTCGCAGCGACGGGTCGTCCCCCGCGCCACGGTGACCGTCGTCCATGTCGAGACCGGGACTTCGAACACAATTCTGACTGACGAACGCGGCGAGTACCAGTTCGTTGGGCTGCGGCCGGGCACATACACAATCAGGGCCCAACTGAGCGGCTTCAGGACGACGATCGCCGCGAACGTGCCACTTCTTGTCGACACGACCACCAGGCACAACCTGCTTCTCGAGGTGGGCGACATCGCCGAAACCGTGAACGTCGTCGCCGAGAGCACGCAAATCAATACGACCGATGCCAGCCTCGGCAATGCGATTTCCCGCAATCAGATTCGCCGCCTGCCGATTGAAGCGCAGAACGTCGTGCAGCTCTTGAGCCTGCAGCCCGGTGCGGTCTTTGTTCCCAAGATGCCGTCGCAGGCCGGAGGCGACGAGGAGGACCCGCGGTACGGGGCCGTGGGCGGCGCGCGGGCCGATCAGCAGAGCGTGACGCTCGACGGCATAGACGTCAGCGACCCGCAGAATCAGACCGCGTACACGTCGGCGGTGCGCGTGACGCAGGAAGCACTGCAGGAATTTCGCGTCAGTACCGCGAACTACAACGCCGACATGGGGCGGTCCAGCGGACCGCAGGTCTCGCTCGTGACCCGAAGCGGCACGAACCGGTTCGAAGGCTCCGGCTATTGGACGTTCCGCCGCACGAGGACATCGAGCAATGAGTACTTCCTGAAACTGTCCCAGCTCGCCGCCGGGCAGCCGAACACCGCGCCGAAACTGGATAAGGATATTGTCGGCGGCTCCCTCGGAGGGCCGATTCGAAGCAACCGGCTCTTCTTTTTCGCCAATGTCGAGAGCCTGCGCGAGCAGAGCGAGACACCGCTCATCCGGGCGGTGCCGTCGAATTCGTTCCGTGACGGCGTCCTGATGTATCAGTGCACCTCGGCTGTCGCGTGCCCGGGCGGCAGCGTCCGCGGCATCAACGGTACGCACGCTGTTCCCTCGGGCTGGTATGGCATGACGCCTGCTGAGATTGCAGCGCTCGACCCACTGCGGATCGGGCCGAGTGGGGCCGCGTCGGGTTACTTCAGGCAGTACCCCTCACCCAACGACCCTGGCCGCGACACCAACAACATCGCGGCGTTCCGCTTCGCCGCGCCGATCGAAAACCGATTCTTCACGCTGCTCAGCCGTGTCGATTACAACCTGACCGCGTCTGGAAGCCACAAATTCTTTGGCCGCTTCGCGAGGCAGGACGACACGATCAACGACCCGCCGCAATTCCCTGGACAAGGCCCCCGACGGCAGCATCTGTCGAACAACTTCGGTCTCGCGCTTGGCTCTGATGCCGTCCTGTCCTCGGCCTCGGTCAACACGCTCCGCTACGGCGCCACGAAGATCGACGACACCATTCGCGGGGTCACGAACAGCAACTACGTCAGATTCCGCTTCATCGATCCGTTCGACGGTTCCGGGGTGACCGGACCGGACGGAACGTTCACCAACACGCGGGCGCCGACCACGCACAATTTCGTTGACGACTTCTCGTGGGTCCGCAAGACCCACAGCGTGAAGGCCGGTGCGAACCTGCGCTTCACGCGTGTGCCGAAACAGCGGTTCGAGAACTCGTTCCTGAGTGCGTCGGTGAACGCGTCCTGGGTGGCCGGTGTGGGTCGCCGGAACATGCCTGGAAGTACGTTCTGCACGGTGCCGGTTTGCTCCACTCTGCCCGCTGTTGCCTCCACCGGGCAGGCCGGATACGCCGATGCGTGGCTCAATGTCCTTGGCGTGATGTCACAGGCCACGCAGCGCGCCAACTACGACCTGCAGGGCAATCCACAGCCGGCCGGATCGGCTGTCGCCCGTACATTCGGATCCGACGAATATGAGGTCTATCTGCAGGACAGTTGGCAGGTCCGCCCAAGTCTGACGCTGACCGGCGGGCTTCGTTACAGCCTGTATTCCCCGCCATTCGAGGTGAATGGCTTGCAGGTCGCGCCGGCGATCAGCATGGGCGATTGGTTCGACGAACGCGTGCGCAACATGCGGCAAGGAATTCCGTCGAACCGCAGTCCGATCATCACATTCGACCTCGCCGGCCCGAAGAACGGTCGCAAGGGCTTCTACTCGTGGGACAAGAACAACGTTTCGCCGCGCATCGCCGCCGCTTGGAGTCCTACGGCCGAGCGGGGACTGCTGCACTGGCTGACCGGCGACCGTCGACTCGTAGTGCGCGGCGGCTACTCGAAAGTGTTCGACCGCGTTGGAGCAGGATTGGCGACGAACTTTGACGAGGGCTTCGCGTTCGGTATGTCGACGACGATCAGCAGCCCCTTCGGTGCGCCGTATGAAGAGAACCCTGCTGCGCGATTCACGAATCCCACGACCCTGCCGCCTACCGTACCAGCAGCACCGGCCGGCGGATTTCCTCAAACTCCTCCGCGCCGGCAGGGCATCATCGCAGAGACGATTGACGACACGCTGGTCACTCCAACGTCACACGTGGCTACCGCTGTTGTCGGTCGTGAACTAGGGCGCAATCTTACCGTCGAAGCCGGCTATCTGGGCCGCTTCGGCCGCAACCAGCTCGTTCGCCGCGACCTGGCGATGCCGCTCGATCTGGTGGACACGCGCTCCGGCATGAGCTACTTCGTCGCAGCGCAGGCGGCAATCAAAGCCGCTCAGGCCGGGGGCATTACCGATCGATCGCCGTCTTCGGCGTACAGCGCCCTGCCGCAGATTGCGTACTGGGAGAACCTCTTCCCCGGCGCGGCAGGCGGCGGTCTCACCGCGACGCAGGTAGTGACACGCGCGTTCATGTTGAACGGACCGGATTGGATGAGCGCTCTCTATGAGATGGACACGGCGTGCAGCCCGGCCTGCAGCATCTTCGGTCCGTATGCCTATTTCGCCGAACAGTACGACTCGGTCGCGGCGGTAAGCTCCGTCGGCCGATCGAATTACCACGCGATGCTGGTGACGCTGCGGAGGCGGTATGCCGATGGTTTCCAGTTCGACGTCAACTACACGTTGTCCCACTCGAAAGACATGGGATCGGAAGTCGAGCGCGGTTCTGCGTTCACGAACTTCGCCAACGGCGGCTATTCGGGCTTTCTGATCAATACGTTTGACCCGGAGTCGAGCTACGGTCCATCCGACTTCGACGTGCGACATCAGATCAATTCGAACTGGGTCGCCGACCTGCCGTTTGGGAGAGGCCGCCACTTCGGCCGAAACATCGGCGGCGCGCTCAATCGCGTTGTCGGCGATTGGTCGGCTGCGGGGTTGATCCGCTGGACAAGTGGGTTCCCATTCAACGTTTACAACTGCCGCTCGTGCTGGACCACGAACTGGGACATCCAGGGCAACGCCATGCTCGTCGATCCCGATCGGCTTCCGCCTACCAGGACGACGCGCAACGTCGTGAACGATCGACCGAGTCCGTTTTCAGACCCCACCGAGGCGCTGAAGTACTTCCGCCGCGCGCTGCCTGGTGAGGTCGGTATCCGCAACATCCTCCGCGGCGACGGCTATTTCACCATCGACACCAGCCTTGGCAAGTCATGGTCGACCGGTATCTCCAACAATCGCTTAGGGTTCCGGTGGGACGTCTTCAACGTGACGAACACACCGAAGTTCGATGTCGGACAGATGCAGGGTTTTCCGGATCTGTCCAATTTCGGCCAATACGACGGAGCGCTTGCAACCTGTGACGCGCGGGCGGGCCGCTGTATGCAGTTTGGCCTGCGCTACGACTTCTAGGACGTTTTGTTCGCCTGATTCTCGGTTGCTGTTCAACGCGTGACTCCTCGTTAGGAACCATCCCGCGAGACGTTATCCAAGGGCAGTCGAACATCAGATGTCGTGAGTGGACTTAGTCGGTGCTGCGAGATTGCGCGGGCCAGGAAAAGTCGCTCGCTGCGGCGAATCAGGCGGTTCCTTGAGTTGTCGTCCCTCGGTCGTCCTAATCTCAGCGTGAGGAGTTCTATGCAGGAACGAATGACGTCAGAGGTGCCCAGCAGCAGTCCTACGGATCCGAAGTGGACGGTGATGATTTTCATGGGCGCCGCGACCATCGCAGGCAATGAATCTCTTACTGCCGCCGCCGAAGCCGACCTGATGGAGATGCAATCGGTCGGGTCTAACCGCACATCTCTGAATATCTACGTTCAGATCCATCGGGGTGATGGAAAAGCTCCAAAGGAGGCGCGCATCGAAAAAGGCGGCCCGGTCACGATCGAGGCGCTCGCCGATGTACCCGATACGCCTGAGCGCCGCAATCTCCTCGAGGGGCAGGCTCTCTTGGGTTTTGTCGAATCGGCGTTGTACACCGCTGGGCATAATCCCGGCGTGGATCACGCGATGTTGGTACTGTGGGGACACGCCTACGATTTTGCATTTGGCCGCGAAAAGAAAAGGAACGGTGTTATCGACGCGATTGATTTGCACGACATCGGCATCGTCCTGAAGAGTATCCAGCAACGATTCAATGGCGCAAAGTTGGACATTCTTGGCTGCGATGCTTGCGATCTGGCGACGGTGGAGATGGCGTGCGAGCTCGCACCTTTCGCGAAGTACCTCCTTGCCTCGCAGATAGGTGTTCCCCTCCCGGGCTGGCCGTACGATCGCATCCTCGACCGGCTTCGCGATCCGAAAGACAAGCTCATGTTGCCGGCCGAGTTCGGCTCTTACGCTGTGCGGCGCTTCTGCGAAGCGTACAGTCCTGAATCGCGGACTGTTTCGTTGACGTTCCTGGATCTGCAGCGCTCGAATGAACTGTTAGTGGCCGCCGCGTTCCTGGCGAAAGTGCTCGAGGAGAAGATCGCCGATCCGTACATGCGGGACCGTATAGCGGATCTGTTCTGGCAGTCACAAACAGGCGGCGGCAAACCGTTTGTCGATCTTGCGGATCTGTGCCTCACCCTCGTGCGCAGCAACAGCGACGACGCAGACATCGTCGAGGCCGCTACAAATCTTGGCGATTTCCTGATCAGCGCGAACCATCCGGTTGCCGGCACCCGAGGTGCCGAACGGCCGTTCGTCATGGAACACGGCCGCAATACCTGTGAAACCGCGCGGCTGAACGGCGTCAGCATCTACGCACCGCACGTAGCGCCCGATGCTCAGTTCGATGCAGTTTTCGACATGTACAAGGGGTTCAACTTCGCCAAGGTAACCCAATGGAAAGACGTTGTGCGCGCGCTCGCGACGTTGTCGTAGCCATTTGCCATTGAGGAGAGATCATCATGCCTGACACGGCGCAAATTGACGAACAGAGGAAGGTAGAGGATCAGAGGAAGCACGAGGAAGCGAGGCAAAAGGAACCTATTCCGAAGTGGGCGGTGCGCGGGCGCACCGACCCGGATCGCGGACGGACCGACCCCGACCGTGGACGCACCGACCCCGACCGTGGGCGCACGGACCCGGATCGTGGGCGTACTGACCCTGACCGCGGGTTCGGTATCGGCGGCCCGCGTACTGATCGCGCTGTTGGAGATATCGTCCGCGCAGCCGCCAGCCTCGGCGGGCATTTAATCGTGGCCTTCGTTGCTCCGATCAGTGCGTCGATACGATCTGGCGACTCGGCGCCGCCCGTCAGCGATTCCGGAGTCTCGGCGGATGACGCCGCCACCCTGGCCCGGTCCAAGCGCCTACAGTTCGAGTTTGATTTTGCAGAAACGAATACGAAGCGCTGAGCTGCGACGCCAGGCGTGAGCAGCCTTTGCGGCTCGTTCAGAACAGGCTCGCGGTCGTGATTGCTTCGAGGAACGGATTCGCCATGTGATTCCCTGTTCACTCCGCGCGGTGTCACCTCTGATTGCGCTCGCCCTCCTCCCATTGGCTGCGCAGAGTCGGCCGGATGTCCCTTCCGGTGACGTGCAAGAGCTCCTTGCTGAAGGTCTGTACGACCGAGCCGAAGCGGTTGCACGCGACGACGTCGCGCGCCTCCGCGTTGCGGACGGTGACGAGTCAATCGAGGTCGCGCTCGCCTCTGACCATCTCGTGCGGGCAGCGATCTTGAACGGGCATGCAACTCAGAACGAAACGCTCACGTTCGCCAGGAACGCGCTGCGCATCAAAGAGGCGCATCTCGGAGCAGACCATTCCCAGTTTGTAACGTCGCTCGTGAACCTTGGAGACGTGTTGACGGCGGCGGCCGAATACGAGGAAGCAATCGCCATTGCGAGGCGAGCGGTCGGGTTGAGCGAGCGCGGCGCCGAACTCGATAGTCTCGCCGTCGCCGACGCACTCGATCATCTGGGCAGCACGCTCTCCGCGGCCCGCCGTTACGACGACGCCTTGCAGGCGCTGGACCGCAGCCTCGCCCTGAAAGAGAACGTCCTGGACGACAACGATCCGGCGATCGCTCGAACGCTCGAATCGCTCGGCCTGGTGCTGCAGCGTAAAGGAGAATACGAGCGCGCGGGGCAAATGGTGCGACGAGCGGCTGCGATACAGCAGGCAGCCGGTGTTGATCATCCGACGTATGTCGGCACGCTCAACCTGATGGCGCAGCAACTCTGGTTTGAGGGTCGTCTCGTCGAGTCAAAGAACACTTCCGAACAGGCGGTAGCCCTCGCCGAGCGCGTCCTCAGATCGGATCATCCTACCTTGGCACTGTCGCTTCGATACCTTGGGTCGACGCTGGAAGATCTCGGCAACCTTGAAGAGTCCATCGCGCTAAAAGAGCGAGCGCTGGCGATCGCCGAGCGTGAATTCGGCACCAGCTATTTCGAGACCGCGTACTACTTGTATTCGGTGGCGTATGCCGCGCTGCTCAAAGGCGAATATGTGAGCGCCCGGGAGCGTTTCCGCCGCGCGTTGACCATCTTCGAGAACCGATACGGCCCATGGCACGACGTCGTCGCGACGACTCTGTCGCAACTCGCTCGTGTGGATGCGGCGCTTGGCGATTTCGCGGTTGCGAGAAAAGAACAGGCTCGCGCGGTGACCATTCAGGAACGTGTGGGCGGCCCGAATCATCCGTACGTCGCCATGGCGTTGATGGACCTGGCAGAGGTCTATCGACAAGCGGGCGCGCCGGTCCAGGCACTGCCGTTGCTCGACCGCGCACTCGCAATCAGGCGCAGAAGCCTGGGACCCAATCATCGCGATGTGGCTTGGACCCTTTCGGATCTCGCGTTAACCCTGACGCAGACAGGTCGGACGACGCAGGCGCAGATGGCGGCCAGACGTGCGGTCGAGATATGGGAAGGGCTCGATACACCTGACGCGCCCGAGTACGCCACGGTGCTCGCACTGTACGCCGATTTGCAGTTACGGCACGGGGACGACGCGGCGGCGAGGGAGTACTACGCGAAAGCTTTGGCGATTCGTGCAAAGGTGTTCGGCACATCGAATCCTGTGTATGCCGACGCGCAGGCACGTCTCGCGCTGGCGCTCGCCAATCTCGGAAACCGTGAGTCTGCGCTCACCAATGCCGCCGCCGCGGAAGCTACCGGACGCGACCATCTGAGCACCATGTTGCAGTCGCTGCCGGAGCGTATGTCGCTCGATTATGCGGCCGTGCGCCCGCGAGCACTGGACCTCATGCTGTCGCTCACCGCATCGACGCCAGAGGACATTGACGTCGCGATCGATGGCGTCATCCGCAGCCGCGCGCTGGTGCTGGACGAAATGGCGGCCCGCCAGCGTTCGCAGCGCGTGGCCTCCGAGAGTTCGGACCCGCTCAGAGCCGCGTTTCTCGCCGCGCAGCAGCGCCTCGCGAACCTGATTGTGCGCGGACCTGACCAGGTGTCGCCGGCGCAGTACACGGCAGTCCTCAACACCGCACGCCGCGAAAGCGAGCAGGCGGAGCAGGCGCTCGCGGAGCGAAGCGCGGAATTCAGGGCCGAGCGCAGCCGTGTCCAACTTGGCCTCGACGACGTGAAGGCATCCCTACCGCCTGGCGGGGCACTCGTCTCATTCGTCCGCTATGAGCGGACGTTCTTTCGTGAGCCGGTGAAAAATCCGGCGATGCATCGCCCGGCGCGGCCCTCCTCGCGCACCGAGCCGTCGTATCTCGCGTTCGTACTCCAGGCAAACCAGCCGCCGGCTGTCGTGCCGCTGGGTTCCGCTCGGACGATTGATGCGCTCGTGTCGCAATGGAGGGCGGACGTTGCCGCGGAGGCAGTGGGACCGGCGCAGACGGCGCCCGGCGAGTCGGCCCGCTCATCTCGCGTATCGGGTTTGGCCCTGAGAAGGCTTGTCTGGGATCCGATGGCGCCTCGCCTGGGTGATGTGACCCGCGTCTTCATCGTGCCGGACGGTGCGCTGAGCCTGGTCCCGTTTGTAGCGCTGCCCGTCGGACAACGCTCCTATCTGCTCGATCGCGCCCAGGTCATCCACTATCTCTCCGCCGAGCGAGACCTCGTATCGACGCCTCTCGGTGAGTCCATCGCCGGTCAGGGTCTGCTGGCCTTGGGTGGACCTGCGTTCGACGATCCAACGGTCTTTGCCAAGGGCTCGAATCGGCAAACCTCGATGGCTGGGTCGCCTGGCCCGCCTGCGGGCTCCGTCCGCTCGGCTGTGTCATCCTGCGCAAGTCTCCAGGGCGTTCGGTTCGCACCGCTGAGCGGGACACTCCAGGAAGTCCAGGAACTCTCTCATTTATGGGGTACTCCGGGGACTCTTCCGGAGAGAACACGCGTTCTGGTTGGCCGCGATGCCAGTGAACCGATTTTCAAGAAGGAAGCTCATGGATACCGCGTAATTCACCTCGCCACTCATGGTTTCTTCATCGGCGATTCGTGCTCGCCCGCGCCAGCCGGCACTCGGTCGGTGGGCGGACTCGCGAGTGTCGGCACGCAGGCCGCTGCGAGGCCTTCCGAAAACCCGCTCTTGCTGTCGGGGCTTGCACTCGCCGGCGCAAACCGTCGGCAGACGGCTGCCCCCAACGAGGACGATGGAATTCTGACAGCTGAAGAGGTCGCCTCTATGGACCTTGGGGGGGTGGAGTGGGCGGTGCTATCGGCGTGTGACACAGGCATCGGCCAGATCAAGACGGGTGAGGGTGTTTTTGGTTTGAGACGGTCGTTTCAAGTGGCGGGCGCCCATACGGTGATCATGAGCCTCTGGGCGGTCGACGACCAGGCGACGCGAGTGTGGATGCGGGCACTCTACGAAGGGCGCTTTCAGAAAGGACTGACGACCGCGGACGCAGTGCAAGCCGCCAGCGAGACTGTATTGCAGAATCGCAGGGCGAAGGGACAGAGCACGAATCCGTTCTACTGGGCTGGGTTCGTCGCTGTAGGCAGTTGGAAATGATTTGTCCGCCAACGTCTTTCGGCGCACTGACGTTGCCGGCCGAAATTCGCCGCTTCTAGCGACCCTCATGCGACGGGGTCCGAGGCTCTCGCCCGTAGAGGCCTTCATATCAACGACACCTGGCGGCAGACGACGCCCCTGGGAAAGACGTCGTCGACGGACGCTCCATACAACGCGCTTTTCCCCTGTAAGAACACGCCTCGTTCGCCGTTAAAGGAGGAAGGAACGGGCAGAGGGACTTCCTGTATCATGGCCGCCACAGCACTGACATTCAGGCCGGATTCATTGAGGGCCGACCACGTGTCTTCACGCGCGCGCGATCTGAAACGGGCGGTGCCGGCCGCGGCCAACGCGCTGACGTCCATGGAGTTGCTCGCCCGCGCCAAGGA
>WNFK01188407.1_pt1 | contig 10452 bp, 7 predicted proteins | sample 5400281 | NCBI WGS metagenome assembly WNFK01 (sample SAMN13153350, study PRJNA577476) | soil metagenome | isolation source: 20 cm soil on Douglas fir-dominated hillslope | place: USA:California | collected 2013-09-17
TTGCCGCTGTTGACGAGATGAGCAGAGACCCAGATTGATGACAAGGTTCAGAAAACGACTCTGGCGCATTCTGGTGGTATTGCCCTTTATGCTTTTACTGAGGTGGGTGAGATTGGAGTTGACGTGGAACACATCCGTCCGGAATTGACGGGTGATGACATCGCGCGGCGATTCTTTTCCACGAACGAGGTCGCATGTCTCGCCAAGCTTCCGGCTGACCTGCGTCACGAAGCATTTTTCAACTGTTGGACTCGCAAAGAAGCCTTCATTAAAGCCAAGGGAATTGGGTTATCACTGGCACTCGATCAGTTCGATGTCACTCTGGCTCCCACTGAACCGACGGCCCTCTTGCGTACTCGATGGGATGAAAATGAAGCCTCTCGATGGTCGTTGAAGTCAATCGATGTAAGTCCGGGTTATGTTGCTGCTGTAGCCGTCGCTGGACACGACTGGGAAGTGAAATGCTTTGATCTGCGACTCTAACCTCGGGACATTTCCAAGCTTTCAGCGCGAGCAATGGTTTTCTATGCTTGTCGAAGGTGTGGTGGTGGATCAAGTGGTAATGGAAGCGTTCGTTGATCTTTAGAAACTCTATGCGGGCGCTGCCCTGCGTTTCAGGAGTTGGTCTGCAATCACTCCAATCAGGATAACCGCCCCCATCACTGCAAAGTTAAGCGAACTGGGAATACCCAACAGGTTGACCAGGTTCTGCAGCACTTGAAGCAAGGCAGCCCCGATGATGATTCCAATGATCGAGCCTTCACCCCCGCGCAGACTACACCCACCCAGCACAGCCGCTGCAATACCATACAACTCGAGAGAATTTCCGTGCGAAGACGGTGAGATGGAATTGGTATAGAAAGCAAGCAAGACACCGGTCACGCCTGCTAGAGCGCCAGATAAAGCATAAGCACTGGTTATAATCCTGCGAGAATTGATCCCGGAATAACGCGAAGCTTCTTCATTTCGACCTACCGCAAACAGATAGCGTCCGTAGACCGAGCGATGCAGCACGACCCACATTACAGCGCCGATTATAATCAGCAAGACAAAGGGCATGGGAATCTTGAACAGGCTTCCAGTCGCCAGCTTCTGCAACCACTCGAAGCCCGCGCTCGTGCCAAATCCCTTAGTTTCGTCGTTGGCGATGAAACGCGCCAGTCCACGATAAAAGAGCAGGCCACAGAGAGTAACGATGAACGGTTGAATCCGCAGCCTTGTTATCAGCAGGCCGTGTATCATGCCCAACCCAACTGACACGCCAATCACGGCGAGGATAGCTAATGCGCCCGGCCAATGCCATTCCGAAAGCATCATCGACATAAGCACACCCAGCAGTGCAAAGACAGAGCCGACTGATAGATCAATTCCGCCGGTGATGATTACAATTCCCATCCCAATGCTGAAAATCCCATAGAGGCAACTAAGGCGGGCCATGTTCTGGAGGTTTGCTGGAGAAAGGAAGCGCGGGTTGATAATCGCGACGACGACGCACAAGGCAACGAGAAGGACAAAGATTCCCAGTTCTTTTCGCATATTTGGATACCTGTTCAGGTGCAATGAGTGACGAGTTATCAGCTGTTAGACATAACTCATGACTCGGCAAATCACTCCCGGCCTACGGCCAGCCGCATGATGGCCTCTTCATTGCAGCCCGACCGCTCGAGCACTCCGGTCAGGCGTCCTTCGTGCATTACGGCCACCCGCTGGCTAACACCAAGGATTTCCTCCATATCGCTGCTGATCATCATGATCGCTACACCGCTTTCGGCGAGCCCACGCATGAGCTCGTAGATTTCCGCTTTCGCGCCAACGTCGATCCCGCGGGTTGGTTCATCAAATATCAAAACGTGGGGACTTAGCGACAGCCACTTGGCAAGCACTACTTTCTGCTGGTTGCCGCCGCTTAAATTCCCCACCCGTTCTTCGACAGACGGCGCCTTGACGTTCAACTTCTTGAAGATATTTGAAGCCCCTTTGCGCTCAGATTCGAAGTTGATCAATCCGGCAGAAGCGTACCGCATTAGAGAGGGAAGCGTGATATTCTTTCGGATCGGATCCTCTAGAATCAAACCCGCGTTGCGTCGATCTTCGGGAATCAGATAGATTCCGTTTCCAATGGCATCCCTTGGCGCGTGGACTTTGACCGGCTTATCTTCAAGCAGGATGCCACCACCTACTGCCGGATCAACGCCGAAGATTGCCTGGGCCAGTTCAGAACGGCCGGCTCCAACGAGTCCGGCAAATCCCATAATCTCGCCTTTGCTCACCTTGAACGATATGGCCCGATGCGGGTACCTCCGGGTGCGTAAGTCACGCACCTCAAAATAAGGTTGCCTAACGACTCCTTCAGGATGCACATAGAAGTCTTCGAGATCCCGACCCACCATCATCCTCACCATGTGATCGTGGGTGATTGCTTCGCGCTCAAGCCTTCCGGCGTTGCGACGATCGCGCAGGGCGATAACGCGGTCAGCCAATTCCTGGACCTCGCCGAGCCTGTGAGAGATATAGATGATACTGACGCCATGGGATCTCAAGTCTTTCACTACGTCCATCAGGCGCTCGGTCTCTGTGAGTGTCAGGCTGGAGGTTGGCTCGTCCATGATCAAGATGCGCGCCTGCTGCGAAAGCGCCTTGGCAATCTCCACCATTTGTTGATGGCCCATCGACAGTTTGCTAAGCAGTGTGTGACTGGAAACGTCCAAGCCCAAACGGTCGACGTGAGTTTGCGCCTCGGCATACATCTTCCGGCGATCGATGAGGCTTAAAAATCCGCCTTTCCGGGGTTCGCGTCCCAGGAAGATATTTGCTGCGACATCCAGATTATCAAAGACGTTCAGCTCCTGATGAATAAAGGCGATGCCGAGGTCGAGAGCATCCGCTACGGAATGGATCGAGACAGCCTGGCCGTTGATGATGATCGAACCGTCGTCCGGTTGATAGACGCCCCCGAGTATCTTCATCAACGTGGACTTGCCGGCGCCATTCTCACCGATCAACGCCACGATTTCCCCGGGATAGATCTCAAGATCAACCTTATCCAGGGCAACTACGCCGGGGAATCGCTTGCTAATTCCCTTCATTTCGAGAATTGGAGATAACATGGTTCAGAGGTATTTCAAGTCTGACGTCTAACTACCACGAAGCCGGTAAACTTCTTAATAAAACTACCGGCGTACAATGCACTACCGAGCCGAAAACCTGTAAATAGTTTGAGTCCGGAAGGTACGCCCTTTCCGCAACACTGTAGACGGAAAGCTTGGCTTATTGGGTGAATCGGGAAAGTGTTGGGTCTCGAGGCAAAACCCGTTGCGAAACTGATAAATCTTGCCGCTCTTGCCCTTTGCTCCAGCGAGAAAATTGCCCGTATAGAGCTGCACTCCAGGTTCCGTGGTCCAAGCCTCCATCGTACGTCCGGAGGTCGGCTCGAACACTTGCGCAGCCTTCCTCAGCATTCCAACTCTCCCGTTAAGCACGTAATTATGATCGTAGCCTTTGCCAAATTTTAATTGCTCATAGTCCTGATCGATGCGCGCTCCAATCGCAGTTGTTTGACTAAAATCGAACGGAGTGCCCTTCACGCTGCGGAGTTCGCCAGTGGGAATCGAGCCAGCGTCGGTGGGCGTGAAGCGGTCAGCATTAATCATTAATTGGTGATTAAGAATATCACCATTCCCCTGGCCTGCCAGATTGAAATATGAGTGATTCGTCAGATTCACGATCGTATCTTTATCTGTCGACGCTGCATAACTAATTTTCAATTCATTATTATCGGTTAGGGTATAAGTCACGCTGACGGAAAGATTGCCTGGATAGCCTTCCTCTCCATCGTGGCTCAAATAACTAAGTGTGACACCGACACCATCCTTCAAATTGAAGGGCTTGGCGTTCCAAATAACTTTGTCGAAGCCTTTGTTGCCCCCGTGAAGATGATTCTCACCGTTGTTTGTAGCCACCTTGTATCCAACTCCATTAAGTGTGAAGCGGCCTTTGGCGATCCGATTGCCAAAACGACCAATGGTCGCGCCAAAATAAGAAGATCCCTTGAGGTAGCCGTCGATATCATCGAACCCGAGGACAACGTCATCGAACTTTCCGTTGCGGTCGGGAACCTTGAGCGAGACAACAGTGGCGCCATACGTTGTGATCTTCGCTTCGGCCCCCTTTTTATTCGTTAAAGTATAGAGCTCTACACCACGCCCTTCTACTTTTCCAAATGACTCTTTTTTGACGGAGTCCTCTTCCCTCCCGGCAGCCCCCAACGCTGTGAGAAACAAAACAAGAATCAGCAGCAGCGGAAACGCTTTCTTCAAGGTCATAACAGGAACTCCTACCTCAATGCCTTTTTGCATCGGCCTCTGCTTGTCGTTCGTTTTTCGTCCGACCGCACGGAGCAGGGACATGAATTTCCGTTCATCCGTTCCGCAACGGTACTCATCTTCAATAACTTCCGGAGTAGCGGAACTAATACTAACTTCACCGCGAAAAAATGAAACCATAGACTGCTCCAACACCACTTGTGAAGCTAACGCTGACCTGGGTCTCGCCCGCTTGGAACACCGCAAGGTCGAGGAATGCTTAACTTCAGACGTTCTATTCGCGTTGCGCGCTCACTGTAGGCGGGCCGCCTGCGGTTTCACTGAAAAGCTTGCGCCCGCGAATCGTGCGCGGCCTACCTTATCACCTGCAAGTTGATGACGCTGACCGAGTGCGGCGGCAAGGTGACCTCGAAGTTTGAACTTGCAACAATCTGCTTGCGCGTCAGATGCACAGCTTCCGGCGTCACAAAGCTGTTGAACGACCCGAGCGTCGCTCCATTTATGGTCACCAGTTCTCCCTTTGGCTGAATCTGCGCACCTTGTACTTTGATCGTCGTTACCAGCGCCCGTGTCAGATCCGTATTCACAGCTTTCACGAAAAGATTTTGTCGGTTGCGAGCGCGGCTCGCGACGACATCGAGATAAGGCACCTGCTTGCCCTCGCGTGTCGAGTCGAAAGTAGGACAAACTACTTCAGCTGACAGCCGCTCTTCGCCGAGCGTTTCGCTGTAGAGTTGATTGACGAGATAGATTGGAGAGACAAATACCCGGTGTCGACTCGCCTGAATGATGCCGCCAGGCCAACCGTTAACCAGGTCTGAGACTGCGCTCATCGCCACCAACCCGTCTGTGCGCTCGAACACGTTCATTAGACGCGCGCCATAAAGTGCAGACAGCATCGAGTACTGCTGTTCAGCAGGCAGATCCAGACCCCACTCGTTGATTGCCAGTCTGATCTTCCGTTGCGGACTCAACTCGCGGAGTAATTGCGCGACCTGCTGGTAGAAGTGTTCGTAAAAGAGCGGGCGAGCCATCAGGTTGCGCAGATCACCCGCGATTTCATGGCGTCCGTAGTAATGATGAATGGCGAGGTAATCCATGTTCGAGCCAGCCGTGCGCAACACGGTGCGATTCCAGTTCATGTCATTGTCGCCGACGGCAGTCAACCTGATCGTTGAATCAACTTTGCGCATGTCTGCTGCGTAACGGTTGAAATTGCGTGCGTAGGTGTCCGCGTCGCTGTGCCCGCGCACCCAGGTTCCCCAGATTTCGTTTCCGATCTCCCAAAGTTTCACATTGAAGGGTTGCGGGTGACCGTCCGCGGCGCGTAACTTACCGTAATTGGTTGTTGCTGGTCCATTGCAATATTCGACCCACGCTACTGCCTCTTCGACGGTTGCTCCGCGTCCCTCGACATTGACTGTAAGCCCAGGTTCCGCGCCGACATTTCGGCTTAAGGCGATGAATTCCGACGTCCCAAAGTCGCTGGGCTCGAGCTCGTTTTTCCACGAAAGGTTTGTCCAGGTCGGACGCCCGTCACGTGGGCCTGCGCCCCATAGCCAATGATAATCTTGCGCCACATTACCGCCCGGCCAACGTATGAATGCGGGCTTGAGCGCCTTTATCCGGTCAAAGACATCGCGGCGTACTCCTTGCACCGCGTCGCCCGGCAGCAGCGAGACCTGATCCAACCATATTCGTCCGCGTCCTTCGACGAGGATCACGAGACGCGCGAGCGGGTCGCCCATCCGGGGCCGTAAGCGAAACTCATAAGGCGCGCCTCGGCGTAAATGGGCCCGCCCAATACATCAGCTTCGAGTGCGACTGTGAGTTCTCCCTGGTAATCGGTTGTCTTCAACCAGAGGTAACCTTCGTATTCCAACCCGGCACGAATAGGAACGCGGCTTTGGAATATTCCGTGACGTCGGATGGCGCTGTCACCAGCATCCACTCGTAAAGAGTGTTCGATTATTCCGGTCTCAGGTCGCGGCTTCTCAGGATAATGCACAGAATCGTCCCAGGTGAAGTTGAGTGCATAATCGTCATCGCGATCGTCCGGATAACGCTCCCAGTAACGCGACAATCCGATAACATTAGGAGGCTCTTCAAAACTTCGATTGCGCAACAACTCGGCATGTAATCCAAACTTCACGCCTTCGAACATGAACTCCAGGAATTGGCCGTACAGTAGCGGGCTAATGTGACCGACCGAAGAGCGTCCGTCAATTGTAATGGTCGCACGCGCGGTCTTGTTTTGCGCGACAGCGAAATAGCTTTGGGCCTCGAGAAGGCAAAACAGTAGCGCGAGCGCCGCAGTCCGGGGTAAAGCGCGTTGCCATTTGCTCTTCATCAAATTGACTTGTAATGTAAAATTATCAGGTTAGGATTTCTTCGACATTAGAACCTGCACCGAGTCCCAGTTGTTCTCTGACGAACCGTACCCGTAGAGCATGACATGAAAACCGAGCGGGAGGTTCTTGATAGTTTTCTGCAGCCCAATCTGGCCATTCAGAGCAAAGAGGTATTCGTCGCCCCGGCGCGCAATGCTAAGCGTCGGGTTGATGGCCTTAGTGGCCAGATTGCGGCTATCAAGACGCTCGCCTCGGCCATCAATCATGGACCACGCCTCAAATATTCCCTCACTTGTCAAAATCCATTCGATGCGATTGCGCCCAGAACTATCGAACAGCACGGTGAGAATCGCATTACCCGGCGGTGTGGCCGACTGACCAGGCTCTGGCAAACCCGCTCCCACTTTGGCCAGAACAGCATTAATGACAAAGTGGTCGCCCGTGAACGTCTTGGTGCTGCGCACACCGGACCGCGCGCCGCTCACGCCGCGCATGCGAAGTTGCCCCTCTTCAACCGTGAACCTGCCGCCGTTGCCGCCCTCGAAAGAGAAACGCTCCCACTTTGTTTGGTCCAACTCCTTACCGTTGAAATCATCGCCCCACTCGTCAACGGCCGGGGTGGCTGATGGCTTTGGCGATTGGGCGGGCGAGGAAGCGGGCTTTTCTTGTGCAAGTGACGCAGACGCCGCTAGGCCTATAACTAACGAAATCAAGAATAAGCGCGCACAACTCAACATAGCGACTCCTTTAGATATATATTTTCGGCCTCTCTCATTCACGACGTGGCTTTAGCGGCCTCACGCTAACGCGCGGGGCGGAAACCGTTTAAGCGGTTTCAGGATGACGAGGAGCTAACGATCATCGGGCTAAAGCCACCGGTATGAATGAGACCATTTCCCTTCCACACCCTTTGGGTTGAATGTATTTTTCAAAAAAGAACGTTGGCAAGGCGCCGGATGATCTCTTTGCGGTCTTTCAGCGACTGCTCTTTTTGCGTGTCGCTGAGCCGCTTGAATGTGGCTACCGCAGCCTGTGCTTCTTGCGGTCGCTTGAGTCTTGTGTAAACGCGACTGAGTTGGTAGTACGCTTCTGCGAGATTCGGTTCCAGCTTGGCCACCTGTTCGAGCTCGCGCGCTGCTTCGGCCAGACGGTTGCTTCGAAAGTAACTTTTCCCTAACGCCAGGCGGGCAGGCGCAAATGACGGCTCCAACTGTACCGCGCGCGCGAGGTGGGCCTCGATGCGTACCGAGTCGGCAGTTGCTTCTATTAGGAAGTCCACCACACCCAGCTTGTCGTTGACTGCCAGAGCCTGTTCGTAAGACCTGACCGCCGCGCCGTACTGCCCTATTTCGACATACGTCATGCCCAGATAAGCAAACGCCACCGCGAATTTTGGATCAAGCTCGACGGCGCGCTTAAGGGCCCCAGCTGCTTCGTTGTTTCTGGCCGCTTTAAAGTAAGCGATCCCCAGCGCGAGCCACAAGCGAGATGACTTTGGAAATAGCTCAAGAGCTTCTTTGAGTCGGATCATCGCGGCCTCTGGCGCGAGCGCGCTCGTCAACAACATGCCGTAAGCGAAGCGGTAAGTCTCCGACTGAGGGTCGCGCTGGATGGCGAGTCGCATTGCGGGAATGGCGTTCTCGATATGCCCGCTCTTCTCATAGACTGAGGCCAGCAAAGCGTAGACTGGCGCAGTATCAAGACCCCGCGCCACTGCCGCCTCAAGCGTGCGTCCGGCAGACGAAGTGTCGTTGAGCGCAAGGTATGCTTTCGCCAGTCGCATGGTGGCCTCGATGTTCGACGGTTCAGTACCGACGACCGCCCTCAATTCAGTGATTGCTTCCTTTGCGAGTCCGGCTTCGAGCAGCGCGGCGCCGAGTTCAGCGCGTGATGCCCCCATAGAAGCCTGGTTGCTCGCGTCCGTCAGATGCTCCGAGTATTCACCAAAATACTTGGCGGCCGTTTCGCGGTCATTGAGGCGCAGAGCAATGACGACGAGAGCGCGTGCCACTTCGACGTCTGGCGCGAGAGCGTAGGCTTGTCTGAAAAGTTCCGCCGCGGTACGTAATTCTTCCGCCTTTCCACTTGATAAGCGAATCTGCGCTAAATTGACCAGAGCATTCGGTTGGTTCTTATCGAGGCGAAGCGACGCTTCAAACTGCGTCGCAGCTTCTTTAGGGTGACCAAGTTTAAACAAGATCGCTCCGTAATTATTCCGAGCGGATGAGGAAGCTGGATCACTGCTTGCAGCAGCAGCGAAGTGCCGCTCGGCTTCGGTGAAATTACCCGCGCGATCAGCGAGTACGCCCAAATAGGTATGGGCTGTTACATCGTTTGGGCTCAACGTAAGAGCTTGTTGAAAGAGTCTCTGTGCGGCGGATACGTCGTCTTGCTCAAGCGCGGTGACGCCCTGAGCGACTAACTGGGCAACCTGCTGGCCGCGCGTCTGCTTTGGAAAAACAGAGGATTGCGCCGCAGAAGGCATGGCCCAGGTAGCCACGAGAATTACGATCGCAAATATAGCGAGTTGCCAATGTGCGCGACGATAAACAACAGGAGCCATTTATGTAGGGGCTCCCTCCGTGGGTGCCCCTCGATTGGGTAAAGACGTTTCTTGAAGGGCATAGACACGCCCGACTTGTGCGGGTCTTATGCCGAATGGAGGGACGCCCACGGAGGGACGCCCCTACAATTTCGTCAAGTTTAAAACCTCCGGCTTCAGAAGAGAAACCGGATGCCGAGTTGGACGTGACGCGGCTGGTTGAAATCCGCATTGCGATTCGAGATACCGAAGATACCAAGATTATTGAAATCCAAGCCTGGTAATCCAAAGCGGCCTCTGTTGAAGGCGTTGAAGAAATCAGCCCGCACCTCAACCGAAGTCGTTTCACTCGTGTGGACTCTCTTCAGGATGTTGAAGTCTTCCGTGAAGAAGGGTTGAGCACGCAGGCTGCTGTAGGTTGGCGCCGCGTTGCCAAAAAATCGCAACGGATTGGAGTAGTATGCGGTGTAGGCTGTAGAGCCGATATCACCTACTCCAAATCCATCATTGTAGACCGAGGGGCGGGAGAACGCCGCCTGATTTAGATATTGATAGCTCGTCCCTCCGGCCGGAATATTGGTATAGAAGGGTTGACCCGTAACGTTAGGTCGCAGATTGCCGTTGAAGCCGACGAGGTCAAGGAAGTCTCTCGCTCCGCCGGCAATAAAAGGAACGAGCAGCGGGCCGTTGCCTTATCAACGATCCCTCCCTGGTTTAAGAATCGCTTGCCCTTTCCAAAAGGCAACTCCACGAGGTAGTTCATCACAAACGAGTTCGGGACAATATTCGGCGACGGTGTGCGCAAGCCTCTCCGGTCATACGGATTCTGCACCACACCATTGATCGGAGTATCCCCAAACAGATCTTCCGCTGCATCCGTGATCAACTTCGCGAAAGTATAAGAGAGGCCAACTTGAATGCCCTGCGCGAAGCGTCGCTGCACGTCTACTTTAATGGCATGATAAATACTCTGTCCCTGACTCTCCATGTGTTCTGTGATGCGACCGTACTGTGGAAACGGCTTTAACGCCTGCGCGACTGAGCCGTTGAAACCGGGAAAGACCGCATTACTGTTGGCGGGCAGTGTGACACCGACGCTTTGCGCGAATGTTCGCTGTGCGGACGTCACGTCGTTTAGGTTCAATTGCAGGAAGGGTTGGCCCAGCTTGAGTGCCGCCAGTGGTATGGCATTGGGCGGATCAAAAGATGATCGCAGGCGTGTCCCCTTACTTCCGAT
>WNFK01017324.1_pt1 | contig 10451 bp, 9 predicted proteins | sample 5400281 | NCBI WGS metagenome assembly WNFK01 (sample SAMN13153350, study PRJNA577476) | soil metagenome | isolation source: 20 cm soil on Douglas fir-dominated hillslope | place: USA:California | collected 2013-09-17
CCCAGGATGTGGAGCGTGGCGCCCCACCACGTGTCGCGCCGCGCGCCGACGGAGTTCAAGATCTCCTCGAGGCTCAGTCCGATCTCGATGCCGATCTGCCGCTGCCGGTCCTCCACGACGTTGGTGGGGTACGCCTTCACCCCGTAGGTCGCCGAGAGATACAGGTACCGGAGCGGCCCGATGTTGACGTTGAGGCGGCGGGCCAGCCCCGCGAGCTTCAGATCCATCGAGTAGACGTCGTGCTTGTAGGCGCCGAAGTGGGACGTGCGGAACCCCACGAGGTCTTCCACGTGCGCCGCGTTTACCAGCACAGCCGTCCCGGCGCCGAGCGTGTCCATCAGGAGATCTCCCCACGAAAAGCCGTACTTCGTGAACCCGTCCGCGATCTCGTTCACCAACCCGCCGGTGAACGCCGTACCGGCGGCCATCAAGCGAGCCGCGGTATCGGAGAACCCGAGCTTGCCGAAGATGAAGGAGAACTCCTTGGTGATGACGTAGTAGTCCGCGAAGTGGGCGGCCTTGTCCGCGCCGCCGAACTCGGTGTTGGTGCCGAAGAGCCCCTCGTCCTTCACGTTGAAGGACGTGTGGTCGAACGTGATCGTCGCCTTGGCTGCGGTGACCGCGACCTCGCCGAAGGCGACGAGCCCCGCCAGAAGCCAGCGCGGTTTTTTTTCGGCCACGCGTCGGCGGCCGGCGTCAGGGAGAGCTCCCGAAAGACCTCCTGCGCGCGGAGCGCCGGCGGGGCGACCAGAAGCAGCGAGATGGAGACGACCAGGAAAACAGCGCGGCCGCGGTCGCTCAGGGGAAGTTGCCGCTGTTGGGCCCGTGCCACTTGCTGTGGTTCAGATCGTAGCGAAAGCCGATCGCGGTGAACGGCCACCGGACGTTGTCGCCCGCGAGGTGGAGCGCGTAGCCCCACCACGTGTCGCGGGTGACGCCGAGATCGCTCAAGATCTGCTCGAGGTTCAGGCCGATCTCCAGACCGACCTGGCGCTGCCGCTCCGCCACGGGCCCATCCGGGTAGTTCTTGCTCCCGTAGGTCACCGAGAAGAGGAAATACCGGAGCGGGCCGATGTTGAGCCCGAGCCGGCGGGCCAGCCCGCTGAGCTTCAGATCCGCCGAGAAGACGTCGTGAGTGTACCCGTCCAGATGCGACGTGCGGACGCCCAGCAGGTCGTCGGTGCGCGTCGCCGAGAGCAGCGTCGCCGTCCCGGCGCCGAGCCAGTCCATCACGATGTCCTCGTACGAGAAGCCGGGTTGCGAGAACCCGTCGCCGACCTCGTTCAGCGCTCCGCCGACCATCGCCGTGCCCAGCCCCATCAAGAGGGCGGCGCTCTCGCTGAAGCCGAGCTTGCCGAAGATGTAGGCGAACTCCTTGGAGAGGACGAAGTAGTCCGCGAAGTGGGCGGCCTTGTCGGCGCCGCCGTCCAGGGTGTTGGGGCCGAAGAACTGCTCGCGCGTCACGTGGAAGGTCTTGACCTGGTGCCCCACCACCCCCTTCCCCGCGGTGACGGCCAGCTCCATTCCGATGACGAGGGCCCCGAGCAGCTTGCGCGGTTGCCTTTCATCGTCCCGCGGCGGCAGATAGGGGGAGGCCTCGGCGGTCGACGCGTACTGGCCGTCCGCCAGCCCGAAGCTGAGCGCCCCCCAGTACCCGTCGTCGGCAGTGCCGAGCAGGCGGTATCGAGGCGGGAGATCCTCGGAGACAAGCGTCTGCGCCGCCAGCGGCCTCGACGCCGCCATGAGGAGGAGCGACGCCGCGAGCAGAACGACGAGGAGCCGCGACCACCGCTGGAGTCGCGAGCGGGCACGCAAGGGCGCCCGCCGTCAGCCCGGGCGTTTGGTCATCTGCCCGGGGTCCATGCCGTAGAAGAGCCGGGCGCCGCCATCGCCCGGCCGGGGCCAGGGATGCTCGCGCAGAACGCGTTCGTCGATGTCCGCGCCCCAGCCCGGCGCGTCGCTGACCCAGATGTGGCCGTCGCGAATCAGCGGCGGCTTCGTGACGAGCGGTCCCTTCCACGGCACGTCGTCGATGTCGATCTCCATGATCCGCACGTTCGGAAGCACCGCGCAGAGGTGGAGCGAGTGCAGGTCGGCCAGGTGGCTGTAGTAGTTGTGGGGCGCGATGTTGATCTCGCACGCCTCGGCCAGCCGTCCGATCTGCACGGACTGCGAGAAGCCGTTCCATGGCACGTCGATGATCGCCACGTCGACCGCGTGCCGCTCGAGGAACGGGCGGTACTGGCGCAGCGTCACCAGGCTTTCGCACGAGGCCAGGCGGGTGGAGGTGGACTGCTTGATCTGCAGGAGCGCGTCCGGGTCCCAGTTGTCGTACTCGACCCACTGCATGTCGTACTTCTCGAGCAGCTTGGCGATCCGGAGCACGCCCTCGGTGCGGAAGTTGTAGTTGAGGTCCAGGCAGAGACCGACCTTCGGCCCCACCGCCTGGCGAAAGGTGCCGATCAGTCGGTCGATCGCGTCCAGGATCTCGACGGTCGGCGCGCCGTCGGTCGTGTTGATGCCGCTCGCGAATCCCGGGAAGTACACGGTGGCGGGCTCGCCGGGGATGACCATGTTGGTCTTGAGCGCCGTGAAGCCCCGCGCCACGACCTCGCGTCCGAGCGCGGCGATGTCCTCGTAGCTCCGCAGCGGCGGCGTGCCGAGGAAGCTCCCCATGCGTGCCCGCGTCGTCCCGCAGTGCGACCAGTACAGCCGCATGCGGTCGCGCAGCGGTCCGCCGAACAGCTCGTAGACCGGCACGCCGAGCGCCTTGGCCTTGATGTCCCACAGCGCGAGCTCGATGCCGGCCATGGCCTTGTGCGAGACGCCGCCGCTGTTCTGCCGGACACGACGCAGCATGTCCCAGTAGAGCCGCTCGACCGGCCGTGGATCCTGACCGATCAGCAGATCGGCCAGATCCTGGACGCAGCCCGCGATGCCGTGCGGGCTCCGGTTGTCGCTGCACTCGCCCCAGCCCACCAGGCCGCCGTCGGTCTCGATACGTACGAACGTCCACGGCCGCCAGCCCGCGTCGCAGTGGAGCGCTTCAACCCGCGCGATCTTCATGGTCTCAGACCGCCTTCAGGCCGACCGCGCGGCCGGTTTCGAGGGCGAAGCGCTCGAGCGCGTCGGCGTCCATGTCGGGCCGCGGTCGCAAGATGAGCCGGTCGACCCCGGCGGCGGCATAGGCATCGCGCGTCGTCTTGTCCGGAACGTCGTAGCCGGGCGGCGTCACGCTGATCTCGAGCCGGCCGAGCCCGGCGGGGCGCGAGTGCTTCTTGCCCGCCTCGCGCAGCCCGTCCACGAGCTTCTGCGTCTCGTTCACGTCGAGTCCGAACCCGTACCAGCCGTGGCCCTGCGTCACGGCGCGGCGGAAGGCCGGCGCCGTTCGCCCGCCCACCACGATGGCGGGCGTCGGCGTCTGCACCGGGCGCGGCATCGCTTGAACCCCGTCGAACGACACGTAGGACCCCCGATACGACGGCTTCGGCTGGGTCCACACCGCGCGCATCGCCGCCAGGTAATCGTCGGCCACCCGACCGCGGTCGGCGAACGGCGCGCCGACCGAGCGCATCTCCGGCTCGCACCAGCCGACACCCAGCCCGAAGATGAGCCGGCCGTTCGAGAGCACGTCGAGGGAGGCAAGCTGCTTGGCGAGCACCAGCGCCTGACGCTGCGGCAGGATGATCACACCGGTGGCGAGACGGATGCGCGTCGTGTGCGCCGCCAGGAACGTCAACGCGACGATCGGATCGAGCAGCCGCTGATCCGGCGCCATCGGGCGCCCGGGCACCGGCGGATCGGGCAGCACGACGTGGTCGGCAACCCACAGGGACTCGAAGCCGGCGGCTTCGGCGGCCCGGCCGACGCGCGCGGCGGCGTCAGGGTAGCTGCACGTGTGGAGATTGACGGAGTGCAGACCGAATTTCATCGACGATCCTCCTGGGTGGCGTGCGCAAAGCACGCCGAGTCTACCAGAAGGCGCCGCCGGGCTCAGGGCCGGCGAGAATCCTACTCGAGGGCGCGGATCCGGAGCCGAACCTCGTTGAGGTGCTGAGCGGCGATCGCACCGCCCGGCGTGACGGGCCCGAGACCGACTGCCTGGCGCAAGGTCGTGATGTGGGCCGCCTGCACGAAGCCGCCGACCGCCGGAGCCGGACTCGGCCAGCTCAAGCTCGTCCCGGGCTGCGCGGCGTTGATGGCGGCGAGGAGCTCCGTGAAGTGGGCCGCCCTGATGGGCGTGGCGGGCGGAAGCAGGTCAGCGGTGGTCGCGTCGGTGAAGATCATCGAGAACGTCGCGGTCACGGAGCGCGCGTCGTTCAGCGTCACCGTGCACCCCGGCGCCGTCCCGCTGCAGGCGCCGCCCCAGCCCTTGAAGCGCGCCCGCGGCCCCGGCGTGGCGACCAGCGTCGTCACCGTTCCGGCGGCGAAGCTCGCCACGCAGCTCGAGGCGCAGCTGATCCCGGCCGGATCGCTGGTGATGGAGCCCGGCGCGGAGCCGCGAGCCGTCACGCTGAGCGCAACGGGCGGAAGGGCCGGGGTGGTTGCCGTCGCCTCGCTCGTGTAGGCCGAGCAGCCCTGGGCATTGCACGCCTGCATCCGATAGGCATAGACGGTGACGGACGCCAGTCCCGAATCGGTGTACGTCATGACGTTCGCGCCGGTCGTCGCGATCCGCACGAACGCTCCGGACCCGCTCCTGCGCTCGATCCGGAATTCGGTCTCGTTGCCGCTGGTGTCCTGCCACGCGAGATCGATGCGGGTCGCCGACGCCGCAACCGCCGTGAAGCCGGTCGGGGCGACCGGAGTCGGCTCGGTACCGGTTCCGGTGACCGCTCTGGACGCGCCCCCGCCGCCGCTGAACGTCACGCTGCCGCTGAACGTGCCGACCGTCGTCGGGCTGAAGCGTACGGTCACCTGCTGCGTCTGGCCGGTCGAGAGCGCATAGGAACCGCCCGCGACAATCGCAAATGGAATGCCGGCGGTCGCGCTCCCGCTGACGACACCGCCGCCGCCGTTCTGCACGGTGAAGGTCCGGTCCGCCGAGCTGCCCAGGGCGATCGCGCCGAAGCTCTGCGAGAGGGGCGTCACGCTGATGGCCGGCGGCGGCGCGACGGTCCACAGCAGTGAGGCGCCGTCGATCAGACTCTGCGTGTTGAAACTGTACTGGGTCCCGGCGCTCGGATCCACCTGGACTCCGATCGACGCCGAGCCGCCACGATCGAAGCCCGCGCAGGCTCCGCCGAACGCGGTATCCGCGTAGCTGAACAGGACGCGGCTACTCCCCTCGAAGAAGACGACCTGGAATCGGACCGTCCCGCCCCCGGCGCACGCACGGTGCGGCAGATCCCTCCACTCGACGACCAGCTCGCGGCTGGGCGCGGAGCCCGTCACGGCCCAGAAGACGTTCTGGGTCGCGCCCGTCGGGAGAAGGTTGTCCCACCACGGCGCAACCAGCGTGGCGATCTGCGGGGTCGGGATGGGGGTCTTGAACTCGCCGATGAACGGGCCGGTGAAGCTCACGCTCCCGTTGCTGCCCACGAAGACCGTGTTGAAGCTCCCGCCGCCGAAGAGAATCGGAAACGGCGGCGTGATCGCAGCGGCGCCGTCGTCGCTCAGGTTCAGGCCGGTGCCGGTGATGGCCCGGTAGTCGAAGGGCGCCGGTGCCGCAGTATAGCCCGCGAGCGCCTGCACGGAGACGGTCGAGCCGTCGGGAAACAGGAGGGCATAGGTGCCGACCGCGGCGGGCGTCCATCCGCCCGAATAGATTCCGTCCCCGGCCGCACGATCCGTGTCCAGTCCGTCGTCGGCCAGGACCACGGTGCCGCCGCCGGGATTCACGCCGACCGTGACGCTGCCGTTCGGGCTCGCGCAGTTGATGTGCAGGACGGCCAGATCGACCGGTACCCCGACGGCGGTGGTCACGGTATCGAGCGTCGGACGGAGCCGGGACAGAACCGTCGAGCCCGCGCAGCTGAGGGCGCCCCGGGCGCTGAGACGCTTCCCGGTGATCGTCCTCGCGAGCGCCGGAACGGCGTCACCCCCGGCGAGGATCAAGTTCTTGATCGCCCGCCAGTCTCGGGCCGGATTCTGGGCAGCGAGCAGGGCCGCCACGCCGGTGACGTGAGGCGTCGCCATCGAGGTCCCGCTGGCGATCGCGTACTGGTTCATGGGAAAGGTACTGACGATCTCGGCCCCGGGAGCGCCGAGGTGAACGGTCCGCCGGCCGTAGTCCGAGAACCCCGCCAGCCCGTCGGTCCGCGTGGTGGCGGCCACCGAGATCACGTTGGGCAGGTCGTAGCCCGCGGGGTACACCGCGGTCGCGTCGTTGTCGCTGGCGTTGTTGGCGGCCGCGGCCACGAAGAGGATCCCCTGCTCCATGTGAGCCTCGATGGCGTCGAACATGGCCTGGGAGAACCCGCCGCCGCTCCAGCTGTTGCTGGTCGCGACGATGTTGACGCCGCGGCTCTTCATGAGAGTCACGTAGTCCAGGCACCCGAGAGCGCCCACGAGATCGCCCGTGCCACCGGACGACAGGAACTTGCACGCCATGAGACGGACGGCCCAGTTGACGCCGACGACGCCGACGCTATTGTTCCCGATCGCCCCGATCGTGCCGGCCACGTGCGTGCCGTGGCCGTTGTCGTCCATGGGGTCGGAATCGCCGTTGACGGTGTCGATCCCGAAGCAGTCGTCGGCGTGGCCGTTGCCGTCGTCGTCGGTCCGGTTGCCGCTGCAGTCGAGCTCGTTCCGGAACATGTTCGCCGCGAGATCCGGGTGCGTGTAGTCGATGCCGGTGTCGATGACGACCACCACCACGTTCCGGCTTCCGGTCGTCAGGTCCCACGCGGCGAGGGCGCGGATGTCCGCGCCCGGAACTCCGCCGTTCTGACCGGTATTGTTGAGTCCCCACAGATCGCCCAGGCCCGGATCGCTGGGAGTCGTCTGTGTCCTGAAGATCCAGTTCGGCTCCGCGTAGAGGACGGCAGGGTGGCGGCGGTACAGCTCGAGGGCCTCCCCGACGCGCATCCCGGGCGGGATCTTCACCGCGTGAAGGCCCCTGACGACCCGGAAGGTCCGGTGCACGCGCGCTCCGGCCAGCGCGTGGGCCTGCGCCCGCTCCGACGGCGGCGCGAGCTCCTTGAACCTCACCAGTATGGAGTCCTGGGCGTAGCCGAAGGGGGATTGGGCGGCGGCGCTCGAGTACGCGGCGAGCACCGAGCACAGGGTGAGGACGATGGCCGCCCCGAGCTCGCATCCGCGACGCCCGCCACCGCTCACCGGCAACTCCTTAGTCCGATCCGGGGACGTGTCCCCAGACCAGTCTAAGGCGCGAGCCGTCGCAAACGCTAGAAACGCGGGGAGTGCCGGGCGCGCTCCAGGTGAGCGCGCCCGGCTACCGTCCTAGGGCTTGATGCCGAGCGTCGCCATGGTCTCCTTGGCGATCTTCTCCGCGTCGGCGGTCTTGCCGTCCTTGCACATCTTCGTGATCTCGTCGACCTTCGCCCGGGCGTTGTTGCTGGCTTCATCCGCACGGGTACCAACCTCGACGTTGATCTTGGCCACCCACTTCTCGCAGTCGCTCATCGGCTGCTGCGCCATCGCAGGAGCCGCGAGCCAGGCCAGAGAGGCCAGGGCCACGACCGCAGTGATCATCCGCGTCATCTGTCATCACCTCCCCTCTCGGTAAGACATGGGCACAGCTTCGCCGTCGGTCGAACAACGGCGCTGGCGTCAGTGGTTACCGCGCTGGAGCGAGCGTGGAGCTAGAGCGCGGCGACGGGGGGCGCGCGCTCCTGCGAAGGACGGAGCGGGCGAACTTTTTCGGGCAGCGATCTGGCGCCGGCCGGGCGCTCGACACTGGCATGCGGCGGAGCGATGGCGACCGGGGGAGCCGCCGTATTCGCAGCGAGCGGCTCCTCGGTCGACGGCGCCGCGAAGTTGATGTCCTCGACGTGGAGGGGCGCGTAGTAGCGGATCTGGAGCATCAGCGCCGCGATCAGCAGCGCCATGAGCCCCGCCGTGACGCGGTGCCACCCGAGCTTCCGTGCCGACGAAGGACTTCCGAAGCGTGAGCGAGACGTCATCCGTTCAGGTCATTTATACCACCGACGTCGAGTGGTAAGGTACGACCGCCGAGAGGAGAGCCCGCATGCGCAGCATCGACATCCACGCGCATCTCATGCCGCAGTGTCTGTGGCGCACCGTCGATTCCGGCGGCGACTGGTACGGAATGCGTTTCGACCGCGTCCCCACGCCCAAGGTGCGCTTCACGCCGGAAGAACGCCTGCGCGACATGGACGCGCAGGGCGTGGACGTGCAGGTGGTCTCCATTCACACGCCGCTCTTCGGCTACGGCCTCGAGCCCGCGCTCGGCCGTCGACTCGCCCGCGACGTCAACGACGAGATCGCCGCCATGACCCGTCAGTGGCCCGCGCGCTTCGCCGGCCTGGCGACCCTGCCCGTCCAGGACGTCAAGGCGGCGATCGACGAGCTCGACCGCGCGATGAACGTCCTCGGTCTCAAGGGCGCCGAGCTCGATACGGTAGTGAACGGCGTCAACTGGGACGAGCCGCAGTTCCTCCCGCTCTTCAAAGCCGCCGAGCGCATGGGCGCCGTGCTGTTCTTCCACCCTCAGCCGCAGCACAACCTGCTATTCAAGGGAACCGATCGCTACGGCGTCGCCAACAATATCGGCGTCATCGTCGAAGATGCGCTGATCGTCGCCACCCTCATCTTCGGCGGCATCCTCGACGCCTGTCCCGACCTCAAGGTGTGCATCGCGCACGGCGGCGGACCGGCCTGCTTCGGGATGGGTCGCCTGGACCACGGCTGGAAGGTTCGCTCGGAGGCGCGCCGGAACATTCAGAAGCCGCCCAGCTCCTACCTGCGCCGCCTCTACTACGACTGCGTCACCCACAGCGAAACGGGACTGCGCCTGCTCCTCGATCACGCCGGCGCCGAGCGCGTGGTGCTCGGCAGCGACTGGCCGTTCGTGCGCTGGGACCCGTCGCCCGTCGCCTGGGTGCAGGGACTCCCGGGCCTCACCGCGGAGGAGAAGAACAGAATCCTCTGGCAGAACCTCGAAGGGCTCCTGGGCCTGTAGTTCTTACCAGGGAAGGATTACGCGTTTCAGGGCACGTCTCGCTCGATCCCGCGGTAAAAGCATAGCCTGCATGGTGGCACTCGTCTTGAAGGAGGGAATTCACCATGCCGAGGAGCAGGTAGGTGACCGACCGCCGGCTCGACGGCGCTAGCGCCTGGCCGCAGCCGACCGTCCTGGCCGGCCTCGTCCTTGCCATCGCGTGCCTCTACTGGGCGCGGGCCATCTTCATCCCGATCGCGCTGGCCCTGCTCATCACGTTCCTCCTGAGCCCGGTCGTCGCGATGGTGCGTCGGAGCGGCCTGGCGCAGGTCCCCGCGGTCATCATCGTCGTCAGCCTGACCTGTCTGCTCGCGGGCGGGCTGGGCTGGGCGCTCTTCAGCCAGATCACCACGCTCGCGAACGACCTGCCGCGCTATCGGGAGACCATCGCCAGGAAGATCGCCGACGTCCAGCGCGTCGGCAGGGGCGGCGCGATCGAAAAGGTCGAGGACACCGCCAAGGACGTCATAGCCCAGATCGAGCGGGCGGACCCGCCGGGCACGCGGCCGATTCCCGTTGTCGTGTCCGCGCCGAACCGCTTGTGGCAGATCCCCAAAGTGATCGAGCCGGTGGGCAGCGCCGTCTTCGTGCTGGTGCTCCTGACGTTCATGCTGGTCCAGCAGCGCGAGCTGAGAGCCCGCGTGGTCCGGCTCTTCGGCCAGGAACGTCTCGCCGAGACTACCCGCGCCTTCGACGACGCGGGGGCACGAATCAGTCGCTATCTGGTCGCCTACTCAGGCCTCAACGCGGGCTTCGGTCTCACGATCGCGCTCGGCCTCTTCTTCCTGGGTATGCCCTTCGCGCTCGTCTGGGGCTTCTTCGCCACGATGCTGCGGTTCATTCCGTACGTCGGCGCGTGGACGGCGGCGCTGATTCCCATCGCGACGAGCCTGGCGGTCTTCGACGGCTGGATGAAGCCGTTGCTCATCGGCGGGCTCTTCGCGGGCTCCGAGGCCCTCATCGTGTTCGTCCTCGAGCCCCTGTTCTTCGCACGCAGCGCGGGCGTCTCGTCGATCGCCCTCCTGATCGCGGCGGCGTTCTGGGCCTGGCTCTGGGGATGGATCGGGCTCGCGCTGGCGATTCCGCTCACGGTGTGCCTGGTGGTGTTCTCGCGAGCCATCGAGGGCCTCGAGTTCATCGAGATCCTGGTGTCCGACGACCCCGGCCTCGCCCCGCACGTCATCTACTATCAGCGCGTCCTGGCTGCCGACGAGCATGACGCCGCCAGCCTGGTCCGCGAGGCGGCCAGGAGCGGCTCGAGCGAAGCGGCCTACGACGCCATCCTGGTGCCGGCTCTCGCCCGCGC
>WNFK01118032.1_pt1 | contig 10451 bp, 12 predicted proteins | sample 5400281 | NCBI WGS metagenome assembly WNFK01 (sample SAMN13153350, study PRJNA577476) | soil metagenome | isolation source: 20 cm soil on Douglas fir-dominated hillslope | place: USA:California | collected 2013-09-17
GGCGAGGAGAGCGCGCTCCTCAACGTGCTCGAATCGAAGCGCGCGATGGCGCGACAGCGGCCCCCATTTCCGGCGCTCCAGGGCTACCTCATGCGGCCGACGCTCGTGTCCAGCGCGGAGACGCTGGCGTGGCTGCCGCTCGTTCTCGAAGGCGCGAAGGCGGACACCAAGCTGGTGTCTGTGACCGGGATCGTGGCATCGCCGGGCGTCTACGAGGTTCCGCTCGGCACGACTCTCGGCGATGTACTGGAGCGTGCCGGCGGCGTGAGGAGTTCTTCAAAGGCCGAGCTGAAGGCGATCCACGTCGGTGGACCTACGGGCGGGCTGCTGTCGGCGCAGCGCCGGAGCACGCGATTCGATTTCGATGACTTGAAGGCGGCGGGTACGCACATGGGCTCCGGCCAGATCCGCGCGATCGGGACAGACGTCTGCATGGTGCGTGAGGCCGGGCGGCTCTTCGCGTACCTCGCGAAGGAGAGCTGCGCGATCTGCGTCCCGTGCCGCGTCGGCACCAAGCGCGTCCAGGGCATCCTCGAGGGCGTGTCGTCGTCACTCGGCCGCGATTCTCGCTGTGCGGCTTCGGCAGGACCGCCCCGTCGATCCTGCGTACGACGATGCGCGAATTCCCGGAGGACTACCGGTCGCACATCAAGGACCTGAAGTGTCCGACCGGTACGTGCACGACGCTTCGCGCGCGTCGCTACGAGACGATGGTCCAGCCATGAGCGAGACCTGCCAGGCCTGCAGCGGCTTCATCGAGAAAGGAGCGGACGGGGTCTGGCGGCACCTCGGCCGGTGGGAGCCGTGCATCAGCGCGCGGCCGCGCACGCGGACGGCGACGCTCCTCAGCGCCGAGCAGCGCAGTGCCCTTGCCGACTACCTGTCGCTGCGGATCGAGCGGAACGAGTGGAAGTACTGGGTGGTCGGCGGCGTCGTCGCGTTCTACCTCGCGCTCCTGTCGCGCGGTGACTGGCGCATCTTCGCAGCCGGTCTGATCATCGGCGCGCTGACGACGGCATCGATCATCGCGACCGTCGAGCATGCGCACGCGCTCCTGCGGCGCGAGACGACCCTGATTCGTGTGACCGGGTCGCTCGTCGTCGACACGCGCAAGGACTCGGCGAAAGAGAAGCGCTTCGTTCGGGTCGACGGGCGTGAGGTCGCGCTCGACAGCGATGTGCACGTCGGGCGCGAGCTTGGGCATCGGCCCGAGTACGAGCCCGCACCGCTCATCGCGGATACGATGGCCATCACCGCATGAGTCTCCTCGAGCGCTACATCCAGCCCGCGGAGTCCCAGCTCCCGACGGTCTCGCACATCGGCGAGATCCCGTCGGGCCAGCCGACATGCACGATCACCATCGACGGCCAGGAGGTCACGGCGATCCCCGGCGAGGCGATCCTGCGCGCGGCACAGCGTGCGGGCTTCAACGTGCCGACCCTCTGCGACGACGAGAAGCTCGCGCCGGCCGCGGCGTGCCGCATGTGCCTGGTCGACATCGAGGGTCAGGATCGGCCTCTGCCGTCGTGCCACATCGCGGTCGAGCCGGGCATGAAGATCGTGTCGAGCTCCGACGCGCTCTTCAAGCTTCGCAAGCAGAACCTCGAGTACATCCTCAGCGACCACAACGCGTACTGCATGCCGCCGTGCCAGATCAGCTGCCCGACCCACATCGACATCCCGGGCTATCTGGAGCTGATGGCGAAGGGCCAGCACGTCGAGGCCGCGCGCCTCGTGAAGGAAGTGCTGCCGTTCCCGTACATGCTTGGACTGGTCTGTCCCAAGCCGTGTCAGGAAGTGTGTCGCCGCGGACTGGTGGAAGAGGAGATCGCGATCTGCCAATGCCACGGCTACACCGGCGAGCTCGTGATGGAGATGGACGTCGCGCCGACGCCGTTCCCGCAGAAGGTCACGACCGGCAAGCGCGTTGCGGTCGTAGGCGCCGGCCCGGCGGGCATGACCGCCGCCTACTACACGGCACTCAACGGCCACGCGGTGACCGTCTTCGACATGATGGCCAAGCAGGGCGGCATCTGCCGCTACGGCATTCCGGAGTACCGCCTCCCGAAGGTCAAGCTCGACAAGGAGCTGAACTCGCTCTGGCAGCTGCGCGACACGGAGTTCAAGGGAGGCATGAAGCTCGGCCGCGACTTCACGGTCGACCAGCTCCTCGCGCAGGGCTACGACGCGGTGTTCCTCGGCATCGGCGCGTGGAGCAGCAACGAGCTGCGCATCCCCGGCGAGGATCTGCCGGGAGTCATCGAAGCCATCAACTATCTCCGGCAGAACGCTGAAGGCGATCCCGTCCCGGTGGGGAAGGGGAACCGCGTGGTCGTCATCGGCGGCGGGTTCACAACGTTCGACTGCGCGCGCACCTCACGACGGCTCGGCGCGGAGGTCACCGTTGTGTACCGCCGCTCGCGCAAGGAGATGGGTGCGCATTACAGCGAGGTCGACGACGCCGAGCACGAGGGCATCAAGCTCGAGTTCTACGCGGCGCCGGTCAAGATCGTCGAGAAGAACGGTCGCGTCGGCGGCATCGAGTTCCAGCGGATGGCGCTCGGCGAGCCAGACGCGTCGGGCCGGCGCCGGCCGGTGCCGGTCGAGGGCTCGAACTTCACGATCGAGTGCGACACGGTCATCCCCGCCATCGGGCAGATCCCGGTGCTCGACTGGATCGATCGCGACACCGGCGTTCGCAGGAGCAAGCGCGAGACGATCATCACCAACGGCGCGCTCATGACCGACCGTCCCGGCGTGTTCGCCGGCGGCGACGCCCAGATGGGGACGCGCACGGTCATCGAGTGCGTCGCGCAGGGCAAGCTCGCCGCGAAGGCGATGGACCGCTACCTCGCCGGCGACGACATGGCGCGCGTGGCCGAGGAGATCGCCGAAGAGGAGAAGGTCCCGGAGCTCATCGACATCGTTCCGTACAAGCCGGAGGAGCCGCAGGTCCGCATGCCGATGCTGTCGTTCCTGGAGCGCGAGCAGTCGTTCCAGGTGATCGAGAACGGGTACACGAAGGACCTCGCCGAGAAAGAGGCGGCGCGCTGTCTCCAGTGCGTGTGCCCGGACGTAGGTCGCTGCCACCTGCAGCGGCTATCGGTCGAGCACGGCCTCACCGAGAACAAGTTCCATCGTGCCGAACCGATCGACTACCACGACTACGAATACGACTTCAGCCACGACTTCATCCTCCGTGACCTCAACAAGTGCATCAACTGCACCCAGTGCGTGCGGATCTGCCGTGACGTGATCGGCGCGAACTGCTACGGCCTCATGGGCGGCGGCTACGACTCGATCGTGACGACACCGTGGAACGTCTCGCTGTCGTACACCGACTGCGTGTCGTGCGGCGCGTGTGCCGAGACCTGTCCGACCGGCGCGCTGATGATGCGCGAGCGCGATCTGCAGACGTACGAGCTCGACGTCGTGCGCTGCATCTACTGCGGCGACTGCGTCGAGGTGTGTCCGCACGGCGCCCTCGGTGAGACGCCGAACTTCGAGCTCGCCACGTACAAGCGCTTCGGCGTGACCGTCCTCGCGAAGGAAGAGCTCGCAGTGGCGAAGACCTGGAAGCCGTCGGAGCAGGTGCCGACGAACGGTGATGGCAAGGGCGGCGTGCGTCCGCCCGAGGTGCGGCCGCCCGCTCCGCCGCGCTGGGGGGCCTGAGCGAAGACCTACCTCCGCGAATTCGACGGCCGTTGGGCAGGCTTCGTACCGGAGCTCCTCGTGCAGCCCGCCGCCGAAGGAACGGCCTCTCGTGACGATGCGCTTGCGGTCGCACGTTCACGCGCGATCGCGCATCGCGCGGCGTTCGAGCGCCTCGGCGCCCGTTTCGATGATGACGCCAGCGAGACGGTCGTCGAGTGGCAGAACTCTTGGGGCACGCCACTGGACCCGTTCGTGCCGATCAGCTCGTCGCTGCTGCGCGCCGCCGTCGCGTATCTCAGTGAGCTTGAGCAGAGTCTCGACGCGTCCGTCGCGGAGCTCTCGAGCAGCGATCGGGATCGCCGCGACGGTCCGGATGGCTGGAGCATGAGGATGGTGATCGACCACATCGCGCAGGGCTACATCTTGTTCATGGAGCGTCTGGAACCGTGGCCGCTAGTGCCGGAGGAGGCTCAGGCCGCGGCTCTCGAGGAGCTGCTCGAGCGTGTGGCGCTTCACGATCGTGGCGCGGCGACCGCGTTCTTTGGTTGGAACGACGAAAACAGGAGGGTGCGCTGGACACCCCGGAAGATTCTGCGCGTCGTGGGCGCGCGGCAGAGAGAGTGGCTCGATCATGCCGCGGGCGGACCGCGGCCGCGCGTCTCAGGCGGGCACGACGAAGTCGCAGGCGACGAAGGCGCGATCGATGAGGACCAGGTCGCGACGATCAGACGCCAAGAGGCGGAGCTGCGGCGGATCGCCCGGGAGCACCCGGCGGTGCGTGAGATGGCGTGGTGGTACCGGTATTACCGCGACCGCCTCGCCGCGTGGCCGGCTGACGAGCTCGATCGCTGGCGTGCCACAAGCGCCGCCTTCAGCGACATGCTTCTCGCGATGGATGAGTTGGACCTTGCGCGCATCAGGATGTCCCCGAGCGGTGCGTGTACGAGCGTGCGACAGCAGCTCAGCGTGGCTCTGGCGCACATTGCGGAGCACGCGGCGCAGATCGCGCAGATACGCGGAACCGTGCCGGCCTGATGGCCGGCCCCCGCGGCTAGGCGGCGAGGCGGCGTGGGGAACCTCACCGAGCGGATCGTCGCCCGCATCCGTGCCCGCGGTCCGATGACGTTCGCCGAGTACATGGAGACCGCGCTGTTCGATCCAGAGGATGGCTATTACACGTCGCGCGTCGCGCTGGGATTCGAGGGTGACTACCTCACCGCATCCGATCTCGGCCCGCACTTCGCTCGTGCGCTCGCGCGCGCGTTCGGAGACCTGTGGACTCAGCTCGGCAAGCCCGCGGTGTGGGATCTCGTCGAGGCCGGAGCGGGTCGTGGTGTGTTCCTCCGGGACGTGCTCGGCGCTCTCGAGCGCGAGCGCCCGGATGCCGCGAAGGGCGCGCGCGCGACGATCGTCGAGGTCTCTCCGCGGCTGCGCGAACAGCAGTCAACGACGCTCGCGGGCCGCGACCTGCGCTGGGCGTCGGATGCGCGTGCGCTCGCGCCGGTGCAGGGCGTCATCTTCGCGAACGAAGTCCTCGACTCGTTCCCGGTGCACGTCCTCGTCCGGACGGCTGACGGCGTGCGCGAGGTCTTCGTTCAAGAGAACTCCGGCGTGCTGAGCGAAACACTTCGTCCGCCGAGCCTCCCTGACCTCAGCTGGCGTGTTCCCGAACGGCTCCCAGCCGGCGGGCGGTGGGAGGTCAGTCCGGCGGCTGAGGGCTGGGTCGCGAGCCTCGGCCCGGCGCTCACGAGCGGCTACGTCGTCTTCGTCGATTACGGCGGCGACGAGAACGAGCTGCTCACGCGTCTCGGGGCCGGCACGCTGCGCGGATTCTCGCGCCATCGGCTGATCACAGACCCGTACGCGGAGCCTGGTGCGCAGGACCTCACCGCGAGCGTCAACTTCACCGCGATCCGGCGCGCGGCCGAGGGCGCGGGCTTCGTGTTCGCCGGGCGCGCGACGCAGCGCGACGCGCTCATCGCGCTCGGGATCCGCGAGGCCACGGCGCGCGCGGACACGCCGATCGAACAGCTGCGCGCACTCGGTCGTCGCTCCGCGATCGACACGCTGCTCGATCCGAACGGCTTCGGCGCTTTCGAGTTCGTGTGCTTCGCGAAGGACGCGCCGACCGACGGGCTGCGCATGTTCGGAACGCGCGCGACAAGCGAAGTCCGGTATCCTTGAGGTCGCGGGCTCTTAGCTCAGCTGGTTAGAGCGCAGCGTTGACATCGCTGAGGTCGGGCGTTCGAGCCGCCCAGAGCCCACAGAAATACCGCCACCCTTGATCGAGTGGCGGTTCTGTTTACAGGCATAACTACAGCCAAGCCGTCTACTTTGTGGCCGCTTCCAGCCGTCCGACCGCATCGCGCAGGTCCGCGTCGTAGCTGGTGACGTACAAATCCATCGGGGTGGAGAGCTTGGTGTGCCGCAGGCGCGTTGGGATGCTCGCCTGCGCGCAGGCTGGGTAGAAGTGCCAGCCACCGAGCGACGGACGAGAGGTTGGCCCCGACGTTGCCCTCGAGGCCAACCTCTCAATGGTCAATTACCGATCCGGATTGCTTCCGCCTCTGCAGGCCATGCCAGGGTTAAAGATGTGGGGACTAATGAGCCCGTACCGAACATCTTGGCCGTAGTTTTGCGTGCGCCCGCCGGGACCATTCGGCGCCTCCGGCGTCGGCGCGGCGCTCACGATCGGCGCGTTCGGATCGTCGTTCTGTCCCGAGAACACGCAGATCGAGTTCGCGTGCTCCGGGCCAGCGGTCGGCTTGCGGTTGCCGGTCAGCTCACCGGCGAACACCGTGCTCGCACTCAAACCCATGATCGCAAGTACACAGGTCCCTACCAAGAAAAGACGCCTCATACCCGCCTCCCATTCTTTCCGCTGACGCCTCTGGCGTCGGCCCGGTGAGGCTACTGCGCCTGTGATCGTTGCGCTCGTGTTGAGATACCACGCCGCCGAGCCTCGGCTATTGCCGCAGCGGCGTCGCACGGCCAAGGCGAGGATCGGCTTCACCGACGGCGATCCTCGATGAGCCGCTACACGGTCCAGAGTGCGTGCTCGATCACGAAAAGGCAGCCGCGAAGGTCCCAAGCCATGCAACAAGTGAGCAGCGCGAGGCGGGCTTGGCCGTATAGGCTATCGAACGTTTTGAAGTCGAGTCGCAGAGTCTGCAGATGACGGGTGAGCCGCCACAAGCCGCCAGCCAACCACGCCCGGCTGGACTCTCGAGCCGGATCGGCCCAACGATGCGGAAGATCCCATAGCGGCCCGATGACGCTCCGTGGTGTTGCATGAGTGTTTCAGGCGAGGTGGCCTGACTCATCGCACCTGACGCGCAGTTTGTCGGGCCGTTAGCCGCGTGGTGGGAGTGCATACAGGGCGCCTGCGGGTGGTCGTCGCCGACGATCAGCCGTTCGTTCGCGCAGAGCTACAAGCGCGCGTGAACGCTCAACCCGATCTCGAGGTCGTGGGAACGTGCTCCAACGGAATGGCGGCGCTACTACTAGTCCACCAGTTGGAGCCAGACGTTCTCGTTCTCGATCAGGGCATCTGCGAACTTGATGGCTTGAAATTGGCTGCTCACCTTGAGTTTGCGGGGATCAACATTCGGGTCGTGCTCTACACGGTGCGCGATCTGCCGGGCGAGCCGCTCAGCGGCCCGCAAAGAGGCGAAGTCCTGGACGATGGGTCAATTGATGCGCTCATGACCGCGATTCGGGAGCCCCGCTCGTTTGCCGTGGCGACCCCAGCTAATTGAGGCTGAAGGCAAACTGAATGACGCGCCTCCCCAGAGATGCGTTCGACCATCTCCTCCGAACGGGGGATGCGCAGTCGGCTCGCTGGGTACACAAACAACGCGTGGGCGACGGGGAGCTGGCACTGCGGGACCGATCAGCGCAGCTCGTTGAGTTCGTTTGCATGGCCAAGCATGCGGCTGATGTATTCGGGGGCAGTCGCACGCTCCTGCTGCGCGGTCAGCTGGCGGCGTATTGCGCCCGCGGCGCTGACCAGAACCATGAGTGGATCCGTGTGCCGCCGACCCCGGCGAATGAGATCACGACAGGCATCATGGAGGAGCGCCCTCCGGAGCCCGTAGTGCGGCTGCCGCGGTGAGCCTCGTCCTCCTTCTTGCGATGGCCGCTGCCGTGGCGTATCTGGTCGGAAAGGTTCGCGTCCTGGCCGTTCCTCCGGCTTTCGGATTCTTTGCTGCGGGCGCGATCGTCGGAGTCGGCGCACAGCTGAGTGACACGCCGCTGCCGATCGCGATCGTCGTGGTGACTGCCGCGGCAGCCTTCGGGATCGTTGCGCGTCACCAACCCTCGCCTCGCGCCGTTTCGCCCTAAGCGCGAGAACTCTCCCGAAATCGATGGGAATTCACCTTCGTAGACTGATCGGATGAGGCGCGTTCTGACGGTGCTCATCGCGCTCGTGTTGACTGCCGGTTGCAGCTATATCCAGATGCAGCCGAAGAGTGGTGGGCAGGCGACTCCGTACGCTCCGCGTCTTCCCTGATCGACTACGACTTCGTTGTCGACTTGCCTTTCGTCTTGGATCGGCCGGTCTTGGTCGCCGGCGCGGCAGGGGTCTTCGCCCCTTTCGCCACACGCTTCGTGGCGTACTGGCGCACACCATCGAGAAGCTCCTGGACGTCGAACGGCTTCCGAAGCGCCAGCTTCGCGCCGAGCTCGCGGAGCTGAGGTCGGAGGGTGTCCATGTCCTCGGTCGCCGACACGACGATGACCGGCGGCTGGCGATCCGGCTCCATCTCGGCCCGCGAGCGAAGGAACTGCACACCGTCGGCTCCGGGAAGGAAGAGATCAAGTAGGACGAGATCGACGGGCGCGTTGCCTTGCAGGATGCGAAGGCCCTCCTCCGCGTCGGGCGCGGGCGTGACCTCGTAGCCGGCACTGCGCAGGATCGTCTCCAGGAGGCGGCGGGTGTTCTCGTTGTCCTCAACGATCAGGATGTTCTGCTTCGGAGTGCTGTCCATTGCGCCAGTCTGAAAGATTGGCACCTCAGCGTCGAGGGGGAGCGCTAGGCGCGGTCGCCGGCCCTCTTTTCGGGGTCCTCGTTGACCATCAGCCCGTGGCCGTCGTCGACCGGGTCGACAAGCTGCCAGCCGTCCAGCTCGAGCTCCAGCAGCCACTCCGCGAAGTCGCGGAGCATGAGCGACGCCTCTGTCAGCGTCTCGGCCTCGTCTGCGACCCCCCGGATGCACAGGCTCTCGAGCCGGTCGTCGAAGTCACCTTCGTCAAGGTCGCCGGCGATGTCGGCAGCTTCCCGTGGCGTGAGCATCCGCGGCCTTCCGTTCTCTCGTTCGCGCATGCCACCTCCAGCGCACTCCGGGGGGTCGCAGGGGGTTCTCCCCCTGCGATAAATCGGGAATCGCCGGGGTTCTCCTCGTGCGATATATGGGAGCGCTGTTCTGAGATCGGCAGGCCCTTGCGGCATTCATTTGGCCTTCACAACCGAATGCTTTACTGGGGCCAGGAACTGTCCACGCGAGGAGGGAAGTAATGACCATCAGGGGGACACAGCCGCGTCCCGGCGGGCCCGCGCTGGGTTTCGGGGTCGTCGGCATCGCGGCGTTGCTCGTGCTCATCATCGCGATCTTCGGATCGTTCACGCAGGTCGGCGTCGGCGAGGTCGGCATCGTCAAGCACTTCGGCGCGATCGACACCGATCACCCTGATGTGTTCGATCCGGGTATCCACACCAAGGTCCCGTTCCGCGACGACGTGGTCATCTTCGACACCCGGATCCAGAAGGAGCAGGTGGACTCGAGCGCGGCGTCGAAGGACGGCGTCACGATCCACTCGACCATCACCATCAACTTCCACATCGAGGCGGCGAAGGCGCCGCTGATCCTCCAGAACATCGGCGCGAACTACAAGGAGCGCATCATCGACCAGCAGATCCAGCAGGCGTTCAAGGACGTTACCGCCCAGTACGCCGGACTCGAGCTGATCCAGAAGCGTGAAGAGGTGGCCCTGAAGGCGAAAGGCGTTCTGAAGGACAAGCTCACGCCCTACTACATCGTCGTCGACGAGTTCACGATCCCGAACTACGAGTTCCCGAAGGAGTTCAACGACGCCATCCTGGCGACGCAGGTCGCCAACCAGCAGAACCTCCAGGCCAAGCAGCTCCAGGAGAAGGCGCGGACCGAGGCCGAGACGGCCTTGATCGTGGCCCAGGGCCTGGCGAACGCCCAGAAGGCGCAGGCGACGACGCTGACACCGGAGTATCTCCAGCTCCAGGCGATCAACAAGTGGAACGGCCAGCTGCCGCAGTACCTGACCCCGAACACGCCGCTGCCGTTCATCGGCACGACGCCTGCGACCCCGGCGAGGTAGACGTGGCCGCTCTCGAGGTCGTCATGGTGGCGGCGGCCGTCCTGCTGCTTATCACGCTGTTCCTGTACGTCTGGCAGCGGCTGGGGCTGGTCGGCACCGACCACGCCCACCGGTCGCCACCGCACAAGCACCTGGAGATCCCACCGCACGACCACGAGGGCTAACACTCGACGCGCGCTCGCTTGCTTGGCGGTGACGACGCCGTTTCATGCCCCACTAGTACGGGGGTGACGTTCTATGAAATGGCGCGTTGAGGGGATAGTGTCCCGACTTACGTTCAAACGATCGAGCGGTCCTGCGCGCCCGTCGACGACGCCGGTGTGGCGTCCCGCCGAAGCGCCGGAACCCGCCCGCGCACCTGAATCGGGCCGCAAAGAGGAAGCTTCGGAAGGGAACAAGACCATGCAGCAGCGAGACACACGCGACTACTCGGCTCCCCGGGA
>WNFK01202666.1_pt1 | contig 10447 bp, 10 predicted proteins | sample 5400281 | NCBI WGS metagenome assembly WNFK01 (sample SAMN13153350, study PRJNA577476) | soil metagenome | isolation source: 20 cm soil on Douglas fir-dominated hillslope | place: USA:California | collected 2013-09-17
AACCAGCTCACAGCGCTGGATAGATGGCCCTGAAACTTCACGGCCGCATCGTTACGGGCCTCCCCAAGGTTTAGAATCTGCTTGGACAGCTGACACGCCAGCGCCAGCTCTGCGCGGTGCAGGTGACCCACACATTCACCAGCCAGCAGGTAGACAAGCTGAGTTGGTCGATCGAGCCGTTCGCAGAGCTCGCGCGCGCGGCCATGGGGTTCGGCCACGGCTGGTGCGGCATATCCCTGCGTTGCGATGAGGGCGATGCTAAGAGCAATCTGCAAATCCAGCTCATATTGCAGGCGTTCGGCTCCGTCCGGCATGTTGGCGATAAGGCCTAAGCCTTTTCGCAGTTGCGCCTCCGCCTCTATCATCGCCTCACGCACCAGCGCCTGCTGGCCAGCCTTTAGTCGATAGCCGACTGCCTTCCCTGCAAGGCCAGCTTCCGTTAGTGATCGCACGCTGTATCTGCCGAAGGAGTGGACTGACGATCCAGATCGACTGAAGGCTGCATACGTGCCCGCCGAAGTCGGCTACGGCCGCGTTGAGGTTGAGATGTTCCCGCTGGGCACCAGGTGGTGAAGAAGGCGAGGTCGCCATCGGCGATATGACGACGGATCAGCAGACCGCGCGTCCACATCCCAATGATTGAGGGCATAGTTGATGGCCTCCGCCAGGACCGTCGCCGACGCGGAACTGATTTTGCGTGGGCTGCCACCCCAGCTATGCCGGCGCGCCGATCCCGCAGTCGCTGGCCGCCTGCGCAGCATGCCAGCGGGAACGAGATGAAGCGCGGCGCCGACGTCGAGCCCGACAGTTGAAGTCCGCTCAGCACTTGTGGCGCTGCATCGAAATTGACCGTCTTTTGAAACTGCCGTAGGCTTTGCACCAGATTGCTTGCTTTGTTGATCGTGAGGCGGGTCTCGCCAACGCAACGTGATAGGCAGGCGGACTCCTGGACTTGGTCCATGTCGGGCCAGGTCTGGGAGCCGCAAACAAAAGGGAATAGGGATGGAAAGCCACATTTGGGGCCTCGAGCCCACGCGCCGCGACTTCATGCTATCGAGCGTCGCTTTTGCCGGTGCGTTATCCTTGCCGGCAGGCTTGCTGGCCGTCAGGCAAGCGATCGCCGCTGGCGAAGTCAAGGACGTTCCCCGCAACCGGACCTTGGTTACGGTTCGCGGCGGTACCGACGGCAAGCACACCGAGGCCGAGCTTTGGAGTCCATATGTCATCGGCTCAAATCCACAGCTCGGAGGCAACATCATCTATGAGCCGCTCGCCTTCTACAGCGCCTTTGCCGACAAGACGATCATGTGGCTCGCAGAGAGCTACAAATACAGTCCCGACTACAAAGAGCTGACGGTCAAGACCCGATCAGGGATCACCTGGAGCGACGGCAAGCCGTTTTCCGCAGAGGACGTCGCCTATTCCCTCAACACGCTTAACGAACTCGGCGGCAAGGTGAAATGGGGCAAGGACGTTCAAGAAGTGCTGGAATCCGCCACCGTGGTCGACCCCAACACGACGCTAATCAAGTTCAAGGTGCCGGCGCCGCGTTTCTTCTTCCACATGCTCTCCTACAAATACGATATCGGCCTGCACATCGTTCCCAAACACATCTTCAAGGGGCAGGACTGGCAGAAATTTACCGCTTTCGATCTCGAGAAGGGCTTGCCCGTCACGACGGGCCCCTGGAAGGTCGTGAATGTCTCGCCGACCCAGAAGGTGTTCGACCGGAGGGATTCGTGGTGGGGCGTGGCGGCCGGCGTCGGCAAGTTGCCGGCGGTCGAGCGCATCGTGCTTCTCCCGGACACGGGTGAGCAGCAACTCGCTCAGGGCCTCATCTCGAATGCCGTCGATTTTGCGACCGGATTGCAGGTCGCGACGTTCCCGACCGTTTTCAAAGGCAATCCCAACATCATCACCTTTACCGGCCGCGAGCTTCCCTTCGGCAATTGTGACTGGTGGCCGACTTCGCTCTATCTCAACAACGAGCGGCCCCCCTACAACAATCCGAAGTTCCGTTGGGCGATCAGCTATCTGATTGATCGACAGACGCTGATTGACGTCGGTTGGGGCGGGTCTTCGAGCCTTTCGCCGCTGCCGATGCCGGACGGTTCCTCGATAAATATCCGACCAACGAATTCAACCCAGCGAAGGGCGCCGCATTGCTTGCCGAACTCGGCTGGAAGAAGGATGGCTCGGGCATGTATGTCGATCCTGCTGGCAAGCCGTATTCGATGGAAATCATCAGCTTCTTCGATTTCCCGTCGGTCGGCCCGGTGCTGGTCGAATTTTTGAAGCGGCATGGGATCGATGCGGCCTATAGCCAGCCGCCGGACATGTTCACCCGCTATTTTGCAGGCGACTACAACGCGGCCATTTTCGGTCACGGCGGAAGCGTGCGCGATCCCTTCGAGACGCTTCGGCTTTACCAATCTTCGTCCGAGGCGATTCCGGGCGGGCATCTCGTCAATCTCGCGCGCTGGAAGAACGCCGATTACGACAAGATCGTCGACGAGGTTTTCGTGACCTCGCCGGACGACACGGCGAAGATGAAGGAGCTTTGGCTGAAGGCGATGGCCATCTGGTTGCCGGAACTGCCCGATGTGCAGCTCATGCAGTTCTATCACCGGCTGCCCATGAACCTGACCTATTGGAAGGGCTATCCAACCAAAGACAACCCTTACGTCAATCCAGCGTTCTTCCACTCGACGTTTGCGCTTGTACTACATAAACTCGAAGCGACGACGTGACGAGGCTCTGAAGATGCGGTAACCGGTCCGCTTGCGCGAAGAGGTGAGGATTGCCTGTCTACTATCTCGCCAAGCGGGTCGGAATCTTCTTCTTGATCGTCTGGCTCGCGGCCACGCTCAATTTCTTCCTGCCGCGCATCGCGGGGGATAACCCCGTTGCCCAGAAGGTCATGCAGATGGCCGCCCTCGGCGGCAATCTGCACGCCGGCATGCAGGACATGGTCAAGGAGTATCAGTCGAAATTCGGCATCGATAAGCCTCTCTGGAAGCAGTATCTCACCTATCTCGTCGACATGACCCGGTTCGATTTTGGCTATTCCATCGCCAACTATCCTCGGAAAGTCAGCGACATGATTTTGGAAGGTCTGCCCTGGACGGTTTGTTTGATCATGGGGACGACGCTGATTTCGTTCGTCATCGGCAACGTTCTGGGGGCCTTCCAAGCCTGGCCGCGCGCGCCGCGTTGGCTGACGACGATTATGCCGCCGCTGCTTGCGATGAGCGCGATCCCGTTTTTTCTGCTGGGTTTGATCCTCGTCTACGTCGTCGGCTTCAGCCTGCAGTTGGCGCCGCTCTACGGCGGCTACACTGCCGGAGCGATTCCGCAATGGAGCTGGTCGTTTGGCCTCGACGTCGCCTACCACGCCGTTCTCCCGGCGACCGCAATCATCCTAGGTTCGCTCGGCGGCTGGGCGCTCGGCATGCGGGCGATGATGGTGACGACGCAAGGCGAGGACTACGTCACCTTTGCCGAAGCGAAAGGCCTCTCGGATCGCACCCTATTCGTCGACTACGGCATGCGCAACGCGATACTTCCACAAGCGACGGCGCTTGCGCTATCGCTCGGGCAGCTCGTATCCGGCGCTGTGCTCGTCGAGATCGTGTTCGGCTATCCCGGCATCGGCACGTTGCTTTTCCAGGGCATCCGAGGCTCCGATTTTTTCCTCGTGCAAGGAATTGTCTTCCTGGTGATCGTCGCGATCGGCCTTGCGACGCTGATTCTCGACTTGACCTATCCGCTGCTCGATCCGCGCATCGTCCATAGAAACGCGTGATGGGAGCTCATCCTTGAAGCCGCCGAGCAACGGTCGCCATACATGGGCCTGACGTGGATGAACTATCTCGCCCGTAACAGGGAGCTTGGCGTTGGGCTCGCGCTTCTGTTGGGCATGATCGCTTTTGCCGTGATCGGCGGGCTGCTCGTGGACCCGCAAAATGCGCGACCGCTATCGGCGCGCGTTTTGCAGCCACCGTCCTGGGCGCTGCCTTTTGGCAGCGACCGCCAGGGCCGCAACCTGTTCGCGGTGATCACGACGGGCACCTTGCTGACGCTCCGAATCGGACTCATTGCCGGAATTCTCGGCGTCGGCATCGGCGCGGCGATTGCGTTCGTGGCGGCGTATTACGGGGGCTGGGTCGACAGCATCTTGCGCAGCATCGTCGACATCGGACTGACCGTGCCCAATCTCATGATTCTGATTGTGGTGGCGCTCACGCTCCGACAGGGTATGACGGTCAATGTGATGGCGCTCGTCATCGCCTCGCTCGCTTGGCTTTACCCTGCGCGAACCATCCGGTCCCAGGTTCTCACTCTGAGAGAGCGGGCCTTTGTGCAAATCGCGCGGCTCTCGGGCACTAGCGGGCCGGGGATCATCGTGAAGGAGCTGATGCCGAATTTGCTGCCCTATCTCATGGCCTCGCTCGTCGGATCGGTATCCGCTGCGATTCTCGCCTCGATCGGGCTCGATGTGCTCGGCCTCGGCGTCTTCGAGGCGCCGACGCTTGGTATGACGCTTTACTGGGTCAACTTCACCGGCGCGGTGATTAATGGTTGGTGGTGGTGGTGGCTGGCGCCGATCGTCGTCGTCGGCATCCTGTTCATCGCGCTGTTTCTGATCTCGATCGGACTGGACGAGATTGCCAACCCGCGCCTCAGGCGTCAGGTCTGAGTTCCGCCGCCGCTTCAGTGGGCGGTTGGGCAAGACTTGGGCTCTCGCCGGGAATCATGATCTCGCCGATATCGGCCCCCGGCACGACATCTTCTTGGCGGTAAAGGAAACAGGCGGCGGCGCGATACCGATCCGTGCGAAACATCGGCGGCGCGTTTTCGCGGCAGACCCCCACGCCCTCCGCCGACGGGGCCTCCTCGCCTTTCCAAGCACGATTGGGGTCGGGGTAGGGGATCGAGCCGATCAGCAAGCGCGTGTAGGGGTGTTTGGGGTCGCCCACGACCTTCTCGACGTCGCCGGCTTCGGCGACCAGGCCGCGATAGAGCACGATGACGTTGTGGCTGACCTGATACGCGGTGGTCAGATCGTGTGTGATGTAGATCAGCGAAATCCCGAATTTGTCGTGAAGCTCGCGCAGGCTCGTCAGGATCGTGGCTCTGAGCGAAGCGTCCACCATCGACACCGGCTCGTCGGCGATGATGACGCGCGGGCGGATCAGCAGAGCGCGCGCCACCATGATCCGCTGCCGCTGACCCCCGCTCAACTGGTGGGGATAGCGTCCGAGCGTCTCCTCTGGCCGAAGGCCGACGGCTCGCAAGGTCTCCTCAATCATGCGCCTCGCCTCGCGCCGGGAGCCCGCAAGCCCGAAGTTCAGAACCGGAGTTTCGAGGACATGGTCGACCCGATAGAACGGGTTGTAGGCTTCAAACGGATCCTGGAAGATCACTTGGACGTCGCGGCGAAAGGATCTGAGATGGGTACCCGAAAGCCTGCGAAGGTCCGCGCCCTTGTAAAGCACCGCGCCTACGCTGGGTTCGATAAGGCCTAGCAGCAGGCGCGCCAGGGTGGTCTTGCCGCTGCCGCTTTCGCCGACCAAGGCGGTGATGGACGGCGGTTCGTCGGCGATGGCGAGCGAAAAGTCGTCGACCGCGATCATTCGCGGTCCACGCATCCCTCCGCCATAGATTTTCGTGACAGCGCGCGCCTCGAGTAAAGTGGACATTTCATGCCCCGACGGCGGTTTGCAACGCGCATTGCGGCGCGCTCGTTTCGTAAAGGTGACACGCGACGAAATGATCTGGGCGAACCTCGCGCAAGACTGGCGCGTCGACTTCGCAACGCTGCATCGCATGTGGGCAGCGCGTGCGGAAGGAACAGCCTCGGGGGCGATTGAGCAGCGACGGGGGCAAACCGGGTATGCCCCGAAAGGCGCCCTTGCGTTCGAGGGTCGGCAGGCTCGCAATCAGTAGTTGGGTATAGGGATGAAGGGGCTCGCGGAAGATCATCCGGACGCCGCAAACTTCGGCAAGCGTGCCCGCGTACATGACCCCTAACCGGTCGACGACCTGGGCCATCAACCCCATGTCGTGGCCGACGAGCAGGATCGACGCGCCGATTTTTTCCTGGACGCGCCGCAGGGTCTCGACGACTTGCCGTTGCACCACGACGTCGAGCGCGCTCGTCGGCTCGTCGGCGATGATCACGCGCGCCCGGAGGCTGATGGCGATCGCGATCACGACCCGCTGTTTCATCCCGCCACTCAGTTCGTGCGGATATTTGTCGGCGACCTCCGGCCCAAGTCCGACCGTCGAAAGCAGTTCGCGGATCCGCGCGTCCAGCGCCGAACGCGTTAGCCCTTGGCCATGGTCGCGTAGCGCGTCGGCGAACTGGCGACGCACCCGGGTCACCGGATTGAGGGAATTCATCGCGCCCTGCGCAACCAGCGCGATCGCCGCCAGGCGCAGACGCCGCATCTCCTGTTCCGGTAGCGCAAGGAGATCGGCCCCCTCGAACAGCGCCTGGCCGCTCTCGATCCGGCCAGGCGGCTTTATCAGGCGCATGAGCGCCATTGCGACGGTAGACTTTCCCGACCCCGACTCGCCAACCAGTCCCAGGCGCTCGCCCGTGCGCAGGTTGAAACTCACGCCGTCGACCGCCCGCACGGCGCCTAACGAAGTGTGATAGTAAACGCGAAGGTCGCGCACCCGAAGGACCGTATTATCTCGCAAGTGCAGGAGCTTTCTTGCCTCGAGGCCTCAGCCTCATCGTGTAGGATATATGCCGACGTACATCAACAGGTCTGGGGGAGCTGGCGCGCCGGGCCGCCGACAAGGGGTGCGGATCGCGTTCGAGAACTGCCCCATGCTGGGCACGTGGGAGACCGGAGACTGGAACATCGCCCACAACCCGGCCGCCTGGGAGATGATGTTCAACGAACTGTCCCACGACAACATCGGGCTGGAGTGGGAGCCCTGTCATCAGTTGTTCTATTTGATCGACCCGATGCCGCAATTGATCGACTGGATGCCGAAGATCCTCCACGTGCACGGCAAGGACGCGACGGTGCGGTGGGATGTGGTCCGCAAGCATGGCATCCACGGCAAGGTCCCGTTCGCCTTCCACCGCACGCCGGGCTTCGGCGACACCAACTGGACCGACGTGATCAGCGAGCTGCGCCTCGGCGGCTACCAGGGTTCGATCGACATCGAAGGCTGGCACGACCCGGTCTATCGCGACGAACTCGAAATGACCGGTCAGGTCCGCGCGCTGAACTACCTGAAGGAAAGCCGTGGCGGCGCCTTCGTGGCCAATCCGTAAAGACGGGAGACAAATCATGAAAACGATCAAGGGACCGGCGATTTTCCTCGCGCAGTTTGCCGGCGATGCAGTACCGTTCAACAGCCTGGCCGGCATCGCCGGCTGGGCCGCGGGCCATGGCTACAAGGGCGTGCAGTTGCCGAGCTGGGACGCGCGTCTGTTCGATCTCAAGCGCGCCGCCGAGAGCACCGGCTATTGCGATGAGGTGAAAGGCGTGCTGTCGGCAGCCGGCGTGGAACTGACGGAGCTGTCCACGCATCTGCAGGGCCAGTTGGTCGCCGTGCATCCGGCATACGATGCTGCCTTCGACGGTTTTGCGGCGCCCGAGGTTCGCGGCAACCCAGCCGCCCGCCAGGAGTGGGCGGTCAACCAGTTGCAGCTTGCCGCCAAGGCGTCGCGCAATCTGGGGCTCAAGGCCCACGTCACCTTTTCCGGCGGCCTGGCCTGGCCGTTCGTCTACCCCTGGCCGCAGCGGCCGGCCGGCCTGGTGGAGACCGCCTTCGACGAACTGGCGCGCCGCTGGACACCGATCCTGAATGCCTTCGACGAGGCCGGTGTCGACGTCTGCTACGAGATCCACCCGGGCGAGGACCTGCACGACGGCATCACCTACGAAATGTTCCTGGAGCGCGTGAACAACCACACGCGCTGCAACATTCTTTACGACCCCAGCCACTTTCTGCTACAGCAGCTCGACTACCTGCAGTTCATCGACATCTATCATCAGCGCATCAGGATGTTTCACGCCAAGGACGCCGAGTTCAACCCGAGCGGACGGCAGGGCGTATATTCCGGATTCCAACCATGGGTGAATCGCGCCGGCCGTTTCCGGTCGCTGGGCGATGGCCATGTGGATTTCGGCGGGATCTTTTCCAAACTGTCGCAGTACGGGTTCGACGGCTGGGCGGTGCTGGAATGGGAGTGCTGCATCAAGGACAGCGAGCAAGGTGCGGCGGAGGGTGCACCGTTCATCGAGGCGCACATCATAAAGGTTGCCGCCCGCGCCTTCGACGACTTCGCCGCCAGCGGCGTCGACCAGGCGGCCAACCGCAAACTGCTGGGGCTGGTATGATGGCCCGGCGTATTCGCCTCGGCATGGTGGGCGGCGGCCAAGGCGCCTTCATCGGCGCCGTGCACCGCATCGCGGCCCGGCTGGACGACCAGTACGAACTAGTCGCCGGCGCATTGTCGTCCGACCCGGCGCGGGCGCACAATAGCGCCGCGGAGCTGCATATCGAGCCCGGACGCAGCTATGCCGGATTCGAGGAGATGGCGGAGCGCGAGGCGGCGCGGCCTGACGGCATCGAGGTGGTGGCGATCGTGACGCCCAACCACATGCACTTCGCCCCCGCCAAAGCCTTCCTCGACCGCGACATCCATGTGATCTGCGACAAGCCGCTTACCCACCGGCTCGAAGACGCATTGACGCTCGCCTCGGCCGTGGCGCACAACGGCCTCGTCTTCGCGCTGACGCACAACTACACCGGCTACCCGATGGTGCGGCAAGCGCGTGAGATGGTGGCGAGCTGCGCGCTGGGGACCATCCGGGTGGTCCAGGTCGAATACCCGCAGGACTGGCTGACCACCGCCCTGGAAGAAACCGGCCAGAAGCAGGCCGCGTGGCGCACCGACCCGGCGCGCAGCGGAGATGCGGGCTGTACCGGCGACATCGGTACCCACGCCTTCAATCTGGCGGAGTTCGTGACCGGCCTGCGCTGCGAGAGCGTGGCCGCGGAACTGACCCGGTTCGTCGCGGGACGGGCGCTGGACGACAACGCACAGATGCTGATGCGCTTCTCCGGCGGGGCGCGCGGGATGCTGTGGTCGTCGCAAGTGGCGCCAGGCAACGAGAACGCGCTGAGGCTCCGGGTCTATGGTGAGAAGGCCGGGCTGGACTGGTCGCAGGAGCAGCCCAACGCCTTGCTGTTCACGCCGCTCGGGAAACCGCCGCAACTGATCCGCCGGGCGGGTTCGGGCGCAAGCGCGGTCGCGGCCCATGCGAGCCGCATCCCCGCCGGACATCCGGAAGGCTATCTGGAGGCGTTCGCGCAGATCTACCGCGACGTCGCCGAACAGATTTCCGCGCGGCGCGAAGCGCGGGAGCCGGATCCGGCCAGCCTCATGGTACCGGGAATCGCCGACGGGGTGCGCGGGATGCGCTTCATCACTGCCGCCGTCGCGTCGAGCCGGGCGAACGCCGCCTGGACGGCGATCGAGCCGTGATGCATCTCGGAATCGATCTCGGCACGTCGGGAGTGAAAGCCGTCCTGACGGCCGCCGATGGCGCGTTGCTGGCACAGGCGACGGCCCCGCTGGCCGTCTCGACGCCCCATCCGCTGTGGAGCGAGCAGGACCCGGCAGCCTGGTGGCACGCCGCCGTGGCGGCGCTGCAGCAGCTCGGCACCTTGCATGATCTGTCTGCCGTGCGCGGTGTCGGCATGGCCGGGCAGATGCATGGGGCGGTGCTGCTCGGCGCGAGCGACCGGGTGCTGCGGCCGGCGATCCTGTGGAACGATGGCCGCAGTGGGACGGAGTGCCACGACCTCGAGGCCGCCGAGCCGCGCAGCCGCGCGATCACCGGCAACCTCGCCATGCCGGGATTCACCGCGCCGAAACTGCTTTGGGTGCGCAGGCATGAGCCGGAGCTGTTCGCCCGCACCAGGCGCGTGCTGCTGCCAAAGGATTGGCTGCGGCTGCAGATGACGGGCGAAGCAATCTCCGACATGTCGGACGCATCCGGGACGCTGTGGCTCGATGTCGGCCGCCGCCGCTGGTCATCGGAGATGCTGGCGGCGACGGGGTTGTCCGAGGACCATATGCCCCGACTGATCGAGGGTACCGCGGCCGGCGGATATTTACGGCCGGAGGCAGCCCGGGCGCTGGGTCTGCCGGCCGGCATTCCTGTCGCGGGGGGCGGCGGCGACAACGCGGCGGGAGCCGCGGGAATCGGCTGCGTCGCGCCCGGCGATGCGTTCGTCTCGCTGGGAGGCCGCCGCCATCTGAATTAGCTGCCGATCTTCCTTCAAACTAAAGCGACCGTTCCTACGCCTCTTTGCCATCTACCTTCGGTGCCTTGCCCAAGCGGCATCAGAGCCTTGGAAGCTATCAAAATTGTCGGTATTTTTGGCGGTACCTGCGCCTTTCACATTA
>WNFK01155035.1_pt2 | contig 10445 bp, 7 predicted proteins | sample 5400281 | NCBI WGS metagenome assembly WNFK01 (sample SAMN13153350, study PRJNA577476) | soil metagenome | isolation source: 20 cm soil on Douglas fir-dominated hillslope | place: USA:California | collected 2013-09-17
CGGTTCCAGCTCAAGAGCTGGGATATCAAGCCGCCCGGCGGCGCGGGCGCGGAGGACGAAGCACAATACCTCAGCATCACCATCCTCCTCTCGGAGCGCGCCCAGTGAGAGGCCGCCCGCTCGCCCTCGCCTGGGTCGTGGTGGTGGTCCTTCTCATGGTGCTCGTCGGGGTGGCGCTCGCGCAGTGGCGATCGCTCGCCAGCCGCGGCCAGCGCGCGGCCACCGAGCGCGTGGTCCTCGCCAACGAGATCCGCGCGAAGGAGGACGAGATCGTCACCCTCATGCGCGCCCACGTGGGGATGCTCCACGAGATGCAGTGGACCTCGGCGGGCGGCGATCCGGCCGCCTTTCTCACCCGGCTCGCCGACCTCGCGCGCGAGAAGCGCATGAAGGTGCTCGGCATCGGCCCCCTCGAGCGGTCCGCCACCGCCCAGTTCAACAAGTCGTGGCACACCATCCAGATCGTGGGGCCCTACCGCGAGCTGCGCGACTTCGCCGGCCGCGTCGAGGCGGAGAAGGGCATCCTCGAGGACGTCACGGTGACGGCGATCAAGGACGGGGGCCGCCCGGGCACGCCGCGCGCGGACGACATCGAGGCGCGCTTCAAGATGACCGCGCTCGAGCTGACCCCGAACGCGCGCAAGGTGTTCGAGCGCGCGATGGCGGCGAGCGGGGGCGCGGCGGCGGGTGCGACCTCCCCATCGCTGGCGCTGCCCCTGCCGGCCGCGCCCGCGGAGGTGGGGAGCGACGCGCGCGATCCCTTCGCCACGACCACCGCGATGCGGCGGCCGGTGTCGCCGGGCGGGGGCCCACCATCTCCCGTTGCTTCACCGGCCGGGGCGGGCAGCGAGCCGGGCCAGGTGGGGCTCGAGCTGAAGGGGATCGTGGCCTTCCCCGGCGGCTATCTGGCCATCGTGAACAACCAGATCGTCAAGACCGGCGACACGGTCCTGGGCCACCGCGTGGAGCGGATCGCCGAGGACGTGGTCGTCTTTCGCGAACCGGGCGGCGGCACCCGACGGGTGACCCTTCCCGGACTGGCAGATGGCCCCCCGGGCGGGCCGAGGAGGTGAGGGACGCCATGCAGCTGCGCTTCCGTCGACTCGTGGGATCGCTCCTTCTCGCCCTGCTGGCGCTGCCCGCCGCCGCGCTCGCGCAGGGGCAGTGCGCCGACCGGCTGCCGACCGAGCGCATCACGCTCAACCTGCGCGATGCCAACGTCCAGACCACGCTGCGCCTCCTCGCCCAGCAGTACCGCGTCAACATGATCGTCACCGATGAGGTGAAGGGCACCGTCACGCTCGACTTCTACCAGGTGCCCGCGCGCGACATCTTCCAGGCGGTGATCGATGCCGGCAATCTCCAGTGCGTGGAAGTCGGCGGCGTGGTGCGCGTGTCGAGCTTCTCCCGCCTCCGCGCGGAGGACGAGGAGCGGCGCAACGCGGCGGCGGAGCGGAGCCGGCGGGAGGCGGAGGCGGCCAAGAAGCAGGTGGAGGCCGACCGCGACCGGGACGACTTCGAGAAGGTGAAGGCGCGCGGCGCGGTCAAGGAGAAAACGATCCGTCTCTCCTACGCGAATGCGGAGGAGGTGGCCAAGACCATCCTCGGCATCCTCGGCCTGCCGCCGGAGGGCGCGCTGCCGCCCTCGGCGCCCATTCCCGGCGCGTATCTGCCGCCGCCCCCGATCAACATCCCGTCCACGCCGCCGCCCCCACCGACCTCGCCCTTCGCATTCGCGGCGGTCTCGCTTCCCGTCGAGGCCCTGGCCAAGGGGCTCACCGTGCGAGCCTACAAGCCGACCAACTCGGTCTTCATCCGCTACTACGAGAACGATCTCGAGCGGATCGAGAAGCTGATCAAGGAGCAGCTCGACATCCCACTGCCCCAGGTGCAGATCGCCGCCACCATGGTCATCACCAGCCAGAACGCGCTGGAGCAGCTGGGTGTGCAGTGGGGCGGCGCGGTCATCGGGAAGACGGCCGACGGCCGGGGGCCCGCGGTGGTGGGCTCCGGCTTCGCCTCTTCTCGCGGTACCGGTACCGCGGGAACCGGCGCGGTGGGGGGCCCCTTCACCCCCAACACCAACTTCACCGGCTCCGATCTCCTGCCGGTGTCGCCCTCCACCGGGCTGCCCCTCGGCCAGAACCTCGTCAACCTGCCCACCTCGTTCCTGCCCACGCTGTCCAGTCCCGCGATGGGGGTGCTCTTCGGGCTGGTGGGCGCGAACTACAACGTGAGCCTCGCCATCCAGGCCCTCGAGGTGCAAGGGAAGGCCCGGAAGATCTCGGAGCCCAAGATCGTCACGGTGGAGAACGCCACCGCCGAGATCTCCCGAGGGTTCGAGGTGCCGTTCACGAGCTCCCCCACCGCGGACGTCTCCAACGTGCAGTTCAAGGACGCCCTGCTGCGGCTGCAGGTGACCCCCCACGTGATCTACGAGGACGGGGTGACCAAGATCCGGATGAAGATCCTCGTGGAGAACAACGAGCCGGACTTCACCCGGTCCATCAGCGGCAATCCGCCCATCTTCAAGCGGCGCAGCGAGACGGAAGTGGTGGTGAAGGAGGGCGAGAAGCTCGTGATCGGCGGGGTCATGCTCGACAACTCGTCCAAGACTCTGCGGGGCGTACCGCTGCTGAGCAAGATCCCCGTCCTGGGGTGGCTGTTCAAGTCGCGCGAGTTCAACTCCGACGGCGAGGAGCTGGTCATCGTGCTCACCCCTTCCGTGGTCTCCTCCGGCAAGACGGCGGGGAGGTAGCGCGATGTACGAGGCGTTCTTCAGCCTCGAGGATTCACCGTTCGTCCTCACGCCCGACCCTCGGTTCCTGCTCCGCTCGAAGAGCCATCACGAGATTCTCTCCACCCTCCTCTACGGGATCACCAGCCAGAAGGGCTTGATCGCCCTCATCGGCGACGTGGGGACCGGGAAGACCACGCTGTGTCGGGCCCTGCTGCGCGAGCTGCCCGGCGAGGTGCAGAGCGCGCTCGTCCTCAACCCGCACCTCTCCGATGTGGAGCTGGTGGGAACCATCCTCGACGACCTCGGCCTCGAGCGGCGCGGGGCCACCAAGGGTGAGCTGATGACCACCCTGAACCAGCACCTCCTCGCCGCGGGTGCGGAAGGCAAGACGGTGGTGGTCGTGCTCGACGAGGCCCAGCAGATGACCGACGAGGCCCTCGAGCAGCTTCGCATCCTCTCCACGCTGGAGACGGCCACCCGCAAGCTGCTCCAGATCGTGCTCGCGGGGCAGCCGGAGCTGGAGGAAAAGCTCCAACGCCGCGAGCTCCGCCAGCTCGACCAGCGCATCGGCATCCGCTGCTACCTCGAGCCCCTGAGCCGGAAGGACACCTATCGCTACATCGAGCACCGGCTTCGCGTCGCCGGACTCCCCGGCTCGGTGCCCTTCACCCGCGCGGCGATGGCGCGCATCTTCCAGTACAGCGGGGGCGTGCCCCGCGTCATCAACCTCGTGTGCGACCGGGCCCTCATGGCCGGCTTCGGCGCGCGCGCGCGCGAGATCACGCCGGCCATGGTGCGCACGGCGGCGCGGAATCTGGAGGGGCGGAGCGGGGGCCGGCGGCGACGGGCCGGGGCTCCCGAGCGGCGCACCCTCCGCCGGCTCGCGACGGCGGCGGGGCTCACCGGGCTCGTGGTCCTGGGCGGAGCCGCCGTCGGCTCGCAGCTCGCGGGCTGGACGCCGCCATGGCTGCGGCTGGGGGCCTCGGCCTCCACGGCGTCGGCCCCGCCCGCGCCGTCCTCTCCCGTCGCGCTCAGCGCGCTGACGCCGGTGGTCGCCACGCCCGCGGCTCCCCTCCTGCCCGCGCCGCCGATGCCGGTCACGCCGCCGGCGGGGGCAACGTCGCCCGCGGAGCCGGCGCGGACCCTCCTCGCGCGGCTGCTGCGCCTCTGGGGCGTGAGCGACGATCTCGGCGCGCCCGCCGTCGCCGCCTGGCCGGCCGCGCCCAGCGGAGGGCCGGACATCGCGGCGGTGGCCGCGCGCCACCACCTCACCGCCACCGTGCTCCGCGACCTCTCCGTGGGCGACCTGCGCGCGGTGGGCTTGCCCGCGATCGTCGAGCTCAACGAGCGCGGGACCGCGCGCCCGTATCTCATGCGGCGTCTCGAGCGGGATGCCGCCACCCTCATCGCTCCGACCGGCGAGGAGTCGCGAGTGCCCCTCGAGCGATTCGAGGCCGAGTGGACGCGCTCGGCCTGGATGCTCTGGCGGAACGTCGATCTGCTGCCCGTCGATCCCGCCGAGGCGATGACGCCCACGGTGGTGGCCACGGTGGCGTTACGCCTCGCCAAGCTCGGTCATCTCACCGGGCCGCTGCCCACCGCTCCCGGCGCGCGTCTCGAGGCGGCGGTGCGCAGCTTCCAGCGCGCGGCCGGACTCAGGGAGGACGGCATCGTGGGGCCGCGCACGACCCTGGCCCTCGCCCGGGCCACCACGGCGTCGTTCGGCCCAAGCCTCACCGATCGCCGGCCGTCCGGATGACGCGCCGCGCGTGAGCCGGCTCTTCGACAGGCTCGCCGGCCTCGACCGAGGCCACGCACGTCCCCTGGGAATGGGCGGGATCTCGATTCCGGCGCCGTCCCGGGGCCGCAGAGGGCCATGGCGTCTGGTCGGCTATTTGGTTATCCTATTGGCTATGGTGGCTGTCCTGGCTGTGGTGTCGGTTCGCTCTCTGAAGCCTGTGGCCGTGCCGGTCGGTTCCCTCCCCGCTCCGCTCCCCGCACTCGTCGACGAGACCCCCGCCGAACCGCGCGCCGCCGTGCCCGCGCTTCTCGCCCAGGGCCTCGAGGCGGCGCAGCGTGGCGAGCTGGCCGATGCCGAGGGCTATTTCCGCCGCGCGGTGGAGCAGGACGCAGGGGACGCGGAGGCGTGGAACAGCCTCGGGGTCGTGCTCGTTCGCCAAGGGGAGCCGGCGCCGGGGGTGGCGGCGCTGCGGAAGGCCCTGCGGTTGCAGCCCTCGCACGTCGAGGCGCATCGAAATCTCGGCGTGGCGCTCGACCGACAGGGCCGGGCGGGCGAGGCCGCGCAGCACTACCGCACCTTCCTCTCGCTCACCTCCGACGCCCATCCCGGCCGCGGCGACGTGCGCCGCCGGCTCCTCGAGCTCGGCTCGCTCCGCCCCGGCGCATGAGCCTGGCCCCCGAGCGCCGGGGCTGGATCACGCTGGGCCAGATGCTGGTCCAGGACGGTATCCTCACCGACGAGCAGGTCACCGCCGCGCTCGAGCGGCAGCGGAAGAGCAAGGAACGGCTGGGGCAGGTCCTCATCGAGATGCGCCTCATCGACGAGGAGGTCCTCCTCAAGTATCTCGGCGCCCAGTTCCGCAAGGAGCCGATCACCCGGCAGGAGCTGGCCGCGCTCGACCTCGACGTGGTGAAGCTCATTCCCGAGGAAGTGGCGCGCCAGCACCGCGTGATCGCGGCCGAGCGTAACGGGCGTCGCCTCATCGTCGCCACCGCCGACCCGCTCAACGTGGTGGCCATCGACGATCTCCGTCGCGCCACCGGGCTGGAGATCGACTTCCGCATCGGGCCCGGCAGCGCCATCCAGGAGGCCATCGAGCGGACCTACCGCCGGATGATCTCCACCGAGGGTATCGACGAGGCCCTCCGCCAGGACCTGGGACTCTCGGTGGGGCTGGCCACCGCCGCCGAGGAGGCGGTGGACATCAAGCAGCTCCGGACCCAGGCCGACGACCCGCCGGTGGTCAAGGTCGTGAACTACGTCCTCGGCCGTGCCGCGAGCGACACCGCCTCCGACATCCACGTGGAGCCCCACGAGGACCGCACGCGCGTCCGCTATCGTGTAGACGGGCTGCTCTTCGACCTCCTGGAGATCCCGCGCGCGCTGCACCTGGCGGTGGTGTCCCGGCTCAAGATCATCTCCCGGCTCGACATCGCGGAGCGGCGGCTGCCCCAGGACGGCAGCTTCGCCTCCAAGATCCACGGCCGTGAGATCGACTTCCGCGTCTCCACGCTGCCCACCATCTACGGCGAGAAGGTGGTGCTCCGGCTGCTGGAGAAGGAGGCGGTGGTCCAGCACTACACGCTGGAGAACCTGGGCTTCGAGCCCGACCAGCTCGAGTACTTCATGAAAGGCATCCGGCGGCCGTGGGGCATGGTGCTCCTCACCGGGCCCACCGGCAGCGGCAAGTCCACCACGCTGCACACCGCGATCAAGGCGATCAAGTCGCCCCGCAAGAACATCATCACCGTCGAGGATCCGGTGGAGTACCGGCAGCCGGGCATCCAGCAGGTGCAGGTCAAGACCGACATCGGCTTCGACTTCGCGCGGTCGCTCCGGTCCATCCTGCGGCAGGACCCGGACATCATCATGATCGGCGAGATCCGCGACCAGGAGACGGCGCAGATCGCGGTGCGGGCGGCGCTCACCGGCCACCTCGTGCTCACGACCTTGCACACCAACGACGCGGTCTCCACCGTCATCCGCCTGATCAACATCGGCGTGGAGCCCTTCCTCGTCGCCACCGCCGTCAACGTGGCGGCGGCGCAGCGGCTGGTCCGGAAGATCTGCGGGGTCTGCAAGGAGGCCTATCGGCCCTCGGCCGAGGAAGCGGCCCTCTTCGGCCGCGACCCGGTTCCCGAGGTGCTCTACCGCGGGAAGGGCTGCAAGGCCTGCCGCAACATGGGGTACGCGGGCCGCATGGCGCTCTACGAGGTGTTCTGGCTCAATGCCGCCGTCCGGCGCATGGTGCTCGACGGCGCCGACGGCGACACCCTTCGCCGCCACGCCATCGAGGGCGGCATGGTGACGCTCCGTCAGGCGGGGTTCCGCCGGGCCGTCCAGGGGCACACCACGATCGAGGAGATCCTGGCGGTAGTGGCGGACCAGGAGTAGGACGATGCCCCTGTTCGAGTACGAGGTGGCGGATAGCGCGGGCGCGCTTTCACGCGGGCGCGCGCAGGCGGAGAACGCGGGGGACCTCATCCTCCGGTTCCGCGAGCAAGGGCGCCTCGTGCTCGCCATCCGTCCCACCACCGGAGAGGGAGCCTTCGGCCGCGCCGCCTCGCTCGCCCTCGGCGATTCCTTCCGCCGCACCCTGCGGCGCATGTCGAGCGGGGTGGGGCTGGCCACCATCGTCCTCTTCACCGGACAGCTCGCGGCCATGCTGGGCGGCGGCCTCCACCTCGTGCGCATCCTCACCTCGCTCGCCGCCGAGACCACCAATCAGAAGTTCCGCAAGGTCCTCGCGAGCGTGCGCGACTCGATCACCTCGGGGTCGAGCTTCGCCGACGCGCTGGGGGAGCTCTCCGGCTCCCTCCCGGTGGTGCTGGACACCCTCACCGTCTACCTCGAAAAAACCGCGAACCTCCGCCGCAAAGTCCGGGGCGCCATCGCCTATCCGGTGGTGATCCTCACCGTGGCCCTGGGCGTGGTCTTCATCATGGTGATCAAGATCGTGCCCATCTTCGAGAACGTCTACGCGCGCGCCAACGCGGTGTTGCCGGCGCCCACGCGAACCCTCATCTGGGTGAGCGGCCTCGTCCGCGAGTACACGCTCCTGGTGTTCCTCGCCGGCGCCGTCGGCGTCATCGGCTTCTACCTCGCGCTCCAGACGGAGGTGGGCCGCCGCCTCTTCGACCACGGCAAGCTCGTGGTGCCGATGTTCGGCGGACTCGTCCGCAAGGCCATCATGGCGCGGGTGTGCCGCACCCTCGGGGTGCTCCTCAACAGCGGCATCCCGCTCATCGAGGCCATGGAGACGGTGTCCAAGGTGGCGGGCAACACCGTCATCGAGAACGCCCTCATCACCGCCACGCAGCGGATGGAGGAGAGCGGCACGCTGCCCGCCATGCTCGGCAAGGCGGCGCTCTACTACGAGCAGCAGGTGGACAACGCGGTGGCCACGCTGTCCACCCTCATCGAGCCGGTGATGATCGTGGTGATGGGCGCCATCGCGGGCAGCATCATCTTCGCCCTGTACCTGCCCATCTTCACCCTCGGCCAGGCCCTCCGGGGCGGCGTGAGGTAGCGGGAGCATGGCGGCCTTCGATCCCTTCCGGCCGATGCGCGGCGGCTCGGCGCGGCTCTACGTCGTGCTGCCGCTGCTCATGGCGGCGGCGGCGGCCGCGTCCGGTCTCTACGTGCTCTTCCTGGCGCGGCCGTTCATCAACAGCCTCAACGCCCAGCTCGCCGAGCGCGCGGCGGCGTGGCTCTTCTTCGGCACCGCGGCGGCGGGCAGCCTGGGCGCGCTGGGCGGCCTCGTCATCGGCCTACGGGTGGCCGGGCGCATCCGCGGCATCACGCAGCGCGCGGAGGCGCTCACCGCCCGCGTGGAGGGTGGCCCGGCCCCGTCGCGGCCCGCCGACGAGATCGGCGCCCTGGACGCCGCCGTCGGACGGCTCACGCTCTCCATGGACCGATTCATCCGCGACAGCGACATCCTCGCCCGGCTCCCCGAAGGCATGCTCCTCATGGGGCCGGGCGGCGACCTCCTCTCGTTCAACACCACCGCGGAGGTCGTTCTGGAATCCGCGCTGGAGCCGTTCCGCGGCGCCCCGCTGCTGTCCGCGCGCGGCCTCTTCCCGGTGGGCAACGGCAACGAGCAGCTCGCGCACCTCCTCGACGACGCGCTGCTCGAGGAGCGCTCGCTGCACGTGGGCGAGGTGCGCGTGGCGCCGGCCTCGGGCCGGGAGTTCGTGCTCGAGGTGACGGTGCAGCACCGCGAGTGGCGCCGGGACTCCACCGCGCTCATCCTCCTCTTCCGCGACGCCTCCGAGAAGCGGCGCATCCGCGAAGAGATCCGCCGCGCCGACCAACTCGCCTTCCTCGGCGGCATGGCGGCCCGGGTGGCGCACGAGATCCGGACCCCGATGGCCACCGTGCGCGGGCTGGTGGAGCTGCTCCAGGCGGACCTCCCCCAGGGGGACAGCACCCGCCGGCAGTACATCGACCGGGTGCTGCAGGCGGTGGACCGGCAGGACCGTCTGGTGGAGGACATGCTGACCCTGTCCCATCCCGAGCCCGAGAACCTGGAGCCGGTGAACCTGCGAGAGCTGGTGGACGAGATCGTCCGCGACATGCCGGGGGATCCGCGCCTCCGGGTGCAGGGCGCGGCGGCGATCGCGATGCCCGCCATCCCCGGCGACGCCTTCCGGCTGCACGAGGTGTTCAGCAATCTCATCCGGAACGCGGTGGAGGCCACGCCGCCCACCGGCGTGGTGGAAGTCCGGGTGGAGGCGCCCGAGCGCGGGTTGGTGCGGGTGGTGATCCGGAACACCGGCGCCGGCGTTCCCGCGGAGATCAGGGAGCGGATCTTCCAGCCCTTCTTCACCACCAAGGTCAAGGGCACCGGGCTGGGGCTGGCCATCGCCAAGCACATCGTGGACGCGCACCGCGGCACGCTCCGGGTGGAGAGCGACGGCAGCACCGAGACCCGCTTCGTGGTGGAGCTGCCGACCACCCAGCCCGCTTCCACCTCGCCCGGAGTAAAGTCATGATGTGGCTCGAGAGGAAGGTGAGGACCCGTGGCTGAGCGGATTCTGATCGCCGAAGACGACGAGGATCTCGCGTTCGTGCTGCGCGAGGCGCTGATCCGGAAGGACTACGAGGTCGAGGTGGCGCCCACCGCGGGGCGGATGCTGGACACGCTCAAGGGGGGAAGCTGGGACCTCATCCTCCTCGACGTGCGGCTGCCCGACATGGACGGGCTCGACGCCATTCCCAGGTGCCGCGACCTCGGCCCGGACACGCCCATCATCGTCATGACCGCCCACGGGACCCGTGAAGTGGCCACCGAGGCGATCCAGCGCGGCGCCTACGACTTCTTCACCAAGCCGCTGAAGATGACGGAGTTTCAGGTGGTGGTGGCGCGCGCGCTGGAGCGCCGGCGCCTCCAGCTGCAGATCAAGGCGCTGCAGGCGGCCCAGGGCTCGGGCTTCGAGGAGCTCGTCGGCAAGAGCGTGAGTCTCAAGCGCGTGGTGGAGATGGCCCAGCGGGCCGCGCCCGCGGAAGTGACCGTGCTCATCGAGGGCGAGAGCGGCACCGGCAAGGAGGTGCTCGCCCGCGCCATCCACCGGCTCTCGGCGCGAAAGGACGGTCCCCTCATCCCCGTCAACTGCGCGGCCATCCCCGAAGGGCTCCTCGAGTCGGAGCTGTTCGGCCACGAGCGCGGCGCCTTCACCGGCGCGGTGCGCGCCAAGCCCGGGCGCTTCGAGCTCGCCCGCGAGGGCACCATCTTCCTGGACGAGATCGGCGACATGCCGCTCTCCATGCAGGTCAAGATCCTCCGCGCCCTCCAGGAGCGCGAGATCGAGCGGGTGGGCGGCACCAAGTCCATCGCCATCGACGTGCGCGTGGTGGCCGCCACCCACCAGAATCTCGAGCAGCTCGTCACCGAGGGGAAGTTCCGCGCCGACCTCTTCTACCGGCTCCAGGGCGTGCGGCTCCGCCTGCCTCCCCTCCGGG
>WNFK01166243.1_pt2 | contig 10440 bp, 6 predicted proteins | sample 5400281 | NCBI WGS metagenome assembly WNFK01 (sample SAMN13153350, study PRJNA577476) | soil metagenome | isolation source: 20 cm soil on Douglas fir-dominated hillslope | place: USA:California | collected 2013-09-17
TGAAGCATATCGGACATCGGAACTTTCTGCGCTACTCGATGCCCTCGAGCTCGATAAAACGGCTTAGCCTGGTAATGACCATGCCTTCCTCACATTCCAGACGGCAGGAGAGCGCCGGCTTGTCGTTTAGTTCTGTCTGCCCCCCCATGTGGTACCAGATCTGGCAGTTTGTGCATTCACCATTCCAGCAGAAATCCCCATACGAAATCGTGTTGATGGATAGATACTGAAAGCATCGGAGCAGACGGTTCTTCTCAGGGACGCTGACTTCCTTGCCCAGGACCTCGATACTGACAAGCTTTTCGTAGGGATCGAGAAGGTCGGCGACTACTTCCCCTAACCCCTTGGCGCCAGCGCGTTGTTCGCTCATAAGCAGCGGCAGTATAATCGCTCCCTCGAAAAATTTGTACACCGTTTTTGCCTGTAGGCTGCTTCTCAGCGCACGCGAGACGTTGCTAAACTGAGAGCACAGGGGGGGAATCCTACGTTGTCATTAATCATCTATACAAAACCAGGCTGTCCCTATTGCCAGCAGGCGCGCGATCATTACAAGTCAAAGGGCATTCCATTTCTCGACTATGACGCGCAAAACGATCGCGCGCGTCGCGCCGAAATGTTTGCTTTTTCAGGTGGAGACCCAACCGTGCCATGTATTGTGGAGGACGGTAAGTATGTGGTTTCAGGATGGGGAGATCCGCCGCGGGGTTGAACCATTCACGATTAGCCTGGCCGTGCGCCAGAGTTTCGCCGCAGACACGCCTCGAAAGTGACGATAAGTTCGTTTCGCGTTAATCCAAGGAATGTCAAGAATCAATCTCTCAGCAAAGAAGGTCCCACATGAGGAAACAATACAATCCCCTGATGCTATCTGTGTTTTTCTTTCTATGCATTCTCTTCACAACTTATAGTACCGTCAAAGCACAATCAAACGGAGGAGCAGGTTCCCCGCAACCACCAATGGCAGAGAAAAAACCAAAGACTACAAATATTCATGGCGAGACGCTCGTGGACGATTATTTCTGGCTGCGAGAAAAAACCAATCCTGCGGTCATGGCACATCTTCAGGCCGAAAACACTTATGCCGATACGGTCATGAAGCCCCTGGCGCCACTGCAGGAAAAGCTCTACAACGAGATGCTCGGTCATATAAAACAAACTGACGTGAACGTACCCTACCGTTGGGGAAATTACTTCTATTACACGCGCACCGAAGAGGGCAAGCAGTACCCGATCTTTTGCCGCAAGCACGGCGGTCTCGAGGCTCCAGAGGAGATCGTTCTCGATCAAAACGAATTGGCACAGGGTCAGAAGTTCATGAGCGTGGGAGCATTCGTTCCCAGCGATGACGGCAATCTCCTCGCCTACACAACCGACAACACCGGTTATCGCCAATACACTCTCCGCATCAAAGATCTGCGCAATGGGCAGCTTTTCCCGGAAAGCATAGAACGAGTCGACAACGTTGTCTGGGCAGCGGACAACAAGACAATGTTCTATGTGACTGAAGATGCAGTAACCAAACGAAATGACAAGTTTTTTCGTCATGTGCTCGGCACTGACAAGAGCGACCTTGTTTACAACGAGAAGGACGAGCTATTTGACATCGGCGTCGGGCGCACACGTGACAAGGCAATGATCATTCTCGAAGCCGCCAGCAAGACCTCCAGCGAGTCTCGTTACATCCCGGCCAATAATCCAACCGCCGACTTGAAAATTGTGCTACCGCGACAACCCGAACACGAATACGACATCGACCACCGCGGCAACCTCTTCTACATTCGCACGAACAAGGGTGCTCGGAACTTTCGGATTGTTACTGCGCCAGTAAGCGACCCCGCGGAGAAAAACTGGAAGGAGTTTGTTTCCCACAGACCGGCTGTGAAGCTTGATGCCATCAGTCTCTTTGCCGATCATGCCGTGCTTTCGGAGTGGGAGAATGGCTTGCAGCAACTCGAGGTAATCGACTTTAAGACTGACAAAAGAAAGCGTATCGAGTTCCCTGAGCCAGTTTATTCCGCCGGGTTGGTAGCCAACCGCGAGTTCAATACTACGGTCGTGCGCTACAACTATAATTCGCTCGTGACGCCAAACTCGGTATTCGATTACGACATGAATACCGGCAAGACAACCCTGATGAAACAGACGGAAGTACCCGGCGGTTTTGACAGGGCAAACTACAAATCTGAACGCGTTTTTGCGACTGCGTCTGACGGCACTAAGATTCCCATGTCGGTGGTCTATCGCAAGGGCGTCAAGCTGGATGGCTCAGCGCCGTTGCTGCTCTACGCTTATGGTTCTTACGGCTACTCAGTTCCACCCACTTTCTCGTCATCCAGACTAAGCCTGCTCGATCGCGGAGTTATCTACGTCATCGCCCATATTCGCGGCGGTGGTGAGTTGGGTGAAGAGTGGCGTCAGGCCGGCAGAATGATGAACAAGATGAATACTTTTACTGACTTCATTGCCTGCGGGGATCATCTCGTGAAGAGCAAATACACATCGAGCGATCGTCTTGTTATCCAGGGCGGAAGCGCAGGTGGTCTATTGATGGGCGCGGTTAGCAACATGCGACCGGATCTTTTCAAAGCAGTTGTTGCCCAGGTGCCTTTCGTCGACGTTCTTAACACGATGCTCGATGCTTCGTTGCCGCTGACCACCAGCGAATACATCGAATGGGGTAATCCTAACGAGAAACCTGCTTTCGAATACATGAAGCAGTACTCGCCTTACGACAACGTAGGAAAGAAAGACTATCCGGCGATGTTGGTAAAGGTATCGGTCAATGATAGCCAGGTGCCATATTGGGAGGGCACAAAGCTTGTAGCCAAACTGCGCGCCCTGAAGACGGACAAAAACCCGCTGCTGTTAAAAGTGAACTTCGGCGCGGGGCACGGAGGCTCTTCGGGTAGATATGATGCATTGCGCGAGACCGCTTATGATTACAGCTTCATGCTCTGGCAAATGGGAGTCACGGAATAACCGAACTCACGGTAAATAACAACGAGGCTGAGTCGGGAAAAAGAGAACCAACGACGGCGAATTGGTTGATGCTACGTTCAAGGCGAACGTGGTTCGTTCTTGACTCCGTAGCAGTGTGGAATTCTCCTGATCAGCAGACTCATTTCTCACGCGGATCTCTTCTAACCACCAATGGTTGCGTGTAGGTCTGGCTACCTACCGTCAGCCTTACGGTGTAGGTGCCCGGTAATACTGTGGGCCGGGGACCGAATCCTCCACCGCCGCCACCAGGAGCTCCAGCGGGACGTGGAGCAGGAGGAGTTGGACGTAAATCCCAGACCCATCGATGCATGCCCGTGGCCGCTGATAAGGGTTCTGGCGCCGGCCGCCAGAAGGCCGGAATGTTTAGCGTGTCGGGATCAATAGGTGGACTTCGATCCTCGCTCGAGTAACGGCGAATGCTCTCGCCAGATGGGTCGAGTATTTCAAGCACGACAGGAGCGGACGAAGAGGTCTTCAAGTAGTAATCGATGATCGCTCCGTAGGGAGGATTCTCTGCAAGCGGTTCATCGCGAGGCTGAGGGGTACCATTGTCGCTGCCTTGAGGAATGTCGTAAGCGGCGGCGGGGCTAAACAGGAAGGCGATCGCTGTTCTCACCTGATCGTTGTGGCAACGATCAAATCATTTTTGTGGATTACAAGATCACGCGCGGAAGCAGGCGGTAAATTCAATTGTAACGACTGCCAATGGTCGCCATCGTCAAACGAGACATAGACGCCCAGCTCAGTTCCGGCGAAAAGGAGACCACGGCGTTGCGGATCTTCTTTCACTGTTTGCACATAAACACCCGCAGGCAGACCATCAGTGACCTTCTGCCACGTTTTTCCCGCATCACGCGTGCGGTAGATGTAAGGCTCGTAGTCCTCGAGTTGATGTCGTTCCACTGCCGCGTAGGCTTCATTCACATCGAAGTGTGAAGCGTCCATCATCACCACCTTGCTCCAGGATGTTACTGTAGGCGGCGTCACGTTTTGCCAGGTCTTGCCATCATCGTTAGTTAGTTGGAAGTAGCCGTCGTCCGTGCCGATCCAGACGAGCGGCGCCCGCAGCGGAGACGGAGCAATGGTGTAGATCACGCCACGCCGTTTGTCTGTTGGGGCATCCGCTGCAGCAGATTCGTTAAGGTTAGACGGAACGCCGGGATCCTCTCGCGTCAGATCCGGGCTAATCTGCGACCAACTCTCACCGCCGTTTCTCGTCTTGTAGAGAAACTGATTGGCGAAATAGAGGGCGTTTAAGTCAGCCTGAGAAAAGACGAGAGGCTGTGTCCAGGCGTGGCGGAATGGTCCCTGACTGCCTCGTTCGGGCGAAACATTCTTTGTGGCGCCGGTAATGACGTTGCAGCGCGTGACCGCATCGCCAAAGAGAATCTCCGGACGCAATGGATCGGGAGCCGTATAGCCTGCCTCACCACCAGCACAGACTCCGGTCCAATCGTGATTAGAGATTTCCGAGTGGCTGCTGCTCGTTGGCACGCCTACGGCGCCACTATCTTGCTGTGCTCCCGTTACCCAGTAAGGAAAACGGTTGTCGGCCGCGACGTGGTAAAGCTGGGCGGTTGATTGGTTGTACCACGAACTCCATGTTACCGCTCCATCTTCACTAACGACGGCTCCCTGATCGCTGGCAACGATCATTCGTCTCGGATCGTCCGGATTGATCCAGAGCAGATGATAGTCGTCACCACCTGGTGCGCCCTTGATTGCGGTCCATTTCTTTCCGCCATTCGTCGACTTGTAGACGGATGTGTTTGAGACATAGACCGTGTCGGCGTTTTGCGGCTCGACAGTGACTTTGCTGAAATACCAGCCACGCCCCCAGATGCGGTTATCGCTCGAGACTTTGGTCCAGGTCGCACCCGCATCGCTGGAAGAAAACAAACCACCTTCCTTCGCATCGACGATCGCGTAGATCCGATTCTTATTCGTCGGAGCAACGGCAATCCCTATGCGACCAAGACCTTCAGTGGGAATGCCATTGGCCAGCGGTCGCCAGGTTGTGCCGCCATCAGTTGATTTGAAAATGCCGCTACCGGGACCGTTCGCGGGTGCATAGACAAACCATGGGGGCCGCCGCACCGCCCAAAGAGTGGCATAAACTGTTTGCGAGTTAGTTGGATCGAACGCGAGATCAATCGCCCCCACGTCATCGTTCTTAAAAAGGACCTTCTGCCAGGTCGTGCCGCCATCTCGCGAACGATATACGCCCCGCTCAGGGCTGGGACCATAAACATGACCCAAAGCAGCGACGAAAACAACATCGGGGTTCTTAGAATCAACGAGAATTCGTCCAATTTGCCGCGTGTTCTCGAGACCGAGATGTTTCCAGGTCTTTCCCGCGTCCGTGGATTTGTAGACACCGTTGCCAAAAGAGATCGAGTCGCGCATGTCTGCTTCACCGGTGCCGACGTAAACAATGTTGGGGTTGGAAGGGGCTACCGCGATCGCGCCGATAGAAGCGACGGACTGCGAGTCAAACACCGGTGTCCAAGTTCGTCCGGAGTTTATTGATTTCCAAACGCCGCCTCCTACCGAACCGAAGTAAAATGTATTCGGTTGCCCGATAACACCGCTCACCGCATTCACACGACCACCGCGGAATGGACCAATCATGCGCCAACGCAAGCCGGAAAAAAGACTGACGTCTTCTTGCGGTTGGGCATTTGCCAAAGGCGACCCGGTTGCTTCCATCATCGCGGGAAAGGCTTGCATAACAAGTAGTCCGCAAAGTGCAACCAGGGCGAGCACACCCCAAATCAGAAGTCTACGGACCAGAGCAGATCGACCTTTCAACATTTGCGGACGTCTCCTTTGTGACGCAGCGTAAACAAAAAGCGACGTTTGATTTTGCGTCTGCGTAATATACCCGTTCGTTTAAGTAGTCGCCACCGGCGCGACTGAAGGTTCTCCCCTGAACCTTCAGGAACCGGGAAACATTCGCAAGCGGGTTTGTCTCACTGTCGAGTCACCTCAATAACCATCGTGAGAGACTGCCCAGGAGCCACTGTGGCAATGTGAGGTTGCAGCTTGGCCAAGCTTGGGAGTTAAATATACCGCCGACGAAATGCAGCACAACCAGTGACGAAGCTCGGGGCTGTCTGAAGGGCTCGGGCGCGGGCAAATTGTCCTTCGGTATCGCGTGATGATCGGCTCCACCTTAGGAAATTATAAAATCCTCGAGAAGCTCGGTGAGGGCGGACAGGGTACGGTCTACAAAGCGGTAGACTCGAAGCTTGGCCGCACAGTCGTAATCAAGGTGCTACCTGCCGAGCTAACAGCCAAAGCCGCAAATCTGAAGCGTTTTGAACGGGAAGCTCGTCTCGCCTCTTCGCTGGACCATCCCAACATCTGCACAATCTTCGATCTCGATGAAATCAATGGCATTAATTTTATCTCGATGCAATACATCGAAGGTCGCAACGTGCGGCAGTTGGTGAATGGCAGACCGTTGTCTTTGGAAAGTGCTTTGTCGATTACCTTGCAAGTGGCCGACGCGCTTGCGGCTGCTCATGCGCGTGGAATCATTCACCGCGACATAAAAGCCGGAAATGTGATGGTGTCTCCCGGCGGCCAGGTTAAAGTGCTCGACTTTGGGCTCGCGAAACTCCTCGATGAGGACGCTGCACGAACCTCAGGTATTCATCACACAGAGTTAACCGAAGTCGGCATTCCCTACGGAACGGCAACCTATGCTGCCCCGGAACAGGCGCGAGGAGATCGCGTCGATGCGCGCGCCGACATTTTTTCTACTGGCGTGTTGCTGTACGAAACACTGACCGGCTCCTGGCCCTTTCGCGGCCAGACCGCGGTCGACGTTCGCCATGCCGTCTTGCACGACGCACCTGCTCCCCTTTCTCAAGTCCGGCCGGGGCAGGTGCCGCCTCGCTTGCAACAGATTCTCGACAAAGCGCTGGCAAAGGATGTCCGCAACCGGTACCAAAAGATTTCCCAATTCCGCGATGATATTCGCGACGTAATTCGCGATCTCGGTTCTGAATCGATATTCGGCATTGACGACAGCATTGCTCCTGTAGCGCCTAAACACTTGAGTACAGCCGGTCACGTGTCGCGCGCGCTGCGCTGGCTAAAGGGTGTCAAGAGTGTTGAAGGGTCTTCCGCAGGGTCTGGACGCCGGGGCAAGGGCGGTCGAAGGACCGATGGGGACGAAACGCCACTGACGAGTATGGGGGAAGGGGAGCGCAAGAGCGTAGCTATACTGCCTTTTAAGAATGTCGGCAACGATACTGAAATGGATTTCTATCAGTTCTCGCTCGCGGATGCCGTCATCACCGAACTGGCACGCGTGCGTTCGCTGGTGGTGCGTCCCTCTTCGGTAATAGTGAAATATCAGGGCAAACAAGTGGACGCGTCAGAAGCAGGACGTGAACTTCATGTCGACGCAATTCTCACAGCAACATTGCTGCGGGCCGGCGATCGCTTGCGCGTAACAGCGCAACTCCTCAATGTGAGTACCAGTGATATTCTCTGGAGCGAGCGAATCGACGCCGATGCCAGCGACATCATCGGCGTACAGGACACGATCGTAAAACGCATAGTCGAAGGCTTGTGTTTGGAGCTTAGCCCAGACGAGCAGAATGCCCTGGCGAAAGGGTCGACAACAGATGGGGCCGCGTCGGAAGAATATCTTCGCGGGCGCAACTGCATGGGCCAGTTTATCTATCACAGCATTGCGCGCGAAGACGTCGACTCTGCGATAGAACACTTTCGCCGCGCAATCGAACTGGATCCAAAGTTTGCACTTGCATATTCCGCTCTTGGCGGTTGTTACGTGAACCGAGTGCTCAAAGGTTTGGGCCAGGCGGGTGACCACGAAAAGGCCAGGAACGCTTTCGGCAAGGCGCTGGCGCTCGATCCAACGCTCCTTGAAGCACGCATGCACATGGTCTTCATCTATCTAACGGGGGGAAATAAGCCAAGGGCACGGGAGGAAGTTGAGCGGCTGCGGGAAGAGTATCCAAACGACGTTGGAGTGCATTTCGTTCGAGGGGTTTTGGCCCGTTTGGATAGCCAGTACGATCGCGCCCTCCGCAGCTTCGAGCGCATGGCCCGGCTCAATCCAGCGGAACGAGTGGTCGTCAGTTATAATCAGGCCCGCATTTTTATGTATCAACGGCGTTACGAGGATGCCCTGTTGGAACTCGATCAGGGTGCCGCGCTGGAAGCCGAACACCCGTTGATAAAAGTTTTTCGCGCGCGTGTGCTTTACTACCGAGGTGAAATAGATGCTGCAACCCAAATACTTCAACAGTTGCTGGCTAAGCACCCGTTAATGCACGGTATCAGGCCGATCCTCGCAATCTGTTTTAGCGCGCAGGGTCAGCACACGAAAGCGAACGAACAGTTGACGCACAAGGTCAGAATGGCTGCTGAGGCCGATTACGATATATCTTACTGGCTGGCATCTGCTTATCTGCTGCAAGGGCGGCAGGTCGAGGCCTTTAAATGGTTCGAGACTGCGATTCGCTTAGGGAACGAAAACTATCTGTGGTTTGAATCTGATCCCAATTGGTCAGACATGCATGACGATCCACGTTTCAAGCATCTGCTGGATGACATCAAAAACAGGAAAGAGCAACTCGAGGACCAGCACGCATGAAAACCTTTGTGGTCGGTGATATCCATGGCCGTTGTGCGCAGTTGCAAAACCTACTCGACATGCTGCCACGCGACACTGGCAGCGACACCCTTGTCTTTCTCGGCGATCTGATTGATCGCGGCGCCGACGCGCCCGGTTGCGTTGCACTGATCGTGAAGCTTTGCCATGCGAATCCGGAACGAGTGATCTGTTTACGCGGCAACCATGAACAGATGCTCATGGACTTTCTCGAAGGAATAAGCAACCTCTGGCTCACACCCGTCACTGGAGGGGAACGCACATTTGAGCAATACACTGGCCGGGGACTACGAGTGGACAGTGAGCAGGATCTGGAAGAGATGCGGCTCGCGTTTGAGCGCGCCATGCCCGCCGAACATCTCGACTTCATGCATCAGACACCCTTCTACTACGAAGACGATTACGCAATTTACGTCCATGCCGGATTGGACGATGGTAAACACCCCCGCGAGAGTTCACCGCAATCGCTCCTCTGGATGCGCAATATGGATTTTTATAAGAACTATCATGGCAAGCCCTGTGTGTTTGGGCATACGCCGACGCCTCTGCTGCCGCTGCGCGGTCGGCTGGGTCGTCACGGCATTTATATTTCTCACAGCGCGATTGGGTTAGACACCGGCTACAATCAGCAATCGCCGCTCAGTTGTATCTCTCTTCCTGACTTTACGCTTTACCAAACATTCGCGGATGGGCGTGAAGAGACCCACACGATCACATCTTTCATTCCGGAAACGCTGAAGGCAATGCAGAAGAAAGCATGGCTCAGTGATTGAAGTCCTGACGCCGAAGGCGTTGGCTAATTCAGCGCAGTGGTAACGCCCTGGGTGAGAAGTTATTGAATCACGAAAAAACGTCGAAGGTGTTGGCAATGTTCGTTAGATCAGGCAAGGTCTAATCACGTAGTTCAAAGAAGACCCAACCGTCTCTTAGATTTATTGTGTGAAAAACTCAAACTCTACGCGAACCTGACTGACATTATGATGACCACTCCGCCTTAAGTGAAGCGATGCTCATGTTCGAGTTTACACCAAGCCGCTACAGCTCCCTTTCTAAGCCGTGCGGTGCAGAATGAAATCTACAATCTCGGCGAGAATTTTGGTAGGACGGTGAATCTTCCGGAGTGCTTCGTGTGCTTCGTGATGGACCCGATTCGCGGCTTCTTTCGTCGCAGCAAGTCCATACAAACCCGGATATGTGGCCTTGAACGAGCGAGCATCTTTGCCCGGGGTCTTACCCAGATCCGCAGCGGTTGCTGTGACATCGAGAAGATCGTCTGTAATCTGAAACAGAAGACCAAGCCGGGCTGCATAATCGGTTATTGCGCTCAACTCTTCCTCACCTGCGCGGGCGATGATCGCACCACAGCGAGCGGCGCAAACAATTAACGCCCCCGTTTTGAGCCGGTGAATCTCCTCCAGTTCCGTACTGCTCACCTCGCGAGACTCTGCTTCAATGTCCCGTGCTTGACCCGCAACCATTCCCTCCGGAGTGCCGGCCGCACGTGCTAGCTCGCTGATCAGACTGATGCGCCCGCTTGGGCTTAATGTATTGTCCTCAGCGACAGTCTTAAAAGCCAAGGTCTGAAGCGCATCGCCGGCGAGAATTGCTGTTGCCTCATCAAAACGGACATGGCACGTAGGTCGCCCGCGCCTTAGATCATCATTGTCCATCGACGGCAGATCGTCGTGAATCAGTGAATAAGTATGAATCATCTCCAAGGCGCAAGCCGTGTTAAGTAGCAAAGCGTTGGGCATCTGAAAAGTTTGGCCCACTGCCAGCAAGAGTGC
>WNFK01259674.1_pt1 | contig 10437 bp, 10 predicted proteins | sample 5400281 | NCBI WGS metagenome assembly WNFK01 (sample SAMN13153350, study PRJNA577476) | soil metagenome | isolation source: 20 cm soil on Douglas fir-dominated hillslope | place: USA:California | collected 2013-09-17
TGGTGTCATCGTCCTTTACCTGGCCGTAAACTTCGTCTGCGTTTACGTGCTAGGAGCTTCCAACCTGGCTAACACCAAGACACCGGCTTCGGACGTGATGAGACTAGCGTTGGGACCGGCCGGCGCTGGCGCGATTGCAGCCGGTATCGCCATCTCAACATTGGGTTTTCTGAGTCAGGGAATGCTGACAGCGCCACGCGTTTATTACGCGATGGCTGAAGATGGACTTTTTTTTAAGAGTGTGGGCAAGCTGCATCCGAAGACACACGTTCCTATTCTGGCCATCGTGCTGCAAGGCCTATTGGCAATTGCGATTACACTTTGGGGTAAGTATGAACAGATTTTGAACTACGTTGTGTCCGTTGATTTCATATTCTTTGGGGCCACGGCGTTGTGTGTTTTCGTTTTTCGCCGGCGCGGGAAGGCGAAAAATGCTGAGGCTGCCGACACGGGTTTGCGAATCACGACCATTCCCGGCCATCCGGTAACGACGGCGCTTTTTGTGATGATCTGTTGGTTGGTTGTGATCAATACAATCTACCGCTATCCGGGAAACACTTTGATTGGAATAGTTATTCTATTGGCGGGAATTCCGGCTTTCTTTTTCTGGCGTGGGAGGAACACGACATGAGTGCCGCACAGTATGAGAGATGCGTAAGAGCTTCGGAGTACATGCATTGGGCCAAGACGTATTCGCGTGCAGGCTTCAATCTTGCGACCAGCGGACTCGCGAATCTGACGTTGCCGGAGTTGCAGGTTTCGCTGTCTGACCTCGAGCTAACCGGAGACTCCGGCTACGGTTATCAGCCGCTGATAAGTTTACTTGCTGGTAGATTCCACGTTGACGCAACGTGCGTAGTAACCGCAGCCGGAACTTCTTTTGCCAACCATCTGGCGCTGGCGGCACTTATCAATCCCGGCGACGAAATACTCTTCGAGAGTCCCACTTATGAGCCGATGCTTGCGACTGCCGAATACCTTGGCGCCAGGGTGAACCGTTTCCAGCGACGGTTTGAGGACGGCTGGCGCATTTCCCTGGCTGAGGTCGAACGAAACCTGAGCTCGCGCACGCGTCTAATTGTGATCACTAACTTTCACAATCCCAGCGGCGTTCTGACTGACGATCAAACGCTGAAGGAAGTGGGCGAACTGGCCAAACGGAGCAACGCCCGCGTACTCGTTGACGAAGTTTATCTGGAGATGCTTTTTGGCGAACCGTCGCAGACCTCCTTTCACCTCGGCGATCACTTCGTAGTAACCGGCAGCCTGACCAAGGCCTATGGATTAAGTGGACTGCGCTGCGGCTGGATTCTCGCCGAGCCGGAGCTTGCTCAAAGAATGTGGCGACTGAACGATCTCTTTGCCTCGACGCCAGTGCATTCCGGTGAGCGGCTAAGCGTAGTCGCGCTCAAGCAACTGCCTGCGATTGCCGAACGCGCTCAAAGCCGACTCGACAAACATCGCGTGATGTTGAATCAGTTTCTCGACAGCCGGGGTGACCTGGAGGCAATTCGACCAGCGTTTGGCTCGATCATGTTTCCGCGCGTGCGCGAGCAGACATCTGAAAAACTCTGTGAGTTATTACGAGAGAAATACGAGACCTCGGTTGTACCGGGAAGGTTCTTCGAGATGCCCGCCCATTTTCGTATCGGCATGGGTGGAGATTCGGAATCGTTTACGGAAGGACTCGACCGTTTAGGCCAGGCGCTGGATGAACGGAAGTAGCTAATCAGCGAGCGTTTGCATAAAAGCCGGGTTCCAGCGCCAAAGGCGTTGAGAGCCGCAGCTTACTGTTTCGCTTTCGCGGCCGCGAGTTTCAGCCAGAAATATAAACCATCCGCGGCTTCGATGCCGGTCCCCTCCGGAGTGATCCTGATCGGCGTGCCGTTTGGCCAACCATCTCTTCGCATTCTGCCGCCACCAATAGACTGAAAGTAGACCTTACCCTTCGTCTGCTTCTTGCCCGTGCGAGGCGCAATCACGGAGTACTCAATGTCCATGTCCTGCGAATTCGTAATGATCGTTCCGTTTTGGAAACTATCGATGTCAAACTTCATCAGTATTACAAACGCTTCGGTTTCCGCTTTCGCGCGTTCAACCGCCCGAGCTTCTTTCAGGTCGCCAACCGAGGTGGCTTCGATGTTTTCATAGCGATTCAATTGTTTGACGAAGCTGGCGAAAATCTGATCTTCGGTGCCCAGGTGTTTTGAGGTTGGTTGTTTCGCAACCAGGAGCCGGACTTTGTTTGGAAGCGCCCCCAGCGGTTTCTCTGGCTCAGCACTCGAGGTCTCATTCTTAACGACAGGCGGAGTGGAAGGTGCAGCGGTGCGTCGTCCTGACTGGGACTTTGCTTCCCCGGCTTCGAGGCCGAAACCAAGCAACAACACGACGACCGTAAAGCCCCATCGATTTCGCAGTGCGCGTACTAAATTGAGGGATAAGCTCATTATGCTCACGTTCGGGGGCCAGACAGGCCGTGCGCCTGAGATTACATAAGTTAAGCTTTCATCTCCGGTGGATGTTTCCTTAGAAGCTTCCGATGATGCACAAGGTTGCGTGCCTTTTTCGTGCAACAAAATACTGGACTTAAACCTGCGTACTCCAATTGAATTAGAGGCCCGGCGAATCAGCGGAATCAAGAGGCGGATTCAAGTTTCAAGTGCAACTTGAAACTGCAACTTCGCTCCATAGGAGCGACATGTCTATAGCAACAAATCACCCCCTCAAATACTCTTCGCTCCGTGAGGAGCGAAATTCTTTCCAGCCGGCCAGTACATGCACCAGGTTGTTGCGCTCCTATGGAGCGCGAGCCTAATGACGTGACGTCGGGCTCTAAACATCTCGCCCCGCTGGGGCGAAATCCGACAGTTCTGATTTTGCGTTGGCCGTGTTGAATCCTTGTAGTGTCAATATTGCTTTGGAGATCCTTGTCGCGTTCAGGCATCTACGAACGCCTACCTCGCGTTCAGCTGATAGAGTTTAAGAGCATTATCGCGAAGTGCCATCCTCGCCAGGTCAACCGCCTGGGCGCGGGTGATCTCGTGATCATTCATCATGCCGGTCAAGGCCAGGGCCAACGCCTGGCGCGCGCTCGTGTTTGAGAGCCAGGCGACTTCCGGCCAGTCCACTTCCGGCCCAAACGAGAACGCGTCGGTGCCAAAAAGAATCTTGTCGGGGTAGGCTTCCAGCCAGTTGCGCAACACCTCGCTTAGCTCGCGCGGATAGATAAGAAACGTCTGCGCGGAAAAGTCTGCATAGACGTTGGGCTTACCGATCAGCGCCGCGGTTTCTTTCGTAAACGGATAGCCACCGTGAATGATTACGAAGTTAGTTTTTCTCAGAGACTGGTCGTTGAAGACAGCTTCAAGTAACAGGGGATTGCTGCCGCTTTGTTTGTAAAAAGCGCCGACGCCGTCAATAACATGAATGTGCACGGCGAGACCAAGCCGGCCTGCCTCGAGTGCGATGTAGTGAAAAACAAAATCCTGGAGCGTCTTGTAGTCAGCAGCCGAAGGCTCGCCGCCGCGAACATAACGCGAATAGACGCGGCGGGCGGAGACCGGGTCCGCTTCTTCAAAGTCGAGCTTACGTAAGTAAGCAGCTTCAAACTTTACCGCGATTGCCCCGTCACGCTTTTCTGCTTCGAGCGTTGTGGTCACCGCTTTTGCGAGGTAAGCATCGAGCGTCGCGGGCAAGACCTTCAATCCCGCACTGGCCAGATAGCGCTTCAGCAAACGTTCCTCGCCGGGATAGAAGCCGCGATAGTCCGGATTCGACTTCTTGGCCGCTTCGTTGCTCAAGGGAAACAGGAGCGCGTCGACAAATGACACCCAGCGGAAACGCGGCGCAGCTAGTCCCCGGCCCATCGCCACGCGATTAGCAAACATTGTTTCGATGCCAAGCTGGTCGAGGGCCCACGCCGGAAACCGGTCGCCTTGCTCAGTCGCAATACGTTGCTTGGTTTGTAGCAATTCGCGCACGTGCGCCTCGCTCATGTCGTCGTGCTTGTAGCCATAAAGGTCGCGCCAGGCTTGAACAAACTCCAAATTGCCCGGATTCAAACGCACCGGCAGCGGAATCGGGCCGATGGCATCGAGCGGCAAGGAATCAAACTCGTCATCCGGCTTCTCGCCCGGCGCAACGTAGCGCAGCGGGTGGGCGTGATTGTCGATCGCTTTGATCTTTGCGATTGCGCTGACTAATTGGGGGTCAGCAGTTGTTTGCGCCTGCGAGTTTGAAGCAGAGATGAGTGAGACCAGGAGAAGAAGCGGGACGAGTGTTCTCATATTCATTGGTATCGAATTTAGACTCAATCCCGCGGTCGCCGCGCTTCGCGGACTCAATTCGAACCCTTCAGCACTTTGATCGCTTCGCGGGCGTAGTAGGTAAGAATAATATCCGCGCCGGCGCGTTTAATGCTCGTCAGAGTTTCCATCATCACACGTTGTTCATCAATCCAGCCATTTCGCGCCGCGGCTTTGATCATCGCGTATTCGCCGGAGACGTGATAAGCCGCGATCGGCGCATCAAATTCCTCGCGAAGTGTTTTCACTATGTCGAGGTAACAAGTGGCCGGCTTCACCAACAGAATGTCAGCGCCCTCGGCATAATCAAGTTCAGCCTCGCGCATCGCCTCGCGGGCGTTGGCGGCATCCATCTGATAGGCGCGACGATCGCCAAAAGCCGGGGCACTGTCCGCAGCTTCGCGAAACGGACCATAAAATCCTGACGCATACTTCACCGCGTAAGCCATGATCGCTACTTGATCGAATCCCGCGTCATCAAGAGCCTCGCGAATGACGCCTACCTGCCCGTCCATCATTGCTGAAGGCGCAACCACATCAGCGCCGGCTTCAGCCTGGCTTACAGCGGTGCGAGCTAACAGCTCAAGCGAGGGATCGTTTAAGACTTCTCCATCGCGCACCACGCCGCAGTGCCCATGCGAGGTGTACTCGCAAAGACAAGTGTCGGCAACAATCACCAGGCCGGGCGCAGTGGCGCGAATTGCGCGCACCGCCTGCTGGACAATTCCATTCTCGTGATAGGCGCCCGAGCCCGCTTCATCTTTTGTTTCGGGCAGTCCGAAAAGGATTACGCTCTTCACGCCGAGCTCGGCGGCGGCAGCAGCTTCCGTCGCGATTTCATCGACGGAAAGATTATGCACGCCCGGCATCGAGGGGATTTCGCGGCGAACTTTCTCCCCCGCGCAGGCAAAAAGCGGCAGGATAAAATCCTCGGGCGCAAGAGATGTTTCGCGAACCAGCGCGCGTAAAGTTTCCGTTCTTCTCAGGCGGCGGGGACGATGAAAGAGATCTGGCATAGGCTTCAGTTAGGAGACTTGTACGAGAGCTAGGGAAACGAATGATACCCGCCTATGAATGCGGGAGGCAAACCGGTTGAGCTGTACAAAAACTAGGTTACGAGTCCGCTTCGCGCATTGGTTGAATAGATGCGGCGAATCAGAGGCATCAAGACCTAACGGAGCGATTTTGAGCACTCAACAATAGTCGGACAAAATCAGAACTGGGAGTGCAGCGACCAGCCAAAGGATCCACTTCAAAGGGTTGGGATTGAAAAGGCTTAGGCTGCGGCACTTCTTCGTTACTTGCTCTTTTGGCTGGTCGCTGCGCTCCCAGTTTGATTTTGTGTGGGCCACGTTGAATACACATGCGAGTCAAGATTATGGCCCTTGTTAGCCCTTTGCTAATTTATTCATTTCAGTTTGATGGCATCTGAGCCAGTCAGGCTTGAGGGCATACTCGTTGCGCAATGGCAATACGACTTTAATATTCGTTTTATAAACGGACACAGGAGCTGGTAATGGATCAGGACTTGGCATTGGCACTTCGGGAACGAGCGCTAGCCGCACTCGAAATCTCAACGACTATGTTGACGGTGGCCCAGAATCTACTGCAACAGGGTAATAATAGGGAGGCTGCCCGCTTACGAAACGAAGCCCGCTACAAGCGTAATGAATCGATACTCTTGATGGACGAAGCAAACAAGGTCGAGCGGCGGTCGTCCAATATCCTTAGATTTCCGGATAGGAAAACTGGCGAATTATCCCTCGAAGAAAGAACATCAATGGTGGGAAAAGGGCGTAACGCCCGAAGCGGTTAAGGTTAGAAAAACTTCCTCGAGAGTCGCTCGTTGGGGCGCCAGCTCCATAACGTTAATTTTGTTTGCGACCAACAGGGCATTCACCCTCGGAACATCCTCGTCTCGCATTCGAAGGTAAAGCGAATTAGAACCGTTTCGGCTCACCGAAATCGTTTGATCGCGGCTGAGCAATCTGTAGGCTTCCTCGAGTGGTGCGACGGTAATCTTTATCAATCGCTCACATGAGACCAGGTTTTCAATCGCCCCCTGATAAAGCAGCCTGCCTCCGTCAATAATCGCAACTCGATTGCAGATGCGCTCAACTTCGAGGAGAAGGTGGCTCGACAACATGATCGTAAGCCCGAGCTCATCACGCAGCCTCGGCAACAACAAACGAATTTCGTGGATGCCTTGCGGATCAAGGCCATCAGTCGGTTCATCGAGGATGATGAATTCCGGATGGGGCAGGAGTGCCTGAGCTATTCCGAGCCGCTGTCGCATGCCGTGTGAGTAGGTAAGTACCTTATCCCTGCCGCGCCGCTGAAGACCGACGAGCTCGAGCGATTGCTCAATTTGTTTTCGTTCGGCTCCTCCCGACATCGCGGCGAACATGCGGAGGCTGGCATAGCCGGAAAAGTTTTCGTAGAAGGCTGGAGCTTCGACGATGGCGCCGACGCGGCCCAGCGCCTTCAACGGATGTCGTCCCATGTCATGTGCGAATAGCAAAACGCGCCCGCGGGTCGGGCGCACGAGCCCCAGCGCCATGCGAATTACGGTGGACTTGCCGGCGCCGTTCTGACCCAGGAAACCAAAAATATCGCCGCGCTCAACAGACAGCGAGAGATCGTCAACGACCTTCCGCCGGCCGTATTGTCTTGTTAGTCCTTTGGTCTGCAGAATCAACTCATTCATACGATGTAACTAGAAACTAACTTCGATTAGCAACGGCCAGTGATCCATACGGCCAACCGCCGCAGAGCGGAGCACTTCCGCGCGACGTAGCGTCACGTTTGCCACTGGCCCAAAAATATAATCAATGCGGCGATCATTGATTGAAGTTTCACCGGCATCGAGGCCTAGATCGCGAAAATACTTCAGCAGGTAAGCATAGGATTCGCTGTCGTGTTTTGCATCGTCGGTAAAGAGGTTATTTTTGTTTCGCGTGCTGACTTCGAAATTGAAATCCCCGGCGATGAAGGTGAGTTCGCTCTTGCTGTGACTGCGGCTCCAGTCAGTAACTCCTGCAGCAAAAGTGCGACGGCGCGAGGCGCTAAACGCGTCAGCATGCGCGCTCACAAGTACAACTTCGGGCAAGTCTTTCCGGACATGAAAGGCTGCCGCGGCTGCAAACCTGTTACCCGCAGGAACGTCGCTGAAGATCGGACTGGCTGCGCCGGAATCCCCGCGTTCGCTGGTCTTAATCAATACCGCCTCTACTCGGTCACCACCGGCTGAATTACAAACATATCCGCTGTAATGGTTTTCCAGGTGCTGCAACAGGAGACGCAGCTGGTCTTTGCCGGTTAGTTCCTGAAGCGCAACGGCGTCTGCATCGTTGTCGAGTATTACCCTGGCGACGGCAGGTAGATCTTCCTTATGGGCGCGGGTTTCGGATTCGAGGTCGCCGTTGCCGACGTTCCAGGTCAACAGACGGAAGACATGATCACTTTCAGCGCGATTGCCTGAATTGCTTTCACGGGCGCGCTCACGTTCGCGTACAGGGCTAACGACAAATGCGCCCAGGAGGGAGACGACGAAGAAAATGGCAAGCAGTAACTTAAGCCACATTTCAGGTTGTGATGTCCTTGCGTTCAAAGATAATGACAGCGGTCAGCAGTAGCCCAAAGATGTATGCGCCGCAGGTCGCAGCGTAGTGACACAGATCGGCCCGGGGCACTTCCGGCTTCAAGACGTCGCGCCAGAAGTCCATATCGGTGGTGAAGAAGAAAGGCCGCAGGTCTACAAAGAATTCAATGCGGCCGACGATGTAGAGCATGAGATAGACGGCGATTGTGGCGGCCACGGCTGTTACCGGGTTCCGGAAAATCACTGAGAGAAGCATCGCTATCGCCGCCACCACCAGCAGCGCCCAGGTGCCGGTGAGACTCGCGTAACAGAAACGCCAGAGCGCATCGTCACGAAGAATTTGACCGGGCGCGTCGACAAGATTTAGTGGGCCGGGATACAACTCCAGATTTCCCCAACCGACGAACAGCAGGCCTATGAGTAGGTTGAGTCCGATGAAAAAAGCCAACAACAGATAAGTGTGAATTGCGACGACGAGAAACTTGGCCATCAGTAACGATGCGCGTGAGATCGGCCGAATGCAGATCATGCGCAGCGTGCCGGCGCTACGTTCGCCGGCAATCTGCGCGCCTGCGGTCATCGCTACGAAAATGGGTATAACAAGGCTGAAGGCAAACATCAGCGAGTAAAGCGTGAAGGTTAAGCCGTTGAAGTAACTCTTCGATTCGTAGGTGTATTTGAATTGCTCAGTGGCCAGGCCGCTGGTTTTCTTTTGCGCATAAGAATAGAAGCCCCAGAGCATCAGCACGACGAAAGCTGACAACGCCGCAAACGACAGATAGAAGCCCTTCGAGCGCACCAGCTTCAGGAGTTCCAGCCTTAGTTGGGTAATCATTGTTGGAAAAATTCTGATTCAGAACTTGCCGCGAGGATGAGTTTAGTGATGCGAGATGATGGTTACACGCGAGGAGGCCACAGCGGTGGGGTGTGGGCATTACGGTGGAGGAGACATTCTGTCTGCAGTTAAAAGAGAAGAAATCTTCCATTTGTCATTTGACATTATTTGACACTTCTCATTTGTCATTTAAGAAGGTGTCCGGGACTTCTGACATTTAATACCGGAAGTAATACCGGAAGCGTCAAACTGATCTTTGCCGCTCAACCTTCGGCTCCAATGAGAAATGTCAAATGACAAATGAAAAATGTTTTCTCTTAAGCTGTAGCGGCCTCAGTTAACTGCTACCACCGATGATAAGCAGGATGTCCCGGCTTAACAGCAACGAAGGTGCCCCGGCAGGTTGCCGTCACTTTGTCGTGTGCAATCAGTTCGCCTTCGACGATGGCGCGGTCGTCAGTTGATTCAACTACGCGCGCGACCAGGTGTATTGGTTTGTCCGTCGGCGTTGGCCGCAGGAGTTTGATGGTGTACTCAGCCGTGACGGTGCAGGGTGGATGATCGAGACCGTTCCGCTTCATCAAATGGTACGCGGCGGTCCAATTGCAGTGGCAGTCGAGCACCGTACCCGTGATGCCTCCGCTCAGCATTCCAGGAAATGCTTCCTGGTAACTCTCGGGCTGCCAGTCAGCAATAACTTCTTCGCCGGACGGGAAGCTGCGAATGTGCAAACCTCGCTCGTTTGCCGGGCCACAACCAAAACACTTGAGGTTTGGAGCATATGTCTCTTGAATGCTCTTTTCAGTCATAGTTATCCTGTGATGGTCGCATTGTCATTCGCAGATTACGCAGGTTACACAGATTCAAGATAGAACAGCAACAGCAAGTTGCAGAAAGTATTTTAAGGCTTTCCACGCGCTGGTTAACTTGCTGCTTTTATCTCCGCAAATTTGTGGAGGTGTCCACTGGTCGCTACTTCGCAGTTTTTGCTGCCGGCATACGCAACTGCTGCCGAAGTTTGAAGCGCTGCACTTTTCCGGTGGCCGTGTAAGGCAAGTCGTCCACGAAGACGTATCGCCGAGGCTGCTTGAAACGTGGCAGTGCTGAGCGTGCGAGCTCTCGCAGACCGAGTTCAAGGTCTCCGCTGTCCACAGATGCCGCAGATCGCACGACGAAAGCGCAGGCGCACGGCAGTCGATCGTCATCGAAGTCTTCAACCACGGCGACGCGACTAACGCCTTCATGTCGCAACAGGACTCCCTCAACTTCTACCGGCGAAACCCATTGGCCGCTTGATTTAAAACAGTCGTCGGAGCGACCCATGTGAAACCAATAACCGCCGGCGTCCTGCCGGTAAAGATCTCCGGTGCGCACCCAACCGGCAACGAAGGTGTGGGCGGTGGTCTCCGGCCTTTGCCAATACTCGATGGCAGCGCTCCGCCCCTTGACCCACAGATTTCCTTCAGCGCCAGGAGGTGTTTGATTTCCCTCGGGGTCAAGCAGTCGCGCTTGATAACCCTGCAATAGTTTCCCGCTGCTGCCGTAGACCACATCGCCCTCGTGGTTCGACATCCACATATGCAGCATCTCGGTCGAGCCAATCCCGTCAAGCACCGGAGCGCCAAAGGTCTTTTCCCAGTCCTCCCCGAGTTGGGCCGGCAACGCTTCGCCGGCGGAAATGCATAACCGCAGAGCCG
>WNFK01065524.1_pt3 | contig 10436 bp, 9 predicted proteins | sample 5400281 | NCBI WGS metagenome assembly WNFK01 (sample SAMN13153350, study PRJNA577476) | soil metagenome | isolation source: 20 cm soil on Douglas fir-dominated hillslope | place: USA:California | collected 2013-09-17
TTCAAGGTGTGCGCGGCTCTCGCCCTCGCCGCCACGGGCATGAGCCTCCTCCTCCGCGAGACGCGGGGGCGCAACATCTACCGCGAGATCTCCTCGAAGGGCTAGCCGCGGTCGAGGAAGCCTTCGGTCATGGCGTTGATGACCGGGGTGGCGTTGGCGGAGATGGCATTGATGCGGGCCTTGACCTCGGCGAGAGCGCGGGCGGGCTTCTTCAGCAGGTGCTGTGCGTAGTCCATCACCGCCCGCTCGAGCTCCACGCCCGGGGCCACCCGCGTCACCAGCCCCATGGCCTGGGCGTCGGCGGCCGAGTAGCGGTGACAGCCCATGATGATCTCCTTGGCGCGCGCGGGGCCCACGAAGCGGATGAAGCGCGTGGTCGAGGCGACACCCAGGGGCACGCCCAGATCCACCTCGGGAATCCAGAGCTGCGCTTCCAATGCCGCGAACCGGAAGTCGCAGGCGAGGGTCAGGCCCCAGCCTCCCCCCACCGCATGACCGTTGATCATGGCGATGGTCGACTGCTCGAGGCCTTCGAGGGCACTGGTCACCCGCTCGAAGAGCCGCCGGAACTGGCTCTTGTTCTCCTTGAAGAGCCGGCGACGCTCCTCGTCGGTCTTGGCCCGGGCATGGGGTGCGTCCGCGCCCGCCGAGAAGACGGGCGGGGCTCCGGTCACCACCACCACGCGCGAGGTCACGTCGTCGCGCAGCTCGGCGAGGGCCGCGCCGAGATCGGTGAGCATGGCGTCGCTCAGCGAGTTGCGGCGGTCGGGTCGATTGAGCACGAGGGTGGCCACCGCCCCCTCCCGTTTCAGGGCGACGTTGTCGCTCATGCCCGCGAGGCTTCGAGCAGGGCCTGCTCGAGACCTTTCTCGTCGGCGAGGAGCGTCTCGCGCGTGGTCTTCACCACGGCGCGGGCGCGCGCGAAGCCCGCGCCCAACGTCCGGTCCCGAGCCACGGCCGGGGCGAGGATGTCGTCGAGGAAGCGGACGAAGGCGGCCGACAGCCTCCGCCGGACTTCGCCATAGCCGCGCACCACTGTCGCCATGTCCGCCACCTCGCAGGCGAGATCGTAGTCGAGCTTCTGGGTCTCCAAGACCGCCTCCTGCCAGCGGTCGATGAGCGCAAACTCACGCTGGGCGCGGAGCGACGCGGGCCGGAGAAAGCGGAGCCGTCCGAGGGCCCATACCCTGGTGTAGCCCAGCACCGACGAGGTCCTCACGTGCTGGGCAATCGTCGGCCGCCCCTCGGGCCAGCGCGCCTCGCACCAGCGGGCGATGGGCCCGCCTAGTGTCGCGGGAAGGATGCCGTAGATCTCGTCGAGATCGGGCTTGAGGTAGTCCGTCACCTTCAGTACCTGGCCGTTGTCCGCGCCGTGCTCGTGCCGTATCCGGTCGAAGCGGCTGCGCCGCGTCTTGAGGTCGGCCACGCGGATGGCATCCTCGTAGCTCATCCAGACCGCGAGGCGCCTCGCGAAGCCCTCGGTGAGCCTGGTCTCCCTGTCCCCGGCGCGCACGCGACTGACCAACTCGAGGAATCGCTCGGCATAGGCGCCGTCCTGATAGTCGATGAGCCGCGCCGCCGCTTCGCCCAGCGTCGGATGAAGAGCGGCCGGGAACTCCTGCTCGATGCGGGCCATGATGCCGAGGAAGGCTGCCCCGCGTGAGCCCAGGGAATGGACGCGCTCCGTCTTGATCTCCGCCCACGGCCGCGCCGGCGCTTCCTCAGGAGCGGGTGCGCCCGCCGCGACCTCCATGCCTGCCTTGAAGCCGGTGAGATTCCGCTCGACGGCGACGCCGCCCTCGCGAATGGCCGCCTCGAAGTCCGAGGCGGCGAGAGGCAGCGCGCCCGAAGCGGCGAGGGCGCCCATGAGGACGGCATTGACCTCGCTGCCCGCGGCGCGCGCCACGGCGAGGGCGTCGCACGCGATGAGGCGCCGGCTGAGCGACCGCGCCGCGTCGACTACCAACTCGGCGGGAAAGATGCCGTTGCCGAGCGCGGATTTCTCGCCGATGGCGAACAGGCGATGGGTGCTCGCGATGAGCGTGGTGCGGTCGGGAGAGGCGTAGTCCATCTCGAGAGTGCGGCCGGCCTCGAGGAGCTCCGAGGCCATGATCACGTCTACATCACCTGCCATCGGATAGAGGGAGAAGACAGGCTCGGCTCCTCCCGCGACTATCGGCTCGGGGTACACCTCGAGATAGTAGGTAGTGGCGCCGGTGCGCTGGGCGACGCCCGGAATGGAGGTGGCCTGAACGGGCAGGCCCGCGTGCTCGGCCGCGGCCACGATCCACTCCGTCAGGACTCCGCCGCCCTGTCCACCGAGGGCCGCGATCAGTATCGAGACGGGGCGGCGGGCCGCGCTCATGCCGGTTGCAGGTATCCGATGACGCGCCGGCGGACACGGGCAAGCGTGCGCTCCCATCCCGACGGATTGTGGACCACCCGCGCCTCGTAGAAGGAGGGACAGAGGACGGCGGCGTGGGCGACCTCGCCGCAAAGCCCACACCCGACACAGCTCTGGTCCACGTGCGCCACCGGATCATCGCGAAGAGGATCGCCGCTGCTCTTGAGAGTGAGGGAGGGGCAGCCGTTCAGTCGCATGCAGGACTTGTCGCCCGTGCACACGCTGGGGCTTGACGCGCCGCTGGCGCTCGAGCTGGCACTCGCCGCGGCCGATGATGACCTTGAGCCCGCCCGCCTTGGTGGTCATGGCCTCGCGCACCGTGGCGAGGGTATCGGCCACCTTGTAGGGATTGACCACGCGGATCCAGGACACGCCGAGACTCCGGATCGTGTCGGCGATGGACATGCGGACACGGTCGCCGCGCGGGTTCTTGCCCGTGGAGGGATTCGACTGCTGGCCGGTGGCCGAGGTGTAGAAGTTCTCGAGCACGACGAGGATCGAGTCCTGCTTGTTGTAGACGGCGTTGGCCACCCCCGTGGTCAATCCCGAATGCCAGAACCCGCCGTCGCCGAGAATGGAGATCACGCGCTTGTCGAAGTTCGGCGCCACCGCACTCGACGACGCGAGGCCCAGCCCATAGCCGAGGATGGTGTTGCCCTGGTTAAAGGGCGGCAGGGTCGCGAAAGCGTGGCACCCGATATCCGCCGACACATGCGTTTCCCCCAGCTCGCGCTGGGCGATCTTGAGCGCGCTGAACATCGGGCGCTCCGGGCAGCCCGTGCAGAAGGCGGGCGGCCGCTTGGGCAGTGGCGCCTGCAGGAGCTCCTTCCCGCGCCCGACATGGCGGACGAGGGCGGCGCGTCGTCCCTCGGCCTCGCCGCCGAGGAACCGCGTGAGGGCGGCCAGCACCACCTCCGGCACGTACTCGCCCTGGGCGGCCACCGTGTCCTTGCCCTCGATGCGCACGCTGAGCGCGCGGTCGTAGGCGAGTGCCTTGAGTTCCTGCTCGATGAAGTTCGGCATGCCCTCCTCGAGCACGAGCACGCGCCGCTTCCCCTCGAGGAAGTCCACGAGCTGCTCGGGCACGAGCGGGTGGATAACATTCAGCACGAGCAGCGGGATACGGCTCCGGCCGAAGACATCGGCGCGGCCGAGGAGCTCGAGGGCGCGGAGCGCGGTGGGGGTGAGGCCGCCCTGCAGGATGATCCCGAGCTCTTTCTCGTCGCCCTCGATCACCTCGTTGAGGCCACGCTCGACGATGAAGCGCCGGGCCGCGGGCAGCCGCTGCTCGAACTTCTGCGCCTCCTGCAGATAGGTGGAGGGCGGGTGGCTGATCCGGCCATAGTCGAACGAGTGCGTCGTCAGCTTGTCGCGCATGCTGATGGCCGGCCGGACATTGTCCTTGCAGACCATGGAGCCCTGCACGTGGGCGGCCCGGATACGGAGGCTGATCACCGTGGGCAGGTTCGACGCCTCGGACAGGCCGAAACCCTCTTCGACCATGCGCGCGAGGTTCTGCAGGCTCGGCCTCGGATCGATGAGGCAGAGGGAGGACTTGAGGGCGAAAGCGTGCGTCCGCTCCTGGATCACGCTCGCCCCCGCCCCGTAGTCCTCGCCGACCACGATGAGGGCGCCGCCGATGACCCCAGAGGACGAGAGATTGGACAGCGCGTCCGCGGCCACGTTGGTGCCCACGATGGACTTCCAGGTGACCGCGCCGCGCATGGGGTAGTTGATGGATGCTCCGAGGAGGGCGGCGGCCGAGGCCTCGCTGGCCGAGGCGTCGAAGTAGACCCCCATCGAGCGCCCGGATAGCCGCCCACGTATGACACGCCGGCCTGGAGCAGCGCCTTGGTGATGGCGAGGATGCCTTCGCCGCGGAGCACCTGACCCTGGCCCAGCTGGAGCTTCTTGACTTCCTGGGCGAACGACCGTTCCATAGGAGCCTCTACTTTTACCACAAACGGTGGCGGAGGACGCCCATGCCCCATTCGACCGCTCGCGACGGCGTCAGGATCTACTTCGAAGCGCACGGCCAGGGCGACCCTGTGCTCCTCGCCTACGGCATCGGCGGCAACACGGGCATGTGGGAGCCGAACATCGATGCCCTCTCTGCCCACCACCGGCTGATCCTCTGGGAGCCGCGCGGGCACGCGCGGTCGGACAGCCCCGAAGACCCCCGCCAGGTTACCTTCGACCACTGGACGTGGGATCTCCACGACCTCCTGGATCACCTCAAGATCGAGCGCGGGATCGTGGGCGGGCTGTCCCTCGGTGGAGGCATCGCCGCCCGCTTTGCCCTCGCCCATCCCGGCCGGGTGCGCGCGCTCCTCATCATCGACTCATCCTCGGCGTCGGGGCTGCCCCTCGGCGTGGACAATATCGTCATGCGGGCCAAGAGTATCGAGGTGACGCTGGCCGGAGGTATGGACGCCATGGCGGAGTTCGCCATCGCCTCCAATCCCAACGTGTCGGGACGGATCAAGCTCGACCCGTCGGCGCGGAAGGAGATCTTCGACTACTACCGGATGCTCACGCCCATCGGCTACGCCAACGCCCTGCGGGCGCTCCTCCAGATGGACTACATCACCGACCGGCTCGGGGAGATCACCGCGCCCACCCTCCTCGTCTGCGGCGACGAGGACCCCTCGCTCGGCCCCATGCGGGAGATCCAGAAGCGGATTCCCCACGCCAGCTTCACCCTTCTCTCGCCGGCCGGCCACTTCGCCAACCGCGACCAGCCGGAGGCCTTCAACCGCGCGGTGAGCGACTTCCTGAAGAGCCTCGCTTGACGCGGATGGAGTGGCCGGGCACGCGCTCGCCCGTGTCGGCGCGGAAGTAGCCCAGCCGCACTTCCCGCCCGGAGTCGGCGTGGACGAGCCGCGCGCGCTTGTCCACGTGGCGTGAGCCCCACGCGGCCAGCGCGCCCACCACCGTTCCCAGCTCCCGGCCCTTGTCCGTCAGCTCGTAGTCGGCCCGCGGGGGATGGTCGGAATAGAAGCGCCGCGTCACGAGCCGGTGCTCCTCCATGAGCTTGAGGCGCTCGGAGAGGATGTTCGGGGCGAGGCCGGGGAGCCCGGTCTGGAGATCGCGGAAGCGGCGGGCCCCGCCCAGGAGGTCCCGGACCACGAGGAGCGTCCAGCGGTCTCCCACCACCTCAAGGGTCTTGGCTACGGGGCAGCGCTGCCCGTAAATCTTCGGCATGGACGAAGTGTACCCGAGGGCTTGACAAAAAAGCAAGTCACTATTATTTTGCAAGTCATGACCTTGATCGCCTCGGCCACGGCAGCAGCGGCCCCCGTCGCATCGGCCCCCGTCTCTTCATCCATGAACGCGCGCACCCGTCGCCTCCTCGAAGCGCCTGTGGCCCCCACCCTCCTCCGGCTCGCCGCCCCCAATGTCCTGGTCATGGTGCTCCAGGCGGTGGTGACGACCATGGACGCGGTGTTCGTGGGATGGCTCGGAGCAGACGCGCTCGCCGGAGTGTCGCTCGTGTATCCGCTCGTCATGCTCATGCAAACCATGTCGGCGGGCGGGATGGGCGGCGGGGTGTCCTCCGCCGTCGCGCGCGCCCTCGGAGCCGGGCGCCCGCGTCAGGCCCAGGCCCTCGCCGCGCACGCCGTGCTCATCGCCCTCGCCATGTCCGCCCTCTTCACCCTCTCCCTCCTCCTCGGCGGGCCCGTGCTGTACCGGGCCATGGGCGGCCGGGGTCCGGCCCTCGAGGCCGCCCTCACCTACTCGCACGTCATGTTCGGTGGCGCCATCGTCTTCTGGCTGCTGAACACGCTCACGAGCGTGGTGCGCGGCACGGGCACCATGGTCCTGCCCGCCGCCATCACCACCGGCTCCGCCCTGCTCTACCTGGGCCTGGCTCCCGCGCTCGTCATGGGATGGGGCCCGTTTCCCCGCCTTGGAGTGGCCGGCACCGCGACGGCGAACCTCGTGGGCTTCGGACTGGCCAGCCTCGTGCTGATCGGCTACCTCGCCTCTCCGTGGAGCACGGTGCGGCTTACCTTCAAAGGGCTGGAGATCCGTCGTGAGCTCTTCTGGGAGATCTTGCGCGTGGGCGCCCCCGGCTCCCTCAACACCGTCCTGACCAATCTCACCGTGGTGTTCATCACGGGACTGGTCGGCCCGTTCGGCACCTCCGCCCTCGCCGGCTACGGCATGGGCGCGCGGCTCGAGTATCTGCAGATCCCCCTGGTCTTCGGCATGGGCTCGGCGCTCGTGGCCATGGTGGGCACCAATGTCGGCGCGGGACAGATAGCGCGCGCGGAGCGGGTGGCGTGGACGGGAGCGGGCATCGCGGCCGGGGTGACCGCCTCCATCGGGCTCCTCGCCGCGGTGTTTCCCCGGGTCTGGCTGGGGCTTTTCACCACGGACGCGCAGGCTCAGGCCGTGGGCGTGATGTATCTCCTCATCGTGGGACCGTTCTACGGATTCTTCGGGCTGGGGCTCGCGCTGTACTTCGCCTCCCAGGGCGCGGGACGTCTCGGCTGGCCTCTGACCGCCGGATTCCTCCGGCTGACCGCCCGGGATCTTCGCGGCCATGGCGGCGGCCCTCCTCGTCTTCGGACTCACCGTCGCGGCGGCCGTCAAAGCGGGCGCGTGGCGATAGGAGAATTCGCATGCCCAAAGCGCTCGACATGCTCAAGAAAATCCAGCGCGGCGAGCTGCCGCCGCCGCCCGTGGCCACCCTTATCGGCTTCACCATCGGCTCCATCGAGCGGGGACGCGTGGTCATGGAGATGGAAGCGGGCCCGCAGCACTCGAGCCCCCTCGGCACGGTCCACGGGGGGATCCTCTGCGATCTGGCCGACGCGGCCATGGGCATGGCCTACGCGTCTTCCTTGGACGACAACGAGACCTTCACCACCCTCGAGCTCAAGATCAACTTCCTCAAGCCGGTGTGGTCGGGCCGCCTCACCGCCACCGGCTACGTGGTCAAGAGCGGCCGCACGGTCGGGCTGGTCGACTGCGACGTGCACGACGAGAAGCAGTCGCTGGTCGCGCGGGCCTCGAGCACCTGCATGACCCTGCGCGGCGCGGAGGCCGCGGGCCGGTAGCGCCCTCGTAACGTCTATGTCACAATCGGGCGCATGCGCCGCGCCCGCGCTGTTCTCGGCACCGCCTGCGGCACGCATTTCGTCCACGACGGCTTCGCCGACATCCTCTACGTGCTCTTTCCCGTGTGGGCGCGGGAGTTCGGTCTCTCGTTTGCCCAGGTAGGTCTCCTCCGCACCGCCTACAGCGGCGCCATGGCCGCGTTTCAGATTCCCGCCGGCCTGCTCGCCGAGCGCTGGGGCGAGGCGCGTCTCCTCGCCGCGGGGACGGCCGCCACCGCGCTCGGCTTCATCGCCGCCGGATTTTCGGGAGGCTACCTCGCCCTCCTCGGCTGTCTGCTCGCCGCCGGGCTCGGCTCGGGCGTCCAGCATCCGCTGTCCTCCACCCTGGTGTCCAACGCCTACGACGACGGGGGACGGCGGACGGCCCTCGGCACCTACAATTTCTCCGGCGATCTCGGCAAGGTCGCGGTGCCCGCCGCGGTGGCCTTCGCCGTGCCGTGGCTGGGCTGGCGCGGTGCGGTGGAGAGCTTCGCGGCCATCGGCCTCGCCGCCGCCGTCCTCGTGCTCCTCGCCCTCACCAATCTCAAGATCGGTCACGCGCCCGTCCCCCTGGACAAGATCCTGCGATCCTCGGGCTCCGACTGGGGCATCCGGGACCTGCGGGGATTTCAGGCGCTGTCGCTCATCCAGGTGATCGACTCCTCGACGCGCACGGGACTCCTGACCTTCCTGCCCTTCCTCCTCATCGCCAAGGGATCGTCGGTGCGGGCGGTGGGCTTCGCGCTGATGCTCATCTTCGCGGGTGGCGCGGCGGGGAAGTTCGCCTGCGGGGTGCTCGCGGAACGGCTGGGCGTGATACGCACCGTCATCGTCACGGAGACCGCCACCGGCCTGGGCATCCTCCTGCTCCTCGCCCTGCCTCTCACTCCCGCGCTGGCTCTCCTCCCCGTGCTCGGAATAGCCCTCAACGGCACGTCGTCCGTGCTCTACGGCACGGTGGCCGACCTGGTGGACGGCGACCGGCGCGCGCGAAGCTACGCCGTCTTCTATACCCTCGGCATCGGCGCCTCCGCGCTATCGCCGTCGATCTACGGTGTGGTCAGCGACTGGGGCGGCGTGCCGCTGGCCCTGACCATCGTGGCCTCGGTGGTCTTCGTCACCCTCCCCTTGACCCTGGCCCTTCGCCGCCCCCTCGCCGCCGCCACCGCCTGACCGTCTGCCAACTCACTTGCCGGCGAAGATGCTCTTCTTGATGACGGCGTGCACGCCCCAATTGCCGTCCACCACCTGGGTCACCCCGAAGTCCACGGCCACCGACATGAGGGAGATGGCCTCGTCTTCGCTCAAGCCCTGTGTGGTCATGAGGAAGTGGCGCATCTTCCGGAACGCGTCACGCATGGCGAGGTCGACGGACGATTTCTCGTAGATCTTGCTCTGCGCGTCGGGCCCCAGCTCCTTGAGGTAGTTGGGATAGCTGAATCCGTGGAGCACCCACTCTTCCTGGGTGGCGAGGAGCGGATAGCTCAGCCCCGCGAGGGCGGTGCCGGCCAGGGTGTCCTGCTTGTGGAGGATGACCTGGAAGGTGCCGGTGAGCGAGCATTCGATGGCCGTTCCGCATAGCTCGGAGTCTCCCTGCGAGGCATGGGAGTCTCCCGCGGAGAGCAGCGCCCCGGGCACGGCCACCGGATAGTACATGGTGGCGCCCTTGCCGATCCGCCAGTCGTCGATGTTGCCGCCGACATAGCTCGGAGGAATAGAGTCCACCATGTCCGCCTCGGCGGGGGCCAGTCCGAGCACGCCGAAGTGCGGCCGGATGGGGATGCGCAGGTTCTTGAGCACGCCGGCCTTTTCCTGGACGGTGGCGTGGTTGACGGGCACCCCCGGGTAGTCGATGGTCTTGTGCACCACGCCGAAGGGATCGGTCTGGGGCGTCCACTGGAAGCTGTACACGGCCTGGGCCCAGTTCTTCTCGCCCGCCGGATCTACCTCGTAGATCGTGATGACCTCGCGGGGCTTGGGCTCGCTGAGGAGATCCTTGTAGTGGAAGCCCCACCACGCGGCGGCATTGCTGCCGAAGCTCTTGCCCCTGTACGCCGGATTGGCGCAGGGGCGCGGGGCGACGTCGATGATCCGCACCTCGAGAATATCGCCGGGCATGGCGCCGCGCACCCCCACCGGGCCGGTGCAGATGTGCACGCCGAGACCCTCGCCCGGGCCGCGGCCGAAGAGCGTGGGGTTCATCGGCCCCGCCCCGCGCCGGTCGACGCCCTTGCGCTGCTTGTCCCAGAAGAACACGCTCTCCGCGCCGGGATCGCCCTTGACCATGCGCTCGGCGTCGTCGTTGGCGTGGTGGGTCAGCACCTCGATGGTGACGAAATCGCCGGAGTTCACCTCGACCAGTGGGGGGAGGAGCTTGCTGAAGTAGCCCCAGTGCACGGTCTTGTCCGTGGCGGGCAGGTAGTAGTGGTTCTTCGTGCCCGGCACCATGGTGGGCTGGGCCTGCGCGTTCGACAATGAGGAGAGGCCCGCCGCGCCCCAGGAAGCGGCCACGCCTCCGACGGTCAGCGCGCCCTTGAGAAATCCCCGGCGCGCCTCGCTGAAGTTGGCGGACTCGGCGCCTCCCCGACTATCGACGTCATTGGCGTTGCCAGCCGTCGTCTTCTCCTCCATGACCGAACCCTCCACGCTCGAGTGCACAGCGTCGGTAGGCCGGGCTCGACCGACAGCTCCGAGCCGGCGCCGCGGAAAATCAGTCCGAGGAGCAAAGCATCCGCCATGCCACACACGAAGGCCGATGAGTCGCGTCTCTGCGAGGAGTACGTCGGGGAAAACGTGCGCAGGACGAAGGCAATGAGGTCGCTCCTGCTTGGTTAAGTGGCACGACCGGACACTGCCACAAGCGGTCAGCGTGCGAAAGAGGGTACGGTCACCCGCTCGCTCACGGGCGCGCGGTCGGGGCCCTTGAG
>WNFK01056185.1_pt2 | contig 10435 bp, 15 predicted proteins | sample 5400281 | NCBI WGS metagenome assembly WNFK01 (sample SAMN13153350, study PRJNA577476) | soil metagenome | isolation source: 20 cm soil on Douglas fir-dominated hillslope | place: USA:California | collected 2013-09-17
ACGCTCGTGATAACCGAAGACTCGCCGGAACCTGCTTTGATCTTCTTTGCAGTTGAGGGAGCCCTTATCTATTTGGACAAGCCGGTGGGCGGCGGGTTGGCTGCCTACGAAGACGGATTCACTGCTCTCGAACTCTGTCGGAAGTACTATCGAGACGCAGGCCTCGATCCACGTTACTTGGACTCCCTCATTCGCTAGATCGGAGCGGTCTAACGAACCGGTTTCAAGGCCGGGGTGGTCTTGGCGCTGACGAATTGCACCCCGAGGACGACGTCCATGAACCAGTCTGAGCTGACCGACTTCGCGACCCGGTATGCGGCTGCCTGGAGCAGCCAGAATCCGGCCAGCCTCGCGGCCTTCTATGCGGAGGACGGCTCGCTAACCGTCAATGCCAGTACCGCCTCTGTTGGCCGCGCGGCGATTACCGCAACGGCCCAAGGATTCATGACGGCATTTCCCGACAGGGTGGTGAAGACGGAGGAGGTCCGCGGGGATGGTAGCCACGCAATCTTCCGGTGGATCTGGACCGGTACGAACACGGGGCCTGGGGGCGCTGGCAAGTCCGTTCGGATCAAGGGGTACGAAGAATGGACAATGGGTGCCGATGGCCTGATCGCGGAGTCGAAGGGGCACTACGATGAGGCGGAGTACCAGCGCCAGTTGCAGTCCGGCGCGCCACCCGCGCAGTGACAGCCCGGGCCTTTGGGTGACCTGCGTACCATCCTGCCGCGCGGTAGCAGGCGCTAACATATGAGTTGCGGATTGAGGCACCAAGTGGAGCTGGGCATGCTGTCTAACAATCGTAGGAGGGGACCGTGAGGCGGGGGTGCTTATGCGAGGTGTCGACAATACTGCGCCCCAACCATCGGTTGGAGCGTCACCATGTATCCATCAACCAACGCTCCCGTGCAGGGCGCAAACCCGGCACCCGCGGGACAGTGAATTGAAAGGCGAATTGACCATGCCCACAGGCACCGTCCGACTTCACCGCGTGCTCCGCGCCAATCCGGAACGCGTCTATCGAGCGTTCCTGGACGCTGACGCAATTGCCAAGTGGCTTCCGCCATACGGTTTCACATGCAAGGTTCACCACATGGATGCCAAAGTCGGCGGCACCTACAGCATGTCGTTCACGAACTTCACAACAGGCCACGGTCACTCCTTTGGCGGCGAGTATCATGAACTGGTGCCATTCGAAAGAATTCGCTATACGGACAGGTTCGAGGACCCCAACTTGCTCGGGGAAATGCAGACGACCTTGACCTTGAGGCAAGTGTCGTGCGGAACTGAGCTCAACGTAGTGCAAGAAGGGCTACCTGACGCCATTCCGCTCGAGATGTGCTATCTCGGCTGGCAAGAGTCGCTCGCACAACTTGCGAAGCTCGTCGAACCCGAAATTCCGGGGTAATAAGGTGACGCCTAACCCCTCCATCGAGCGACATCCTTCGGCAGGTTTCACCTGCCTACGGCTGCCGCTCATGTCGAACGCTAGGCGGACAGAGTCGACTCGGTGCAACGGGGCCACGCTCGGAGGTGGCGCGTGCTGAAGAGTATGGGGCAGTCGTGACACGATGGCCGCCGCCTGACAACCGGTTGGAGCGGACCGCGATGGGGCAGTGCCGGCGCGCTGGACTATGCGCTCAAAGAGCGGTGGGTCCCCTATGGATTGTCGGGCGCTCCAGGGTCACCGTAACGCGCTTCAATTTCACGTTCGTCGCTAGGCGGTAGTTGCATGGAGCGAATTGTGCACGTCACTTTCGGGGCCCACGTGCCTCTGGACAGCGTTGCCAGCATGGTTACCGGGCTCAGCTCATGCGCTACGGTTCGTGCTACGGATGACAGCCAACGCGGTTACGTCGTCACGGTACAACGTCCGAGTGCGATGGCGCATGTCGAAAGACGGCTGGCTGAATGGGAAAAGTATGGGTTCCTCACTTGGCAGGTTGCTGCCCCCTAACCACGCGCTGGAGCGAAACGCGCGGCCGGCAGCTTCGGTGAGGCCACGATGTCGAGGTTGCGGATAAAGCGCTTACTTTTGATGCCGGCGGCGCCGCACGTCGCTCACTGCGATCGTTAGAGGGCGCATGAGGCCGGTAGGAGGTTCCTGGCTGCCGGTACTAGCGCTATGCGCTCTTGTTGCAGGTTGCGCTAGATCGACACCGATACCGGATCCGTTGCCGGAACTTCGATCCGCGTTCCCGCTGAAGATGCCTCTCGACCGTGCTTATACCTCGCTGACGGCTCGCGGAGCGAGAATTACGATCTACTCACCCTCGGAGTGCGCCGCGCTGCTTCAAGAGCCTGGTCAGCGAGTCGTACATTCGCGCGGTGGCAGCTGCGTCTTAGCGCTCGTACCGGTCCTGCGACCCCGCTTCCTTGGGACACGAGGTGACGTCATAGCGGAGCTGGCTTTTGGGCCAGACGAACTCCTTGCGGACGCGCAGTTTTCGAATGTCATCTATACATTTCTGTAGTGCGCCCTGTAACAAGCAGTTGGAGCGGAGCGCGAAAGATTATGATTGGCGCGCCACGAGCGCTCTTCGCTTTGTTGCGCTTGCGTCGCCCTGGACGCTACTGCGTCCGGCCGCTCAACTTCATAGTTAGGTCTCGCAATACGCCAGCGACCCGCCGAAGGGGGATGATATGCCGAACTCCTACGACCTTCATGGCAAGTCCGTCATCGTGACCGGCGGCGCCAAGAGCATCGGCAGAGCCATCAGTGAATTGCTGGTGTCCAGCGGAGCGACAGTCCGGATCTGGGATGCGAACACAGCGGAGGTAACAGGGGCGTCAAGTGACGTAGTCGACATTACCGATCCCGCCGCCATCGAGGCTGTGCTATCGCGCCTACCGGACGCTGAAACGCCTGACATTCTCGTCAACAACGCTGGATATCTCGGCACGACGCAAGGCTTCGTTGAGCACCCGAGTGAAGACTGGCAACGGATTGTTGCGGTAAACCTTGTGGGTACGATGCGAGTCACTCAAGCCGTGTTGCCTCGCATGCTCCGCGCCGGCCACGGACGAATCGTAAATATGGGCTCACTGGCCGGCAAGGAGGGCTTCGCAACACTCGCTGCTTACTCGGCTGCCAGCGCAGGCGTCATCGCATTCACCAAAGCACTCAGCCGCGAAAGTGCGGGCCGGAACATCTTTATCAACTGCGTAGCCCCAGGGCCGATTGACACAGACATGATCCGTAACCTCGGAGCTGATGCCGTCAATGCAATGATCGCTGATAGCCCAATGAAACGACTCGGCCATGCGAGCGAAGTGGCGCAATTGGTCGCGTGGCTATGTACGGACGCGAGCCGCTCAACACGGGCGCCGTATTCGACATGTCCGGTGGTCGAGCCAGGTATTGAGCGGATCGGCGCGTGAGACTACGCGCCAACCGCGGCCGCCGCTCATCGCGATCGTCAGGCGACAGCAGGACGGCAGCAGGTGTTTGAAAGGTCCTCGCAGCTTACCCGTTGCAAAGGAGTTGTTCATGCCTCCCACTCTAGGAAACGGCAAGATCTGTTATCTCGAGATTCCCGCTATCGACGTCCGTCGCTCAGCCGCTTTCTATCAAGCAGTTGTCGGGTGGCAGAGTCGACGGCGAGGCAATGGTACAGTCGCCTTTGACGACGGTGTCGGCGAGGTAAGCGGCACGTGGGTCACTGGTCGGCCACCGTCGGCAACCCCTGGCGTGTTGGTCCACATCATGGTCGATAGTGTGGCCTCAACTCTCGCCGCGGCAGTCCAACACGGCGGAGGGATCGTGCAACCTATCGGAGCGGATCTTCCCGAGATCACCGCGCGGTTTCGCGATCCCGCCGGGAATGTCTTCGGCCTCTATCAAGAGCCGGCCCGTACGGCGTCCGCGGCCAAGTGATCGAGTGCGCCTGTTTCACCCGGCACCACCACAACAGGAGATCACCATGAATCGAAAGCACCTCATCGTAAACGGCATTCTTTGGGCGGCGGCAATCATCGCCTCAGCAATCGTTGGCGCGCCGACAGTCCTTTCAGTTGTCCTATTGCTGGCGCTAGCGATAGTCTCCTTAGTACGTGCAAACCATAGCACCCCCTGACGATCAGCTCGCTGCGCGCCTGCGCGGATTTGGTCCGCTCGGGCTGCTTGCGATTCTCGTCATCTTGTCCGCCGATGTTATCGTCAAACCTCTCAGTGCCGTACTTGTTCTAGTCTGGGCCTGGAGGTCGCACACGCCATGGCGTGAGATCGGCTATGTTCGGCCCAGGACCTGGATTGGCAGCCTGACCATCGGCGTCTTGTTCGGAGTCGCGTTCAAACTCCTGATGAAAGCGGTCGTGATGCCTTTGCTCGGCGCCGATCCGGTCAATCAGGCGTACCATTTCCTGGCGGGCAACCAGGCCGCAGTTCCAGGGATGCTCTATACGATGATCGTCGGAGCGGGCTTCGGTGAGGAGACCGTCTTTCGAGGTTACATGTTTGAACGTCTTGGCAAGCTATTCTCCTCTAGCGCGAGCACACGGGTATTCATAGTCTTGCTCACTGCCACCTTGTTTGGCTTGGCTCACTACTCCACCCAAGGGGTCACTGGCGCTGAACAGGCCTTAATCACAGGCCTCGTGTTCGGGACGATCTTCGCCGTGACGCGGCAGCTTTGGATGCTGATGTGTGCTCATGCTGCGTACGATCTGACGGCGGTCGCGATCATCTATTGGAATGTTGAATCCAAGGTGGCGCACTTTGTCTTTAGCTAGCCCTGGCTTTATCCACACAGTTCATGGACCCGTGAATCTATTACTATCGGCCGGCGGCCGCCTGACGCGGTGCTGCGTGCCCAAGGGGCAGATGGCTGGCGCCCGGCACCAGGAGCTCGCAAGTTGAGTGAACAAGATCTGCGCCCGCCCGTGTGGGTAGGACACGTTGTCCTGGAAACGAATCGGTTAGAAGAGACCGCGCAATTCATGCGCAACATCGGATTGCGTCCGATCGTCCAAAGACCCGACGTAGCGGTACTGGAGCTTCGCGGGGGCACGCATCTGGTTCTGGTGGCTAAGCCAGAGGCGGTTGCGGGGAAGGCTTCATTTGATCTGATGGTCGAGGATCTACAAGCAACCCATCAGCACTTCATTGGGCTGGGGCTAGCTCCGACGCCAATTGAAACGGTGTCAGACAATCACGCGCGTTTCCTGGTTCGAGAGCCAGGAGGAAGTATCATCAGTTTCTTTTCAAACCATGTCTCCGGTCAGCCTGTGTGAGCATCGTTGCGAATTGAAGCCGAGCACTGCCACCGTCATTGGCAAGGCCAATGAGGAGCTGAGATTCGCTATTCATCGCACATCTATACGCAGAGAGAAACATGCAAGACGCCATGGTGACAACGGCCCTTACACTGCCGGGCTTCAGAATCGTCCGCAATCTCGGTGTCGTCCGCGGCATTACGGTGCGCTCGCGCTCCATCGTGGGCAACTTCTTCGGCGGCCTGCAATCACTGTTCGGCGGCAACATCACCATCTACACCAGCCTGTGCGAGCGGGCGCGGTCCGACACCTATCGCCTCATGTGCGAGCACGCGGAGCAGCAGGGCGCAAACGCCGTCATTGCGATGCACTACGACGCCACCGAACTGATGGCCGGTCTGACTGAGGTACTGTGCTATGGCACTGCAGTCATCGTCGAGCGCGAGCGACCCGGTGCCTCACCATGAATTGGAGCGACCGGTGAACAATAGTGCGCCGCCAATGTCGGCCGCAAGGAGAACTCTATGCCGTTAGTCACACTCACCATCCGCGAAGGCAAGTCCAGCGAATTCAAGTCCGTGGTGCTCAATGCCGTGCATGGCGCGCTGATCGCTTCGGGCGTGCCCGAGAAGGACCGCTTCCAGCGCGTCCTGGAACTCAGCGCGGATGACTTCCGTTTTGATACGGAATACCCTGATCTCACCGCTCGCCGGACAGACGATTTCGTGCTGATTGAAATACTCCTCTCGGTGGGCCGCAGCGTCAAAGTGAAGAAGAAGATCCTGGCCGACATCCTTGGCGGCTTGTCGAAGGGTCCGGGTTTGAATCCGGAGAACGTGATGGTCTGTTTCAAGGAAACCTTGTGGGAGAATTGGTCGTTTGGCGGCGGACGACTGCTTCACGCTTGAAGCACGACGCGGTTCCGTTATAGCTTTCGCGAAATCGCGGCAGACAACATGGCAACCGGTGGGGCGACGCCGCAGAGCATCGAGGAGTACATCGCCGCGTTTTCGCCCGAGGTTCAGGCAATTCTCGAACGGATACGCCTGACGATCGCCAAGGCTGCACCCGAGGCGCAGCAGACCATCAGCTACCGAATTCCGACGTTCACCTTAAGCGGCGCTTTGGTGTACTTCGCCGCCTTCAAGAAGCACATCGGGTTCTATCCGCCGGTCACGGGTGATGCAGGGCTGGAGAAGGCTATTGCGCCCTACGCAGGAGAGAAAGGCAATCTGAGGTTCCCACTCGATCAGCCGATCCCATACGGCCTGATCGAAAGAATTGTCAGGCTCAGAGTGAAACAGAATCTCGCCAAGGCGGCTGCGAAGGGCAAGAAGCGGCGGTGAATGCAGAAGCGTAACGGGGATGGTTCGTGACCTACAAACTGACAATTGACCAGAAGCCCGGGTATCTGCACCTCGCCGTAACCGGCCGCAACAGCAGTGAGAACGTGGTCCGGTACATGGAGGAGGTTATTCGGCCGGCGGCTTCGCGCCCCTATTCGGCTTCCGCCTTGATCGGCCGGCTCATGAGCGAGCGCACCGCGTCCCGGGCGGGCAGGTGCTGGTAGAGCACGCGGTACGCCATCTCGCACAGCGGCATCTCCACCCTGGCCCGTGCGGCGACCTCATGGATGGCGCCTGCCGCGGCGTAACCTTCAACCGCCTGGCCGATTTCCGCGAGCGCCGCCTGCGCCGTCCTGCCCGCGGCCAGCAACAGCCCGAAGCGCCGGTTGCGCGATTGATCGTCGGTGCAGGTCAGCACCAGATCGCCGAGGCCCGCGAGCCCCATGAAGGTGTCGCGCTGGGCACCGAGTGCCACGCCGAGCCGCGTCATCTCCTTCAGGCCGCGGGTGATCAACGCCACGCGCGTGTTGGCGCCGAAGCCGAGCCCGTCCGACAACCCGGCGCCGACGGCCAGCGCGTTCTTCACGGCGCCGCCTATCTCCACGCCCATGATGTCGGTGGAGGTGTAGGCGCGGAAATTTGCCGACGACAGCTCATGCGCCAGCGCCCGGGCATACGGCGCGTCGGGAGATGCCACCGTCATGGCCGTGGGCAGCCCCGCGCCGACCTCGCGGGCGAAGGTCGGTCCAGACAGGACTGCGACCCGGCGCTCGGCACCGAGCACCTCGCACGCGATCTGGTGCGGCAGCTTCAGGCTCCCATGCTCGAAGCCCTTGGTGGCCCACGCGACGTGCATGTCGGGCGCCAGATGCGGCGCGAGCTGGGTGAGCAGCGCGCGGAACGCGTGGCTCGGCACGACGATCAGCACGTCGCGCGCGCCGGCGAGTGCTGCCGCCAGATCAGGCTCGACCTGCAACGAATCGGGAAACTGTGCGCTGGCGAGATAGCGCTCATTGCGGCGGCTTGCCGCCATGTCGGCGAGCCGCTCGCGGTCGCGGCCCCACAGGCGCACCGGCCGGCCGCCGCGCGCGAACTGGATGGCGAGCGCCGTACCCCATGAACCCGCGCCGAGCACGGCGACGGGTGCGTCACGCAGTGCTCGTGCGGTCACCTTAGGTCACCGGTTTCGGGCCTGGGTGTGTCCGGCGCTCGTCAGTTGGCCGGGCCCTGCGCCTGGTTGGCGGCATAGAGGGCTTCGAAGTTCACCGGCGGCAGCAGGAACTGCGGAAAGCCGCCCTGGCTCACGAGCTGCGAGACGGCGCAGCGCGCGTAGGGGAACAGGACCCCGGGGCAGACGGTGCTGATGGCGCGCTTGAGCTCCGCCTCCGGCAGATTGCGGATGACGAACAGACCCGCCTGCTTGACCTCCACCAGAAAGATGGTCACGTCGCCGAGCTTTGCCGACACGGTCACGGTGAGCACTATCTCGCGCACGTCCGGCCCCAGGGCGGTCGAGCCGGTTTGCAGATCGAGGCTGATCTGCGGGTTCCAGTTGCCGTCGACGCGCGGCCCGTTGGGCGACTCGTAAGAGCAGTCCTTCAGATACACGTTCTGCAGCGCCAGGACTGCGCCCCCTTCGGCCGGCATCTCGGTCGCCGGCGCCGCGCCGGCTGTTTCGTTCGACATTGCAAGGCTCCGTTTATTTCAGCATAGGATCCAGGCGACCGGCCGCATCGAGGATATCCAGCTCATCGCATCCGCCGATGTGCTCATCACCGATGAATATCTGGGGCACCGTGCTGCGGCCGCAGCGCGCCAGCATCTCGGCGTGCGCGCCCGGCACCGCCTCCACGTCGATTTCCTCGACGGCGAGCCCCTTGCTGCCGAGGAGGCTGCGCGCGCGCGCGCAGTACGTGCACCAGTCCGCAGCGTACATGACGACTTTCGGGGCTCCCAAGGCCTTCGCTGCCTCGCTCTCAGGCGCGCGACAGGGGCAGGTTATCGGCACGCCAGGCGGCCAGCCCGCCGCGCAGCGTGAACGCCCTGGTGAAGCCTTGCGCCGCGAGCTGGCGCGCTGCGGCGCTGCCGAGCGAGCCGGTATCGTCGTAGACCACGACCGCCTTTTCCTTGTGCTTCTTCAGGGTGTCGGCGGCCTTGAGGATCTGCTCGCCGCTCATCTGCCGCGCCCCGGCAAGGTGGCCCGCCTGGTATTGCTCCGGCGCACGCAGGTCAAGCAGCAGCGCACCCTGGTTCATCAGCCGGATCAATTCTTGGGGTGTGACCGAGACCAGGCTTTCCGATCGGGCGCGCATCTCGTATACAGCGATGAGCGCCACCACCACGGCGGTCGCGGTGGCGAGCCAGGGGTGGTGGCTGACGTACTCGAGGACACGGTCCATGGGGAAAGCGGGCATGCCGGGGGCGAAAAAGGGCGCGCATTATAGCGCCCTCATGCCATTCGGCACGTCGGGTGCGCGGCGCCTGGCGGCCGGCGTGCTGGCGCTGATGGTTCTCGGCAGCGCCCCGCTGCCGGCAGCCCGGGCGGCGCCCCCGGAGACGGATGCCCACAAGGCCGAAGCGGAGCTGCAGGCGGTCAAAGCCGAGATCGAGCGGATCACCCGTCAGGTGAGCGCCGAGCAGGTCGAGCGCGACCGGCTCACGCACGAGCTGCGCACCTCGGAACTCTCGGTCGGGAAGCTCCGCGACTCGCTCAGCGAGGTGCGCCGCGAGCGTGCCGAGCGCGCCGCACGGCGCGCGGCGCTGGCTGCCGAGCAGCGCGAGCGGGAAGCCGAGGTGCAGCACAACCGCGCCGCGCTGGCCGGGCAGTTGCGCGCCGCATACCTCATCGGCCGCCAGGAGCCCCTCAAGCTGCTGCTGAACCAGAAAGATCCCGCGCTCGTCGGCCGCATGTTCGCCTACTACAGCTACTTCGGGCGCGCACGCGCCGGGCAGATCAAGCTCATCGAGGACGACATGCAGCGCATCGCGGAACTCGACGGCGAGCTTGCTGCCGAGGATCAGCAGCTCGCGGAGCTGGAAAAACAGCAACGCGCGCAACTGCGCGCGCTCGAGCAGGCGCGCACGCAACGCACCCACGTGCTCGCGAGCCTCGAGGCGCAGTCGCACACCCGCGCGCAGAATCTCGAGCGGCTGCGCAGTCAGCAGGCGGGGCTCGAGAAACTGCTGCGTGAGTTGCGCACCGCCATGGAACGCTTTCCGCTCGAGGGCAACGATGCCTTTGCGCGCCTGCGCGGCAAGCTCGCCTGGCCGGTGAGCGGGCGCCTCGTGGCGCGCTTCGGCGATGCGCGCGCCGGCGGCGTGCGCTGGGACGGGGTGCTGGTGGCGACCGAGCGCGGGGCGCCGGTCAAAGCCGTCTGCCAGGGCCGCGTGATCTATGCCGACTGGCTGCCCGGCCTGGGGCTGCTCACCATCGTGGACCACGGGGACGGGTACCTGAGCCTCTACGGCCACAACGAACGGCTCTACAAGGCGGCCGGCGAGCCGGTCGCCTCGGGCGAACCCATCGCCGCCGCCGGCGACAGCGGTGGCAGCAGCCGTCCGGAGCTGTATTTCGAGATCCGCAAGGGCGGCAAGCCGGTCGACCCGCGCCCCTGGTTCCGCGCGTCCGCCCCCTAGCTCCGCCGGCCCCCCGGTGGCGCCGGATGTGATTGGGGTCAGTGTTTTACCCAGTGCACGGGTCCCGAGTGCGCTTTCGCCAACTCGCGCAAGGATCCCGGACGCCTTAAGCGCAATGGTGGGAGCCAGCCCTTAACAGAAATCGGCCCGCACGCCGCCGGACCATGAGTTCATCAGTACAAAGCGAGCACGTTCCCGGCCGGCCAGGGCCCCGTTTCGAGCCGTACGTGCGCCTGGTT
>WNFK01260007.1_pt1 | contig 10427 bp, 11 predicted proteins | sample 5400281 | NCBI WGS metagenome assembly WNFK01 (sample SAMN13153350, study PRJNA577476) | soil metagenome | isolation source: 20 cm soil on Douglas fir-dominated hillslope | place: USA:California | collected 2013-09-17
ATGCTTCCCATTTATTGAGTTCTTCAGTAATTGTAATGATATCGGTTAAAGATTGTAATGGATGAAGTGTTGCACTTTCCAGGCTCACAATGGGAATGCCTGCATATTTAATAAACTGTTTAATGTATAATTCGCTGTAATCGTCCTCACGATTCTTCAGTGATGGGAAAGTGCGGATAGCAAGTATATCAAAATATTTCCCAAGTATCGGTGCTGCATCTTTTACATGTTCAACAGTATTACCACTCATGATCGCTTCGTCTTCAAATTCCAACGCCCAGCCTTCCTGCCCCACATTGAAAACAATACATTCCATTCCAAGATTCTGTGCAGCGATCTGCGTACTCAATCTCGTACGCATACTTGGGTTCAGAAATAAACAACCGATTCGTTTATTAGTGCCAAGAGATTTATCCGAAAATGGATTTGTCTTATATGCTAATGCAGATAAAATTAACGTATCGATCTTGCTTATATCATTAACTGAAATGAACTGTTTCAATTTTCAACTGTTTATTTTTATTAACTAAGCTATTGAATTACTATTTAACTTCTGTTGCGTCGCACTCTTGTACTTTATAGTCACTACTCAACAAGATTTTCCTTCTTGCTGTTTTTAGTTTGCTTCGGATTGCGACCATAAACAGAGCATCAGAATAATTCCTATCGCAATCCTCGCAATGACGAACACTCCGGGATTTAGATTTTACCTCCTTATTCGCAGCCGCATCGTCATTGCGAGGCCGCTACCTGACATACTATCACATTTAGTTAGCTAAGGCCGAAGCAATCTATACAAAAACAAATCAACAATGAACTTAGCTTGCGGTCTCCTGTAACAAAGCTATTTCCTCCTTTATCGAATCAATAAACTGCTCTGCATCTCTTTTCTTTAATGCCAATGATGGAAGCAGCCTTATCACATTTGGTTTTGCTTCACCGGTAAATATTTTCTGATTCCAGAGCAAATTCTTTTTTAGATCCTTCAACTCTTCAGGTACATCAAAACCGATCATCAATCCTCTGCCTCTTACATTTTTCAATTCAGGAATTGCTTCTAATTCATCTCTTAGATATTTTCCAACTAAAGTAGCATTACCCATTAGCTTTTCTTCTTCTAATACTTCAAGAACAGCTAATGAAGCAGCACATGCAAGATGGTTGCCACCGAATGTACTTCCCAGCTGAAAGTGTTTTGGCTTAATATGCGGAGCAATGATAATACCCGCAACAGGAAATCCATTTCCCATTCCTTTTGCCATTGTATAAATGTCTGCATTCACCCCGGCAAAATCATGACTGAAGAACTTACCGCTTCTTCCATAACCGCATTGTACACTATCGGCAATATATACTGCGCCGGATTCATCACACAGTGTTCTTATTTTTTGAAGAAAGGAATTTTCAGCAACATTAATTCCACCTACACCCTGTATGCCTTCAATAATAACAGAGGAGATCTGGTTGGCATTTTTTTCAAAATATTCTTGTAAAGTCCCTTCATCATTCAAAGGGAGAAAAATGACATTATCAGTTTCATTTACTGGTGCGATATAGTTTTTGTTATCAGTCGTTGCTACAGCCAGCGATGTTCTTCCATGAAAAGATTTGCTGAATGCAATGATCTTTTTTCTGCCATTGTGAAAGGAAGCCATCTTCAATGCATTCTCATTTGCTTCAGCACCGCTGTTGCAAAGAAAGAGCTGGTAATCTTCTTTACCTGAAACCTTCCCTAACTTTTGTGCAAGCTCGAGTTGCAAAGGAATTTTGACTGAGTTAGAATAGAATGCAATTTTCTCCAACTGTTCTTCAATTCTTTTCACCCAATGCGGATGTGTGTGTCCAATGCTGATTACGGCATGGCCACCATACAGATCAAGATACTGCTCGCCCTTATCGTCCCACACATAAGATCCTTTTGCTTTTACAATAGTTACGTCATTGATGGGGTATACGTCGAATAAGTTCATTTTTAAGGTTTGGGGTTTAAGGTTTAGGGTTATTTACGTCCTTTCTTAGAAATTTAATAAAGTTAATAAGCATAGCTCTTGTTTCATTGACTAACCTGTTAACTTCATCGTATTCTGTTTTAGTGATATAATTTAATTCAAAGGCTGCAAAACAACAATAATCGACTTCATTTGTTGAACCTAAGGATGTATCCAGAAAATGGGCAAAGTCCTTATCTGTGAATCTGCCACAGCCCTCAACTATATTGAGGGGAATTGAAAGAGATGCTCTTAAAAGCTGGGATGTAAGTTCAAATCTTTCTTCTTTTGGAAATTTAGCAGCAATATTTTTTTTGACAAACATGTATAGTTTGTGAGCTTTTTCCCAGACATCAAGTTTTTTATAATCCCTCATAAATATGGTTTAGGGTTTAAGAGCCTTATACCTTTTGCCCTTTACCTTCTAAAAATAATTTGCTTTAAGATTTAAGCCTGTTGTTTCACCAAGTCCGAACATCAAATTCATATTCTGCACTGCTTGTCCACTTGCGCCTTTTAATAAATTATCCGCAACTGAATGAACAACCAGCATATTTTCCACTTTCTCCAGTTGAATAACGCATTTATTGGTATTTACTACTTGTTTCAAAAACACAGGTTCTTTTGTAACATGTGTGAACGGATGATCAGCATAAAAATCTTCATAGAGCTTATTGAGCTCATCTAAATTTTTTTCACATTGAATTTGTGAGCTGATAAAAATACCTCTTGTAAAATCACCTCTCCACGGTACAAAATTTAGCCCCCCTCCGCCAACTGGCGGAGAGCTTGGAAAACTTTCCTGTAATTGATGGAGTGATTGATGAATTTCCCCAAGATGCTGATGAGTTAGCGTTTTATAAGCCTGTATATTATTCTCTCTCCAGCTAAAATGGGAGGTTGCTGTTAAACTTTGCCCGGCACCGGTACTTCCTGTAATACCAGTTGTATAAACTTCTTTCAGTAAACCAGCTTTTGCCAATGGTAATAACCCTAATTGAATTGTTGTAGCAAAACAACCAGGATTAGCAATATTGTTTGCTGTTTTGATCTTGTCTCTGTTCAGTTCTGGAAGGCCATAAATAAATTTTCGATTTCCGATTTCGGATTGCAGATTTAATCTGAAATCGTTGGCTAAATCAATAACCTTAGTTCTATCCACTATTTTATTTTCTGTCAAAAACTTTTTTGATTCGCCATGACCTAAACAGAGAAAGAGCACATCAATGTCATCATTCAAATCACCAGAGAATTTTAAATCGGTATCACCAAGCAGATCCTGGTGAATAGTATGCACAGGCTTGCCTGCGTTACTACGGCTATGAACAAAAGAAACAGATACACCCGGGTGATGAATCAATAAACGTATGAGTTCGCCACCCGTATAACCTGCTCCGCCGATTATGCCTGCTTTAACTTTCATTTTATTTGGTTAATAAGAAATCAGGAATGCGAAATAAGGAATAATTAAGTAATAGTTATCTGCACATTCTCATTTCTTATTCTTTGTTTCTTATTTCTCATTTTCTTTTTGAACTGCGTTCCAAATTGAAGTCTGGTTGCCGAATATTTTTGAAAAACCTCTTACATCATCACCGGTAAACCCAATATTCATTTCCCCATATTTACCAAATTTGCTACTCATCAGATCATATTTGCTTTCGATGCCGATGACCTGGAAGCGATAAGGCATTAATTGAACAAATACATCGCCTGTTACAGTTTGCTGGCTGTTCTCTAAAAATGCTTCAATATCTCTCATCACGGGATCAAGTATCTGCCCTTCGTGCATCCAGTTACCATAAAACTGTGCCAATGTATCTTTCCATTGCAATTGCCATTTGGTCAATACATGTTTTTCCAATGCATGATGTGATTTTAAAATTATCATTGGCGCTGCGGCTTCAAAACCTACACGACCTTTAATACCGATGATCGTATCACCAACATGTATATCTCTTCCGATACCGTAAGGTCCTGCAATCTTTTGTATTTCTTGTATTGCCTCTGAGGGATGATTGAATTCTTTTCCATTAACTTTTTTTAGTTCACCTTTTATAAACCCTAATTCCAAATTCCCAATTCCTGATTCCGTTACCTGTGTAGGCCATGCTTCTTCAGGTAACATGCCTTTGCTATTGAGAGTTTCCTTACCTCCGACACTGGTTCCCCATAAACCTTTATTGATAGAATACATCGCTTTTTCAAAATTCATCTCAATGCCTTTGTCTTTCAGGTAAGCAATTTCTTGTTCACGGCTAAGTTTTAAATCACGGATTGGAGTGATAATTTCTACACCGGGGATCATAATATGAAAGATCATATCAAACCTTACCTGGTCATTACCGGCGCCCGTACTTCCATGAGCAACAGCTTTTGCATTTAACTTCTTTACATGTTCGGCAATATGCAGCGCCTGGCTTAACCTTTCTGCAGAAACAGAAAGAGGATAAGTGTTATTCTTTAAACAGTTTCCAAAAATGAGATATTTGATTATGCGGTCATAATACCCTTTCACAGCATCAACAGTAGTATGTGTTTTTACACCAAGCTTATAAGCATGTGCTTCGATCTTTTTTAGTTCATCATCAGTAAAGCCGCCTGTGTTTACAATAATGCTATGCACCTCGTAGCCTTTTTCTTCGCTGAGATATTTTACACAGTAAGTGGTATCGAGACCACCACTAAAACCTAAGACTATTTTGCCCCCAGCTCCGCCTTCCGGCGGAGAGTTTTGAAGATTACTATTTTTTGAAGTGTTCATTTTTTTTGACTTTCGAATATGCTCAATAGAATTACTGGACGTACAAGAGAGTGACACAACAGAAGCCGAATAGTAGCAATACTGCCGGTCACATAATATTATAGGTTAAAAAAATATTGTAGGAAAGTTTTCGGTTTTGCGCCGCCATTGTCACCATTATCTTCTTTATTCTTTTTCAAAAATGGTTTCAAAAAGTTCCATCGTTTGAATTGAAGTAATCGCTCAAGCCCTTTTTTATTCTCCTCAAAAAACTGGGTGGTCTCTTCGGGCTTGTAATGATCTTTTGGATCGTAGAGCATGGCCGTACAAAAGCAATTTTTTCTTTCCTTGCTCATCAGGGTTTCATAATTCACACAGCTTTTGCAACCGGCCCAGAAATCCTCATCTTGTGTAAGCTCTGAATAAGTAACAGGCTCGTAACCGAGTTCGCTGTTGATTTTCATAACAGCAAGACCAGTTGTCAATCCGAATATTTTTGAGTTGGGATATTTTTCTCTTGAGAGATCGAAGATCCTTTTCTTGATCGCTTTTGCCACACCACTTTTTCTGAAAGGAGGTGAAACAATCAGGCCGCTGTTTGCAACATACTCACCATGGCTCCATGTTTCGATATAACAAAAGCCAACCCATGTGCCATCGGGAGTGAGGGCAATCACGGCTTTGCCCTCTTTCATTTTATCGGCAACATACTCCGGGCTGCGTTTGGCAATACCTGTTCCTCTTGCCTGTGCACTTTCAGCCATTTCATCAGTGATGATTTTTGCATAATGTACATCATCAGGAGTGGCTACACGAATGATTATATTTTGATTGTCCAACTTGAAAATATTGATTTGATGAGGATGACCAATCCGATGATCAAAGCAGGGTGCTGTTCACTGACAGGGGCCATGGTGAGGGACTCGTCCTGTCAGAATACACGTCGTGGTCGTGGAGAAAAAGCAAATACATCAAAACCCACAGCATATACTTCTGTAGCTTCCGACCCGTGAAAGGCAACTTGCTTCGTATGTGTTAAAAAATTGATCACTTATGAGTGAGTTTTTAATTGGGAACAAAATTATATAAATAATTGAGTTAATCGAATATTTTTTTCTTAATAGTTATTTTGATAACAGTTGTTTGTGAAAGTTTAACCCCAGTTTACGAAGATGCATACAAAAGGAAGATTGCTGGTCGTTTATGAATGTCAGGTTTATCTTTTTTCCAATCGTTTACCGATCTTGTTTTGATGAATTCTTGTTCACTGGTCAGATCAACTGCTATACAAATTTTTGTAGAAGGATTACAAGCAGCAAGCAATGCATCGAGTAGTTGGTTATTGCGATAAGGAGTTTCAATAAAGATCTGTGTACAATTTTTCTTTGTCGATTCTGATTCTAATTCTTTAATGGCTTTATTTCTTTCGGGATTTTGAATTGGTAAATAACCTGCGAACCTGAATTGTTGGCCATTCATCCCACTTGCCATTAACGCCAGCAGGATCGAATTTGGTCCAACCAATGGTTTTACTTCCACATTCATTTCATGAGCTATTGCAACTAATTGCTGACCGGGATCAGCAATACCGGGACAACCTGCTTCGCTGATGATGCCGATAATTTTTCCTTCGTTAACTTTTTTTCTGAATAGATCATAAGTGTCAGGCCCCTGTGAGGGTCCCGACACTGTGAACCATTCATAATTATCGATCACTATTTCTTTTGCCAATGTTTTAAGATAACGTCGTGCCGTCCTTTCATTTTCTACAAATAGAACCTGGCATTGTTTTACAATACCTGTTATATAAGATGGAATAGATGCTAATCCTTCTTCGTGAAGCAAACTTGGAATTAAATAAACGGTTGCTGCCACACTAATCAGTTTTTACTTTAATAACACTTAAACTGGATGCAATGATGGCGAATGCCGGGGCAAATATGACAACCACATGCATCAAATAAAAAACAATACCGTTACCAATTGATAAACCTTTATGCCGGCTGGCATAAAAAATAGATTTTTGAGTCGTAAAGTCGTTTTTTGCCAGGCCATAATCAAGCATAGAAAAACCCTAATAGTAGCATTCCACTATTACAGCAATTAGCGGGGTTATCCATCCAATTACCGGGAAAAGCGAAAGAAAGATCAAACCAACCATATATACCGTTTGCCAACCGACATTGCGAAGTGCTAATCTTATTCCCCTTCTGGCATCAGGCAATATTTGTTTCAGATCAAACTTATATTCTCTATTATCAATTATTGCTTCAGTTTTTTCACTTAGGTATGCAAATACCGGCGAACCGATTATTAAAATGAGGTATTTAAATAAAGCGAAGTAAAAAAGAAATAATACCAGGCGCATCATTATACCGGACATTAAAAAGATAAAAGCAAGAAGGGGGTTACGTTCCTTTTGAAGCCAGGGTTCGATGCGCAATTGCCGGCTTAGCCATGAAACCGCATCATTTGACGAACGGGCAAATAACACCATAGCTACAATAAATAGCAAAGTATAAATGATACCCGGTACAATTATCCACTTGACCATTTTATGTTGGCGAATAAAAAGGTTTGCTTCCCCAAAAGATTGGAATGCTATGACAATTTCTTTCAGCAAGACATAAATTTGGGTAAATATAATGAGAAGCTGCGAGCTATGAGCTGTGAGCTATGAGCTGTGAGCTGTGAGCAGAAAACTTTCAGTATGAAAAAACTTCCACTTTCTTTTTATCAACGAAGCAATGTTTTACAAATAGCTAAGGAGCTATTGGGAAAAATATTGGTGACTAAATGGGATGGTCCCGATGGCTATCGGGATGAAACATCCGGACGAATAGTAGAAGTAGAAGCATACAATGGTATCATTGATAAAGCATCACATGCTGCGGGTGGAAGAAGAACAAACCGGAATGAAGTTATGTATGGCAGAGGTGGAGTGGCCTATGTTTATTTATGCTATGGCATTCATCATTTATTTAATGTAGTGACAAATGAAATGGAAACGCCACATGCAATTCTAATCCGGGCTTTGGAACCGTTGAAAGGAATTGAGGTGATGTTGGAAAGAACAAATAAAGAAAAATTAGATAATACATTAACTAGGGGGCCGGGCAATGTTTCAAAAGCACTGGCAATTTCTACAAAACATAGTGGCGAATCTTTATTGAGTAAAACACTTTTTATTGCTGAAGATGATTTTGTTTTAAATAAAAAAGACATTGCGACTTCGCCGAGAATAGGCGTTGACTATGCCGGCGATGATGCAAAGCTCCCATACAGATTCTATATAAAAGGAAACCTTTTTGTGAGCGGAAAACCAAAATAGATTGTATTTTCCCAGATAAATTGATCTCTTGGGACAACTGTCAAAGCAACAATACAAATACCTTTCTTTGTTTGCGGGCATTGCAATTGCCCTGTTTTTTTATTTTGTAAATCCTTTTAGCGTTAGTGAAAATGCTTGCATTGTTTTATCGATAGCCGCCTTAATGATCACCTGGTGGATAACTGAGGCCATGCCAATGCCTGTTGTTGCATTGTTGCCATTAATATTATTTCCCATTTTACATATCACTGATATAAAATCAGTGTCGGCAAATTATACTGATCCGGTTATTTTTCTTTTTATGGGCGGGTTTATGCTTGGTTTGGCAATTGAAAAATGGAACTTGCATAGACGTATTGCATTAGGTATTGTAAAAATAACCGGCACCAGTGGCAACCGGATAATACTGGGGTTTATTCTTGCCACAGGTTTCATCAGTATGTGGATCAGTAATACCGCGACTACGATGATGATGTTCCCCATTGCATTATCCGTTATTCATGTAATAAAAGAAGGAGGCGGCGCAGGGAATCATCGTCATTTTAATCTTTCATTAATGTTATCTATCGCGTATGCTTCCAATTTCGGAGGCATCGGAACAATTATCGGCACTCCACCCAACGTTGCTTTTGTTGGCTATTATGAGAAAACATATAAAACGAATATCGAATTTGTTGACTGGATGCTGTTGTGTATGCCTATTGCATTATTGCTGATGATCACTTTGTATTTTGTATTAACAAGAATTCTTTTTCCCAATCACATACGTTCTAACGCTGCTGCCAGGAAATTTATTTATGAAGAATACAATAGTCTTGGCCGCATTTCAGTTGCCGAAATAAGGGTGCTGATAATTTTTTCTGCTACTGCTTTACTATGGATATTCAAAGATCTTTTAAATCAATCCCAGGGCCTGGTGAAACTTGATGATAACATCATTGCCCTGATCGGTGCTGTAGCTTTGTTTATTTTTCCTTCGGGAAATACCAAACACCCGGTTAATCTTAGCGAAACTGATGAACATGGTTTTCAAGGTAGCCTTCTTGAATGGGGTGATACAAAAAAAATGGCTTGGGGGATATTATTACTTTTTGGTGGCGGTTTAGCATTAGCAGGCGCACTAGAAAAGACTGGACTCATCAAAAATTTGGGAGATTGGTTATCGCAATACGCCGGTGGCGGTTTTACACTTTTATTGATGGTAACAATCATATCAATTTTTATCAGTGAAGTGATGAGCAATATTGCACAAGTAATTGTTTTTTCACCGGTTGTTTGCAGTCTTGCAGATTCGGTTGGAATGAATCCATTAATTCTTGGTATTGCAATGACACTGGCAGCAAGCTGCGCCAGCATGATGCCAATGGGCACGCCACCTAACGCAATTGTGTTTGCAAGCGGTCATATAAAAATTAAGGAGATGATGAAAGCAGGGTTTGTAATAAATCTTGTTGCGATCGTACTGATCACTTTGTTCTGCTGGTTTTTACTACCAGTATTAATCAAAATATAACGTCACGGGAAATTTTAGAACTTAAAACCACAACTTATTCCAAGCAATCCAACTGCTTTTTTCTCATCAGCTTTCAATTCACTTCTTAGATTAGTTTTATAGCCGATAGCTGCAGTGGGAGTGATAAAGAAAAGATCATTAATTAATATCATATATCCTGTTTCAAAAGAGGGAATAAGGATCGCAGAATTATAGGTTTTCGTAGTTTGAGTGGTCAATGTTACTTTATTGCTGAAAATATTTGCTTTTAGCCCAATAAAAAAAGCATGGGGACGAAGCACCGTATAGTATCTATAGCCAAGCCCTAAGCCCATGCCCCCTTTGTTTTGATTATAGTAAAAGGAGGCAGTTGGGTCGCCTGCCATATAATATCCGATCTCTCCGTGAAAAGAATGATGAAGTTTTGCATTCATAGCCAAATGAAGCCCGATGAACTTACCATCTTTATACCATTGAAATTCGGCTCCTATATCAGTCGTGTTATATCCTACTTCCATCTGTGCGTGGGAAGCATTAAAAAGAAATACAAAGAAGAAAAGAATGGTTACTTTTTTCATGGATTGAATTTGCAACAAGATAAAAATTAATTGCGCAAATAAAAAGCGATGGAGGGTTATAAAAAGGAATATTCGAAAGTCTTCCGCCACAGGCGGAGAGATTTATGCCAAAGGCATCCCTTTGGGAGAGGGGCTTAGAATTTCGGACAGTTCAATTTTTTCAGATCCCTGTTAACGGGTTTCTTGATGTAAATAAGAGAAAGTTCAATACCACCACGCATATTTGATGCAGGTTTGAGGCTTGAAACATTTACATCATAAGTAGCGCCGATCTGGACATCACCGAATTCCAAAC
>WNFK01126515.1_pt1 | contig 10425 bp, 8 predicted proteins | sample 5400281 | NCBI WGS metagenome assembly WNFK01 (sample SAMN13153350, study PRJNA577476) | soil metagenome | isolation source: 20 cm soil on Douglas fir-dominated hillslope | place: USA:California | collected 2013-09-17
AGCACCAGTATGGGCAGGAGGACGAGCACCAAGACCAGATAGGACAGCTTCTGGATGACATTGTACCTGGTTGCTTCCTCCCCGGTCGGGAAGCGCAGCCGCAAGTGATCCCATGCGGAGCGCCCGATGCTGCGGAGCTCTTGCCGGGACGGCACCATGTCGCGCCACAGGTGCAGGTTGAGCAGCCCGAAAAGGAGATAGACGAGGCCGTTGAGCACGAAAAGCCACGCGAAGAAAAAGTGCCAGAGCCGCCCTTCCGCCAGCGATTGCCAAGACGGCAGCGTCGCCCAGGCCGGAAACGCGCGGGCGGCGCTTCGTCCGGTAGCGTCCCTGGAGAGGCCCAGCCAGCCCGTCGTATCGAATTGGTGGCCCGCGACGGTGGTGATCCCTCGCGATGCGCCACCCTCGGTCCGTTGCGCCGTTATCGAGAGAGCCGGGTCACCGAAATTCGATACCTCACCCCAGTAGAGCGCTGGATGGGCGTTGAAGATTTGCAGACCGCTCATCAACAGGATCGTCAGAAGCACGACATTGATCCAGTGCGTCGCGCGGACCAGCGCCGTGTGCCGATAGATCAACCGGCCGCGGGGCCGATCGCCTCGCCGCTGATCTGGCGCCGTCGGGACGTCTCGAACTTGGTTCAGTTGCTGCGCCGACCCGCTCATCGATCGCTTCTGGCTGGACAGCCTTCCAGATCGCGTCATCACATCGGCGGCTTCACGCCTTCAGCGCCGATCACGACCGCGGCGGCTTCCGAGCCGTCCTTCTTCATTACGACGAAGACCTTGCGCCCAGCGGCGAGCTGATCGGCCGGCGCCTTGTCAAAGGCTACGACCGTCGCGCTCGTCGGGATGGTGATCGTCTGTTCGCCGCCGGAGTAATTAAGCCTGAGCACCCGGTCCGTTCCGACCTCCTCGACCTTGGCTATATTGGCGTTGGTCATCATGTTCGGCTCGGATTCAAGATCCCAGGGATAGTGCCCCTCGGCCAGACCGCGCAGCGAATCATCAAACACGTGAACCTCGCGTGCGACGCGCTTGCCGCCCTGCTCGACAGACGTGATGCCGACGAACTTGCCGGACTGGATGGCGCTCATGTCGGCCTTGGTCACCAGGAAAAGGCCAGCATCGTTGGCGAGTTTGATCGATTCCGTTCCGCCCTTGGCGGTCTGGACGCTGATCGTTCCGTCCTTCGCGGCGGTCAGCGTGCCGCGGATATGCGCCTGCGCGAAGGCCGGCGCGGAAAGCAGCACACCAACAAGAATCGCTGCGGCTGCAATCGGTACCCTTAGAGTTCGAGACATCAGCATCTGATTTGCCTCCCCTTTGACGCTCGGCAGACAAGGTTTAGCGCAAATTAGGCGCAACGACGTGTCGGCGGTCAAAGCAGAATGGTTCCATCCTGCGGAATTAACCGCCGGCCGGTCAGGGCTGAACTCGCGCCGCTGCACGGCCACCCCAACGATTAGAATGCGGCAATTGTAGCGGCCTAATCTGGACACTTTGAAGACGTCGCGGCTGGATAGACGGAATATCTTTGGAGGTCGCTGATGTCCGAGAAGGGTCATTCGCGTCGGTTTCACAATGTCCGAGTTACTTCCGCTTTTCCTCCGATAGCGGCTGTATAGCGGACGTCGCGGCACTTCGCCCAATGACGAATTTTTAAGGTGAGCAAAGGCGCGCGGCGCCGTACTCAGATTACTACTGGAATTGGTGGGCACGCTTCGCTTTGCCCACCCTTGCTTCGGGCGCTTCCCGCATGCGCGGAGTCCGACAAAGGAAGCGTAAATCTTCTGACCTGAGATTGGATACAAACAATGTTCGTTTCATTTTTCCCCCGCCCGAAACTGTTCTTTCTTTCGGCCATCGTCTGGACGACGCTGGCGATGGCGTTCTGGTATGGCTTCGCCGGCAATCTCATCGGCTCGTCTAGGCCCGGAGGTGTCGGCGTGGCGATATTCTGGTCGGCACCGTCGCTTTGGTTCGACCTCTATTTCGCCCTTTGCGTCGCAATCTTCGCCGGCGCCTGGATGGTGTTCGCGCCGCATCCCTGCCTCTTATTTTCAGGTCCAGGTCAGCGTCGCCATCAACAGCTGGTACGGGCCGTTCTACGATCTCGTCCAGGCCGCGCTTTCGAAATCGAAGCCGGTCACGGTCGAGCAGTTCTACAGCGAACTGTCGACCTTCGCCGGCATCGCCCTGATCGCGGTCGTGGTCGGCGTGATGACGCGGTTCTTTGTCAGCCACTACATCTTCCGCTGGCGGACCGCGATGAACGACTTCTACATCGCAAACTGGACACAACTCCGGACCATCGAGGGCGCCTCGCAGCGGGTGCAGGAGGACACCATGCGGTTTGCGACCACCATGGAAGGTCTCGGCGTCAATCTGATCAGTGCCGTGCTGACGCTCTTGGCCTTCCTGCCGGTTCTCGTGAGGCTCTCCAGCAATGTCACGGAGCTGCCGCTGATCGGCTCGATCCCCTATCCCCTGGTATTTGCCGCAGTGATCTGGTCGGTGCTCGGAACCGGCGCGCTGGCGCTGATCGGCATCCGGCTGCCCGGGATCGAGTTTTTCAACCAGCGGGTCGAAGCGGCCTATCGCAAGGAGCTCGTGCTCGGCGAAGATGATCCGGCCCGCGTTGATCCACCGACCGTGAGCGAGCTGTTCGGTGCCATTCGCCGGAACTACTTCCGGCTTTACCTGAACTTCATGTATTTCAATATCGGCCGCATCGTTTATTTGCAGACCGACGTCATCTTTCCCTACATCCTGCTCGGACCAACGATCATTGCTGGCAAGATCACACTCGGTTCGATGAACCAGATCCTGAACGCCTTCACGCAGGTCAGAACCTCGTTTCAGTATCTTGTCAACTCGTGGAGCACGATCGTCGAACTGATTTCGATCTATCAGCGGTTGCGGGGGTTTGAGGCCAAGATCGGTGGCGAACCTCTGCCTTCGATTGAGACACGGACGGAGCCAAAGTCGTTGTGATAGTCGTAGGATAGGCAAAGGCGCGCCGAGCCGCTGATCACCCGCACCATGATCCTCGACGAGAACACCCGCCGGGTGCCGTCGTTTGCCTTCTTCAATGCGAGGGAGTGGTGACAACGGCGCCTCGCCCGCGTCCGGCAACTACGCGGCTCTCATCTGAGCTAGGTCCCTTCTTCCCTCAATAGCTGACGCGCGGGGACTGCGGCGGCATGTCAGTTTCGTGCCAAGAGGCGACATCGCTCCAAGCAGCGATACTTGTCAGGCTCCTTAGCGGCCGTAGGGGAAGCAGCGGTGGCGATCAAGTGTGAGACCGAAATGCGCTCCTAGCGCAGCGATGGCCGCATCCTGCTCAGGATAAGGATCGGCATTGGATGCGGCAACGATGATGATCCGGAACCCGGACGCTCCCGGAGCGCGAGGTGATTTCCAGAGGTATTACGGCACATCAATCGGCACGATCGATCGCTAGGTTGCTTGGCCGCTCACCCTCGACGGTGAGCCGGGAAATGAGCCGCAATGGCGGCTATGATCGCTACCGAGCGGCACTGGCCGACGAGAAGGCCTGGACGCGAGCTCGTCGACCGAAGCGTTGTAAGTTGGCGAACAATCCAGTGTTACGGCAGGCAGTGGTGCGGAAGCTAAAATTAAATCGGTCACCTGAGCAGACAGCCGGTTGGCTGAAGAAAACGCATCCCGAAGAGTATCCGCCAATAGCGGTCGTTGACCTATAGCGATAACGGACACGCCTTTTGAGGTTTGTGCAAGTTCTTGAAGAGACCTTTGAACTTCTGGAAGTGACCTGGCCACTGCCTGAAGCGGCCAGGTCTTGGATACTATTTTTGGGCAATTACTTCTTGACGGCGAACACCCAGACGACGCCGCCTTGAGGCACGTTATTCTCAACTCCGATATTGTTAGTGGTGGCCAATGCGTCCTGGATGCGCTGCGCGTCGACACCCCAGCCCGACTGCACGGCGATATATTCCGTGCCGTCCACCTCATACGCGATCGGCATGCCCATGATGCCGGAGTTGGTCTTTTGCTCCCAAAGCAGTTCGCCCGTCTTGGCATGAAAGGCGCGGAACATCCGGTCATTGGTGCCTCCGACCAGGACGAGATCGCCGGCGGTCGCCGTCACCGAACCAAACAGCTGTGATTTGGGGAAATTATGCGACCAGACCTTCTTGCCTGTGGCCGGATCCCACGCTTGCAACTCGCCGTAATGATCGGAGCCGGCGCGAACCTTCAGGCCGATATCTTCGGGCTTGGTGCCGAGCCAGAGCTGGCCGGGAACCAACGGCACCTTCTCGCCGGTGAAGCCGCCGCAGAAGTTCTCGTTAGCAGGGACGTAGACAAATTTGGTTTTCTGGCTATATGCCGCCGACGGCCAATCCTTGCCGCCCCATAACGAAGGACAGAATTCAACCCGCTTGCCGGCAACCGGCTTGTGAGCCGGGTCGACAATCGGCCTGCCACTCTCGGGCTCAATGCCTTTCCAGACGTCGGTATGAACAAAAGGCCAGCCGGCTACATATTTGATGCTGTCCGGCTTGCGCTCGAGTATCCAGAAAATCGCGTTGCGTCCCGGATGAATCAGACTCTTGATAGAGCGGCCATCCCTTTGCAGGTCGACCAGCATGGGTGCGTCCACCTCGTCCCAATCCCAGGAATCGTTTTGATGGTACTGGTAAAATGTTTTTATCTTGCCGCTATCGGGATCAAGCGCGAGCACTGAGGTTGTGTAGAGGTTGTCGCCGGGGTGAGTGTCTCCCGGCCAAGGCGCAGCGTTGCCGACGCCCCAGTAGATTGTCTTGATGTCTGAATCGTAGGTGCCTGTCATCCAGGCCGATCCGCCACCCGTCTTCCAGTCGTCGCCGCTCCAGGTTTCGTGACCTGGCTCGCCCTCGCCCGGAATGGTGAAAGTCCGCCACAGTTCCTTGCCCGTGTCCGCATCGTAGGCAACGACGTAACCGCGCACGCCGAACTCACCACCGGAACCACCGACGATCACCTTTCCGTCGACGACCAGCGGCATCAGCGTCAGGTACTGACCCTTCTTGTAGTCCTGAACCTTGGTATCCCAGACCACTTTACCCGTCTTGGCGTCGAGCGCGACCACGTGGTCGTCCGTCGTGGCCAGATAAAGTTTGTCCTGCCACAGTCCTACGCCGCGGCTGGTCGGATGCAATTGAAAGAGGTCGTCGGGAAGCTGGCGTTTGTAGCGCCAGTACTCGTCGCCGGTCTTGGCGTTCAGCGCGATCACCTGCCCCATCGGGGTCGCGACAAACATCACGCCATTGTTGATGATTGGAGGAGCTTCATGGCCCTCGATCACACCGGTCGAGAAGGTCCACACCGGCGTCAAGTTTTTCACATTCGAGGTGTTGATCTGATCGAGCGGGCTGTATCCTTGGCCGTCATAGGTTCGGCGATAGTGCATCCAGTTACCGGGTTCGGGATTCTTGAGCCGATCGGCGGTCACCGGGCTGTAATTCTCTATCGGGCCGGCGCCGACAGTAATCGGAACGAGGCATGTGGATGCGACCAGGCTCGATAGTAGCCATTGTTTCATGGTCATAGCGCTTCCCTCCGCTTGTTTTCTCTCACCTATTTTGTTTTAAGTTGCATGTAATCCGATGCGAATGCGGGCTGCTGTCACCCTGCTTGCTGACCTACCTTTCCAACAAATGTTGCGGCTACCGTGAGTGAACCGCCGGCTGTCGCCAGCGGAAGCGCCGCCAGACGCCGGGTCGCCGGTCCGAACACCACTTGCGCGCCCTGCCGAGGGTCAAATTCGGAATTATGGCAAAAGCATTTAAGCACGTCGTTGTCGCCCGCTGCCCCTTTCAGCCAGCCAGTAACGGGACACCCCGCGTGCGAGCAGATCGCCGAATAGGCAACGATGCCGTCAGCAGCGCGTGAGCGCGTCTCGTCGTCCAGTTCGGCGGGGTCAAGCCTTACGACCAGCACCTCGTTCAACCGCGAGCCGTTGCGGATCACCGAGGTTTTTGGGATCCTTAGGCCAGGCGCGCACTGGCGGTCCGCCGGGCTTCAGATCCTGCGGCTCGATGACCTGACCTTCGTGTTCCCCCTCGGAGACAACGAGAACGTCGGCTTTTTGCGGCCGCTCATCGCTGCCGGGCTGATCCTCACCGGCAGCAGCGGGTCTGGACGCCAACATGCTGCATCGCCGTATCAAGTTCCGAACTGATGCTTTCAACCGATGGTGTCGCGCTGCGATCGGATTCAGACATGGCGTAAACTGAAGGTGCAACTCGGCCAAAATGAAGGCGACGGATTTTTTGTTTTGAGTTTTTATTCTAAGCGATCCGCCTTCCACTCATATTTGGGCGTAGAAGCTTCGTGCGCAAGAGCTTCGCCCTCTTCGACAGTCATGCTTGATCAGATCACACCTGCAGAGAACCACATTATGCGCACTTCGCAGAACGGCTCAGACATCTCAGGATTTGTGCGGCGCGTTATACCGAAGCGCGACCCAGATTGCGGATGCGCTACGAATTGCCTCCACCTTCGACATGATCGGCATCGACCGTACGCGCTTCACGCCAACAGCGGACATGCATAGAGCGACATCGGACGAAGGAACTCCAAATCCTTGCGCGTCGATCTCGACAGCCGCAGTCCAGCGCCACGAACATTTCGTCTCATGCGTAAGCGCTGCTGACCAAAAGCAAAGCCTCCGAGCGGGCCCCGCTTTCGAAAAAAAATAAATGCAGACAATGCGTTGTGAAGTCGATCCGCACCGCTTTCTGGTATCGTCCTGCTACGGCCGTCCCTGAGCGGATCCAATGAATAAGCAAAAATCAAACAGGAGGATGGGCCCGCAACACGGAAATTCAGTCGGTTCTTACACTGCAAAGACAAGAACTCATGACAAGGGCGACGGCGTTGAGCGGTCAGGAAATATGTTCTCGCTCACGTCGAACTGACATCAACAGCTTATGAAGAGCGAGGAACGATCATGATCAAGGTGAAGATCAACGGCCAGGAACGAAGTTGGGACGGCGACCCCGATCTTCCGTTACTCTGGTTTATTCGCGATGAAATCGGATTGACGGGCACGAAATTCGGCTGCGGCCAAGCCCTCTGCGGCTCATGCACCGTCATTGTCAACAAGCAGGCTGTCCGCGCCTGCATCACCTCGGTTTCTGACGTGGTCGACCGAGAGGTCACGACCATCGAAGGCCTGCATCCAACGGGTGATCACGCGGTTCAGAAAGCCTGGCGCCAGGGAAATGTCCCGCAATGCGGCTATTGCCAGACCGGCCAGATCATGCAGGCCGCCGCACTCCTCATGGAAAATCCAAAACCCACACACGACCAGATACGCGAAGCGATGTCGGGCAACATCTGCCGCTGCGGCTGTTACCAGCGCATCGAAAACGCGGTCCATCTCGCTTCGACGGGGGTCTGATCATGAACATCGTCACAAATCCCAACAAGCTTCGCGGCATCGAGAGCCGCATCAAGGGGCATCGCGGGCGGACTGGTGCTGGCCGCGCCGGTAATGTCACGTCAGGCGTTTGCGGCTTATAAAACTGGTGCCGGAGAGATGCCGCACGGCACCGTGGTCGACCCGCGCGTGTTCGTTGCCATCGCATCCGACGGAACAGTTAGCATCGTGGCGCACCGCGCCGAAATGGGAACGGGTGTCCGGACCAGCCTGCCGTTGATTGTGGCTGAGGAAATGGAGGCTGATTGGTCACGCGTAAAGGTCGTGCAGGCGCACGGAGATGAGGTCAAATTCGGCAATCAGGATACCGACGGATCGCGCAGCACGCGGCATTATTTGATCCCAATGCGCCAGATCGGCGCGTCGGCGCGCACCATGCTTGAGGGCGCAGCCGCCAAACGTTGGGGCGTTCCGGCAACCGAGGTCAAGGCAGTGAACCATGAGGTGGTTCATTCCGCAACCAGCCGCCGTCTTGGGTTCGGCGACCTGGCTGCCGATGCGGCGAAGGAATCGGTGCCGAGCGTCGAGGGCTTGAAGCTAAAGGACCCGAAGGACTTCCGCTATCTTGGCAAGGGTCAAGTCAGCATCGTCGACCTTCGTGACATTACCGTCGGCACCGCGCATTACGGTAGCGATACGCGCCTGCCCGGCATGAAGTACGCGGTGATCGCGCGGCCGCCGGTGACCGGCGGCAAGCTGGTGTCGTTCGACCCAAAGGACGCGATGAAAGTCTCTGGCGTCGAGAAGGTCATGGAGGTACAGGGTTGGCCTTGGCCATCCAAGTTCCAGCCACTCGGCGGCGTCGCGGTGATCGCGCGCAACACTGGCGCCGCCATCAAGGGACGCGACGCGCTGAAGATCGTCTGGGACGACGGCGCCAACGGCAAGTACGAGTCATCAGCTTATCGGACCGAACTCGAGCAAGCCGCGCGCAAGCCGGGTCTCGTGGTGCGCAAGGAGGGCGACGTGGACGCCGCCCTGAAAGCCGCCGACAAGGTGATTGTCGGCGAATACTATCTGCCTCACTTGGCGCATGTGGCCATGGAACCGCCCGTCGCGGTCGCTGACGTCAAAGACGGTAAGGCCGAGATTTGGGGACCCGTGCAAAGTGCTGGCGGGACGCGGGAAGACGTCGCAAAAACCCTCGGAATCCCCGTGGAAAACGTGACCGTCAACGTCACGCTGCTCGGCGGCGGTTTCGGGCGCAAATCGAAGTGCGATTTTGCGCTTGAGGCGGCGTTGCTTTCGAAGGCGATCGGTTCACCGGTTAAGGTGCAATGGACGCGGGAAGATGACGTTCGCAATGGCTTCCTTCACACCGTCTCGGCGGAACGTATCGAAGCGGGGCTCGACAAGAATGGCAAGGTGATTGCCTGGCGTCACCGCAGCGTCGCGCCAACCATCGCCTCGACATTTGCAGCCAATGCGTTGCATGAGGCTCCCTTCGAACTCGGCATGGGGCTGGTTGATATGCCGTTCGAGATCGCCAATATTCAATGCGAGAATCCGGAAGCCGCCGCTCATACCCGCATCGGCTGGTTCCGCTCGGTGTCGAATATCCCGCGCGCCTTTGCGGTCCAATCGATGGTGGGCGAACTCGCCCATGCCACCAAGCGCGATCAAAAGGATATGCTGCTGGAGCTCATCGGTTCTCCGCGGATCGTCAAGCTCGATTCCGTAAAAGACCTGTGGAACTATGGTGAGCCCTACGACAGCTATCCGATCGATACCGCGCGTCTGCGCAGAGTGGTCGAGGTCGTCGCGGACAAGGGTGGCTGGGGACGGACCGTGCCCAAAGGACACGGGCTTGGCATTGCCGTGCATCGGAGCTTCGTCAGCTATATCGCGACCATCGTCGAGGTGTCGGTTGACGATAAAGGCAAACTGGCCGTTCCCCGGGTCGACACCGCCATCGACTGCGGCATGTTCGTCAATCCCGAAAGGATCGAGTCGCAAATCGAGGGTGCGGCGATCATGGGCCTGAGCCTCGCCAAATACGGCGAGATCACCTTCAAGGACGGCAAAGTGCAGCAGGGCAATTATGACGACTTCCCGGTAATCCGGATGGACGAGGCCCCCCTGGTGACCAACGTGCACATTGTACCCGCCGATGCCGATACGCCACCAAGCGGCGTCGGGGAGCCGGGCGTGCCTCCCTTTGCTCCAGCCTTGATCAACGCCATCTTCGCCGCGACCGGCAAGCGCATTCGGGCGCTGCCGATCGGCAAGCAACTTGAAACCTAAGACGGGTTCGATCGTTCTGTTCTTCTAAAGGAGAGCAAGATGGACACAAAAGTAACGACACTCGCGGCCCTAGTCGCGAGCGTCCTGATTTGGAACGTTCAGGAGGTGGCCGCCCAAACCAATCCGCCACCCGCAACGGCAACGCGGCCGGCGACGACGTCGCCGGCGCAAACTTCGGTTCCTAACGCCAGCCCGCCGGCCACAACGACTCAGACAACCGGCATGACCAACCAGGACGCGACCGTCAAAAAAATGAACGAGGACGAAAAGCAGAAAGTCGATACCAAGGGCAAATAAACTGAACGTTGATCAACTGTTATTGATGCTGTGGACGGCTCCTCCACCGGCACGTGAACGCCATGGATATGGGGGCTGTTGAGGCTCCCACGATTCGGAGGAGCTACCCATGCGGACGGTCACGACAAATCGGTTTCGACATAGCCAAGTCGGTCTTCCAAGTTCATGGAGTTGATGCCGGTGAGCGACACCGCCCGCATGTGCCGCGCTCGCTACCTTCACTTCCCGAACGATCCTGCCCGTGTCATCCACAATGCAGACGCTGGTCTCCTTGACCGATACGTCCAAGTGACCACGGACCTCGTTTCACCATCGGCCTGAAGCGCAGCACCCAAAATCTTCAGCTATCCACAAGCTGGGCCGGCCGATTACCCCATCTTTCAGGGGATAGCAGACAAGCTTAGCTTGTCATGA
>WNFK01249361.1_pt1 | contig 10425 bp, 7 predicted proteins | sample 5400281 | NCBI WGS metagenome assembly WNFK01 (sample SAMN13153350, study PRJNA577476) | soil metagenome | isolation source: 20 cm soil on Douglas fir-dominated hillslope | place: USA:California | collected 2013-09-17
TCCGTAACGACGGGTCCAGAGGCCATGCGACAAGACGGCAACTTGCGGCGCCCCCGGCACACCTTCCTGGTCGGTGAACCAACGACCGCGCGCTGGAGGTACCTGCAACACCGAGGCGAGCGACGTAGTCGCGCGCGCTACACGGATCCGCTCAGGATCACCCTCTCCACTGACGGTCGCATCGTCTGTTTGATAGATCGCTACGGACTCGAACGTGCGGGAACGCTCCGAATAGTGATAGTAAAGGCCGGATGTCAGGCCCATCATGCTCGGGATGTTGAGCCGCAAGGCCCCGTGATCCAACTCGACGAGTCGATCGGAGTCTGGATACGGTAGTGGGTTGAGCACCACGCTCTTGACCACCGCAAAGATCGAGACACTGGCACCTATGGCCAGCGACAGTGTCAGAAGGGCCGCGGCCGTGAAGCCTGGCGATTTCCGCAAGGCGCGAATGGCGAACCGGGTGTCCTGCCGGATGGTGTCGAGCATTGACACTCCTACTCCGCTCTCAAAGCAGTCATCGGGTCGACGCGCGCTGCGCGGCGCGCGGGCAGCAATGACGAGACGAACGCGATAACGAGCAGTACGGCGCAGACTGCAGCGTACGTAAGTGGATCGCTCGGCGTCACGCCAAACAACAGCACTTGAATAAATCTCGTTCCCGCGACGGCAACGGCCACGCCCGCGGCGATGCCGACGACTACTACCCGCATGCCGTCGGTGACGATCAGCCGCAACACATTCGCCGGCGTTGCACCAATCGCCATTCGCACGCCGATCTCCGACGTCCGCGTGGCGACCGCGTACGACAGCACGCCGTAGAGGCCGATACACGCGAGCAGGAGGGCGAGAAAGCCGAACGCGCCCGCCAGGTACGCCAGGAGCCGATCCCGCGTGAGGCCTTGGTCAAGCTGCTGGGCGACCGTGACTGGCCGCTGATTCGCCAGCAGGCGAGGTTCCTCTGCAGCGATCGCGCGGCGCACCGTCTCGCCGATGGTCGCAGCGTCGCCGCTGACGCGCACGTCCATCGCGGTAGCAAATTGCCGCTCCGACGGCTGCTCGATCGGATAGAACGCCATCGGGACCGGCCCTTCGCGCAGCGTGTTGACACGCGCATCCCTGACGACGCCCACAATCTCGGTCTTGAGGTCGCTATACCCGATGTGCCTGCCGATGGGACTGTTGTTCCCGAAGTACCGCCGCGCTGCAGCCTCGTTGATGACCACGACTTCGGGCTGGCCTCGGGTATCACGGTCCGTTAGCCCCCGGCCTTCGACGATGGTCATACCCGTCGTCGTGAAGTACGTCGTGCCGACGCGATTCTCGAGAAATCTCGGGACCTCACCGAGTGCCGGTTGGTACTCTTCGATTCGGATTCCGCTGATCGACCGGCATCCACTGGCGACTCCGCAGAAGGAGACGTCGGCTGCAAGCACTCCAGCCACCTGGCGGGCTCGCTGCGTAATCCGGTCGTAGAGCGCGGGTAATTCGTCAGGCGAGACGCCGCCGACACGCGGATTCAGCCGAATCTGGACAAGATGATCGCGATCGTAACCAGGATCGATCGTCCAGAGATTGAGGAGACTGCGACCAAAGAGGCTTGCGCCGAGGACGAGCACAAGCGAAAGCGCGATCTGCGCGACGACGAGCGGCCGCATCGCCCTAGCGTGACTACTGCCGCCGGCTCCGCTCCCCTTCAGCGTGTCGCCGAGCGGCAGACGAGTCATTCGAAACGCGGGAAACATGCCGAACGCCAGGCTGGAGACGACGCAGACTGCAGCGCAAAACGCGAGCACGCGCCGGTCGAGCGCAAAACCGGACGGCAGAACATCGCGCGCAAGCGCAAAGGAGGCGAGCGTGGTACTGGCCCACTGCGCGACGAACAGAGCGGCGATTCCGCCAAGGGCCGACAACAGCAGGCTTTCAAGCAGCAGGTACCTGATGAAACGGCCGCGGCCGGCACCGAGCGACATCCGGATGCCGAGCTCGCGCTGTCGGGTTGCCGCTCGGGCGAGAAGAAGGTTCGTCACGTTTGCGCACGCGGCGAGGAGCAGCAATCCGACCATGGCCATCAACAGCACCAGGACGTTGGAGTACTGATCGCGGAGAACCGAGAAGCCGTGCGCGAACGACCCCAGTTTCGCCTGCCGCTGGAGGAGGCCTGGGAGTTCCGGATCGGCCGAATTGACGCCGATCTGCCGAATCTGCTGGTCCCGCACGACCCCGAAGGAACTGCGAATGCTCTCGCGTTGCTCAGGCGCGGATCGGACCACAACGTTGAGCCAGAAAACTTCCGGCTTCAGTGGCCACGGATTATCGCCATTCGCACTGTGAATGCTGGCATTCTGCCGGTAGAGAATCGCCTGCTGCATCACGAGCGGGACCCACAACTGGATCATGGACCCCACCCAGACACCGGTGAACCCCTGGTTTGCGACGCCAACGATCGTGAACGGGACGCCATTGATGGGAATCGCTTGCCCGATGACATCGGGCCGACCGCCAAGCCGACGTTGCCAGAAGTCATAGCCAACGACCACGACGGGATGACCGTCTACGGTGCGGTTGTCGTCATCTGTGAGAAGTCGGCCGACGGCGGGCGTGGCGCCAAAGGTGGAAAAAAATCCGCCTGACACGAGCTGGCTGAGCACAAGGGTGGTGGTCGGGTCCGCGCCGAGACGGACGTTGAGGCGCGTTGGCGGCGTCATCGCGGCGAGGCTGGAGCTGCTGAACCAGCGGCCACGAAAACTCGTCGCCTCGTCCGAGGCCGCCAATCGCGTCACCAGGTGCCGCTGGCCCTTCGTCGTACAGCAGCGACAGCTCCTCGGGTGCCGGCACGGCGATCGGCCGGAACATGACCGCGTCCATCAGCGAAAAGACTGCGGTGTTCGCGCCGATGCCGAGGGCTAAGGTCAGAACGACGACCGCAGCGAATCCGGGCGCGCGCCGTAGACCGCGGACCGCATACCGAAAATCCTGCCAGAGCGACTCGATCATCACGTCACTCCGCCTTCAGCGCGAGCATCGGATCCACGCGTGTCGCACGTCGCGCTGGGGCGTACGACGCGAGTGCAGAGACACTCATCAAGACAACCGCAGCGACCAGCATCGACGTTGGATCGAGCGTGTCTATCTGGAACAACAATCCGCGCAGCATCCGCGCTCCCATGACCGATACAGCTAGGCCGGCCACCAATCCCACGCTCGTCAACCGCAGTCCTTCGGCCAGGACGAGATTCCGCACATTGGAATTAGTCGCTCCGAGCGCCAGTCGAACGCCGATCTCGGTGTAGCGCTGACTCACCGAGGCCGCAATCAGCGCATACACACCGATCGCTGCCAATACAAGCGCTGCAATCCCGAACATGATGGTCAGCAACGCGTTGAAGCGCGGCCGCGCAAGGGGTTGTTCAAGGAGTTCTGTAAACGGCGCGACGCGCATCACCTCCACGGCGGGATCCACCGCGCGCACAGACTCGCGCGCGATTCGCGTGACAACCGCCAGCGGTGAGGCCGTGCGAAGGACGAGCATCCGTGCGGTAACGAGGAACTGTTCCGCTGGGAGATAAAGCGTGGGACGCGGGGTCATCAGTTCGCGGTACCGCGTTGGCCTCGCGACGCCCACGACCGTCCGCCATTCGTCTGTCGAGTCCACACCGCCAAACTTGATGCGTCTGCCGATCGGATCCTCACCAGGCCACGTCTGGTTCGCGACGTCCTCACTCACAATCGCCACGTCAGGCGTGCTCTGTCGATCCGTATCAGTGAACGCGCGGCCGCGGATGAGGGCCACTTCAAAGGTCTTGAAGTAGTTCGGATGAATGGCCTCCAGGTTGAGCGATGGATTGGTCGTGACTCGGTCGGCACTCTGCCCTTCCGCGGTGAACCGCGGCAACTCCCAGCCATCGGTGCCTGAGAAGGGTCCGATGTTGACGGGTGTCGCCGCCGCAATGTCTGGTCTGGACTCGAGTTGCGCAACCAGTGCAGTGAGCAATTGGAGATGTTGTTCGCGGTCCGCGTCCTTGGCTTGGGGAAGAGACAGAGACACGAATACCAGACGATCCGCAGCGAGTCCCATGTCAACGCCCTGAAGTCGCAAGAGACTGCGTACGAGCAGCCCTGCGGCGGACACGACGATCACGGCGAGGGCGACCTGAGCGACCACGAGCACTCGCTGGCCGCGCCGGCGGCCTCCTGTGGTTCCTCGACCACTCGTTCGCAACTGTGAGACTAAGTCGCCGCTGCCTAGTGACATCGCGGGCGCGAGCGCAGCGAGCACGGCCACGAACAATGCCACGGCGACGGTGAACAGGACGACGGCGGCATTGATGTGAACCGCTTCGACGCGTGGGAGGCCATCAGGAATCAGCGCGACCAATGCGTGCAGCGCCCACATCGTCACCAGCAACCCGATTCCACCCGCAGCGAGTGCCAGCACGAGACTTTCGATGAGCAGCTGGCGCACGACGCGGCCATGGCCTGCACCAAGCGCGACACGGGTCGCCAGCTCCGCGCGCCGGGCATGGCCCCGAAGGAACAACAGATTCGCGGCGTTGGCGGTTGCAATGAGCAGGACGAGTCCGACCATGCCGAAGAGCGCGAACATAGCGAGCCGAACGTCTCCAGAACGACGTCCTCGTAACGACGCACGACGGTTTTCATGCCCCATGGGCTAGGAGCACCGGGCGGCGGGTTCCTGGCCTCGAGTTCCAACGAGATGTTTTGCAGCTCGGTGGTGGCCTGCGCAATAGTCGCGTCGGATCGGATCCTGGCAATCAGATCCACGTCAATGCGAAAGGCGGGATTGGTCAGCGTCGACGTGAACGCCGCGACGGTCATCCACGCCTCGACGCCGCGCGGATACTCGAACTCGGGTGACATGACTCCCACGATCGTGAACGGCCGTTCTGCGACGAGCACGCGCTTTCCGATCACGTCGGAAGATCCACCATATCGGCGCTGCCACAGACCGCGAGTCAGCACGAGTACGTTTTCCGCGCCAGACACATCGTCTGTCCGATTCAGCGCGCGTCCCAGGATCGGCTCGACGCCAACGACGTTGAAGAAATCGCCGGTGACGGCTGCGGTGTTGATGTAACTCGCGGATCCGTTCTCGACCGCAACCAACGGGCCAGCACCTTGGAAGCCGACTCCCGCGACTCCCGCAAGAGTTCGGCTTGATTCGCGGATCGGATCGACTTCGGGCACGAAGAATGGCAGATGTGTGGCCCTGCCGGCACGCAGCTCTCGCCACGCCACGAGCAATCGCTGCTGGTCGCGAACAGGCAGCGGTCGCAGAAGGACACCCTGGATGAGCGTGTACATCGCCGTCGTGCCAGCAATGCCGATCGACAGCGTGAAGACGGTGATGAGCGCGAAACGTGGTGCGGACCGCAGGCTGCGAAGCGCGTAGCTGACGTCCTGCCAAAACAACTCAGGCATCACTCGACTCTTAAGGCTTCGACGGGATTGAGCGAGGCGGCGCGGCGCGCCGGAATCCAGCCGGCGACAAGGCCAACGAAAGCAAGCATCGCGGCAGCGCCCGCGAAGGTCCCGGGATCGCGCGGGGCGAGACCGTACAGCAATGCGGCGCTCACGAATCGCGACGCCCACCAGCTCAACGCGAAGCCAGCGCCGATGCCGACGACAAGTAGGGATGCCACGCGGCGGAGGACCAGCCGCAAGATGGAGTTGTACTGCGCGCCCAGCGCCATTCGGATGCCAATCTCTCCGCGGCGACGAGTGACCGCGTGCGTCATCAGGCCATAAAGGCCCAGTGCTGCCAGCAAAAGCGCCAGCACGCCGAAGAAGCTGGCGAGCATCGCGACAAGGCGTTCCTGGGTGAGCTGTGCATCAACCTGGTCGGCAAGAGGCCGGAATACCAGGTCGAGATCCGGGCTCACACTCGCCACCGCCGCCTCCACGCTTTTGCTCAGCATGAGCGGCATCGTGGTCGCCGTGCGCAGCGTGATGGAAACGAATGGGCGTGCGACCGCCCGCTGCGAGAACGCGGTGTACAGCGTAGGCGGCGCCGGGTCGCGCAACGACCGGTACACTGCATCCGCAACGTATCCGACGATCTCAATCGGATTGCCCGCGCCTGGACCATCTCGAACCGTTCGCCCTATCGGATTCTCGCCATTGAGGAATCTGCGCGCGAATGCCTCGTTCACAATGCCGACGCGGAAGCTGCCAAGCCGATCTGCGTCATTGAAATCTCGTCCAGAAAGCAGTCGAGTGCCGTAAGTTGAAAACCAACCTGGGCTCACGACGTTGACGAATGCGAGTCGGTCGCGCTCGGGAACATCGTTGTCGCGTACGAGGATGGGTACCGTCCTGGCTGCCCCACTCGTGGGCGTGAGATCGGAGAGCGACGCCCGCTCGATTCCAGGGGTGGTGCTCACGGCACCGAGCACCCGCGCATACAACGCGTTCAATTCCTCGGACGCGAACCGCGTCATCGGCGGGTGCACGTCGACGATCAGCGCGCGCTCCGCGGCAAATCCCATGTCACGGGTCGCAAGCGCCACCAACGTCCGTGCGAAGAGCCCAGCGCTCACGACGAGCACCAGTGACAACGCCACCTGGGCGACAACGAGGGCGCTCGCCATGCGCGGCTGTGCTGCTACCCGCGAGGAGCGTATGTGGTCGGTGAGTGAGTGATGCGAGTCGATACGGGCTGCGCGCCACGCCGTCACGGCACCACAGAGCAGCGCTGCCATGCAGGCAACCGCCGTGTTGAACCCGAGTACGTGCCAGTCGACCGATACGTCGAGATAAATTTGATCTACATCACTCGAAAGCTGCGCAACGAGCAGCTCGCTTGTCCACCGGGCGAACAGCAGACCCAGCACACCCGCGACCGCCGCCAGGAGCGCAGTTTCCAGAAGCATCTCGCGAGCGATTGCGATACGCCCCGCCCCGAGTGCCAGTCTCACCCTCACCTCATGCTGTCGCGCCGCGGCACGAGCGATTAAGAGGTTCGCCACGTTCGCACACGCGATCAGGAGTACGAGCACGACCAACACCATCAGCACGGTCAGCGGTTGCTGGAATCGTGCCCGCAGAGGCGACCATCCGCCAGCCGCAGAGACCGCGCGCAACGGGTTTCGCATGTACCGGGCAGACGCTGGAGGATCGCCGTCGCGACATCTATCGCCTGACCTGGCCGGAGACGCAGCATGATGCGCAGCCAGTTTCTCCCCCTTTGGTCGAGTCCGCTTGCCTGCGTGCCGACGATTAGCGGCTCAACGCCAAGTGGCAGCGCGACGTCGAATGCACGGCCGATAACAGCTCCGGAAAATCGCGGCGGCGTTATTCCGATGACCTTGAACGGTACGCGGTCGATCGTCAGGGACTGGCCGACGGCGTCAGCAGCGCCGCCGAAATGACGTTGCCAGAAGTCGTAGCTGATCACCGCCACCGGGCCGTCCGGACCGCCGCCGCGAACATCGTCCGAGGCGGTGAACGTGCGCCCGACTGAAGCGGTGACGCCCAGCGTTTCGAAGAAGGCTCCGCTGGCGAAGAACCCGTTGACAACCTGTGCTTCGCCCCCTGCGGCGAGATTGAAGTCGGTCTCCGAATAAGCGAACCCGCCATCGAACCCGTCTAGGTGCCCGCGAAGTCGCTCCCAAACCGGGTTCGACCACGACTCGACGAAGCCGAGGCCAAGCGGCTGGCCTGTCATGGCCACCATCACGAGGCGCTCCGGATCCCGAACGGGAAGGGTGCGGAGAATCAGCCGATCGATGAGCGAGAAAATCGCGGTCGTTGCGCCGATGCCGAGTGCCAGCGTCAGTACGACGACCGCTGCGAACGCCGGCGCGCGGTGCAGCGATCTCGCGGCATGACGGACGTCCTGCCAGATGGATTCGAACATCTACTCGTACCGCAGCACGGTGAGCGGATCGATCTTCGTTGCCCGCCGTGCGGGCACGTAGGAAGCGAGCGCCGCGATCACCACGAACAGCATCGACACGAGCACGAACGTGGGAATGTCAACTGGCTTGACGTCGAACAGCAGGCCTCCGATATACCGCGTCAACGCGGTTGCGCCGCCGACCCCGACAATGATGCCGGCCACCGTCAGGGCGACGCTGCGGCGGAGCACCAGGCCGAGAACGCCGGCACGTCGAGCCCCGAGCGCCATGCGAACACCGATCTCGTGCCTGCGCTGAACGACTCCGTAGGCGACCACGGCATAGATGCCCAGGAAGGCGAGCAGCAGCGCGACCACGGCGAAGAGCACGACAAGCACCATCGAATCACGAGGCGCCTGCACCTGACGCGCTAGAGAGTCGTTCACCATCTCGACCTGCGATACGGGAAGGCTGCTGTCGATCTCCGCCACGGCACGGCGGATCGCGGGCACGACCGTCTCGATCGGCCGGTTGAGCCGAAGGAAGTACTCGATGTTGACGCGACTCTGTCCGTAGGGGACGCGCGAATGGAGCGATTCCTGCTGATGGGGGACATAGAGCGTCATCGAAGGCGTGCGATCCCACATACTCGCTGGCGTGTCCCCGACGACGCCGACGATCTCGCGCGGTGGATCGTCCGCCACGATCGTGACGATGACGCGCTTGCCGACGGGATCGTCGCCAGGCCACAAACGCCGCGCCATCGTCTCGTTGATCACGGCGACCGGCAGGCTGTCGCGCGTATCCCGCTCGGTGAACTCGCGCCCGCGCACGACACGGGTTCGCATCGTCCTGAAGAACCCCGGGGTGACCAGGCTGTAGTTGGCGACCGGCACGTTGCCGGCCGGCGCGAAATTGGCGTTGATGTCGTTTCCCGAAATGTCGCTGACGTCGCGACCCTCGATCCTGAACGGCGCCTGCATCCATCCGCCTGCGACGGGGGGCATGTTCGTTCCGCCGACGGCCTCCACACCCGGAATCCCCTGCAGGCGCTCGCGAAGACGCTCGAAGGTCTGCGCCGGAATCGGGCTGACCTCCAACTGCGCAGACCCGTTCTTGATTCCAACCTGTTTGAAATACTTGTTCGCGGGAAGACGCGTCTGAAATGACAGCACCTGGCGCGGATCCAGTCCGAGGCTCACCTGCTGCAGCTGCCAGAAGCTTTTGATCAACAGGCCGGCGCCCACGAGCAATACGAGCGTCATGGCAACTTGCGCGACGACCAAGCCGTTCTGGATGCGGCTGCCGCGTCTGCCGGACCCGGTGCGCGGTCCATCCTTCAACGGCATGACGAAATCCGATGAAGACGCGGTGAGTGCGGGAACGATGCCGAAACCAAGTCCGGTCAGCAGAGAGACGGCGATGGACCGAGCCACACCGGATTCGCGTTGGCCAGTACGCGCACGCCGGCCCAGGCGAGCGCAAGACCAAGAACGCCGCCGGCGACGGACAGCAACATGCTTTCGGCGAGGAACATCCGAATGATCCGGGATCTGTTCGCACCAAGCGATGCTCGAATCGCCATCTCCCGCTGCCGTGAAGCGGACCGTATCAGCAGGAGACCGGCAACGTTAGCGCATCCAATCAGTAGGACGAACCCGACAGCCGCCTGAAGCACGCCGAGGAGCTGCCGTACGCTGCCGAACAGCGTCGTGTCGAGCGGCTCGACGCGAATGCCACGCCCTTTCTGCGGACCTGGATCCTCCTGCGCGAAGCCCGCCGAGATGGATTCCATCTCCGCCTGCGCGGCCTGGACGGCGACGCCTGGTTTAAGGTGCCCGATGATGGTCAGGACTCGCTGGACGCTGCGCGACTGCAGCTGGAAGCGCGACCACGGGCTCGGAAGCCAGAAATCCGATCGCGTTTCGAAGACGCCGAAGTTCGGCGGCATCACGCCGACGATCGTCGTGGCCTGACCGTCGAGCACGATGGTTCGCCCGATGATCTGCGGATCCGAGGCGAACTTCGTCCGCCAGAGCCCGCCACTGATGACGGTGACGTCGGATGATGCGTCCATCTTATCGTCCTCGTCGGTGAAGAAGCGTCCAAGCTGAGGCTGAACACCGAGCGCGCGAAATACGGCGGCATTGAAGCGCCAACCGTTGATACGTTCCGCAGGTTCGCCGTCGCGGAGCGAGCCGAGCGTGCTCGACCACCCGAGCATCGTCCCGACCTCGTCGAAGGAATGGGTGCGCTCCTTCCAAGCGAAGTATTCGACGATCCGGGCCCCTTCACGCGATTCCGGATGTGCGGGCGGCGTTGTCGAGATGATGGCAAGACGTTCCGGATCCGGCAGCGGCGTCGCGCGGAGCGACGCCGCACGAAGCATGCTGAAGATGGCGGTGTTCGCGCCGATGCCGAGCGTCAGCATTACGAGTGCCGCGAGAGTGAATCCGCGGGCGCGGCCGAGGGATTGGAGCGCGAAACGCAGGTCCTGGCGGAAGGTGTCGTTCATGGTGGCCTCACCTATGGGTGCCGCAACGCTCGAATCGGATCGAGCGAAGCC
>WNFK01114255.1_pt1 | contig 10423 bp, 8 predicted proteins | sample 5400281 | NCBI WGS metagenome assembly WNFK01 (sample SAMN13153350, study PRJNA577476) | soil metagenome | isolation source: 20 cm soil on Douglas fir-dominated hillslope | place: USA:California | collected 2013-09-17
CTCACGGTTCAGACTTCGCTTGGATTTCTGCTGACGATGCTTCCAATGCAGCTGGTGCCGCTCATCGCGCAGCGAACCGGCTGGCGCTGGGGTTTCACCATACTTGCGCTCGGCCCGGTCGCGGGAATCGCCGCCATCCGGCGCCTCGCGGCCATTCGGACGTCGGCCAAAACAACTAGCTTTTCGGTCTCATCCTGACCGGAACCCGGGGACCAGCCATGCCAGTACTCAAGGAGTTCAAGGATTTCCTGCTGAAGCAGAATGTCGTTGCGTTGGCGATCGCGGTGGTCGTCGGCACTGCTCTCAACACTCTGGTCAAAGCCATCGTCGACGATTTCATCATGCCGATCATCGTCGCAATCGGACCCGGCGGGGATTGGCAGAAGGCAACGTGGAGTGTCGGCTCGGTAAAGTTCGGCGTCGGAGATTTCGCTGCCGCCGTGATCAACTTTCTGATAATTGGCTTCGTTGCGTGGAGAATCTCGAAGATCTTCATCAAGCCGGAGTCGGAAGCACCGAAGAAGGACTGTCCCTACTGCCGGATGTCGATGGACGCCGCCGCGATCCGCTGCCCGCACTGCACGAGCCAGCTCTCGCCGGGCAAGTAACGTTCTACGGCGCGTAGCCGAGGGCTGCGCGGACTTCGGACAACAGGGCTTCGCTGGTGAACGGCTTCTGGAGATAGGGCGTGCGGTCGGCAACGGTTTTTTCGGGGAACACGTCGTCTTTCGGATTGCCCGACATGAATAACACCCTCATCTCCGGGCTCAGCTCCTTGAGCTCCTCGAACATTCCGCGTCCACCCAGGTTGGGCATGAGGACATCGGTCAGGACGAGGTCGATCTCGCCGACGTGACCGGCGGCGAGTCTGAGAGCGATCGTTCCATCCGACGCCTCGAGGACGCGGTACCCTTTCTGGGACAGGATTCGCTTGACCAGACTTCGGACCGCCGCTTCGTCCTCGACGAGAAGAATTGTCTCGGCGACTCGCGGGCCCCGCTCGATAGCAGCCGCTGATTTGGCCGCAGCCCCCGCCTTTTTCTTCAAGGCGGCCTCCGCCAGTGTCGAATCGAATGGCTCGAGGCGTGAGGACGCAAGCAGCTGGCGGGCGAGAATGGACGCGCGGCGGGAAGCACGCTGTATCTCGTCCAGCTCCAGCGCGCTCGTCGGGTTGTTCTCGAGTGAGTCGACCAGGAACTCGGTGTTGATCTGAATCACCGTTAGGAGGTTGTTCAACTCGTGGGCGACAAAACTGGCGGTCTTGTTTGCCTCTTCGAGCGCGCCGGCCCGACTGGCATGATCGCCCGTCGCTGCGTCCATTTTTTTTCCTACCGCACGCTTGGTTCTTTTCAGAGATCGACCCCTCACTCACGATTTGTACGCAATCGGACTGCTGAGTTTAAGCTAACCCATTGTCCGCGACTGCCCAGTCAGGGTTAGACCCGACATGATACTGATCGTACATTAGGCGCGCATGCCAACGCTAGACGAAGCACCGCTCGTCGGCAGAAGCGGAGAGCTCGCGTTCCTCGCGAAGACTCTCGACGAAGCCGCAAAAGGGGCCGGCCGCTCGGTCTTCATCGTCGGTGAGGGCGGGATTGGGAAGACCCGTCTTGCCGCGGCTGCCGCTGAGCGCGCACAAAAGCGCGGCTGGAGCGTGGCGATCGGGCGCTCTTATCCAGTGGAGACAGGAGTACCGTACGCACTCTTCTCCGATGCCCTGCTTCCGCTCGTCAGGGCGCTCGAGCCCGCCGCGTTGTCAGTTCTCACTCGCGGAGGAGCTGCCGAGCTCGGGTATTTGTTTCCGAACCTCGGCACTTCTGGAGATCGCGACCGGGCTTCGGCGGGAGCGGACCCATCGGAGATCAAGGCCCGGCTGCTATGGAACTTCACCCAGTTTCTCGGTCGGCTTTCAACGAAGCAGCCCCTGCTTATTGTCCTCGAGAATCTTCAGTGGGCCGACGCGTCGTCGCTCGAGCTGCTGCATTTCGTGGCGCGCCAGATCGCGAGCCAGAAGATAGTTCTGCTCGGGACTTACAACGAAGCCGAGCGGGACACCAACCCGGTGTTGCGGAGCACGGAGCATTCGCTTTCAGGCCTCGGGTCTCTGAGCGTGCGCAAGCTCGGTCCGCTCGAGCAGGCGGAGGTCGAGGAAATCGTGCAGCAGATGTTCGGCGTCGACAAAGCAGCGACCCGTCATTTCTCTCCGATGCTGTACGACTGGACGAGGGGCAATCCGTTCTTCGTCGAGGAGACCCTCAAGTCGCTGGTGGACTCCGGCGCGCTGGCGCAGAAGGATGGCCGCTGGACCGGCTGGGAGATGCAGACGCTTCATCTTCCCGCCACGATTCGCGACGTCGTCAAAACGCGCGTGGACCGGCTGTCACCACATGCGCGCACGCTCGCCAATCTCGCGGCCGTCATCGGTACGCGCGCCGACTACGACACGCTGGCGAAAGTATCCGGCCTCGCGCAGCCGGAGATCATCAGTGCCATCGACGAGCTGCTCGCGCAGCGAGTGCTGGCGGAGACCGGCAGCGTCGACGCGATCTATTACGACTTCACGCATCCGCTGCTGCAGCAGGTGATCTACACCGAGCTGGGACAGGCCCGCGCGCGACTTCTCCACGCGACGATCGCCGAGGCTCTCGAGAGCCTCTACGGGAATGCTTCCCTCAGCCATGCCGACGAGCTCGCGCTGCACTTTGCCCGCGCTCACTCGCAATCTCTCGCGCGAAAAGCGGTGCGCTATCTATACGCGGCGGGACGAGGCGCGATCGAGAAATACGCCAACCGCGAGGCGGCGAATTACCTCGCGGCGGCGTTGGAGCATCTGGACAAGGATCCGATGATCGCCGATGCCCCACGCGCAGAGATTCTCACCACTCTCGCGCGCACCAGACAGAGGTTGGGCGAGTACAATGCGGCCATGGAGTTGTGGACTCGAGCGCGCGGCGAGGCCGCGGCCCGTGGGGAAAACGAAGCTCTCGCCGATATCGATCATCGGATGGGTCTGGCCTGCTACTGGAGCGGCAGGTACGCCGACGCGCTCGCGCACTACGAATCGGGACTTCTCGAGGCGGCCGCATCCAGCGATCAGTCGACAGCGGTTAGACTGCGACTGGCCAAGGGAATAGCTCTTCAGGATCTGGGAAGGCTGAAGGAAGCCCAGGTCGAAGTCGAGACTGCGCTCGCTTTGGCGAAGGAAGGCGGCATCCGAAACGATGCACTTCTTTCGCGAGCGCACCGCGCGTTGCTGCTGCTCTACGCGTGGGCTGGTCCTTTGGACCTCGCCCGCGAACACGGCGTGCAGGCCTTGGCGCATGCGGAAGCTGCGGGCCAGCGCATGCTCGAATGGACCGCGCATTGGGGGATGGCGCTGCTGGAGGGGATTTGCGGAGATGCCCCGGGCTTCCTCAAACATCTCGCCGCGAGCGACCGGCTCGCGGATCAGATGCATTCTCCGCTTCTGCCTCTCTGGTCCGCCGAGCTGTTCGTTCAATACTCGTCGAGTGTCGGCGACTGGGATGCGGCGATCGAGACAGCCGAGCGGACTATCAGCCTCGCCAAGAGCCTGAATCAGCGCGTGATTCTACCGCGCCTCTATGTATGGTCGGGGCTGATCTATCTCTGGCGCGGCTTCGACCACAAGGCGAAGGAATACTTCGACGAAGCCTGGAAGCTCGCCGGCGCCGAGAAGGCAGGATCCCTCGAGGGTGCCGGCGAGCGTGCGCTGGATGTGCCTTCCATCGTCCCGGCGCACCTCGGTTTGGCATCGTACTACATGGAGAAAGGGCATCCGAGGGAAGCAGTTCGCATCGCCGAGGCGGGGCTCGCGATCGCGGACCGCACGGGGTACATCGTGTGGGCACTGCAGTGGCTGCTACCGGTCGTGGGAGAGGCGGCGCTCTTCGCTCGTGATTTCGATCGTGCGGCCGGCCATTTGGCGCGCATGCGGCGCGATGCCGGCCGCTTTCACCATCGGCTCGGACTTGCCTACGCCGACGCGTGCGATGGGTTGCTGGCAAGGTTTCGCGATGGCGATCCGGTTCGGGCAATCGAGCTCCTGCAGTCGTCGGTCGAGCAGCTCGAGTCGCTTCCATTTCCGCCCCAGGCCGCCAAGATCAGGCGCAGGCTGGCGGGTGCATTCGTTGAAGTCGGCGACCGGGACGCGGCGATGCGCGAGCTCCGGAAAGCCCACGACGTGTTCGCGCGGCTCGGGGCCACCATCGAGCTCGAGGGAACGCGAGAGGAAATGCGCGAGCTCGGACTGAGGCCGCCGCCAAAGTCGGTGACCAGCGGCGCGGCGGGATTGACCGGCCGGGAGATCGAAATCGCCCGGATGGTCGCAACGCGGAAGTCGAACAAGGAAATCGGTGGTGCGCTCCATATCTCTGCCCGCACGGTCAGCACTCATCTATCCAACATCTTTCTCAAGTTGAGTGTCGGCTCGCGGGGCGAGCTGGCTGATTTCGTTCGGCAGAACGGCCTCCTCGACGGCTAGTCGCGCGCCCGGGCCGAGGCGCTTCCGTCACCGACTAGATTTGCGAGCATGATCGATGACATTCTCGCCGAGCTGGAGGCGGATACCTCGCTCGAGGTCGGAGAAATCTTTGCCGGAGTGACGGCCCGTTATTTCGAATCGACCCGCCGCGGTGATGGCCAGGTATCGACGCCGCGAACGTCGGAGGAGCTGGCGAAGCGGTTCGACGAGGGCTTTCCGAGCGATGGCCGGCCCGTGTCGGAGATCGTAGAGCGTCTCGAGCGCGAAGTGCTGGCGGACGCAAACAAGTACTACCACCCGATGTACATGGGCCACCAGACGTCGGCTCCTCTGGCGGTCGGCGTCTGGATGGAGAGCGTGATCGGTGCACTCAACAACTCGCTGGCGGTGTGGGAGATGTCACCGACCGCAACCGCGATCGAGCACCAGATCGTGCGCTGGCTGTCGAAGCTCGCCGGCTACGGGGCTGGCTCCGGCGGGACTCTCACCTCCGGCGGCACCGAGGCGAACTTCACCGCGATGCTGGCGGCGAGGAACGTCGCCGTCCCGGGAGCGCTGGAAGACGGCGTCGGCGCCGATCCCCCGTTCGTCGTGTACGGCGAGCACGCGCATTACGCCGTCACGCGGGCAATCGGCCAGCTCGGAATAGGCAAGCGGAGGGCAATTCCGATTCCGTCGCGTGATTACAGGATCGATGTCGACATTCTCTCGGGGACTCTCGATCGGTTGCGCCAGGAAGGGAAAGGCGTGATGGCGGTTGTTGCGACGGCCGGGACAACCGCTACGGGCTCGTTCGATGATCTCGAGACCATTGGCTCCCTCTGCACGGAGAAGGGGCTGCGCCACTCCCGCTCGCTCGCCTGGGATCCGCACAAGATGATGCTCCTACCGCTCGCGGCGGGCATGGTTTTGACTCGCGACGAGCGCGATCTCGACGGCGCGTTTGCGCAACAGGCTCCATATCTCTTTCACGGAGGGAAGTCCACCCGCATCGTCGACCAGGGTATCAGAAGCTTTCAGTGCTCGCGGCGGGCCGATGTGCTCAAGCTTTGGTTTGCAATCAATCGCTTCGGCTCCCGCGGCCTCGGCAAGCTCTATGACCATCTGTGCAGCACCGCGCGGCTGTTGTACGACGCCATCGAGGAGCGCAGCGACTTCGAGAATCTCCACGAGCCCGAGTCCAACATTCTCTGTTTCCGATACCTTGGCGCAGATAAGAAACCTCGCCGGGGGAAGAAATTGTCCGCGAGCGAGATCGAGCGTGTTGACGCGCTGAACCGCGAGCTGCGTACTCGCTACAACAGGGAAGGGACTGGGTGGATTACCGCGACTGTGCTCAGCGGGCGGCCGGTGCTGCGCGTGACGATGATGAACCCGCGGACCGGCGCGATGCACGTTCGTGCATTGCTGGATGGGCTCGCAGCAAAGGCGAAAGAGATCGAGTCCGCCTGAATCGTTTCAGGCGGCCCGGTCGCTGCTGCCTCCTCCGAATTCCACGGCGTGGTTCTCGCGCCCTGCCCACGCAATGATGGCAGCGGACGAAAAGACCGTCACCGCGACGATGGCCATCGACTGCGCGTAACTGGTGCGCGCGGCGAACAATGCTTCGAGGTACGCGACAGAGCTCGCGATCAGAACACCGCACTGGTACGCAAAGCCCGGCAGGAAACCGCGCACCGAATCGGGCGAGAGCTCCGTGATGTGCGCGGGGATGACGCCCCAGGCGCCCTGAACCATGAACTGCATGCCAAACGCGCCGATGACGAGACCCGTCATCGACGGCGAGAACGCCCACATCGGAATCATCAGAATCGCGAGCACAAGGGCAAGGACAATGGAGCGTCGCCGCCCGATCCGGTCGGACAGGTAACCGAAAGTGACGCCGCCGATGATCGCTCCGACCATGGAGAACGCAGTGAGCGCCGCCCGCTTCTGAGGCGAGAATCCCCAGTCGCGCTGGAGGAAAGTCGGATACATGTCCTGGGTTCCGTGCGAGACGAAATTCATTCCCGCCATGAGCAGCGTCAGGTACAGAAACAGCTTCCAGTGGGAAGCGATGCCGCGGCCGAGGCTGCTCCAGTCCTTGTGTCTCGTCCGCTGCCAGACCTCCGATTCCTCGACCCGGAACCGGACGAAGAGCGCGAGCAGCGCGGGGAGGCCGCCGATGAAGAACATCGGCCTCCAGCCCCAGCGCGGAAAGACGAAGAAGTAGCAAACCGCGGCGAGGAGGTACCCGGTCGCGTAGCCTTCCTGGAGAAAGCCGGATAGAACGCCGCGCCGGCCTTTGGGCGCTTTCTCCATAGCGAGAGACGCTCCGACGCCCCACTCGCCGCCCATCCCGATGCCGAACAACGCGCGAAGAATGAAGAAGCTGGTGTAGTTCGGGGCCAGGCCGGAGAGAACTTCGACGATCGAGAAGAAGACCAGGTCGATCATCAGCGGCAGCTTGCGGCCGTAACGATCGGCCATCAGGCCGAATATGAAAGCGCCTACAGGCCTGAAGGCGAGTGTGACCGTGATGGTGAGCGCGATCTGCGCATCGGTTTTGTGGAACTCCTTCGCGATCGCGGTGAGTGCGAACACCACCAGGAAGAAGTCGAACGCGTCGAGCGTCCAGCCAAGAAAGCTGGCGAAGATGGCGGCGCGATGGCCGCGGGGAGCGGCGTGCGCGAGCGAGGAAGGGCTTATCGCGTCGGAGCTTGCCATGCGAAAATATGCGCGACCAGGAACGCCACAGGAATGACTCGCGGGGCCGCTCTGGTCACCGTTATTCTTTCCGAATGCGAATAGCCAAGACGCTCGTCCTCGCCGCCTGGATTCTGGGGTGCGCTCCAGCGGCCAGTCCTCCGGCGCCCGTTGCTCCGCCGGTCAACACCGCCGAAACGGAAGTCGCGGCCGATGTGGTTGCCGACAGCCTGCTCGTTGAAGTTCGATCGCTGGATACCACGATCGTGGTCGACATGCGGTATGCGACCGCCAACAATTTCACAGGAGCCCCGCTGCCGGGATACCTCGCCAACCGGGCGTACCTGCGGCGGGAAGCGGCGGCGGCGCTCGCGCGCGTGGAGCGCGATCTCCGGGGCCGCGGACTCGGCCTCAAGATCTTCGACGCCTATCGCCCGGTGCGAGCGACGCTGGCGATGGTCGACTGGACCGAGCGCGTCAACCGGCCTGACTTACTCAAGGACGGCTACATCGCGAGCCGGTCGCGGCACAACCTCGGCCTCGCCATCGATCTCACTTTGATCGAGATGGCAACGGGGCGCGAGCTCGAGATGGGCACGGCGTTCGATACGTTCTCAGCTGCTGCTCACACCGCGAATGCATCGGGGATCGCAGCGGCGAACAGACAGATTCTAAAGGCTGCGATGGAGCGCGAAGGCTTCCTGAATTACGACCAGGAGTGGTGGCACTTCAGCTTCAACGTAGCGAACCCTCTGCGGTTCGATCGGCCGATTCAGTAGCCGGCGCGAATGGTTCGGGCGGCCGTGGTGCCGTCGCATCGTCTTCCGCGCGGCGGTGCGGCATCGTGAAAAAGAAAGCGGTGCCGTCGTCATGGAAATCCGCCCAGGCTCTCCCACCGAGAGCGGTGACAGTATCCCGCACGATGCTCAACCCGAGGCCGGTTCCTTCGATTTCGGAATTACTGTCCTCGTGGGCGCGGAAAAACCGGCTGAACAGCTCGGCCCGTTTTGGCTCGGGAACGCCGATGCCATTGTCCCGCACCTCGATCACCGTTTCAGTGGTGCCATCGTCCGAGACCGCAACGGCAGCGCGAACCTCAACCCACCGCTTGTCCTTGGACTGGTCGGCATACTTGATCGCGTTGGCGATGAGGTTCGACAGGCACAGCTCGAATGCAGCGGCGCTTACGTCGATCGAGGGCAGATCGGCGGGGAGTCTGATTTCCACGCCGTGGGCGCGCGCACTCTCCCGTAGCTGCCGCGCTACTTCCGCTGCAGCTTGTGGCAGCGCAATGTGTCGCGATTGTCTCGCATCCTCGTCCACGCGCGAGAGCTCGACCAGGTTTTCGAGCGTCACCTTCATGTTCGCGCTGTTGCGGACGATCATGGCAGTCATCGTTCTCTGCTGTTCGGCTGAAAAAGTGCCAAGCTCCAGAATCTCAGCCGCGCCGGAGATGGTTCCGATCAGGTTCCGCAGCTCATGACTGAGTGCGCGGTTGAAGCCTCGCAGTCGCTGGTCGCGCTCGTTCAGTCTGCCCTTCACCCGGCTCAGATAGTGGGTCAGGGTCGCCTGCTGAATCAGCGCCACGGCCATGAAGAGGCGATGCGCGCACGCCAGGAGCTCTCCCCGGGTGCACGGCTCGTCGATCTCGTCGACAACGCGAGATAGAAACGAAAAGAGAATCCCGCCAAAGATCTCGTACTCCTTCAGCAGTTCGTATTCGTCGAATCCCTGCGAGAACCGCAGCTCGCCCAGCTCCATGGCTTTGGCGACTACCGGTACCTCGGACAGAACGACCTTAAGGGGATTCTCGATGTAGTCGGCGATGCCGAGAATCAGCATCGGAACGTGATCGAGCAGCGCGTCGGTGGGGAAGATGCGATTTGGATCAAGCCTGACGCGCGCGCTGATCCGATCGAGCCAGCGGTGAGTCAGATCTTCACTGCTCGCGCGCATCCTGTCAGCGAGGCCCTTGGCGAGCTTGCAGTTATCAAAAGCAGTATCCGCGTCGGCGGCTAACAAATCGGGGGCAATTATCATCTCGACCTTCCTGGGAAAGGAACACCAGCTAACGGCTCAGTAAGGCAAGATTTGCTCCCCATAGGTTGGGTTGAGCTTGAGGGACCTGCCGTTTCCCGTTTCCCGTTTCCCGCTGCCCGTTACCTGTTGCCCGTTACCCGTGATGCGGCGCTTGACATAGGGTAGGGGGGTATATTCATTTCACACTATGGGCACGACTGTCAATTCGGGAAGCGCGACTAAAAGCGATCACTCGATCTCGTTTCCGGTGACGGGAATGACGTGCGCTGCCTGCCAGGCGCGGGTTCAGCGCGCGCTCGCCGCCGAACCGGGAGTGATCGACGCGTCGGTCAATCTTCTCACCAACACTGCTGCCGTCCGCTACGACGCCGGCGCCGTAGCGCCGCAGCGGCTGATCGACGCCGTTCGCGCTACCGGTTACGACGCCGAGCTTCCGCGCGCGGATGACAATCCACTCATGGTGGATTCGGCGCAGGAAAGCGCGGAGGAAAGCGAAGCACGGGATTTGGCGATCAAGGCGACGGCCAGCGTGGCCGCTGGCGCGGCCGCGATGCTCCTCTCCATGTCGTTCATGGGGAATTCGCGCCTCAACTACGTGCTGCTCGCGCTCACCACCGCGATTCTCGTATGGGCCGGCCGCGACATCTACAGACGCGCCTGGAAGGCTGTTCTCCACCGCTCGGCCGACATGAACACGCTGATCGCCCTCGGCACGGGCTCGGCTTTCATCTATTCGGTGGTAGCGACCGTCGCGCCCGGTCTCTTCATGCGAAACAGCATCGCGCCGGACGTCTACTACGAAGCTGTGATGTTCATCCTCGGTCTGGTGCTCGCCGGTCGCGCCATCGAGGCGCGCGCGCGAAAAAAAACATCGGCTGCCGTGAGGAAGCTCGTGACGCTGCTCCCGCCGGTCGCGCGCGTGGAGCAGGGCAGTGACTGGATCGAGAAGCCCCTCGCGCAAGTCAGATCCGGTGAAACAGTGGTCGTGAACCCGGGAGAGCGAATTCCAGTCGACGGTGTTGTGATCGGGGGCTGGAGCGAGGTCGACGAATCGATGCTCACTGGCGAGCCGCTACCGGTCGAAAAAAGCGAAGGCGATGCGGTGGTCGGCGGAACGGTCAACACCACCGGTGCGCTGCGCTACCGCGCGACGAGCGTGGGCGCCGACAGCGTGCTCGCGCGAATCGTGAAGCT
>WNFK01011440.1_pt1 | contig 10420 bp, 4 predicted proteins | sample 5400281 | NCBI WGS metagenome assembly WNFK01 (sample SAMN13153350, study PRJNA577476) | soil metagenome | isolation source: 20 cm soil on Douglas fir-dominated hillslope | place: USA:California | collected 2013-09-17
CTCGCGCTCGGCCGCAATGTCCTCGTCGCCTTCATGCCGTGGAACGGCTACAACTTCGAGGACTCCATCCTGCTGTCCGAGCGCATCGTCAAGGACGACGTGTTCACGTCCATCCACATCGAGGAATTCGAGGTGATGGCGCGCGACACCAAGCTCGGCCCCGAGGAGATCACCCGCGACATCCCGAACGTCTCGGAAGAGGCGCTCAAGAACCTCGACGAGGCGGGCATCGTCTATATCGGGGCCGAGGTCCATGCCGGCGACATCCTGTGCGGCAAGATCACGCCGAAGGGCGAAAGCCCGATGACGCCGGAAGAGAAGCTCTTGCGTGCGATCTTCGGCGAGAAGGCCTCCGACGTGCGTGACACCTCGCTGCGGGTGCCGCCCGGCGTCCAGGGCACGGTCGTCGAGGTGCGGGTGTTCAACCGCCACGGCGTCGAGAAGGACGAGCGCGCGCTCGCGATCGAGCGTGAGGAGATCGAGCGGCTCGCCAAGGACCGCGACGACGAGCAGGCGATCCTCGACCGCAACGTGTTCGGCCGGCTCGCCGACATGCTCGAAGGCCGCCAGGGCATCGCGGGGCCGAAAGGCTTCAAGAAGGATTCCAAGATCACCCGCGCGGTGCTCGACGAGTATCCGCGCTCGCAGTGGTGGCAGTTCGCTTCCCCGAACGACAAGCTGATGGCCGAGATCGAAGCCATCCGCAAGCAGTACGAGGAGAGCAAGAAGGGCCTCGAGCAGCGCTTCCTCGACAAGGTCGAGAAGCTGCAACGCGGCGACGAGCTGCCGCCCGGCGTGATGAAGATGGTCAAGGTCTTCGTCGCGGTGAAGCGCAAGATCCAGCCCGGCGACAAGATGGCCGGCCGCCACGACGTCGTGCTCAATCCGCTCGGCGTGCCGAGCCGCATGAATGTCGGGCAGATCCTGGAGACGCATCTCGGCTGGGCCTGCGCCGGCCTGGGCTTGCGGATCGGTCAGGCGGTCGATGCCTATTACGGCAAGAACCGGGACATCAAGCCGCTGAAGGAGACGCTCAAGAAGGTCTATGGCGACGACGAGACCATCAAGTCGCTGGGCGAGGCGGAGCTGGTCGAGCTCGGCGACAACCTGCGGCACGGCGTGCCGATCGCGACGCCGGTGTTCGACGGGGCGAAGGAAGCCGATATCGAGCACATGCTCGATCTCGCCGGCCTCGATCACTCCGGCCAGGTCGTGCTGCATGACGGACGCACCGGCGATCAGTTCGATCGCAAGGTGACGGTGGGCTACATCTACATCCTGAAGCTCCACCACCTGGTGGACGACAAGATCCACGCCCGCTCGATCGGTCCCTACAGCCTGGTCACCCAGCAGCCGCTGGGCGGCAAGGCCCAGTTCGGCGGCCAGCGTTTCGGCGAGATGGAGGTGTGGGCGCTCGAGGCCTATGGGGCGGCATACACCTTGCAGGAGATGCTGACGGTGAAGTCCGACGACGTGGCCGGACGCACCAAGGTCTACGAGGCGATCGTGCGCGGCGACGACACCTTCGAGGCGGGTATTCCGGAGTCGTTCAACGTGCTCGTCAAGGAGATGCGTTCGCTCGGTCTCAATGTGGACCTGCACAACTCGAAGCAGGATCGCGGCCCCGGCAGCGCCGAGGCGGCGGAGTGATCACCGGGCGCCCGCGCCCGGACGTGATCGTGCGCAGAGACAATACGGAGAGCAGGATGGCTTCAAACCGAAGCCTCCTGCTGAGTGGCGGCTAAGACATTTGTTGCTGCCGGCAATCGGCCGGCACGCGAGGAGAAGACGATGAATCAAGAAGTCATGAATCTTTTCAGCCCGCAGGTGCCGGCGCAGGTCTTCGACCAGATCCGGATTTCCATCGCGAGCCCGGAAAAGATTCTGTCCTGGTCCTACGGCGAGATCAAGAAGCCCGAGACGATCAACTACCGGACCTTCAAGCCCGAGCGCGACGGCCTGTTCTGCGCGCGCATCTTCGGGCCGATCAAGGACTATGAGTGCTTGTGCGGCAAGTACAAGCGCATGAAATACAAGGGCATCATCTGCGAGAAGTGCGGCGTCGAGGTGACGCTGTCGCGGGTGCGGCGCGAGCGCATGGGCCATATCGAGCTCGCGGCGCCGGTCGCGCATATCTGGTTCCTGAAGTCGCTGCCGAGCCGCATCGGGTTGCTGCTCGACATGACGCTCAAGGACCTCGAGCGCATTCTCTATTTCGAATATTACGTCGTGCTCGAGCCCGGCCTGACCGCGCTCGAGGACCGCTCGCTCCTGTCCGAGGACGAGTACATCAAGGCGCAGGACGAGTACGGCCAGGACAGCTTCACCGCCATGATCGGCGCCGAGGCGATCCGCGAGATGCTCAAGGCGCTCGATCTGGAGAAGCTCGCGGCCGATCTGCGCAAGGAGATCGCCGAGTCGACCTCCGAGCTCAAGCCCAAGAAGCTCGCCAAGCGTCTCAAGCTCATCGAGGCCTTCATCCAGTCCGGCAACAAGCCCGAATGGATGATCCTGACCCAGGTTCCGGTCATCCCGCCGGACCTGCGGCCGCTCGTGCCGCTCGACGGCGGACGCTTCGCGACCTCGGACCTCAACGACCTCTACCGCCGCGTCATCAACCGCAACAACCGCCTCAAGCGGCTGATCGAGCTGCGCGCGCCCGACATCATCATCCGCAACGAAAAGCGCATGCTGCAGGAGGCGGTCGACGCGCTGTTCGACAACGGCCGGCGCGGCCGCGTCATCACGGGCGCCAACAAGCGGCCGCTGAAGTCGCTCGCCGACATGCTCAAGGGCAAGCAGGGCCGGTTCCGCCAGAACCTGCTCGGCAAGCGCGTCGACTATTCGGGCCGCTCGGTGATCGTGGTCGGTCCCGAGCTCAAGCTGCACCAGTGCGGGCTGCCGAAGAAGATGGCGCTCGAGCTGTTCAAGCCCTTCATCTATTCGCGGCTCGACGCCAAGGGCCTGTCCACCACGGTGAAGCAGGCCAAGAAGCTGGTCGAGAAGGAGAAGCCGGAAGTCTGGGACATTCTCGACGAGGTGATCCGCGAGCATCCGATCCTGCTCAACCGCGCGCCGACGCTCCACCGTCTCGGCATCCAGGCCTTCGAGCCGGTGCTGATCGAGGGCAAGGCGATCCAGCTTCATCCGCTGGTCTGCGCGGCCTTCAACGCCGACTTCGACGGCGACCAGATGGCCGTGCACGTGCCGCTGTCGCTCGAGGCCCAGCTCGAGGCCCGCGTGCTGATGATGTCGACCAACAACATCCTGCACCCGGCCAACGGCTCGCCGATCATCGTGCCGAGCCAGGACATCGTGCTCGGGCTCTACTACCTGTCGCTGATGCGCGACAACGAGCCCGGCCAGAGCAAGACCTTCGGCAACATGGCGTCGATCGAGCATGCGCTCAACGCCAAGGTCATCACGCTCCACAGCAAGATCAAGTATCGCTTCGACGGCGTCGACGACAAGGGCAAGCCGACCAGGACGTGGCACGACACCACGCCGGGCCGCGTCATGCTCGGCCAGGTGCTGCCGAAGTCGCCGAAGGTTTCGTTCGAGGCCGTGAACAAGCTCATGACCAAGCGCGAAATCTCGAACATGATCGACATGGTCTACCGCCACTGCGGCCAGAAGGACACCGTGATCTTCTGCGACCGCATCATGGCGCTCGGATTCCATCACGCCTTCAAGGCCGGCATCTCGTTCGGCAAGGACGACATGGTGGTGCCGAGCACCAAGTGGAAGATCGTCGAGGAGACCAGGACGCTCGCGAAGGAATACGAGCAGCAATACAACGACGGCACCATCACCGAGGGCGAGAAATACAACAAGGTGGTCGACGCCTGGTCGAAATGCACCGACCGCATCGCCGAAGCGATGATGCTGGAAATCTCGGCCGTGCGTAAGGAGCCGGACGGCAAGCGCGAGGTCCCGATCAACTCGATCTACATGATGGCGCATTCCGGCGCGCGCGGCTCGGCGGCGCAGATGCGCCAGCTCGCCGGCATGCGCGGCGTGATGTCCAAGCCTTCCGGCGAGCTGATCGAAAGCCCGATCATCTCGAACTTCAAGGAAGGCCTGTCCGTGCTCGAGTATTTCAACTCGACCCACGGCGCCCGCAAGGGCCTCGCCGACACCGCGCTCAAGACCGCGAATTCCGGCTACCTGACGCGCCGTCTGGTCGACGTGGCGCAGGATTGTATCATCACGACCGAGGACTGCGGGACGACGGCCGGCATCAAGGTGCGCGCCATCATCGACGCGGGCCATGTCGTGGCCTCGCTGGCGAGCCGCATCCTCGGCCGCACCACGGCGGAGGATCTGCGCGATCCGGCGACCAACAAGGTCATCCTCAAGCGCGGCACGCTCCTGACCGAGCCCGAGGTCGAGGCGGTCAACGTCTCCGGCATCCAGGAGGTGCGCATCCGTTCGGTGCTCACCTGCGAGACGACCAGCGGCGTGTGCGGCAAATGCTACGGGCGCGATCTCGCCCGCGGCACCCCGGTCAACATGGGCGAGGCGGTCGGCGTGATCGCGGCGCAGTCGATCGGCGAGCCGGGCACCCAGCTCACCATGCGCACCTTCCACGTCGGCGGCGCGGCGCAGATCTCGGTGCAGTCCTTCATCGAATCCAACTTCGACGGGACCATCAAGCTCAGGAACAAGAACGTCGCCCGCAACTCGGACGGCGACGTCATCGTCATGGCGCGCAACATGGCGATCATCATCGTCGATCAGGACGGCACGACCGAGCACGCGGTGCACCGCGTGCAATACGGCGCGCGCCTCAAGGTCGACGAGGGCGACAAGGTCACGCGCGGCCAGCGCTTGGCCGAGTGGGATCCGTACACGCGGCCGATCCTCACCGAGGTCGAGGGCACGATCGGCTTCGAGGACCTGGTCGAAGGCCAGTCGATGTCGGAAGCGCTCGACGAGGCGACCGGCATCGCCAAGCGCGTGGTCATCGACTGGCGCACCGGCTCGGCCCGCAACCAGCAGGACCTGCGCCCGGCTTTGATCATCAAGGGCAAGGACGGCAAGATCCTCAAGCTCAGCCGTGGCGGCGACGCGCGCTATCTGCTCGCGGTCGACGCCATCCTGTCGGTCGACGTCGGCAGCAAGATGAAGGCCGGCGACGTCATCGCCCGCATCCCGACGGAAAGCGCCAAGACGCGCGACATCACCGGCGGTCTGCCGCGTGTCGCCGAGTTGTTCGAGGCGCGCCGCCCGAAGGAAGCGGCGGTCATCGCCGAGATCGCCGGCACGGTGCGGTTCGGCCGCGACTACAAGAACAAGCGCCGCATCGCCATCGAGCCGTCCGACAAGGACCAGGAGGCGCGCGAGTACCTGATCCCGAAGGGCAAGCACATCCATCTTCAGGATGGCGACGTCATCGAGAAGGGCGACTACATCGTCGACGGCAATCCGGCGCCGCACGACATCCTGGCGGTCAAGGGCGTCGAGGATCTCGCCGCCTATCTGGTCAACGAGATCCAGGAGGTCTACCGGCTGCAGGGCGTGAGCATCAACGACAAGCACATCGAGGTGATCGTCCGGCAGATGCTCCAGAAGGTCGAGATCGACGACAGCGGCGAGACCGAGCTGATCCAGGGCGAGCAGATCGACAAGGTCGAGATGGACGAGATCAACGCGCGCGTGGTGGCGGAAGGCAAGAAGCCCGCCAGCGGGCACCCGATCCTTCTCGGCATCACCAAGGCGAGCCTGCAGACCCGCTCCTTCATCTCGGCGGCGTCGTTCCAGGAGACGACACGCGTGCTCACCGAGGCGGCGGTCAACGGCAAGATCGACACGCTCGACGGTCTCAAGGAGAACGTCATCGTCGGCCGCCTGATCCCGGCCGGCACCGGCGCGGTGATGAACTCGCTGCGCGAGGTGGCGACCAAGCGCGACCAGCTCATCCTCGATGAGCGCGAGCGCGAGAAGGCGCTCGCCCGCGAGCAGGCCGAGCAGGCGAAACTGGCCGAGGAGCCGGCGGCGCTGCCCGCGGCGGAGTGATCCGCCACAAGGCGCAGATCGCCATCAAGAACCGGGGCCGCCGAAAGGCGGCCCCTTTTTTCATGCGGGCTCGGCAGCGCGAGCGGAAACGTCGTCGCGCCGCAAACCGTGATTCCCCTCAAGGTCGACCCGAACAACGTCGATATTTCGGAGAACCGGGGCTTCAACAGCGCCGTCCGTGACCATATCTTGCGGGTGGGCGTGAGCTGCAAATTCGATCCCAGCGCGATCACCGGGTATTGAAAATCGCGCCTCACGGCCCGGCGCAGGCGCGGAATCCTGCAGGGTAAAATCGAGAAGGGACGGGCGCGCGCGGGGCGCCAGAAGCCCCGATTTTCCGGCCTTAACGCCTTGACTTCACTACCCTGCGCCGATAAAACCCGCGCACTTTACGGCAGGCGGTGAGCTTCGCCCGGCAAGGTTTTTGACGAAAATCCGTTCGGCACCAGCCTCGACCTAAGAAGCTCAAACGCTGTCTCTGACACTGACTGTCAGATGTGACGTGCATGACCGCGATGCGGCTCTGATCGAGAAGCAGCGCGGTCCTCTGTCGACAAGAACGTCATTCCCCGGCGACGGGCGGATGGCGCGCTTTCCGTTTGCGCGTGGAATTGTCCGCGCGCGTGTTGCGATGCCGGGGCCTTGCGCCCCAATGAGGGTGAAGGCGAGCAATGCCGACAATCAATCAGCTCATCCGCAAGCCACGGGTGGCGCAGCGCGCGCGCAAGAAGGTGCCCGCCCTGCAACAGAGCCCGCAGAAGCGCGGCGTTTGCACGCGCGTCTACACCACGACCCCGAAGAAGCCGAACTCGGCGCTGCGCAAGGTCGCCAAGGTCCGCCTCACCAACGGCTTCGAGGTGATCGGCTACATCCCGGGCGAGGGCCATAACCTGCAGGAGCATTCGGTCGTCATGATCCGCGGCGGCCGCGTCAAAGACCTGCCCGGCGTGCGCTATCACATCCTGCGCGGCGTGCTCGACACGCAGGGAGTCAAGAATCGCAAGCAGCGCCGTTCCAAATACGGCGCCAAGCGTCCGAAATGAGCGGAGCCTGAACCATGTCCCGCCGTCACCGTGCAGAGAAGCGCGAGATCCAGCCCGACCCGAAATTCGGGAACGCGGTCGTCACCAAATTCATGAACTCGGTCATGTACGAGGGCAAGAAGTCGGTGGCCGAGACGATCGTCTATGGCGCGCTCGAGATCATCGAAGGCAAGACCAAGCAGAACCCGATCCAGGTTTTCCAGCAGGCGCTCGACAACGTCATGCCGTCGATCGAGGTACGCTCGCGGCGCGTCGGCGGCGCCACCTACCAGGTGCCGGTCGAGGTGCGCCTCGATCGCCGCCAGGCGCTCGGCATCCGCTGGATCATCATCGCGGCGCGCGAGCGCAACGAAAAGACCATGACCGAGCGGCTTTCGGCCGAGCTGCTCGACGCATCCAACAACAGGGGGAACGCCGTCAAGAAGCGCGAGGATACGCACCGGATGGCGGAAGCCAACCGCGCCTTCTCGCACTACCGCTGGTAAAGCGACGGATTCAATAAAGGACTTCCCATGCCCCGCGTCCACGCCATCGAGGACTACCGCAATTTCGGCATCATGGCCCACATCGATGCCGGCAAGACCACGACCACGGAGCGGATCCTCTATTACACCGGCAAGAGCCACAAGATCGGCGAAGTCCATGAGGGCGCGGCCACCATGGACTGGATGGAGCAGGAGCAGGAGCGCGGCATCACGATCACGTCGGCCGCCACCACGGCTTTCTGGCACGGCAAGCGCCTCAACATCTTCCAACCAGGGCGTCGAGCCGCAGACCGAGACGGTCTGGCGCCAGGGCGACAAATACAAGGTTCCGCGCATCGTCTTCGCCAACAAGATGGACAAGACCGGCGCGGACTTCTTCCGCTGCCTGGCCGACATCGTCGACCGCCTGGGCGCCAAGCCGGTCGCGATCCAGCTGCCGATCGGCGCCGAGCAACAGTTCAAGGGCCTCATCGACCTCGTCCGCATGAAGGGCGTGGTGTGGGAGGACGAAGGGCTCGGCGCGAAATATCACGACATCGACATCCCGGCCGACATGGCCGATCAGGCCAAGGAATACCGCGAGAAGATGGTCGAGGCCGCGGTCGAGCTCGATGACGATGTGATGGCCGCGTGGCTCGATGGTAAGGAGCCGGACGAGGCGACGATCAAGCGCCTGATCCGCAAGGCGGTGATCACCGGCGCCTTCTATCCGGTGCTGTGCGGTTCGGCCTTCAAGAACAAGGGCGTGCAGCCGCTGCTCGACGCCGTCATCGATTATCTGCCGTCGCCACTCGACGTGCCGCCGATCATGGGCATCGATCCCAAGGGCAACGCGGTCGTGCGCAAGCCGGACGACAAGGCGCCGCTGTCGCTGCTCGCCTTCAAGATCATGGACGACCCCTTCGTCGGCACCATCACGTTCTGCCGCATCTATTCGGGCACGCTCACCAGCGGCACCGGCGTCGTCAACTCGACCCGCGAGCGCAAGGAGCGCATCGGCCGCATGCTGCTGATGCACGCCAACAACCGCGAGGACATCAAGGAAGCCTATGCGGGCGATATCGTGGCGCTCGCCGGCCTCAAGGAAGCGCGCACCGGCGACACGCTGTGCGACCCGAAGGACCAGGTGATCCTGGAGAAGATGGAATTCCCCGATCCGGTCATCGAGATCGCGATCGAGCCGAAGTCGAAGGCCGACCAGGAGAAGCTCGGCGTCGCGCTCGCCAAGCTCGCGGCCGAGGATCCCTCCTTCCGCGTCTCGACCGATCCGGAGTCGGGCCAGACCATCCTCAAGGGCATGGGCGAGCTCCATCTCGACATCAAGGTCGACATCCTCAAGCGCACCTACAAGGTCGAAGCCAATATCGGCGCGCCGCAGGTGGCTTATCGCGAGAGGATCTCCAAGGCGGTGACCATCGACTACCAGCAAAAGAAGCAGACCGGCGGCACGGGCCAATTCGCCCAGGTCAAGATCGTGGCCGAGCCGTTGCCGGCCGGCACCGGCTTCGTGTTCGAGAACGAGGTGGTCGGCGGTTCGGTGCCGAAGGAGTTCATTCCCGGCGTCGAGAAGGGCCTCGAGTCGGTGCTGGGCGCCGGCGTCATTGCGGGTTTCCCGGTGGTGGATCTCAAGGTCACGCTCATCGACGGGCGCTATCACGAGGTCGACTCCTCGGCGCTCGCCTTCGAGATCGCGGCGCGCGGTGCTTTGCGCGAGGCGCTGCAGAAGGGCCATTCGGTGCTGCTCGAGCCGATCATGAAGGTCGAGTGCGTGACGCCGGAGGACTATACCGGCTCGGTCATCGGCGACCTCAATTCGCGGCGCGGCCAGATCCAGGGCCAGGACATGCGCGGCAACGCCAACGTCATCAACGCGATGGTGCCGCTCGCCAACATGTTCGGCTACGTCAACACGCTGCGTTCCATGTCGCAGGGACGCGCCACCTTCACGATGCAGTTCGACCACTACGAGCAGGTTCCAAGCAACGTCGCCCAGGAAGTCCAGGCGAAGTTCGCCTGAGCTCCTTCACTTTCACTAGCTGCTTCAACTGACCGCCAAAGCAACGGTTAACGGAGAGACCGATGGCCAAGGAAAAGTTCAACCGCAACAAGCCGCATTGCAATATCGGGACGATCGGCCATGTCGATCACGGCAAGACGTCCCTGACGGCGGCGATCACCAAAGTCTTGGCCGAGACCGGCAAGGCCCATTACACGGCCTATGACCAGATCGACAAGGCGCCGGAAGAGAAGGCGCGCGGCATCACGATCTCGACCGCGCATGTCGAATACGAGACCGACGCGCGGCACTACGCGCACGTCGACTGCCCGGGCCATGCCGACTATGTGAAGAACATGATCACCGGCGCGGCCCAGATGGACGGCGCCATCCTGGTGGTGTCGGCGGCCGACGGCCCGATGCCGCAGACCCGCGAGCACATCCTGCTCGCCCGCCAGGTCGGCGTGCCGGCGCTGGTGGTCTACATGAACAAGGTCGACATGGTGGACGACCCCGAGCTCCTCGAGCTGGTCGAGCTCGAGGTGCGCGAGCTGCTGTCGAAGTATAATTTCCCCGGCGACAAGATCCCGGTGATCAAGGGCTCGGCCCTGATGGCGCTGGAGGACAAGGACAAGAAGCTCGGGCATGATTCGATCCTCGAGCTCATGAAGGCGGTGGACGCGAGCATCCCGCAGCCCGAGCGTCCGAAGGACCAGCCGTTCCTGATGCCGGTGGAAGACGTCTTTTCGATCTCGGGCCGCGGCACGGTGTGCACGGGCCGCATCGAGCGCGGCATCATCAAGGTGGGCGAGGAAGTCGAGATCGTCGGCATCAAGCCGACCACCAAGACGGTGGTGACCGGGGTCGAGATGTTCCGC
>WNFK01153464.1_pt1 | contig 10418 bp, 8 predicted proteins | sample 5400281 | NCBI WGS metagenome assembly WNFK01 (sample SAMN13153350, study PRJNA577476) | soil metagenome | isolation source: 20 cm soil on Douglas fir-dominated hillslope | place: USA:California | collected 2013-09-17
TCGCGGGAGATGTCCGGTACCGCTCGGTGAAACGCGTGGCATCCGGAGTGGGCGAAGGAGCAAATGCGGTTCAGTTCGTGCATCAATACTTGAGCACGGTGTGAGATGACAGAGACCGATAAGAGCACGAAAGTTCAGCACATTGTCGAAGAAGTGCGGAAATTTTCCGTTTTCGCCGATTTGCCAGAGGAAGATCTGTTCTGGCTCGCGGAACGCATGGACGAAGTGACGCTCGAAGCCGGGCAAGTCTACGCAAGGCCCGGCGATTCCGTCGATTATCTCACGCTGATGCTCGAGGGCGAGCTGCAGGTTTCTCAATTGACTTCCGCGGGATCACCGATCTTTGTGGCCGTCGCAGGCGAAATCACCGGAAGATTGCCATTTTCCCGCTTGAAACAATTCAAAGGCATCAGCCGCGCCGTGATGCATACCCGGATGATTCGTTTGCACCGGCAGTATTTCCCCGACCTGGTACAGCGCATGCCGCTGCTCACCGAGCGCCTGGTCGGATTGATGTCCGACCGCATCCGGGAAGTGACACGCACGGAAACGCAGCAGGAGAAATTGATGGCCCTCGGCAAACTTTCCGCCGGGTTGGCTCACGAACTGAACAATCCGGCAGCCGCGGCGCAGCGGGCGGCGCAGAATCTGCTGGGGGCGATGGAAAACATTCGCGAAGTAAGTCTTCGACTGTTGAAGTACTCATCCACGGAAGCGCAGCGGCGTGCGCTCTTTGATTTTGAATTAACAGCGGGACAAAAAGCTGCTCAGCAGGCGGAGCGCGAGCTTGATCCGTTGGAATTGAGCGATCGAGAAGAACGGGTAGCTGCGTGGCTTGAGAAGCGAGGAGTAGCCGAACCGTGGAAAATTGCTTCGACGCTTGCGGAAGGCTGCGTGGACGGAGACGAACTGGATCAACTGGAAGCAAAAATCGGGAAGGAACTCCTGAGCGATGCGGTACACCGCGTGGGGGGGATCATTGCGGTGTTCAGCCTTATCCGGGAAATCGAAAACAGCACGCGGCGGATCAGCGAACTGGTCGGCGCGGTCAAGCGCTATTCATACATGGATCAGACTTCGCTTCAGGAAGTGGATCTACGCGAAGATCTCGAAAATACGTTGAAGATATTCGGGCACCGTTTCAAGAGCGGCGTCACAATCGTCCGTGACTACGATGAAAACCTTCCCAGAGTATGCGCCTATGGGGGCGAGTTGAATCAGGTCTGGACGAACTTGATGGATAACGCAATTGATTCCATGCAAGGTAAAGGCGAGCTGCGGATTACGACGTGCAAGGAACTGGACTACGCGGTGGTTGAAATTGAAGACAACGGCCCCGGGATTCCCAAGGAAATCCAGTCCAGCATCTTCGATCCCTTTTTCACCACAAAGAAGGTCGGCGAAGGCACGGGCTTGGGCCTCGATACGGTTGCCCGCATCGTGAGGCGGCATCACGGCTTTATCGAGGTGGAATCTGAACCCGGCAAAACGTGCTTCACAATTCGCCTTCCCTTCAAGCAGCCGGCAATGCAACCTGCGGAAAGCGAGAATGCCCCCGCATGAGCGAAACTTGCGAGCACATCCAGCACGCGAAAAAAGTGAAGCCGCACTCAAGGGGTTGCGAAGAGTGCCTGAAGATTGGCGACAGCTGGGTACATTTGCGGCTGTGCCTTGAATGCGGACACGTGGGCTGTTGCGATTCCTCGAAAAACAAACATGCGACGAAACATTTTCATGCTTCGAAGCATCCGGTGGTGCAATCGCTCGAACCCGGTGAACACTGGATGTGGTGTTACGTGGACGAACTGTTTGTTGATTCGTAACGGGAAAAGTGAGCGGTGGCTAGCTTGCGCCCGGGTTGCCCAAGCCGAATTCCCGGTGCAGAACGCGCAACGCGGATTGCATGGATTTGTCGTCCACAACAAAAGAGATGTTGGTTTCTGAAGAACCCTGCGCAATTGCGATTAGATTTACTTTTTCCTGACCCAGAGCATTGAACGTTTTTCCGGCTACGCCGGGTGTGCCGCGCATGTTTTCCCCGACAACGGCGACAATCGCCACGTTTGGATCCACAGTGATGTGATCCACAACTTCGTGAGCGAGGTCCTGCGCAAATTCCTTGCGAAGTGCGTCCACGGTAGCGTGAGCGTGAGGTTTGGAGACGAGGAAGCAGATGTCGTTTTGCGAAGAAGACTGAGAGATAAGCAGGACGTCGGCACGGAGTTCGGCCGTGGTCGTGAAGGTGCGGCCAATGACATCCGGAACGCCAACAATGCCTGGACCGCCGAGACTGATAAGGGCAACATCGCGAATCGCGGTTAGGGCTTTAACGCCTCCGCCAATGCTCTTCCCTTTTTGCGTGATCTTGGTACCGAGTTTTTCGGGCGCAAAGCTGTTGCGAATCCAGACGGGGATACCGGCGGGCAGAACGGGCCTGAGCGTTTTCGGATGAAGAACTTTTGCGCCGAAATAGGCAAGTTCGGCGGCTTCGCGATAAGAAATTTCAGGAATAGTGCGCGCGTCGGGAACGAGGCGCGGATCGGCAGTCAAAACTCCTTCGACGTCGGTCCAGATGATGATTTCATCGGCGTCAAGAGCAGCGCCGAGGATCGTGGCGGAATAATCCGAGCCGCCGCGACCTAGAGTGGTGAGTTTTCCATCGTGCGTTGCGCCGATAAAGCCGGTGACGACGGGAACCTCTCCTGCGGCGAGCAAAGGAAGAACGAGCGAGGAGGAACGCTTGCGAGTATCTTCGGCACGCGGTTCCGCGCCTCCGTGATAGTCATCTGTGACGATCAGTTCAGTAGCCTCGATGGAACGGCTTTTCGTTTCTAGCTGCCACAGTGCGGCAGCGAATATGGGAGCGCAGAGGCGTTCACCGAGGCTGGAAATGAAATCCAAGGTACGCGGCGTGAGTTCGCGCAACATAGCGGTGCCATCATAGAGGCGTTTGCCTTCGGCAAGAATTTCCTCGAGTTTATGTTCGACAGCAGCGCGGGAAGATTCGTCGGAGACCAAGGCAGCCAGTGCGGCGTGGTGTTGCTGGCGGAGAGCGTCCATCAAGGCACGGCCGGCTTCCACGTCGCCTTCACCGGCGCGCTTTGCCGTTTCGACCATCGCGGAAACAACCACGACGATGCGCATTTCTTTCGCGGCGGTCGCCGCGATTTGCGCGGCGCGGGCGATGCAAGTGGCATCGCCGACGGAAGTGCCGCCAAATTTCATGATTTGAAGCGGTTTTGTCATCACTTTTGGACTGGAAATAATTCTCAATGATAGTGTTACTGCTTTTGCAGCTGCACGCAAACTTTCAGGGATGTGTCTCGCAGTAAGCAGCCGTGCTCAGCAGATTTCGTGGCACTGGAAATTATGTCTATCATGTATGGATGACGAAAATTCAGTGTGAAGGCATTTTGTTCGACCTCGATGGGGTGTTGGTGGACTCGACTCCCGCAGTGGCGCGCGTGTGGAGCTGGTGGGCACAGAAACACGGGTTTGACTCCGAAGACACGGTGCGGCGCGCGCACGGGCGGCCGAGCATTGCAACGATTCGCGAGCTGCTGCCGAAAGCGGATGCGGAAGAGGAAAATCGCGAAGTGGAGCGCCGCGAAATCGCAGATGTGGAGGGTGTCGTGCCTCTGCCGGGCGCGCTGGAATTATTGCAGGCGCTGCCGCTGGAGCGCTGGGCAATCGTCACTTCCTGCACGAAGAGACTCGCGCACGTGCGCATTCGCGCGGCGGGATTGCCCGATCCGAAATTCATTGTGACTTCAGATGACATCGTAAATGGGAAGCCCGATCCGGAGCCGTACCGAAAGGGTGCGCAGACGCTTTCCTTTTCCCCGAAGAATTGCGTGGTAATTGAAGATGCGCCTGCGGGAATTCGCTCGGGCAAGGCGGCGGAAGCACGCGTGGTGGCGCTGCAAACGACCGAGCGGGACGAACTACTGCGCAATGCAGGAGCGGACTACATTGTTAAGGATTGTTCGGCGCTGAAATTAGTGGCTTCGCGGGAGCAGCTTCTCTTCGAGCTGCAAAACGCGCAGGCAGCCTTTCGTTAAGAACCATTCGCGGCTAGAATCGGTGACCTGCGAGGGTCCCAACAAAATCGGCATTCAGGAGAGACGCATGAGGAAGCTATCCCAGCTTGGGATGTTGGCGGCGATGTTTGCGTGCGCAGTCTTGTGGCCCGCGCTATCACGAGCGCAAGAGAAGGAAGAAAAAAGCGGAGATAAAGACAGGAAGGAACAACCCGCGGATGCGGGAGAGAAGCCGAAGGAAGAAGTCTCCGTCACGGAGCACACGATCAAGATTGGCGGGCAGCCGATTCCTTACAAGGCAACCGCGCAAACGATTTTGTTGAAGGATGAAAAAGGTGCGCCAATAGCACTGGTGTACTCGACGGCTTACACGCGCAGCGACGTGAAGGACGCGAGCACGCGGCCAATTTCATTTTTATATAACGGCGGCCCCGGCGCTTCCTCCGTGTGGCTGCACATGGGGTCATTCGGGCCGCGGCGCGTGGTCACAGTAAACGCCGGAATTACGCCCCCTGCGCCATACAAGTTGCTGGACAATCCGGAGTGTCTGCTCGACCGGTCGGATTTGGTTTTTATTGATCCAGTCGGGACAGGATTCAGTTCGGCTGTGGGCAAAGCGCAAAACAAAGATTTTTGGGGCGTGGATTCTGACGTTAAGTCACTGGCGCAGTTCATCAAGGTTTACATCACGCGGAACAACCGGTGGAATTCGCCGAAATTCCTGATTGGTGAGAGTTACGGCACATTTCGCAACGCGGCGCTGACCAATTATCTCCAAAACAACGACAACATTTATTTGAACGGAATCGTGATGATCTCTTCGGTGATTGATTTGGGCACAATTTCGTTTTATCCCGGCCAGGATCTCGCTTACATCTTGTATTTGCCAAGCTACGCGGCGACGGCGTGGTATCACAAGGTCTTGAAGGACCGGCCGGAAAATTTGAGTGCGTTTTTGGATGAATCCCGTGTGTTTGCCAAGGGCGAATATGCCACGGCGTTGATGAAAGGCGACACGATCAGCGCCGAAGAGAAAGCAGCCGTCGCGAAAAAGCTAGCGCGTTTCACGGGCTTGAGCGAAGACTACCTGGTCAAAGCAAAGTTGCGCGTGAAGCTATTCCAGTTCATGCAGGAGTTGCAGCGCGACCGTGGATTGACGACGGGGCGTCTCGACGCGCGCTTTGCGGGGCCAACCTACAATTTGATCGGTGAGGCAGCGGATTACGATCCCCAAGAAACCGCCATCAGCGGCGCGTTCGTTGGTGCGTTCAATGGCTACCTGCGCGAGGAATTGAAGTTTGGCCAGGACAAAAACTATCAAGTCGCTGCAAATTTTGGAGAGCATCGTTGGGATTGGAAGCACGACAGCGACTTCGGATATTTTCCCGGATCGCCGAGCGTGGTTTTAGACTTGGTGGCAGCGATGGTTGCGAATCCGAAATTGAAAGTGGAAGTCGAAAATGGTTATTACGACCTGGCGACTCCGTTCATGGAAACGGAATACAGCATGGAGCACCTCGGTGTTTCCGAGGAGCTGCACAAAAACTTAAGGCTGAAATATTACGAAGCGGGCCACATGATGTACGTGAGGGACGAAGACCTCGCTAAACTGAAAACCAACGTGGCGGCGTTTATTGATAGTGCGTCGAAACCTTAGCCAACCAGGGGCGTATGCGGGAATTGCGGCGGCATGATTCCGGTTGCCGCAACTACGCTTGCTTTTCTTTTGGCAGCAGCTTTTATGCCGCGCGCAAGCGAAAAATTGTTTGGCGCTGTTGAACGCGCATTTGGACAATTGAGCCGCCATCGCCTGCGTGGGATGGCGGCATTATTCTTTGGCGTAATTGTCGCGCGTCTCGCGCTCCTGCCTCTTTTGCCCGTGCCGACGCCAGGTATCCACGACGAATTCAGTTACTTGCTGCTGGCGGATACATTTGCGCACGGGCGGCTGGCGAATCCAACGCATCCGATGTGGATGAGTTTCGAAACATTTCACGTGAACTGGTTTCCGACCTATTCCTCGATGTATCCGCCTGCACAGGGAGCCGTGCTTGCGCTAGGGCAAGTGCTCGGCTCGCCATGGATTGGCGTGTTGCTGAGCGCGGCAGCGATGAGCGCGGCGATCTATTGGATGCTCTGCGCATGGATGCCATCGCGATGGGCCTTTTGGGGAGGCGCGCTTGCCGCGCTCAAGCTGGGCTTGGCGAGTTATTGGATGAACAGCTATTGGGGCGGCGCAGTCGCCACGATCGGCGGTGCGCTTGTGCTTGGAGCGCTCGCGAGGCTTTTTGAGCGAGTGAGTCTGCGGGACGCCCTGATTCTTGGCATAGGCGTTTCCATTTTGGCGAACAGCCGGCCCTATGAAGGATTGGTTTTTTGTGCGCCGGCGGCATTTCTCTTGTTGCGCATGCTTTGGCAAAAGGCGAAGAGCAAAGGTGCGGCAAGTATTCCCTGGGGCAGCGTGCTTGCACCGCTTGGTGCAGTTCTCGCGCTCACACTATGTTTCATGGGCTATTACAACTGGCGGCTGACGGGGAATGCGACATTGTTTCCTTATCAGGTGAATTTGCGCACATACAACTCAGCGCCGATGTTCGTCTGGCAACCATGGCAAACGGAGAAACACTACAACAACGATCGTTTTGAAGAGTTTTACAACGTTTGGGAGCGCGAAGAGTACCCAAGAAGCTGGAAGGGACTGCTTACGGTCTCTCACACGAAAACGACGCGACTGGCTTCGGCTTTTTTGTGGTGGGGATTGTTACTCGCGCTGCCCGGACTTCCCTTCGCGTTGCTGGACCGCAAGTATCTCGCGCTTTGGGTGACGCTCTTTTGCGTCTTGATCGCTATTTACATTGTCGCTTGGTCCAACGCGCATTACGCGGCACCAGCGACGTGCCTTGTGTTCGCGTTGATTGTGCAATCGCTGCGGCATCTTCGAACGATGGGCACCAAGCGTTTTGCCTGGGGAAAGGCTCTGGCCAGGGCCGCGGTTTTGGTGCTTGTCGTGGATACGGCGATGGCTGCCTCTGACGGTAAATGCGATCCTCTGTTCTGGACATGCACAGGCGATAAAAGCCGCACGCTGGTTATTGAGAAACTACAGGCTGAGCCCGGAAAACATTTGGTCATTGTGAGCTACAACGAAGATGATTTGAGCGTGCACGACGAATGGGTTTACAACGGCGCGGACATTGATAATTCAAAGATAGTCTGGGCGCGCGAGTTGGACAAAACGCAAAATGAAAAATTGTTTGCATATTTCAAGGATCGAAAGGTCTGGCTCGCCACCACGCAGGATGGTCATTTGGTTTTTGGACCGTACGAAGAGCCGAAAGACAAATAGAGCGCCCACTTCTAGTAACACAATTCGATCATCGCCGCCCGCCATTTCAGGGATCGCAGGGCGTGGCTGCTGCAACCGGATCGCGCTGGGATTCCGTTGGTTCCCTATGTCTTAGGAATGCGAACTGGAGCGGCGACTTTCTCAAGCAATACAGCGAAGTGAAGCCTGCGAGCGGCAATCCACGCGATGGGAACTGGGTAGAGCGGAATCTTCGTGGCGAAAAAACGTTCCTCAAGACCACACTCGCGGAATTGTTCCTTCCAAACTTTCCGTTTCTGGTAACGATAAGGCAGAACGACTCCTTGCGGGCGATTACCGACCCAATCCATGAATTTGAGGACCAGAAAATCCAGGCGATTTTCACAGAGATGATCCTTGATCAGAAGAAACCGGCTGCTTACGCGGGCAAGTTCGCGCAAGGAGGCAGCAACATCGTCCGTATGGTGAAGAACGTCAACGCACATGCAAACGTCGAAGCTGCCATCAGCGTACGGAAGCCGGCTGCCGTCATATTGCTGGCAGGGAATTTGGCATCCCGCCCTGACCAGAACTTCCCCTCCTTGGATTCGCACATCCGGGCGCATGCGCATGATCAGACTGGCGACGGCGCCGCTACCGCAACCGACATCAAGCACAGATGCACCGGGAGGCATGAGCTCCGCAAGAACCTGGGCAAGGGCGCTCACGCGTCGGCCCAGTATAAATTTTTTGTGAAGCCGTCCGACGGAACGGATGGAAGCAGCTGAACTCATTAACTTTCCTGGCTCAGCCGGCGATTTGGCGAGCTTATATATGATAGCCGTCCGGATGCTCGCGATGCCAGTCCCACGCCGTCTGCATGATGGATTCGAGCGTGGCGTATTTCGGTTTCCAGCCCAATTCCTTGCCGATTCTTTCTGAGCTGGCGACGAGTGTCGGCGGGTCTCCGGGACGACGCGGGGATTCGATCACAGGAATAGGATGGCCGGTGATTTTACGCGCAGCTTCAATCACCTGGCGGACGCTGAAGCCGTTGCCGTTGCCGAGATTGTAGGCGAGACCTTCACGCTCCTTGAGCGCCTCCATGACCACCAAGTGCGCCATAGCTAGATCATAGATATGCACGTAGTCGCGGACGCAGGTCCCGTCCGGCGTGGGATAGTCCGTGCCAAAAACTGCAACGGATTGGCGCTTGCCCATCGCCACTTGTAAAACAATCGGAATGAGGTGCGATTCCGGATCATGGTGCTCGCCGTGGCCATCCCATGCCCCCGCGACGTTGAAATAACGCAATGTGGCAAAACGGACGCCATGAATCTGCTGGAACCAGCGGAGCATGGCCTCGACTTGCAATTTGGATTCACCGTAAGGATTCAGCGGAGCTTTGGGGGAGGATTCTTCAATGAGCGGCGTTTGCGGATCACCAAATATCGCTGCGGTGGAAGAAAGAACGAAACGAGAAACCTTATTTGCGGCGCAGCACTCGAGGAGGTTCAGGGAGTTTGTAACGTTGTTGCGGAAGTAGCGCTCAGGAAATTTCATGGACTCGCCGACGACAGCGAACGCGGCGAAATGCATGACGGCGTCGAAGTGACTCTCCTGAAAGAGCGTGCTGAGGGTTTCCCTGTCGCCGAGATCGGCGATGACGAGCCGCGCTTGAGCCGGAACAGCTTCGCGATGGCCCTGGGAGAGATTGTCAAGAGCGGTGACTTCGTGACCATGCTTTACGAGAAGGCGCACAGCCGTTGCTCCAATGTAGCCGGCTCCACCGGTGATTAAGACTTTCAATCCCATAGGTTTCGTGCGTCCTCTCCAAAACAAACGATTCGCGTTTGAGCCTTCATCGTGGCAGATCGTAGTCGCCGATGTAGGTTCCGCGGCTGATGCCGAGCATGCTCAGGAAAAACGAAGAGAAAATAATCTGCAGACCGAGAAACAACCACATGGCCCAAAACAAAACCCAGCGAACGGCATGCAATGGTCCGAAACCACTGGCCGCCCACATCCAGGTAATCCACACGCAACCTGCAAAACCAATCAGGGCGAGCCCCCCGCCAAGAAGTAGTCCCGTTTCGAGCGTTACACGCTTGAGGATTCGCTTGAGTGAGACGGTACCTCGATCAAACCGTTCCGCGTAGCTAAACACTTTCGCGAACGCGCCTATCGAAATAATTTGCGCCCCGAGCAGTGTGAAAATTACACCGAAGATCATTGTGTGGATATCCAGGACGACACGCTGCGAAATGCTGCGCGGACCGGGCAGAAGCCAGAAAACAAGGACCAGTCCAATCGCGACCAAAAAACTTCCGGGCAAGAGGAAAAGCCAGTTCGGCGCGTAAAGCAACATGAAGCGAAGGTGACGCCAGCCGTCACGGAAGCTGCGTAGATGCGGTGGCCGGCCGCGCTTGTCTTTCCACAGCGTGATTGGAATCTCCGTGATTTTTGCGTCGAGTTGCGTCGCCTTGATGACAAATTCGGACGCGAACTCCATTCCGGTGCTGCGCAAATCCATCTGGTCATACACCGCGCGAGTAAAACCGCGCATGCCGCAATGTGAATCGCCGATATTCGCGTGAAATAGGACGTTGAGCACGGCGCTGAGGACGGGATTGCCGATGTACTTGTGATGCCACGGCATCGCACCTGGCTTTATTTCGCCACGAAAGCGATTGCCCATGACGACGTCGTAGCCCTTGCGCCACGCTTCGACGAAACGCGGGACCTCGGTGAAATCGTAGCTGTCGTCCGCATCCCCCATCACGATGAAGGTGCCGTGGGACCCGCGGATTCCGGCCTGCAAGGCCGCGCCATAACCTTTTTGCTCCGCGTGTACCACGCGCGCGCCGAGTTTTTGGACAAGTTCCACCGAGCCGTCCGTCGAGCCGTTGTCCGCGACAACAACTTCGCCACGCAAACCGGCAGATTGGAATGCGGACAGCGCTTTTTCCACGCAATAGCCAATCGAGTTCGCCTCGTTCAGACACGGAATCACGACGGAAACTTCCAGCGGCGACTGCTCGCTCTCCACACTCACTCCTTGCACACATTCTTCC
>WNFK01110371.1_pt1 | contig 10413 bp, 7 predicted proteins | sample 5400281 | NCBI WGS metagenome assembly WNFK01 (sample SAMN13153350, study PRJNA577476) | soil metagenome | isolation source: 20 cm soil on Douglas fir-dominated hillslope | place: USA:California | collected 2013-09-17
ACAACGGCCACGGCACCCACACGGCCGGCACCGTGGGGGCGGTGGGGAACAACGGCGTCGGGGTTACCGGCGTCTGCTGGCACGCCCGCATCCTGCCCCTGAAGTTCCTGAACTCGGCCGGGTTCGGCTTCACCGTGGACGGTGCCTCCGCCGTCGAGTACGCGACGATGATGCACGCCCGTCTCACCAGCAACAGCTGGGGCGGAGGCTCCTTCTCCGAGCTCCTCCGCGACGCCATCGCGGACGCGAACGCGGAGGGGATCCTCTTCGTCGCGGCGGCGGGGAACTCGGCCAGCGACAACGACGAGCTTCCATCCTATCCGGCCACCTACGATCTTCCCAACATCATCAGCGTCGCGGCCACCGACTCGAGGGACAACCTGGCGGGATTCTCGAGCTTTGGCGCGAACAGCGTTCATCTGGCCGCGCCGGGGGTCGCGGTTCTCAGCACGACTCCCGAGAACACCTACAGCACGTTCAGCGGGACCTCGATGGCCTGCCCGCACGTCGCTGGGGCCGTGGCCCTGATCCTCTCACGGTACCCCGAGCTCTCGGCCGCGCACGCCAAGGAGCTGATCCTGGAATCGGTCGATCCGCTCCCGAATCTGCACGGGGTCGTTCAAACCGGCGGACGGCTCAACGTGGCCCGCGCGCTGGCGGGGCCCGACACGATCCCGCCGACAGCGATCCAGGATCTGGCTATCGCGTCCTCCACTTCGAACCGGATCCGGCTGACGTGGACGGCCACAGGGAACAACGGCTCGACCGGCGCGGCGATCACCTACGACCTGCGCTACGCCTTTGGCCCCATCACGGAGGCCACGTTCGCGAGCGCGACCCGCTTCCCGAACATGCCCGGGCCGGCGCTCTCGGGAACCCACCAGGAGGTGACGGTCACGGGCCTGGAACCCAGCACGAGCTACACCTTCGCGCTGAAAGCGCTGGACGGATTCGGGAACGCGTCGCCGATCTCGAACCTCGCGCTCGGGGGGACCCTTCCCGCGCCGGACATCCATGTCTCGCCCACGTCGCTGGCCGTGTCGCTCGGGTTGAACGGGACGGACAGCCGTACGATCTCGATCGAGAATCCGAGCGCAGGAACCCTCGACTTCGAGATCGGGTACGCGACCGTGGGAGTACCCGGATCGGCGCCTGCCGCGGCCACCGCGACGGCGCTCCCGCTTCCCCGGCCTCGAGCCTGGTCGGAGTACGCTCACGAAACGGCGTCCTTCCAGGCCATGAACGTCACGACCGGCACTCGTGCCACCTCGACATCCCTCCCGTTGATTGTTTCCGATCCCTCGGGCGACGGCGGCGCCGTGGACGTCACCGAGCTGCGCGCCTTGCCCGGCCAGACCGATCTGAATGTCGAGCTACGCTTCGCCGGGCCGATCGACCGCAGGCATTTCGGGGGATTCCTATTCCTCGACATCGACCAGAACCGCTTCACGGGCACGCCGCCCGTTTTTGCGTCGCCCGGCCAGGACATCGGCGCCGAGTTCGAGATCCAGCTCTTCTCGCTGGCCGCGGGCACCGTCCAGCTCTTCCACGCGGCATCGCACACGCTGCTGGCCAACATCCCCGTCACGATCGAGCCGCAGTCCCTCCGCTTCTCCGTGCCCCTGTTCGCGCTCGGGGACGATGACGGCAGCATGGACGTGACCGGCGTGGTGGGAAGTGAGATCGCTCCGACGGACTACATCCCCGACACGGGGCACGGCACGATCCGAGGGGTGCGGTGGGTGCGGGTCGCACCCGAGTCGGGATCGATCCCGCCGGGCGGGAGCCTGGACCTCGCGGTGGCGTTCGACTCGCGAGGGCTCCATGACGGAGCCTACGATGGGGAGATCCGGATCCGGAGCAACGATCCGGATCAGCCCGAGGTTCCGGTGACGGCCCATGCCGACGTGATCGGGGCGCCGAGGATCGATGTCTCCCTGCTCGAATTCGATTTCGGCCTCGTCACGGTGGGCGGCTCGCGCACCGACTCCCTGGTCCTCTCGAATCTGGGCACGGGCGACTTGAGTGTGTTCGCCGTCACTTCGGATCAGCCCGCGTTTACCGTGGGCTTCGCGCCGTTCACGCTGGCGCCGAACGGCCGGCGGGTGATTCTCATCACGTTCACGCCCCCCGCGGCCGGCCCCTTCAGCGGGAACCTCCAGGTCTCGAGCGACGATCCGGACGGCGGCGAGCTCTTTGGATTGTTCGCCGGCTCGGGGGTGCCGCCTCCCCACATGCAAGCATCCACGCAGGAGATCCACGCCAGCCTGCGCACGGGTGAAACCTCGACGCAGCCCTTCGTCATCTCCAACACGGGGCCGGGAGATCTCGTCCTGGAGCTCTCGGTGCAGGCCTCCCCGGCTTCGGTGAGCTCGGTCGCGGCTTCCGGCCCCCATCCCGCTTCGGCTCCGCCCCGGAATCCCACGGCGGCCGGCGCGGAGCAGGCCGACGCGACGCCCGTGGAGAGCGCGGTCCTGGGCGGCCCCGCAGCCCAGATCCCCGTCCTCGTGATCCAGAACACCAAGGCCTGGGGATTGAACGTGGGGGCGATGATCCACGAGCGGTTCGGGCTTCCGGTGCGGGTGATCCACTCCGAGCAGGTGTCGGAGGCGGACTTCTCACGCTATGACCTCATCCTCACGGTCACGGACGAGGCCTCCGCGTACTACGACACCATCTCGGCGTACGTGGCCAAGTTCGCCGACTACGTGCGGAACGGGGGGACGGTCTTCTACCAGGTCGGGACCTACCCGTCCAGCGTCCGCCTCGCCGGGGGCGCCCTCTATGTCTTCGGGAACTACGAAGACCGGAATCGCGTGGACCTTCCCGGCCATCCGATCCTATCGGGGATGCCGTGGCTCCTGAGCGTGCCGTTCATCAACTTCGGGACCATCGCCAACCTGCCGGCCGGCGCAGATGTCCTCACCGAGACCTACCTCACCCACCTTCCCACGACCGTGGAATACACCCTCGGGAAGGGGAGGGTCATCGCGACCGGCACCACGCCGGAGTACGACTTCTTCTACGCCACGGCCTTCGGCCCGATGCTGCCGCAGACCGTCGCCTACTGCCTGGGAAGGATCCCTCCACGCTGGGCTCGGGTCGACCCCGCGAGCGCGGTGGTGCCGCCCGGAGGTGTGCTCACTGCGCAGGTCCGGTTCGACGCCGCCTGGGCGGCCGGGGCAGGTATCCCTGCGGATGGATGTCACGCCGCTTCCCGACGTTCGGATTTCCCGGGCGAGCCTCGACCTCGGTGCGGTTTTCGTGAGCGCTTCCCGGACCGACTCCCTGTTCGTGTCGAACGATGGCGCCGCGACGCTGAACGTCACGGACCTCCTCGTCGACAACGCCGGCTTCACGTCGGGGCCGGGACCCTTCAGCCTGGCGCCGGGCGAGAGCGCCGCGGTCCAGGTCACGTTCCATCCCACCACGCTGGGGCCGCAGTCGGGGACCCTGCGAATCCGGAGCGACGATCCGGACGAGGCGGAGCTCGTGGTCTCCCTCTCGGGGCAAGGATCCCCGGCGCCCGTTGTCTCGATCACGCCCGCGGCGCTCCAGATCACGCTCACCCCGGGAGGACACGAGACGCGGACGATGGTCCTCGGCAACCAGGGCGGGAGCGAGATGACGTTCGCCTCGGAGTTCCGAGCCCCGATCGGCGCGCCGGCCGCCCCTGTCGCGACCTCACCCGACGTGCCGAGGCTCCCGAAGGGAATGGTGGATACGCGCGTGGGTGCGGCAGTGACCCGTCACATCGGCGCTCCGGATAATTTCGGGCACACGTGGATCGACAGCGACGAGCCCGGCGGTCCGGCATTCGAGTGGGTGGACATCAGCGGCATCGGGAAGAAGATCCCGTTCCTGGGGGACGACATCATGACCTCCCGGATCCCGATCGGATTCTCGTTCCCGTTCTTCGGCGGCGCCTTCGACACCCTCCGGATCAGCTCCAACGGCTACATCAGCTTCACGTCGAGGGCCTCGGACTACTCGAACCTGCCGCTGCCCGACACGCAGGCGCCGGAAAACATGATCGCTCCGTACTGGGACGACCTCTTCGCCGCCTACTTCAGCAACACCTACGTGCATTCGGACGGATTGCGGATGGTGATCGAGTTCCAGGACTACCACCCGCTCTTCGCGGATCTGGACGAGCGGCTCACGTTCGAGATCATTCTCGATCGTAGCGGGGAGTTCCGGATGCAGTACCTGTCGATGCCCGGGCAAACCAACATCGGCACGGTGGGATTCCAGAACGCCTCCCGCGATGACGGAAGCCTGATCGCGTTCAACACGCCGTACGTCCACGACCGGCTGGCCATCCGCGTGACCAGCCGTCCGGCGTGGGTCACGCTCGATCCGGGCGCCGGAGCCGTATCTCCGAGCGGGTCCGTGAACATCCAGGCGGGCATCGCTGCAACCGGTTTGGGCACAGGTCGATACGGCACAACTCTGTTGCTTCACTCCAACGATCCCGTGAGGCCGGTCGTCGAGGTTCCGATCGAGCTCCGGGTGCTGGCGGCGGTGACCGCCACGGCGATGAAGATCTCGCCCTCGACGCTCCAGACGCGCGGCGGCGGGAAGCAAGTGCAGGCCTTCGTGGAGCTGCCGGCCGCGCTGGATCCAACACGCGTGGTCCTCTCGTCGGTTCGCTTCCAGGGAACCGTGCCTTCGACCCAGATGCGGATCGGGGACTTCGACGGAAACGGGACCCCGGATCTCTCTTTCCTGTTCGATCGGGCCTCGGTGGTGGCGGCGCTGCCGCCGGGCGACCCGGTCGACGTGACCGTGACCGGCGAGGTCCAGGACGTGGCGCTCTTCACCGGCCGTGCCACGGTCCACGTCGTTCGCCCGCGCGTCGCGTCCACGGCGACGGAGGAGGAGCGTGATCTTCCCCGGGTCGCGGCCCTCCACCAGAACCGGCCGAATCCCTTCAATCCCTCGACGAGCATCGGTTTCGATCTGCCCCAGGAATCCACCGCGCTCCTGACGATCCGGACGGCGGATGGACGGGTGGTACGGACGCTGATCGACGGGAGGGTATCCGCGGGCAGGAGGCAGATCGTGTGGGACGGTCGGGACGACCACGGACGGCCCGCGGCATCGGGGGTGTACTTCTACAAGCTCTCGGCGGGTGCGTACCAGGCGAGCCGCAGGCTCGTGCTCTTGATGCACGCGATTCCCCATGAGCCCGCCCGTACCGCGCGTGGCGCCAGACGGGGACGATGCGCGCGAAGCCACGCGAGGAGCGGCACCACCGCGAGGACGATGCAGACCTGGCCCACCTCCACGCCGAGGTTGAATCCCAGGAGGGACCACGCGACCGCCGCGCGGGGAAGTCCGAGCTCGCGCAGTACGCTCGCGAAACCGAAGCCGTGGATGAGGCCGAAGGCGAAGGCGATCCGGGTGCGCCAGTCGCGCGAGCCTTCACGCGCGCGGAGATTTTCGAATCCCACGTAGGCGATGCTGAGCGCGATCATGGGCTCGACGATCCGGCCGGAAATCCGGACGACGCCGAGGACCGCGAGCGCCAGCGTGATGCTGTGCGCCAGCGTGAAGGAGGTCGCGACCTGGATCACACGCTGGAGGGTTCCGCCCAGCAGCAGCAATCCCACGAGGAACAGGATGTGGTCCGGACCGATGAAGATGTGGTGGATCCCCGCGCGGAGGAACGTGGCCAGGACCAAGGCGGTGCCCTCCGGTCCCGCGGCGTAGACGTCGGCCGTGGGGCGCTCCGCGGTGAGGATTTCCTGGGCCAGGACCCGGCCGCGCGCGTCGTACACGTTCAGGAAGGTCGAATGCTGCCGGGTGTCGGGGAACAGGGCCGATCGAACGCTGAGGCTCGATGGCGCGGTGATCGGCGCTGCGAGTGTCAGGGTGATGCCGCGCCGTGCCGGCCTTGCCTCGATCTGCACGGTGTGAAACAAGAGATCGTGGCCGGAGGCTGTGACGCGGAAGCGCGTCGTGACGAGGTCTGCCAGCCGGCCCGTTTGACGCGCCAGGAACGGCGCGGACATCAGCGACTCGGGCGCGGCGATCCCGAGCGCGGGTGCCGCGTCGTCGCGGTGGATCGTGAGCGACAGCTCCACGCGGTCGGGCATCCACCGCAGATCGGCATAGCTGTAGGAGACGTCGTGCGCCGAGGCGAGTGACGGCAAGGCCAGCGCGGTGAGGAGTGCAATGACGAAGCCCTTCACTGTGCCGCCGCTCGCTCGAACGTCAGCGACGCCCACGTGCTCTCCCAGTCCGCCTCGCTGTGATCGGGGCAGGGAACCATGTGTACGGTGCTGAGGAGCCAGTCACCTGGTTGTGTCATCGAGAGCGTGATCTCACCGCGCGTGTCGGTGCGCCCGCTCCACGCGACCCCGATCGAGTCGCGGGATGCCGCGTCGGTGCCGAGGGTCGCACGCCACGCCTTGACCAGCGCGCCCGCGAGTGGCTTCCCGTTCCACAGCACCCGTGCGCGCACCGTGGGATCGGCGCCGGGCGCGGAGAGCGGAACGATCTCGAGGGGCAACCCCGTGACCGCCGTCGCACGATCAACTTGCCCCGGGGCAAGTTGAGCATGCGCTAGCGCATGTTCCGCTCGCGGCTGCGCCGCTGCACCCATCAACCAGACCTTCGCGCATCGGCGATAGCGCTCGCGGCCGGGACCCGTCGCCCGCGAGCGATGCCGCGCCGCTCGAGGGCCGTCGAGGCCCTCGTTCGCGAGATACGTCTCGAACTGCGCCGCGGGTAGCTCGATCGAGGTGAACCCGGATTCAAAGGCGAGCATGGCTCCGCCTTGGTCGGAGGGAACGAAGCTTGCCCACGTGAAGTCGCCGGGCGATGCGGCGCGGGTCAGATCGATCGAGCGCGCGACGCGCGCGATGAAGCGGACGGTGTGGCCGGGATCCCAGGGCTTTTCCTCGCCGCGGAAATGGCGACAGCCAGAACTCGTGCGCTTTGGCCGGGTTAGCGGCAGCGGTTAGAGCAACGATGCAAGTGAGGAGAAGCGTGCGGTGGCTCATACAACCGCACTACGGAGCAGAGCCCGTCGTGGATGAGCCAGAGGACCAACATGCCCCAGGGCGTGTTGATTCGGTAAGGGACTACGTTCCGATCTTGCCCACCATGACCACGGGACCCGCCGGCGCGTTGGGCGTGGGCGCCCCGCCTTCGGCTTCCAATGAAACCGCGAAGGCCGCGAGCGTGAAGGGATCGCCCGCGTTCTCGAGGCGGATCGTGGCGCGTCCCTGAGGATCCGAGTGCACCAGGCCCAGGCTCGCGGGTCCGGTCTTGGTGATGGCCCAGAGCTGGTAGTCCTTGCCCGGCGGGGTGACGAAGGCGCTGACCGAGACGATGGCCTGCCGGGACGTGGGATCGTAGGTGACGCGGGCGTGGAGCCCGGTCGCGCCCGCGGCCGCGGCATCCTTCGTGGGCATGAGCTCGATCACGCGCGTCTGGGGGCCGGTGGCCATGGCGCTCCACGCGCGCTCGCTGTCCAGCTGCTGGTTCAGCCGCGTGATCTCCTCCCGCGCGGAGCCGAGCTCGCCCTGGAGCCGCGTCGCTTCCTTGTACTGCGTGTACCCGACCACCGCGATGGCGATGGCGGCGGCCGCCGCGATCCACCCGAACACCGGCGGACGACGGCGCGGCATCGGGATCGGCGCGCGCCGGATCTCGCGAAGGTCTCCCTTGGAGGGGCGCTTTCCTTCACGGCTCCGGTCCCGCCCGTCCTCCTTGATCGCCTCGAGCACCTTCCCTCGCAGCGAAGGCGGATCGAGGATGCGCGTCGTGGCCGCCGCGAACGCCCAGACCCCGCGGCCGAGGCGATCGATCTCGGTCTCGCAGGCGCCGCAGCCCTCCTTCAGATGTGTCTCCAGCTCGGCCGTCTCGGCTTCGGTCAGGTTGCCGAGCACGTATCCGGCGCAGAGCTCGAGATGTTCGTCGCGGTGCGGGCTCACGTCCATTCCTCTTGGGGCACGAGGTCGCTGAGGCGAACCAGAGCTTGCCGCGTCCACGACTTGATCGTGCCCAGCGGCGTGTTCAGCCGGTCCGCGATCTCGCTCTGGGTCAGTCCTCCGAAATAGGCCAGCTCGAGCACCTGCCGGTGCTGCGGGCCCAGCTTGTCCAGCGCGCGTCCGACACGCTCGCTCATCTGACGGTGCGCCGCGTTGGCCGAGGCGTCTTCCGTGGGGGGCGGGGGATCGAGCCCGGCGTTCTGCTCGGCACGCTGGCGGGATCCCTCGCTCCGGATCCGGTCGATCGCGCGGCTCCGCGCCAGGGTCACGAGCCACGCGCCCACGGTCCCGCGCTCCTCGCGATAGGTGCCGGCGCCCTTCCAGATCTGGAGCCAGGCCTCCTGCAAGACTTCCTCGGCGTCGGCCGCGGTCTTCACGATGCGCAGGGTCACGGAATAGAGGAGGCCGTTGTGGCGATCGTACAGCTCCTCGAGCGCGCGCGTATCCCCGGCGCGCATCCGCTCGACGGCCGCTCGATCCCGTTCCTGGTCACTCATCGCGTGGGCTCGTTCCGCACATCCTGCCTTTCACCCTCTACTACGGAGCAGACGCCTCGATGGATCAGCCGCGCAGCATAGGTCCCGAAGCGAAATCGCACAAGCCCCCTCATCCGACGGCCGCGATCGTCCGTAGTGGGGGTGTCAGCGCTGAACCGAGACACCTCCCACACCTCAGTGAGAAAGGACGATCGAATGAAGACCTCACGCTTCTTCACGGCACTCGCCCTGTCGCTCGCCCTGTGCGGCTCGCTTCCGTCGGCCGCACGGGCCTCGAGCCACAGCGAGGCGCCCGGCACGACCAAGGACCGCCTGGCCGACGACACGGACCTCTATGCCTGGGTGGCCTCCGACGCGCCCGGCGCCGTCACCTTCGTCGGGAACTGGGTCCCGCTCATCGAGCCCAACAGCGGCCCCAACTTCGCGAGCTTCGACGACAACGCTTCGTATTACATCAACGTCGACAACGCGGGTGACTCCCACAAGCACATCCGCTTCGAATTCACGTTCCACACCACGGGCCAGAACGAGAACACGTTCCTCTACAACACGGGCGTGGTCACCAGCCTCAACGATCCCGATCTGAACGTCCGCCAGACGTGGACGCTCACCCGCATCGACGTGGACACGAGCTCGGAGACGGTGCTGGGCACGGGTCAAGTGGCTCCGTACTTCGTGGGTCCGACCTCGATGCCGGATTACGCCTCGTTGGCGCAGTCCGCGATCCAGAATCTCCCCGGCGGATACAAAGTCTTCGTGGGCCCGCGCGACGATCCCTTCTTCGTGGATCTGGCCGCGGTGTTCGATCTGCTCTCGATCCGCCGGCTGCCCGGCGACCGCGGCAAGGGCGTGGACGGCGTGGGCGGCTACAACGTGATGAGCGTAGTCCTGCAAACGCCCAAGGAGAAGCTGACCCAAGACGGCTCCGCCGCGGATCCAGCCCGCAACAACAACATCATCGGTATCTGGAGGTCTCGCGTCTGGGCATGCCGCTCGTGAACGAGATCGTCATCCCGCTCGGGAAGAAGGATCTCTTCAACGCCACCGAGCCCTTCAACGACGTGGCCAACTTCGGCGCGTACGTGGTGGATCCCGAGCCGGCCAAGCTTCTCCATGCGCTCTTCGGCATCAACGTGCCGCCCGCGCCGCGGAACGACATCGTCGCGGTCTTCGCGACCGGCGTCTCCGGCCTGAACCAGCCCGCGGGTGTGTCGCCGGGCGAGATGCTGCGGCTCAACATGTCCATCCCGCCCTCGGCCAATCCGAACCGGCTGGGCGTCCTGGCCGGTGATGTGGCGGGATTCCCGAACGGACGCCGTCTTTCGGACGACGTGACGGACATCGAGCTGCGCGTCGTGGCGGGCGTCCTGGTGGATGGATTCAATGTCGCGCCGAACAACCGGCTGGGCGACGGAATCGACGCCAACGACATGCCGTTCCTCCCGTACTTCCCGTACGTCGCGCCGCCGCAGAATCCTGCCGCGGAGGCCGCGGGCGCGCCGAGCACCGAATCGCTCCGGATCCTCTCCGGCGTCGCGGGCTCCCGTGCGGCGATGATGTACTCGATCCCGCGCACCTCGAAGGTCACGTTACGGGTATTCGACATCCAGGGCCGCATGGTGCGGACGCTGGTGGACCAGGACGCGGCGGCGGGAACGTTCCGGGCGACCTGGGACGGGACGACCGACGCCGGCACGGCCGCGGCGCGTGGAATCTTCTTCGCGCGGCTGGTGGCCGACGGCCAGACGCTGGGCTCGAAGAAAGTAATCATCCAGTAGGGGAGTGCGGCGCTTCTGGGGGGAAGCGTGCGCGGCGCGGGCTCGGGCCATCACGGCCGGGCCCGTTGTGCTATCCGGGGTCCTGTTGCATCATGTCGAAGTCCCGTTCGTGCCCACTCCGCCTGGCCGGCCCAG
>WNFK01225528.1_pt1 | contig 10412 bp, 7 predicted proteins | sample 5400281 | NCBI WGS metagenome assembly WNFK01 (sample SAMN13153350, study PRJNA577476) | soil metagenome | isolation source: 20 cm soil on Douglas fir-dominated hillslope | place: USA:California | collected 2013-09-17
ATCGTGGTGGTGGAGAACGTCGAGCGTCACATGCGGGAAGGGCTGAAACCGATCGACGCGGCCCTGAAGGGGGCGCGCGAGCTGGTCGGCCCGATCATCGCGATGACCATCACGCTCGCGGCGGTCTACACGCCCATCGCCTTCCAGGGCGGATTGACGGGTTCGCTCTTCCGCGAGTTCGCGCTCACCCTCGCCGGCGCCGTCACCATCTCGGGCATCGTGGCGCTCACGCTATCGCCGATGATGTCGGGCTATCTCTTGACCTCGGAGGGCGAGGACAAGGGGCTCGCCGGCGTGATTAGCCGCACCTTCGAGAAGATCAAGAACGGCTACGGGCGTTTGTTGGAGAAGACGTTCGCCGCGCGCGGAGCGATCTACCTGGCCTGGGTGGTGATCGGCGCGCTCGCGCTGCTCATGTTCCAGCAGTCGCCCAAGGAGCTCGCCCCGGCCGAGGATCAGGGCATCATCTTCGGAATCCTGAACACGCCCGCGAATTCGACCATCGACCAGATCGTGCCGCAGACCAAGGCCATCCACAAGGCGATGGAGGAGATCCCCGAGACCCAGTTCACGTTCCAGCTCACCTTCCCCACCGGGGGCTTCTACGGGGACGGGCTCAAGCCCTGGAAGGAGCGCAAGCGCAACGTCTTCAAGGTGCTGCCCGAGCTGTCGGCGAGGGTCGCCGCCATCCCCGGGGTCCAGACGTTCGCGGTCGTTCCGCCGTCGCTTCCCGGAGGCGGAAACTTCCCGGTGGAAGTGATCCTCGCCTCCACCGCGGAGCAGAGCGAGATCCTCGAGTTTGCCCAGCAGCTGCAGATGAAGGCCGCGCAGAGCGGGAACTTCGCCTTCCCGCCCATCATCGACACGAAGATCGACCAGCCGCAGTCCGAGATCCAGATCGACCGCGACAAGGTGGCGGAGCTGGGGCTCAACCTCCAGACGGTCGGGACGGACCTGGCCGCGGCGGTGGGCGGCAACTTCGTCAACCGGTTCAGCGTGGGCGGCCGCAGCTACAAGGTGATCCCGCAGCTGCTCCGAACCGAGCGCCTCAACCCCGAGCAGCTCAGGGACATCTACGTCACCGGGCCCAACGGGCAGCTCGTCTCCCTCAGCACCATCGCCACGCTGAAGGATTCGGTCACGCCGCGCGCGCTGAGCCGGTTCCAGCAGCTCAACGCCGTGACGCTCAGCGGGGTGGCGATGCGCCCCCTGGACGAGGCGCTGCGCTACCTCGAGGACGAGGCGGGGAAGATCCTCCCCAAGGGCTACACCATCGACTACACCGGCGAGTCGCGGCAGCTGCGCAGCGAGGGCAACCGCTTCCTGCCCGCGTTCGCGCTCGCGGTCGTCCTCATCTTCCTGGTGCTGGCGGCGCAGTTCAACAGCTTCCGCGACCCGTTCGTGATCCTCGCCGGGTCGGTGCCGCTGGCGATGTTCGGCGCCCTGACCATGACGTTCCTCAAGATGCCCAACCCCAACATGCACTTCTTCACCGACGGGTGGACGACAACGCTCAACGTCTACTCGCAGGTCGGACTGGTGACGCTGGTGGGGCTGATCGCGAAGAACGGCATCCTGATCGTCGAGTTCGCCAACACCCTTCAAGAACAGGGCCAGGCGAAGATCGATGCCGTGCGCAACGCCGCCATGACCCGGCTCCGACCCGTGTTGATGACCAGCGTCGCCACCGTCTGTGGCCACTTTCCGCTCACCCTGGTGACCGGGCCGGGAGCCATGGCGCGCAACAGCATCGGCCTCGTGCTGGTGGCCGGGATGGCCATCGGCACGTTGTTCACGCTGTTCTTCCTCCCCTCGATCTATCTGCTGATCGCGAAGGACCACCGGGCCGATCAGAGGGTCGAGGCGCCAATCCCTGCGGCCCTGGAGCCAACTGCCTGACATTGTGGACAAATGTCCATTCCAATGTGGCAGGATGGGAAGTAAGAGCAGGCAACCAGGCAGGGGTCCGGATGGTGAAAGCGAAAGGGCTGAAGACGTTTCGTTGTCGCGTGCGGGCGTCGGGATGCACGACGACGGTGGAGTGCCTTGCCCCGTCGGCGCAGGCGGCGGCTTGGGTCATCGCCCGGGAGGGACTGCAGGACGACGGCGCGCTCTGGGTCCAGGTGGCGGTCAGCGAATGGAGCTCGGCCGTCGCCGACTACGTCGCGCCCGACAACGTCATCGTCGTCGCTCCGGCCGACCCGGCCCCGGAAGGCGCGGACCAGGTGGTGTTCTACACGCTCGCGTCGGAGGGCCGGGTGCCGCCTACTTGAGGCGCCGGATGATCGCTCCCGCGTGCCAGTAATAGACGGCGGAATCGTCGACGCGCACGCCGTACCAGCTCCAGTCGTTGCTGCTGTCGACGGCCTTGAAGCCGCTGCCGTCCGCGTTGGCCCTGAAGATGCCGTACGGGCCGTTCCCGCCGACCCAGTTCCAGTAGACGACGGACGCGTTGACGTCGAGGTCCATGCTGTACTGGTAGGCGCCGGAGCCGTTGCCATCGGAGAGGACGCGCACCGTGAAGTCGGACTTGCTCATGGCCTGCACGTGTCCGTTGGTCGACGCCGTGGTGGCGTAGTAGAGGCGGAAGTAGAGGTTGTCCGGATCGAGACGCAGCGCCTGCGGGTAGCAGTAGGTGCCGCAGGAGAAGACCGACTCCACCGCGCCCCCTTTGCGCGAGACGCGGCGGATGGCGCCTCCGTCGCTGCCGTAGCTCGCGAAGTAGAGGTGGTTCGCGTCCACCGCCACCACGCCGAGCGGGTTCTGCCCGCTCGCGAGCACCGTGTCCGACCGATTCATCATCCGGTGGACCGTGCCGGTGGAGCTCACCGTCCAGTAGAGGGCGCCGGTGTCGTCGAGCGCGAGCCGCCCGATCGAGTTCCCGGTGGCGAGGAGGGCCACCTGCCCGCCCCCCACCGGCGTGGAGTAGATGGAGCTGGAATCCGTCCAATAGAGGTACGAGTCGTCGGCGACGATGGAGTTGGCGTATGCGCCCGCGACGCGGGACGCGGTGCCGCCCTTCTTCGAGATCGCCCAGATTCCGTTGCCGTCGGAGTAGCGCTGCCAGAAGAGCTGCGTGGAGTTCAGCGCGATGACGCTGCCGTTGGTGCCGTCGTTGGCCGCCAGCGCCATCACCTCCGACTGGAACTCGGCGCTGACCTTGGTGTCGGTCAGCAGCATGAGCGGGCAGGTGCTCGAGGTCCCGCTGCAAGCGCCTCCCCAGCCGAAGAACCGGGCTCCGCCCGCCGCCGTGGCGCTGAGCGTGACCGTGGTGCCCCCGGGGAGGGTGACGTCGCAGCCAGTGGTGGACTCGCCGCAATTCAATCCGGCGCCGGTGACGGTGCCGGGGCCGGTGGTGCTGACCGTGAGGTGCACCTGCACCGGGGGCGGGGGAGGCTGCGCGACGAAATTGGCGAACACGGTCGCGTCCCTGGAAAGCGCGATCGTGCAGCCTGTTCCCCCGCTGCAGTCGTTGCCCCAGCCCGCGAAGCTGAAGCCGCTGCCGGCGCTGGCGGTGAGCGCCACCGAGGTCCCGTCGGCGAAGTCCGCGCTGCGACGTGACCCGCCCCTTGCCCTGGATGACCACGGTGAGGTGGTGCTTGCCGGGCGGCGGTGGGGGCGCGGCGGCGAAGGTCGCGCTGACCTCGCGATCGGCGTCCAGCGTCAGATCGCACCCGCTGGTGCCGCCGCAGGCGCCCGCCCAGGCCGCGAACGAGGCCCCCGAGTCCGGAACCGCGGCGAGATGGACCTGCGTCCCCGCGGCGTAAGGGACGGGGCAGCTCCCGCGGCAGTCCGAGCCGGCGCCGCGCACCAGCCCGTTGCCCGAGGTGGTGATGGTGAGACTGATCTGCGTCCCGCCGCTGGCCCCGGAGCCCGCGTCCGGATTCGAGCCTGGCTGCGAGCTGGACCCTCCACAGCTCGCGCAAAACGCGACTGCGACGCAACGCACGATGAGCGCACGCATGGCTTCCCCCTATGCAGGGGAAGCGTTGACACTGCTACAGCAGGCGACAAGCCTGAAGAGTATTTCCCAAACGTGCGAGCAGGCGTCAGTCCGTGAGGTTGTTCGCCAGCACGTAGCCGGTCTTGCCGTTGGTGAGCTGCACCCTGCGGTAGCCGAACCCCGCGTTGTCGCGGCTTGCGCAAACCGGCGTGTCGTCCTTCAGCCTCTCGCCGGCCGCCGCGCTCGAGTCCGGAGTCTCGTAGACCTGGGTTCCGCCGAAGACGACGGCCGGAACCAACGGCGCTCCGCAGGACTGGGCGTTGAGCTTCGACGTGGTAGCCGATCCGGTCGCGCAAGCAACGGGAGCTGCCAGGAGCACTGCGTAAAGCACTTTCATGTGGACCTCCGATCGAAGGTGAATTCAACCTTGGAACGGTTTCGTGCTCCAGGTATTTCGCCCCGGGTGCTGGCCCTCGGGCGCTGCGCTGGCACCAGGTTCACTTGCAAGAGGGAAGCTGCGCCGGAGTGCTGGTGGCGAAGACGTTCCCGGACCAGCAGTTTCCCGTCCCGCTTCCGTCCCAGATCAAGTCCGCCCGCAGCGCGTCGAAGAGGGGATTCTCCTGGGGGACGGTGCCGTTTCCGACCAGCCGGTTGAGCGCGATGCGGTCGTCCACCGGATCGGGATCGATGTCCAGCCCGGAGCAGTCGCTGCCCAGGAGCGAAAGCCCGAGGCAGAGGCTGATCACCGCCACGCCGGTGAACCCGTTGTTGCGGACGTCGTTCAGCATCACGGTGGTCCGGTGGCCGCCGGCGATCAGCATGCCGGTGCCCGGAGGGACGACGCCGAGCAAGTCCTCGGGGTCGGCCGTGTTGGGCCGGTTGTTGTCGTGCACGGAGTTGAAGGCCACCAGCGTGTCCTCCTGCGTGCTGCGCTCGAGGAACGGGAGGATGTCGACGAGGATCCCGAGCGTGTTCCCGTGCACGTCGTTGCCCACCACCGCGCACTTCCGGCTGTTCTCCACCTCGATGGCGAGCACGTTGTCGCGGGTGACGTTCCCGGAGATGAGCACGTCGTCGCTCTGGCCCACGTAGATGCCGGCGTCTTTCGGGGTGTTGGTGACCAGGTTGCCGACGATCACGCCGTGCCGGGAGACGACGGGGAACAACCCGTACACGCCGTTGCCGTCCGCGTGGTTCTCGGAGATGGAGAACCCGTCCACGCAGGCGAGATGCACTCCGTGCTCGAGGAAGCCCCGGATGGTGAACCCGCGGATCGAGAAGCCGGCCAGCGTGCTCCCGTCGAGGCCGCAGGGAGGATGCTCGTCGTCGGACTGGGGCCCCGGCCCCGCGGAGTTCGCGGGGCTCACCCAGACGCCGTAGCTCTGTCCGCCGGCATTCTCGAGCACCACCGGGTGTCCGGGCACCGACTTGCCGATCAGCGAGATGCCGCTGAGCGTGACCGTGAGGGCATTCAGATCCCCGGGGGCGCCTTCCCGATAGGCGCCGGGCAGCACCTCGATCCGGTCGCCGGCCGAGGCCTTCGCAAGGGCGGCGCGGATCGATCCGCCGGGGCGGACGATGATGGTGCGTGCGGACGCTGGCAGGCTGAGCGCCAGCGCGGTGGAGAGGAACAGGATCGGGCGCATGGGCCTCCAGGAGGGGTGTCCAGGCCGGCGTACCCCCCTTCCGGCGACGGGCGCAAGTCGAGCCGCGTCAGTCATCGAGGGGAGCGATGCGATGAAGGGCCTCCCGGCGGTGGGGGCCTCGCGAGAAGCCGGCGAAGAAGGAGCGGCGTTCAGGACCCGCGCTGCTTCCGCCGGACTCGACGCGTCTTCCGCGCCGCGCGGCTGCGCTTGGACGCCGGAAGGTCCTCCTTCCAGATCACCGCCTCGACGTTGTGCCCGTCGGGATCCAGCACGAACGCCGCGTATCCGTAGTCCTTGCGCATCCCTGGAGCGCCGTTGTCCTTGCCGCCGGCATCCAGGGCGGCCGCGTAGAACGCGTCGACGGCCGCGGGCGCGTCCGCGTGGAAGGCCACGTGGGTGGGCGTGCCGACGTTGCCCTTCGTGACCCAGAAGTCGTGGCGGCCGGCCTGCACGAAACCGAAAGCGTCGCCGTACTCGCGGTCGACCCCGTAGCCGAGCGGGGCGAGCGCCAGCTGGTAGAACTTCCGGCTCTTGCGGGAATTGCGGCAGCGAAGGCTGATGTGCTCGATCATGCCCAGCGCGTACCTCGCGGCCGCACCGTTCGCAAGGGGCCGCGGATGCCTCAGGTCGAAGAGGCCAGCGGCTGGGGAGCGGGAGCGGCCCCGGAGAGGCGGCGGTCGACGGCCTGGTAGATCCGATCGGTCGCCCAGGTGAGCGCGAACGTGCAGGCGGCGAGCAGCGCGATCACCGCCCAGTATTGCGGCCAGGAGCACGACTTCCCCCAGACCGCCTCGAACGAGAAGCCGAAGATCCGGAAGAACAGCAGCATCTCGTGGAAGAAGTAGCCCGCCAGGGAGGAGGTTGCGAACACCTCGACGAAGCGCAGCGGCGCCGAGCTGCGCCACCGGCCGGGGACCCGCTGCTCGAGGGCCAGCAGCAAGAGCGCGAACAGGCACACCTGCGTCCAGCGGCGCGCCGCGTTGGCCGGATTGGTGACCCAGAACTGGTGCGGGGGATAAGCGGCCTGGAACCACGGGGTCGCGATCCAGACCAGGATGCCGGCGGCCGCCAACCCGGCAAGCCAGAGCGCGGTGCCCCGCGTCCCCTTCTCGGCCGTCGCCGACCCGACCGCGGCGCCGAGGTAGACGTAGCCCGCCCAGGGCAAGAGGGGGAATACCGCGCTCCCGCGCTGGTTGAGGATCCCCTCCCAGGGCGGGCCGAGGGCCTCCGCGAAGGGAGCCAGCCCGAAAGCGAGCGCCGCCAGGAGGAGAGCCGTCCAGCGCAGGGCACGGGGGTGGGGCGCGAGCGCGAAGAGGACGGGCAGCGCGATCAAGAGCGAGAAGCCGATGCACTGGAGGATGTCCATCCGGAGGATCCAGCGGGGCTCGCGGAAGATCGGGAACCACATCCAGTTCACGAGCGTTCCGACGAGGAGGACCTCGGCCAGCCGGCGGAGCGTCCTGCGCATGCGCCGGCGCCGGGCGTCGGCAGCCCCGGCGGAGAGGGCGGCGCGGACCTGGGTGAGCGCCATGGAGAAACCTGCGGCGAGGATGAAGGCGGGGGCGACCAGGCCGTCGATCCACTGGAGCGAGCTGAAGAGGGAGCTCGAGCGGAGGTCCGGGCGCAGCAAGGTCAGACCATGCGTCTGGATCATCAGGAGGACGGCGAGGCCGCGGAGCCAGTCGATGGCGCGGATGCGGGGAGTGGTCTGACCTTTGGGGCTGGCCATCGCAGGCCAGTGGATCACGAACCGGGGGTTTGTCCAGAACACATCTCAAAACGCTGGTTCCAGCTCGTCTACTGACCGAAAGAAATCCCCTGGGCGAGCGGCAGTTCGCGGCCCCAATTCACGGCCGAGGTCTGCCGGCGCATGTAGGCCTTCCACGCGTCCGACCCGGACTCGCGCCCGCCGCCGGTCTCCTTCTCACCGCCGAAGGCTCCGCCGATCTCCGCTCCGCTGGTGCCGGCGTTCACGTTGGCGATGCCGCAGTCCGAGCCGGCCGGGGACAGGAACAGCTCCGCGGAGCGGAGGCTGTCGGTGAAGATGGCGCTCGACAGCCCCTGCGCGACCGCGTTGTGGGCGCGCAGCGCCTCGTCCAGATCCGCCACCTCGAACACGTAGAGGATGGGCGCGAACGTCTCCTCCCAGGCGATGGGGAACGCCTCGTGGCGGGGGGCGAGGACCACCGTGGGCTCGACGAAGTTCCCCGGGCGGTCGAGGACGCGGCCGCCGCAGGCCACCTTTCCGCCCTGCTCTTTCGCCGCGGCCAGCGCGGCGCGGTACCGGTCGACCGCCGCGGCCGTGATCAGCGGCCCCATCAGGATGCCGTCGTCCAGCGGCGGCCCGATCCGGATGGTGCGGTAGGCGGAGACCAGGCGATCGACCACGGATCGCGCGATCCCGCGCTGCACGAACAGCCGGCGGGTCGTGGTGCAGCGCTGGCCGGCGGTCCCCACCGAACCGAAGGTGATGGCGCGGACCGCGAGATCGAGATCCGCGTCGTCGAGCACGATCGCGCCGTTGTTTCCTCCAAGCTCCAGGATCGTCCGCCCCAGCCGCGCGGCGACGCGTCCGGCCACGATCCGGCCGGTCGCGATCGAGCCGGTGAACGAGACCAGCGGCAGGCGCGGGTCGTCGCACAGCCAGGTCCCCACCTCGGCGCCACCGGGAACGAGCGTGAACACCCCTTGCGCGCCGTGCGCGGCAGCCACCCGCTCGGAGATGGCCTGCACCGCCGCGCTGCACAGCGGCGTCAGCGGCGAGGGCTTCCAGATGCAGACGTCGCCGCAGACCGCCGCCAGGGCCGCGTTCCAGGACCAGACGGCCACGGGGAAGTTGAACGCGCAACCCCACGGCGAAGTCGCAGATGTCGATCATCTCCTGCACTTCGCCGATTCCCTCGGCGCGGATCTTTCCCGTCTCGAGCGAGACGATCTCGCCCAGCGTCTCGCGGTGGGCGCGGAGCTGCTCGCCCAGGTCGCGGACCAGCTCTCCGCGCTTTGGCGCCGGGCGCATCCGCCATTCGTCGAACCTCCGCAGCCCCGCGGCCACGCGCGCGTCGTACTGCGCCCGGGTGACCGCGCGGATGCGGCCCTGGACCTGGCCGGTCGTGGGATCGATCGACACCAGCGGCTCGCCTTCGCCGTCGTCCTGGAATGCGATTCCCAGCCGCTCGAGAAGCCTTTGCGCCCGTTCTCCCGCCATCGCGGCCATCTTACTGCATCCGGAAAAGCCGCAACCCCACTGGATCGATCAACGCATCGCGGCTTGATCATCGATTTCGCGGTCGCCTACCTGCGGCGCACCTTCAAAAGGAGAAGCCCTCATGAACGAACATCGCAATGCGGCCGTCCTGGCACCCCTCTGCGCGGCCGTCGCGCTCCTCGCGGGATCCTCCGCCTTCGCGCACGACGACGATCGCGGGCGGAGCCGGCCTCTCTCCTGCTCCGACCTGGCCTCGCTCCAGTTCGAAGGCAACACGACCGTCGCCTCCGCGACGATGGTGACCTCGGGCACGCTGGTGACGCCTGCCAACCAGACGCTGACGAACCTGCCCGTGTTCTGCCGCGTGCAGGGAAACAGCCGGCCCACCAGCGACTCCAACATCTTCTTCGAGGTCTGGCTGCCGTCGGCCATCTGGAACGGGAAGTTCCTCTCTTCCGGCGAGGGAGGCTACGCCGGAGTGCCCAACTACACGCGCCTGGGCCTGGACGGCGGCCTCGACGAGCTGCTCCGGAGGGGCTATGCGACCGCGTCGACCGACACGGGGCATTCCTCCGCCGATCCCTCCTGGGCGATCGGGCATCCGCAGCGAGCGGTCGACTACCTCTACCGCGCCAAGCACCTCGTCACCGTGGCGGCCAAGGGCTTGATCCGCGCGTACTACGGCCGCGCGGCGTCGCATTCGTACTTCAACTCCTGCTCCAACGGCGGACGGCAGGCGCTCCTCGAGATCCAGCGATTCCCCGACGACTACGACGGCTTCGTGGTCGGAGCTCCCTGGAACTTCCAGTCGCACTCCAACGCCGGCTTCGTCTGGAACGCGCAGGCGCTCAGCGCCGCGGGCGCGGCCATCCCCACGGCGAAACTGCCGGCGATCAACGCCGCGGTGCTCGCGGCCTGCGACGCCGCCGACGGGCTGACCGACGGGGTGATCGCAGATCCGCTCCGCTGCGGCTTCAACCCCGACACCCTGCTCTGCAGCGGCGCCGAGACCAACTCCTGCCTCACCTCCGCCCAACTCGGCGCGCTCAAGCAGATCTACGCCGGGCCCCGCAACCCCCGCACCGGCGCGGCGATCTTCCCCGGATTCATGCGCGGCGGCGAGGACGGCTGGGCCGGGATCGTGACGAACCTGAACGCGTCGGGCCTGGGCAACGGCTACTTCGCCAACCTCACCTTCGAGGACCCGAACTGGGACTACCGCACCTTCGACTTCGACCGCGACATGGCCTTCGCGGACCTCAAGGTCGGAATCCTCGGCAACGCCATCGACCCCGACCTGTCCGACGCCCGGCGGCGCGGGATCAAGATCATCCAGTACCACGGCTGGAACGACCAGACGCTGCAGCCGGAGTACAGCCCGCAGTACTACGAGTCGGTGGTGAGCCGGATGGGCGGACTGCGCAAGACGCAGAGCTTCTACCGGCTGTTCATGGTCCCCGGGATGCGGCACTGCTACTTCGGTCCGGGCGCCACCAGCTTCGGCGCGGTCGGCCAGCAGATCCCGCCGGCGCGCGACGCGGTCCACGACATCCAGACGGCGCTGGAGGCGTGGGTCGAGCGCGGACAGGCGCCCGACCAGATGGTGACGACGAAGTAC
>WNFK01221244.1_pt1 | contig 10411 bp, 11 predicted proteins | sample 5400281 | NCBI WGS metagenome assembly WNFK01 (sample SAMN13153350, study PRJNA577476) | soil metagenome | isolation source: 20 cm soil on Douglas fir-dominated hillslope | place: USA:California | collected 2013-09-17
TGCTCGCCGGCTGGTGGCTGGCGCTCGGGCATCTGGTCACGGCGATCCTGCTCGCCGTCACCATCATCGGGATCCCGTTCGCCTGGGCTCACCTCAAGCTCGCCGGGCTCGCGCTCTGGCCGGTCGGCAAGGTCATCGTTCCGGTCGAGGATCCGCCCTACGGCCGCCGGAGCTGATGGGCACCGCCACCGCAATCCCGGATTGCCTGCGATTCAAGCGTCAAAACGCTTTGTTTACCCCGATCTGCCAACAGGGCGGCGACCGAAAAAATAGAAACGGCGCCTTAGCTTGTATCTCCTAAGGTGCCCCCTGGTTTAAAAGAGGGGGGTATGATGAAAAATTCCGTAATCGTTGCGGTCGTCACCACATTGGCGCTCGGCGTGATCGCCACCCAACCCATGCGGATTGCGGTGGCGACGGTCGAGCCGGACGCGCTCGCCCAGGCGATCTCGCCGTTCGATATGATGCAGAACGCGCGCGGCCTGCCGGTCCAGGCCCACATCAACGCGATTTGACGCGCGGATCAAACCGCCGAAGCCATCGAGTCGAATTTCGTCAGACCGCACGGGCGGCTTTGCGAATCCGTTTCGCAGGCCGCGCCGTGCTGTTGGCATCGCCGTCAGCCGGCTGGGGGCGAGGCGGAAGCCGGCGCGTCGTTGCGCGGCCTGTCGCGTGAAAGCTTGAACAGCAGGAGCGAGCGCCCGGTCACCACGTAGTCGTGCCCGAACTCAAAAGGTTTCGGGCGGCCCGGCTCGGGCTGATTGGTGTCGAGCAGGCGGCGCCAGTCGCGCCCGCCGACGACCGTCGGCAGCTTGAAGACCACCGCCTCATGATGGGCGTTCACGATCAGGAGCAGCGTGAGGTCGGTCCCGCGCTTCCGGATGCCCGTCGGCTGCGCCCGTCCGTCGAGCAGCACCCCGAGGGAACGCGCCATCGGATCCTTCCAATTGGCGTCCGCCATCTCCTCGCCGAGCGGCGTGAGCCACGTCACGTCCTTGACGTCGAGCTCCGCGTTATAGGCGCCCGCCAGAAAGCGTCCGCGCCGCAGAATTGAATTCTCCCGGCGCAGCTCGATGACCTCGCGCGTGAAGTCGAGCAGCGCCTTCCCGTCTTCGTCGATCCCCTCCCAATCGATCCAGCCGATCTCGTTGTCCTGTGCGTAAGCATTGTTGTTGCCGCCTTGCGTCCTGGCGAACTCGTCGCCCGCCAGGATCATCGGCGTGCCCTGGGAAAACAGCAGCGTCGCGATCATGTTGCGCATCTGCCGGAACCGCACCGTGCGGATCTCGGGGTCCTCGGTCGGACCTTCGGCGCCGTAATTGTGCGAAAGGTTCTCGGAATGGCCGTCGCGATTTTCCTCGCCATTCGCATCGTTGTGCTTGTCGTTGTAGGAGACGACGTCGTGCAGCGTGAAGCCGTCATGCGCGGTGATGAAATTCACCGACGCCCATGGCTTGCGGCCGCGCTTGTCGAACAGGTCGGCCGACGCGGTCATGCGGGCCGCGAATTCCGCGAGCTTGCCCTCGTCGCCGCGCCAGAAGGCCCGCATCGTATCGCGGTATCGATCGTTCCATTCGGCCCATCCGGGCGAGAAGTGGCCGACCTGATAGCCGCCTGGGCCGCAGTCCCATGGTTCCGCGATCAGCTTCGCCTGGCTGAGCACGGGATCCTGCCGGCAGGAATCCAGGAACCCGCCGCCCTCATCGAACCCGTAGGGCTCGCGCGCCAGAATGGTGGCGAGGTCGAACCGGAATCCGTCGATATGCATCTCTTCGGACCAGTAGCGCAGTGAATCGGTCACCATCTGCAGCACGCGCGGATGGCTCAGATTCACGGTATTTCCGGTGCCGGTGTCGTTGATGTAGTAGCGCGGCTCGGGGCTCAGCCGGTAATGGGACGCATTGTCGATCCCCTTGAGCGACAGGGTCGGACCGAGCTCGTTGCCCTCGGCGGTGTGGTTGTAGACGACGTCGAGAATGACCTCGATGCCGGCCGCGTGAAAATGCGCGACCATTTCCTTCATCTCGTTGACGAAGGGTGTGCCGAGGTAGCGCGGCTGCGGCGCGAAGAATGCGAGCGTATTGTAGCCCCAGTAGTTCCGCAGGCCCTTTTCCAGCAGATGGCTGTCGTCCGCGAAGGCATGCACCGGCATGAGCTCGACGGCCGTGACTCCGAGCCGTTGAATATGATCGACGATCTCGGGGCGCATCAGCCCCGCAAAGGTTCCGCGCATCTCCGGCGGAATGGTCGGGTGACGCATCGTATATCCGCGGGCATGCAGCTCATAGACGATCGTGCGCTCCCATGGCACCCGCGGCTTGCGTTCGGGGCCCCAGGTGAAGGCGGGATCGATGACCCGACATTTCGGAACGAAAGCCTGGCTGTCGCGCGTGTCGAACGACAGGTCCTTGTCGGGCGACTCGAGGGTGTATCCAAAGACTGCGGGATCCCAGCTCAGCTCACCGACCAATTGCTTGGCATAAGGGTCGATGAGCAGCTTGTTGGGATTGAACCTGTGCCCGGCCGCCGGCTCATAAGGTCCATGGACCCGATAGCCATAGACGGTGCCGGGCCGCGCGTCGGGCAAATAGCCGTGCCAGACCTCGTCGGTATATTCCGGCAGCTCGATTCTTTCGAGCTCGCGCTTGCCCTCGATATCGAAGATGCAGAGCTCGACTTTGGTCGCGTGGGCGGAAAACAGCGCGAAATTGACGCCGGTCCCGTCCCACGTCGCGCCGAGCGGAAACGGATTGCCTTCGCGGACGCGCGAAAGCGGTTGGACCGCTGTTGCTGGAGGCCGCACCAATTCCATCTAAACGCCCGCCTGCACGACGCCGCCGACCCATATTTGGTTGGACGTCGCTCGCCTGAAGTGACGCGCCACAGCTATCGTCGACCTGCAACCGGGCGCATGGATGCGGATCGCGGCTTCGAATGAGATGGGTGGCCCGGAGGGGCAGAGTCTGGCAACCTTGCCGCTTCGCCCTTGAATCCGCGCGCCATCACCGTCCGTCTCCTCGGCACGGCTATCAACGCGCAATGATGGTTTTCGATCCCATCGACCAGGTCGGCCTGCACGAATCCGCCGCGCCTGCGGCGTCGCCTCGCGATGGCCGGGGGATGCCGGCGTCGATGAGCGCGGGGCGGCTCTTGACGGCAGTTGGAAACCGCTATTCCAGGATAGATCCTCGCCGCGGCGGCTCAGCCGGCGAGATCGGCTTCACGCCCGGCGACCCAGGTGCGCAGCACCTTTGTCTCTTTCGGCTCGATCGCCACCATATCGGCACGGCAGCCCGGCGCCAGCCGGCCGAGCCGATGTTGGAGGCCCAAAAAGCTCGCCGGATGGGCCGAGGCAAAGCGCAAGGCGTCTTCGAGCGGAACGTCCAGCAGCCTTACGCAATTGCGCACCGCCGTCGCCATGTCGAGCATCGAGCCGGCCAGGGTTCCGTCACCACGCATGCTCTTTCCGTCTTTCGCGGCGATTTCCTCGCCATACAGCCGAAATGCCGAACGGGCGCCGCCGACCGGCGGCATCGCATCGGTCACCAGGATGGGCTTGGCGGCGCCGCGCAGCGCCAGCCGCAGCATCGCCGGGTCCACATGGACGCCATCCACGATCATGCCGAACCATGCCCCGGACGATTCCAGCGCCGCGGCGATCGGACCCGGCTCGCGGCTCGCCAGCGGGCGCATGGCATTGAAGAGGTGGGTGAAGCCGGTCAGCCCCTCCTCCATCGCGGCGCGCGTTTGCGCATAAGTGGCCATCGAGTGGCCGAGCGATACCCGCACGCCGGCGCTCGCCAATTGGCGCACGAAGCCTTGCGGCACCCGCTCGGGCGCCAATGTGACATGCACGATTCCGCGCCGACGCGCGGTCAGCATGGCGGTATCCTCGGGTGTCGGCACGCGGATATGCTGCATTGCGTGCACGCCCGGCCTTTCGGGCGACAGGAACGGCCCTTCGAGGTGGATGCCCAGCACGCCGGGCTCGCTGTCGATGACCTGCTGCACCGCGGCGAGCGCCGCCTTGGTGGTCTCCGGCGTGTCGGTGATCAGCGTCGGCAGCAGGCCGGTTGTCCCGAAGCGACGGTGCGCCGCCGCGATCGCGCGGATGCCCTCGGGGGTCGGGACCTCATTGAAAAGGACATCGCCGCCGCCGTTGACCTGCAGATCGATGAAACCGGGCGCGAGCCAGCAATCTGCCGGCAACGTGGCGACCGGCATCGCGGCCGGCAGATCGGCGCGCGGCACCAGCGCGATGATCTCCGCGCCCTCAGCCACGACGGCGGCGTTGCGATGCACGGCCGTGCCGTCGAACACGCGGTCCGCCGCGATTGCGTGCTGCCGTTGCGCGCTCATCGGGTGCGCGTCACCTTCTGCAGATGGCGCGGCTCGTCGACGTCGGTGCCGCGCAAGGCGGCAAGGCGGATCACCAGGGCATAGAAAGCCTGGATCAGGCAGACGGCGTCGGCGTCCGCCTGATCGGGCGCGAGAACCGGCAGCCGGTCCGCCGTCGCCTCGTCATTCGCGGTGCAAAACAGGGCCGCACCCTTCGACCGCAGCGCGGCCGCAAATTCGCGCATTCCCGCTGCGGCGGCATCCGTCGGCATGAACATGATCATGGGATAAAGCGGCGACACCAGGCTGATGGGACCATGCTGGAATTCGGCGCTGCTGAAGGGCTCGGCGTGAAGATTACAGGTCTCCTTCAGCTTCAGCGCCGCCTCGCGCGCGATCGCCAGCGTCGGCCCGCGGCCGATGGTGACAAGGCTGTTGGCTTTCGACAAGGCGCCGAGGGAGGCGCCCCAGTCGAGCCTGCTCGCCTGCACCAGGCGATCGGGCAGCCGCTCGAGCGCGGCGGACATCGCCGCATCCTGGTTCCACGCGGCCGTCATCCGCATCAGCATGGTGAGGGCGGCGATAAAGGATTTCGTGGCCGCGACGCTCAGCTCGGGGCCTGCCGCCAGCGGCAACGTGACGTCGCAGATCGCGGCCAGCGGGCTGGCGACGTCGTTGACCAGGGCCACCGTGATGGTGAGATCGTCGCTCTGGCCGGACTGCGAGATCGTCAGCACGAGCTGACCCCTCAGATTCTGGGGCTGGCGGTACACCGTGGCGATATTGGGCGCCGCGGCCGCCACGGGAATTCCGAGATAGCGCTCGATCAGATGCTTGCCGAAGGTCGCCGCATGGGCCGAGCTGCCGCGCGCGCAGGTCACGACCACCTGCGGCGGATGACGCCGGCAGCGCGCGACCAGATCCTGCACCGCCTGACTCGAAGCTTCCTGCCGGCGTACGGCCTCCGGGGCGTCTTGCAGCTCCTTCGCCATCCCAGGCCCACCGGCATTCATGACCGCTTCCCTCTTGTGCGTTCGGCCGCACGCTAAGCCGCGGCAGATTCGGCGGCAGCCCGCGCAAGCTGGAGCGCGCCGTCGAGGGCGTCTCCGGCCGCTGGAATCAACCGCGCCCGGGTGCCGTCCGACAGCCACGAACGCATGTGCTCGGCCAGCCCTCCCACCAATGCGATGCGCTCGACGCCCAGCGCCATCAGCCGCGCCGCCAATGCGTCGACATGGGCTGCCGCCGCGCGCAGGATCGCGATCGCGACCATATCGCCGGCCCGCGCCTGCTCGATCACCAGCGGCGCCAGGGCGCCGAACTCGCGCGGCGAGGCGCCCGACGCCCAGCGCACGATCGCATGCGGGTCGGATTGAAACTGCTCGAAGGCGCGGCGGAGCAGCGTGGTCGTTTCGATCCGTCCGTCATGCGCCCATAGGACCTGGCGCAGGAGCTCGCGGCCGATCCAGGCGCCACTGCCCTCGTCGGAGACGTTCAGCCCCCAGCCGCCCACGCGATATTGGCGGCTTTTGTGCTCCGCCCAGCCGATCGTGCCGGTCCCGACCACCACCACGCCCCCATCCCGGCCGCCATGCGCGCCCACGCAGGCGGCATGCGCGTCCGACGTGATCTCGGCGCGACCGAAGGGGAGCTTGCGTCGCTGCGCCGCCGCCAGGTCGGTCGGCTCGCTCGCCCCTGCGAGGGCGAGGCAGGCGGTGATCCGGGGCAGATCGCGGGACGAAAGCCCCGCCTGCGCCAGACAGGCTTGCGTGGCCTCGAGAACGGCGGCAAAACTGACGTCCAGTCCCAGGCGAATGTTGGCCGGGCCGGCGGCGGCCTCGCCGAGCCGGGACCCCGAGGGCGCACACAACCGGGCGCGGCATCGGGTTCCGCCGCCGTCAACCCCGAGGAGTAGCGATTCGGAGCGCATTGGTCAGTTTTGGTCGCCCCAAGGTCAACGCGCAAGAACGATTTCGGATCGGGGATATTGTGATCTGCATGGAACATCGGAGCACGAAGCATGGACACCGAACGGGCCAGTGCACGGTATTCCGGCCTTGACCTGTGGAATCCCGACGAAATCCTCGACGCCTTGATCGAGTCCCAGCTCGCCGCGGTGGCGGCGACGCGCGCGGCCCGGCCGGCCCTGGAGCGCGCGGCGCTCGCCATGGAGACGCGCCTGCGGTACCGCGGGCGCCTGGTTTATGCCGGGGCGGGCACGTCCGGCCGCCTGGCGGTCCAGGACGGGGCCGAATTGATGCCGACCTTCAGCTGGCCCGAGGACCGTCTCGTTCTGCTCATGGCCGGCGGCCGCGATGCTCTGGTGCGATCGGTCGAAGGGGCGGAAGACGAGATCCACCTGGCGGCGCAGCTCGTGCAGCAACACGTCGTCGACAGCCGGGACGTGCTGATCGCGGTCGCGGCGAGCGGCACGACGGCCTTCACGGTCTCGTGCTTGCGCGAAGCCAAGCGGCGGGGCGCGCTGACCATCGGGATCGCCAACAACGCCGGCACGCCGATCCTCGAGGAGTCCGATCACCCGATCTGGCTCGATACCGGGGCCGAGCCGATCGCGGGCTCGACCCGCCTGAAGGCCGGCACCGCCCAGAAGATCGCGCTGAACTTGCTCTCCACGCTGCTGATGATCCTGATGGGCCGCATCTATAACGGGCTCATGGTGGATGTGCAGGCGGTCAACCAAAAGCTGGTGCGGCGCAGCGAGGACATGCTGATCCGGCTGACGGGATGCAGCCGGGATGCGGCGCGCGCGGCCCTGCCGCGGGCTCACGGCAGCGTCAAGCTGGCGGTGATGCTGCTGCATGGCTGCGACCCGGAACGCGGGGCGCAGCTGCTCGACCAGGCGCACGGCCGGCTTCGATCCGCGCTCGCCCTGATCGGGCCGCGCAGCACGGACGCGGCCTGACGGCCGCTCGATCACCGGCCCAAATCAACCGGGTCTTGTCAGCACGCCCGGCGCTTGTCGTCTCACTTCGCGCGCGTCTTGAGGTCCGCCACCCGGACGACGGCGGCGCCTTTGCGATCATTGCTGCTCTTTGGATGCGCTTTGGGCGCCGCCACCTTGACCACGGCTGCGCCCTTGCGGTCGTCGGTGCCGCGCTTCGCATGGGTCCTGAGATCGGCGACCCTGACCGTTCCGGCGCCTCTGCGATCGCGCGACGCGCCGGTTTCGTGACGGGCCAATCGGCTCAATCCGGCGGGCCGCGGGAGCGACGGGCTTGCGGCCCGCATGTATTCGACGGGCGGCGAGGCTGGGCGCGGCCGATGGGCACCGGCGGGTTTCTGGGCTTGTGACGGTGAAGGCAGATCAGACGCCGAGGCGATCTGATCCAATGTTCCGCCGGAACCCCGGTGATGATCTGAACGTAATCGCGCGTCTCCTTGGGCAATCCGGAGCGTTTCTTGAGCCAATTGAGAACGCGCCCGGAACCCGCATTGTAGGCGGCGGCGGCCAGGCCCAGATTGCCGAACTTCGCATGAAGCCCGCGCAGCAGCTGCGCCGAGGCCGGCAGCGCCTCACGCGGGTCGAAGGGATCACGGACGCCGAGCTCCTGCGCGACCTCCGGCATGAACTGCGCGACGCCGAGCGCGCCGGCGGAGCTCACGGACCTGCTGTCAAATCCGCTCTCCTGCCAGATCAGCCGCACGAAAAAAGCGACCGGCAGGGCATTATCCTCGGCGGAAGATGCCAGCAACGAGCAGATTTCCTCGCGCGACAGCGGGGAACTCGGCCGGCCGCTTACGGTGTCGGACGATCGCGACGAATCGCTTGCGGTCGAGGCGCTGTCGGCGTCGTCGGTGTCGCCAAGCGCTGCCTGATCGCGATCGGGATTTGCGGGTGGGTCGACCGCCCGATCGGCGGGGCCCTGCTCGGTCAGCTTGAGTTCCGCGCCTGGCGCGGCGAAATCGGGGGATGCAGGAAAACACACGCCGGCCAGAGTCAGGGCAAGCGCGGGCAGCAAATGACGCATCAGGGGCCATCATCGGGTTAGAGGAATTTCGGCGTGCAGGGAGCGCCGCGCAAACGCACGGGTTCCACATCCGCAAATTATGGCTTGGGTTTAATTCGTCCCCTCGCGCGCCGTACATGCCGGGCAAGGTAGGCCTTCTGGTGAACGCAGTGGGGAATTTTGATGGCAGCGCTTTTGTTCCGCCGAAAAATCAACAGAACGGCGAGCGCGGCTATGGAACTTCCGCGCGCCGTGAACGGGAGTTCATTTTCAAGATCAGCGGACGGGTCACGAGAGCGACCCTGCTAACCTCGATCGGTCTTGGGAGCGATGGGTCGCCTTCGCTCGCTACTTACCAGTGGTGGTGCCACCAGTGAGGCCGGTAGCGATAGACGACAAACGGCGGAGGCGGATAGTAGGCGAGCGGCGGAACCCACCAGCATCGGTGCCGGCCGCAGACCCAGAGCACATTTTCAACGTTGCTCGGCGTATCGCTCGCGAGCGCCGCGAGGCCGCCCGTCGGCAAAGCCGCCGCGCTGCCCGACATGAGGAACACGCCAGATAATACGACGGCAGCGAATAGCCCGGTCCTCGGTTTACTCATCGTCCATGCGGATTCGCGGTAAGTCCTCATGACAATCTCCTCAAGACGCGGCGCATGGCGCGAAGTTCAGCGGGGTTAAGGCTAAGGTACCGGAAGCGCATCGTTGCTGCCGTGACGACCATCAATTTCAGGCCATCATTTAAGGCCCGCGATCAGGGACGGTGGCCGGCCATCGAGAGACCTGGAGCAACGCAGCAACTTTTCCGGCTGAAGCAGCGCAGATTCGCACGGTCCACGACGCGGGCGATCTGCCCGCGCAGATTCGTTTACCAGAGCGCGAATTGGGACCGCGGATTAGGGATCGGGTAAGGGGGCGCGGGGCAAATGGGGTGCACGAACTGGTCCGCAAGCCGCTGGTCAACAATGAGCAACACAAAGCTTCAGGATTTCGTCACCCAAACGGCCGCCCGGAGCCAGATCACGTTCGGCGACGTGCGCCGGCTTCGACGGGACTGCCTGCCTGGCGGCATCAATGCGGGCGAGGAAGTGGGAATCCTCATTTGGCTCGATTCCACGGTCAGCCGGGCCGACAAGGCCTGGTCCCAATGGCTGGTCGCCGCCGTCGCCGATTTCGCCCTGAGGAGCGAAGTCACCGAAGACGGCATCGTGGACTGGCTCAAGCGCCTGACGACCACAACCGCCCAGGGGACCACGGTGAGGCCCCGGATCCTTCGGGAAATCGGTCGCGGAAAGCGGAGCTCAGGCGCGACGACTTCTTTGCCGATCGACGAGAGCAGCGCTGCGGCGCAAGCGGCGGCCGCGGTCGTTCCGGCGGCCGACGCCGGCGCCCATGAGACGCCGGTCGACCGGCCGCGCCAGCAAGGGGCATCGACGGCTCTCACGTCGCAAATTAAATCCAAATCAACCAAGATCGGCAGATCCAGGCAGCGGTCGCGGCGAGCGGCCGAGCCTTCGACGATGCCCGCGCCCCTGCTCTGGTCGTCAGGCAGGGCCTGGAAGCACGCATGCTTCCCCCTCGCCGCTCCTTGGGCCTAGCTCCGTCGTATCGCTCACGGTGGACTAGCGTGCTTTGATGCGCATGAATGCATAGGCGACCATGCGCAACAGCAACATCCCATGCCGAAAACGTGAGATTTGCGTTTCACCATAAGCTCGTGCCGCATAGCGGATGGGAACCTCGACGACCTTCAAATTCAATCTCGAAGCGCCGAAGAGCAGATCGAAGTCGCCGAATGGATCAAAATCGCCAAAAAAGGCGCGTCCCGCTTTGAGGCGCTGATAGTTTTGGCGGCTGATCACCTTTGTCCCACAAAGCGTATCGGTAATTCGCTGATTGAGCAGCCAAGAGAACAGAAGAGAAAATATCTTATTGGCCACCAGATTCAGGAATCGCATCGCCTCGTTTTCCATCGGATAGATGAGGCGGCTTCCGTTGACGAACTCTCCCTGGCGGCCTGCGATGACTTGCCAGAACTTCGGGAGCTGCTCGGGGGGAACCGTCAGGTCCGCGTCCAGGATCATGAGCGCATCGCCGCGCGCG
>WNFK01238514.1_pt2 | contig 10411 bp, 13 predicted proteins | sample 5400281 | NCBI WGS metagenome assembly WNFK01 (sample SAMN13153350, study PRJNA577476) | soil metagenome | isolation source: 20 cm soil on Douglas fir-dominated hillslope | place: USA:California | collected 2013-09-17
CTCGTGGTCGACGGCGTGCTCTACGTGCACGGCTGCAACACCCACTATGGCCCGTTCCCGTACTGCCGCGAGATGCGGCACGGGGTCTTCTCGGTGACGAAATCGCTGGGCGCCGCGGTCGCGCTGCTGCGGCTGGCCCAGAAGTACGGCGACGCGGTCCTCGACGAGAAGCTGGTCGACTACCTGCCCCCGGGCAGCCAGCCGCACCCGGGCTGGGACGGTGTCACCTTCGCGGACGCGCTCGACATGGCCACCGGCATCGGGGACGAGGGGCGGGCGCGCGACGGGAGCACGTCCGCCGACGAGAACGGAGCGAAGATGCTCCGCTGGATCGTGAAGCGTCCCCTCCGCGAGAAGCTCGAGATCGCGCTCTCCTACGGCAAGTACCCCTGGGACCGCGGCGAGGTCTTCCGCTACAACACCACCCAGACGTTCGTGCTGGCGGTCGCGCTGGACACCTATCTCAAGCGCCGGGAGGGCCCCGACGCTCACCTCTGGGATATGGTGCGGACCGAGGTGTTCCGTCCGATCGGGATCCTTCACGCCCCGGCGATGCACACGATCGAGGCCGACGGCGGCCGCGGGGTGCCCCTGCTCGGCTACGGCCTCTACCCGACCGTGGACGACATCGCGAAGCTGACCACGCTGCTGCAGAACGGGGGCCGGCACGAGGGCGTCCAGCTGCTGAGCGCGACGAAGCTGGCCGAGGCGCTGTACCGGACCGACCCGCCGAGCGGGCTCCCGTCGGGCCTGCGAAATCGATTCGGCGCCGGGCGCTATCACCTGTCGTTCTGGTCCGTGCCCTATAAAACCAGCACCGGCTGCTTCTTCCAGATCCCCGAGATGATCGGATACGGCGGCAACCTCGTCGCCCTGCTGCCGAATCACGTCTCCGTCTTCCGATTCGCCGACGGCTTCGATTTCGACGTCGAAGCCATGATCCAGGCCGGCGAGTCCCTCGGGCCCTTCTGCGCTCCCGTGGCCGCGCCGGAGCCCGCGCCCCCGCGCGTGGTCTTGACCGAGAGCGAGCTGGCCACCGAGATCGGCGGGCACGTCCTCGCGGTCGGGCCCCTGCGCCTCTTCTTCGCCGCGGGAGGCCGGCTCTACGGCGCGTCGGGAAAGGAGGTGGACGTGGGGACCTGGGAGATCTCGTCGGAGGGCCGGCTCTGCCGCCGCTGGCACGTCTGGGACCACGGCCGCGCGCGCTGCTACGTCGTGTATCGCAAGGACGATGGCTTCGAGCTCGAGGTGCCGGAGCGGTTCACCCGGGTCGTCGCGCGGCCCCATCCGGGCGGCTTCGACGAGTGAGCGGGCCGGACGGCCGGGCCGCCGTCTCCGTCAGCGCGCGGTGTGCCCGCCGTCGACGTAGAGCGAGGCGCCGGTGACGTAGGAGGCGTCGTCCGAGGCGAGGAAAAGGATGCAGGCCGCGACTTCGGCCGGCGTGCCCGCCCGCCCGAGCATGGTGCCGCGGCCGAACTCGGTCCGGAAGTCCTCCGCGGTCCGCCCCGCCGCGGCGGCCCGGCGCTCGTGGAAGCGGGTGAAGATCGGCCCGGGGCAGACCGCGTTGACCCGGATGCCCTCGGCCGCGTGGTCCTGCGCCATCGCACGGGTGAGGCCGGCCACCGCGGCCTTGGTGGTGTCGTACTGCACCATGTTGCCCCCGGCCACGATCGAGCGAATCGACGCGACGTTCACGATGCTCCCGCCCCCGCCCTCGCGCATCAGGGGGATGGCCGCCTTCGCGCAGAACGCGTAGCCCTTGACGTTGACCGCGAGGATCGCGTCCCAGCTCTCCTCGCTCGCCTCCACCACCGTCTGGTAGAGCCGCATGCCCGCGTTGTTCACCAGCACGTCGAGTCGCCCGAATTCATCGCGCGCGGTCCGCACGAAGCGGGCCGCGTCGGCCTCGCGGCCGGCGTGGGTCTCGACGAACACCGCGCGGCCGCCCGCGGCCTGGATCTCCCCCGCCACCTGGCGGCCCCGCTCCGCGTCGATGTCGCCCAGCGCGACCGCCGCGCCTTCCGCCACGAAGCGGCGGGCGGTGGCCTCGCCGATCCCGGACGCCCCACCGGTCACCGCCGCCACCTTGCCGTCGAGACGCCCCATCGCGGACGCCCCGGTCAGCGCCCGAGCGCGGTGCGCATCACGGCCAGCCCCACCCGCAGGCCGACCGGCAGCCCGGCCTCGTTCATCTCGAACTCGGGCGCGTGGTGCGGGCGGGCCGCGCCGCTCGCCGACCCGATGCCGACCCGGAAGTAGCAGCCCGGCCGCTCGCGCAGGAAGAGGCTCATGTCGTCGCTCGCCATGACCACGCGTCCCTCGGTGACTGCCTCGTCGCCCAGCTCGCGGCTCGCGCACTCCCGCACGAATGCGCTCTCGGGCGCGGGGTTGACCACCGCCGGGCAGGAGCCGCCGTCCAGGCGCATCTCCGCCTCGGCCCGGTACGCCTGCGCGACGTGGGAGACGAAGGCCCCGAGCCGCGTGATCAGATGATCGCGCACCCCCGCGTCGAACGCGCGGATGGTCCCGCGCATGACCGCCCGGTCCGGCAGGATATTGCCCTTGGTGCCGGCGACGATCTGTCCCACCGTGAGCACCGCGGTCTCCTGGGCCGGGATCTCGCGGGACACGAGGCTCTGCATGCCGAGCAGGATGTTGGCCGCGGCGGTGATCGGATCGATCGAGAGGTGCGGCATCGCGCCGTGCCCGCCGGTGCCGCGCACCTCCACCGTGAACGCGTCGGCGGAGGCCATCGACGGCCCGGGACGCACCTGGACCTGCCCGACCCGCTGCTGGGTCGTGAAGTGCAGCCCGTAGATCTCCTCGACGTGCGGATTCTCGAGCGCGCCGGCCTCGATCATCGGCCGGGCGCCGCCCAGCACCTCCTCCGCGGGCTGGAACAGGAAGACCGCGGTGCCGGGCAGCTCGGTGCGCCGCGCGGCCAGGATCTCGGCCAGCGTGATCCCCACCGCGGTGTGGCCGTCGTGCCCGCAGGCGTGCATCACCCCCGGCGTGCCGGACGCGAAGGGCGCCTCGAGCAGCTCGGTGAGCGGGAGCGCGTCGATGTCCGCGCGCCAGGCCACGGTGCGCCCCGGCCGGTCTCCGTGCAGCACGCCCACCACGCCGGTGCCGCCCACCCCGGTGCGGACCTCGAGTTTCGCCGCGTGCAGGCGCTCCGCGATGATCTCCGCGGTGCGCCGCTCCTGGTGGCTCAGCTCGGGATGACGGTGGAAGTCGCGGCGAAGCGCGAGCAGGTCGTCGGCGTGACGGATGGCCTCTTCACTCCACTCGGGGCGTGTCTTGCTCATCGGGCGGTCTCCCTTGCCGGACGGAAATTTCTGCGCGGCCCCTGATGCTGCCCCGAGCCGTGCGCGCTGTCAATCGTCCCTTTCATTACCCACAATGCACCCCGCCGTCGCCATCCTGGGAAGGGAGCCGGTGCGTATTGCGGACCGTAACTGGCCGTTTCCCCTCGTATTTCCCGCTGGCCCGACCCTTGCTCCCGTCTTTCGCCATGGACACTCAACAGCAGCAGCGCAGCCGGCGCGTTCACTCTCGTGCAGGCGTGTCGTGGACCGTATGGGTCACGTCCGGAAGTCGCCGAGTCCGTTGCCACACGGTCGATCTCAGCGCCAACGGGGCCAAGCTCAGGCCGCGCGGCGAGATGCAGCCCGGCATGCCGGTGGACGTGCAGATCCATCCCCCGGAAGGCAATCCGATCCACGTCTCCGCAGTCGTCTGGCGCGTGGAGTCGGACTCGATGGCGCTGTTCTTCCTCAAGAGCCTCCCGGTGCAGACCACCGGCAGCAGGTCGTGGCAGGAGAACGGCCGCCGGGGCTGGAGGTAACCCGCGAAGCCGCCCTCCTGGGCCCGGCGCCTCAGCTCACGCGGCGGTCGCGACCGGCCCAGAAGGGCTCGCGCAGCTTGTACTTCTGCAGCTTGCCGGTCGCGGTGCGCAGCAGCGCCTCGCGGAACTCGATCGCGGTCGGGCACTTGAAGTGGGCCATGCGCCCGCGCGCGAAGTCGATCAGGTCGCGCTCGGTGGCCTGCTGCCCGGGCCGCAGGACCACCAGGGCCTTGATGGTCTCGCCCCACTTCTCGTCGGGCACCCCGATCACCGCCACCTCCGCCACCGCGGGGTGCTGGTAGAGGCAGTCCTCCACCTCGATCGACGAGACGTTCTCGCCCCCGGTGATGATGACGTCCTTCTTCCGGTCCGCGATGACGGTGTACGCTCCCTCCGCGTGGCCGCCGTCGCCGGTGTGGAACCACCCGTCCGCGAGGGCCTTGGCGGATTCCTCGGGCTGGTTCCAGTAGCCCTCGAAGACGTGGTTGGAGCGCGCGAGGATCTCGCCGCTCGGGTCCACGTCCATGCGCACGCCGACCGCGGGGACCCCCGCCCGCGAGAGCCGCTTCGCGCGCTCGGCCGGGTCGAGCGCATCCCACTCCTGGGGCGCGCGGTTGATCGTGAGGAGCGGCGACGTCTCGGTGAGCCCGTAGATCTGGATGAACTCCCAGCCGAGCTCGGTCTCGACCCGCTCGATGGTCTTGGACGGCGGGGGCGCGCCGGCCACCACGACTCGCACGCGCCCCTTGCCCGGCACCGTCTCGCCCCGCTTGCGGAGGGTGACGCCCTCGGCCTCCACGCGGCGCAGGATCTCCTCGCCGTCGATCTTGCGGATGATGACCTGCCGCGCCCCCATCGCGGTCACCCCGTAGGGCATGCCCCAGCCGTTGCAGTGGAAGCTGGGCAGGGTGTGCAGGTACACGTCGCGATCGGAGACGCCCACGTGCCACCCGAACGTCACCGCGTTGAGCCAGCAGCCGCGGTGGGTGAGCTGCACGCCCTTGGGCCGCGCGGTGGTGCCCGAGGTGTAGTTGATGGAGACGGTCGCGTTCTCGTCGGTCACCCCGAAGCGCGGGCGCGCGTCGCGGCGCTCGAGGAGCCGGGCGTCGCTCGCCGCGCCCAGGACGATGCGGTGCTTGACCGGGATCGGCCGCAGGCTTTCCTCCAGCTCGGGGTCGATCAGAGCGACGGTGGACCCGGAGTGCTCGATGATGTAGCGGATCTCCTCGGTGTTGAGCCGGAAATTCACCGGCACCAGGACCCGGCCGAAGACGCTCACCCCGAACAGGCTCACCAGGAACCGGGCCGCGTTCGGCGAGACGATGGCCACCCGCTCGCCCTCGCCGACTCCGAGGTCGTCGAGCGAGGCGGCCATGCTCCGGCACATGGCCGCGAAGCGCCGGTAGGTGATGCGGCCGAGCCCGCCGCCGGGCGGGCTGGGCTCGTCGACGATGGCCTCGCGCTCGCCGTAGACGAGCTCGGCGCGCTCGAGAAAATCGGCCAGGGTCAGCGGGATGATCATGGGGGCCTCCTGTCGACCCGAGAATCGGCCGAAACCCGTGGCCGCGTCAAGGGCCTCCCGAGCGCGCCCGGGACGCCGCGATGGCCGCGATGCCGTTGCACACGATCCGGGCCGCGGTCAGGGCGGCGACCCCGCTCGGGTCCCGCGCCGGCACGAACTCGACGAGATCGAACCCCACGATGGTCGCCTTGGCGGCCACCCCGTGGAGGAGCTCGAGGACCTGGTGGTACCAGAGCCCGCCCGGCACCGGCGCCATCACCGCCGGCATGATCGAGGGGTCCAGTCCGTCGCAGTCGACGGTGATGAGGCAGCGGGCCCCGACCGGGACCCGGTCGAGCGCGGCGCCGAGACCGGCACGGTGCACCTCGGCCGCCGTGACGATCGACGAGCCCCACCCGCGCGCATCGGCCACCTCGGCGCTCCGAGCGCTGCCGATGCCGCGCAGACCGACCTGGACCATTCCCGCGATCCAGTCCATCTCCGACGCCCGGCGCATCGGGCTGCTCCACCCGAACCGTTCCCCACGAACTTCGTCTCGCCAGTCGAGATGCGCGTCGACCTGGATGACCGTGAGAGGCCCCCGGCCGGCGAACGCCTGGAACATCGGAATCGGCACCGAGTCGTCGCCGCCGAGGACCACGGGCACGACACCCGCCTCGAGCAGGCGCGCGACCGCGATCCGGATGCGCTCGCGCGTGGCGGCCGGATCGGACGGGTCCCCCACCAGGTCCCCGCAATCGACGACCGCGGACGGGCGCAGGCTCGCGATGTCGAAGTCGTACTGCTCCGGCGCGGTGGCATATCCCTTCAAGATCGCCCGCAGCGCACCCGGCGCGCCCGCGGAGTGACTGGATTGTCCCGCCGTGTACGGCGTGCCTTCCGGGATGCCGAGGACCCCGATCGACGGCCCGATCGGATCAGCGCTCGCCGGGTAGCCCGCAAAGGTCGGCACGGTGTTCGATGGTACGTCGCGGAGGCCGTCGGCGGGGCGGAAACTATCTGCCCGGGGGCTCGTTCCGGGGTGTATCGTCGGGTTGCTGACCGTCCCTCCCGGGACCGACGGTCAGGCGGGGAGGCACCTCCAGGAAAGATTGTCGGAGATGCCCTTACGCCCTTGGGTTCTGCCGTGCGGGGCGACCGGGACTCCCGATGCGGTGGGGACCGAGGAGCGTGCCCAGCCCGAGACGCCGACGACGCATCGTGGTGGTCCAAGTCGGGCGCCGGATGTCCCGTGGCATCGTTCGCGCGCTCGGAGTCGAGCACGACATCCTCGAAGCCCAGGGCCTGCGCCGCGGGCTGGCCCTCCTCCGCGACCAGACCCGGCGTGTCGATCTGGTCATCGTCATGGGCTTGACCCAGGCCGGCGGGACGCCCTACGTGGCGGGGGTCACCCTCTTGACCGACATCTTCAGGCACTGGCCGTGGATCCCGGTGCTCGTCTTCGCTCACCCGGGCCCACACACGGGCCTGCGGGCGGACGTCCTCCTGAGCGGGGTCCGGGCGGTCCTCCCGCATCCCGCCTCCGGCCCCACGCTCAAGCGAGCCGTCCGAGGGATCCTGAGCCGGGCGCCGAGCCGGGACCCGCGACCCGGGGCAACGGCCATGAAGCGGGTGCGAACGTTCCTCGACGAGCACGACGATTCCCGCTGCCGCCTCCCCGATCTGGCCCGGCGGGCCGGACTGAGCCGCTCGTATTTCTCAACCCGGTTCCACGCCGTGGTCGGCATGCCGCTGCGCGAGTACCGGCGGACCCGGCGCCTGGCCCGGGCCCACCACCTGATGATGACGACCACGCTCTCGCTCGCGGCCATCGCGGCGGAGGCGGGCTTCTACGACCTGCCGCACGCGCGTCGCTGAGTAGATTTCCCCCCTCCCGATCGGGCACCTCGAGCGATCGACGGGGCGATCCCCCAGGCCGCTCGGTCTCACTCCGTATCGCGAGGGAGCGCCCCCAGCCGGGGCGAATTTCGCGGCGCGAGGGGAAAAGAAGAGCGGGCGCTTGAGTGGGGTCGATGGACGAGTGTAGGACGTCCTAGAGTGCGCGAGGGGTGCCTCGAGTTGGGCTGACCTCAGGGCGATGCGCGGGACGGAGTGAGCGATCCACGCGTCGGCCTACCGAAGCTCCGCGAGCAGCCGCTGCGCTGCCTCTATCACCCGCGCCTCGGCTGGGTCGAGCACCAGCACGCGCTGCGGCTTCGGCGGCGGTGACGGATCACCGTATAGACCCGCTCCTTCTCGAGCGGCGCTGCTGAATGCCACCACGCCTAGGAATCCAATGAGGAGCCAGACGAGCGCGCCCAGTGTCTCCAGGAGGATATACATCACTCGCCTCCTTCGCCGCTCGTGACGGGCTGAGATGTAGGTGGGGGTCGCGCTCTGCTCCTCGAAGGATGCCCTCGGCCAGCTCGACGCGGTAGTAGACCTTAGGCCTACGGGCTTTCCGTGTCTGAGCACGGCGCCCCGCCAAGGCGGACAAGAAGCTGTAGCCCGTTTCACGCCTGCTGGTATAGATTCACCCCACTGGCCGTCCCTCCCCGTCCCTTCGATACGACACGGCCCAGCGAGAGGGATCGGATTGGACCGACGGATGTTCCTCGGGACCTTGACCGGCGGCCTCATCGCCGTGCCGCTCGCCGTCGAGGCGCAGCGGCGGCCGAGGACCGCTCGGATAGGTTTTCTCTCGCTCTCCTCTGGCCCAACCCCCACGATGGACATGGGATGGATCGAGGGACAGAACATCGTCGTCGAGTACCGCTGGGCGGCAAACCGGGAGGATCAACTCCCCGCCTTGGCGGCCGAGCTCGTTCGGCTCAAGGTGGACGTTATTGTGACCTCGTCGACGCCGGCTGCCCAGGCTGCCAAGCGAGCGACTACGACCATCCCCATTGTCGTGACGTTCGCCGCCGATCCCGTGGGAAGCGGCCTCGTGGCGAGCCTGGCCCGGCCGGGCGGGAACATTACCGGATTGACCACGCTGGCGAGAGGATTGGTCGCTAAACGGCTGGAGTTGCTCAAGGCGGTCGCATCGGGGGCGACGAGCATGGCCATCCTCTGGCAGCCGGGCGCACTTGGGGAACGCGCGATGCGAGACATGGTGGAGGAGACTCAGGTCGCAGGCCGGACGCTAGGCCTGCAGCTAAGATTCGTCGAGGCGCGGCGGCCGGAGGATTTCGAGCCCGCGTTCTCCACGATGAGGGAAGCTCGCGTGGGGGGGCTCCTCGTCTTTCCGAACCCCATGCTGTTCGAGTCACGCGAGCGCATCGTGGCGCATGCGGCAAAGAGCCGCCTGCCGGCAGTGTATCCGTGGCGCGAGGCGGCGAGCGTTGGAGGCCTTCTGTCCTACGCGACGAATTTCCCCGACATGTACCGCCGCGCCGCCACCTACGTTGACAAGATCCTGAAAGGTGCCAAGCCCGCCGACCTTCCCATTGAGCAACCGACAACGTTTGAGTTGGTGATTAACCTGAAGACCGCCAAGGCCCTCGGTCTCACGATCCCCGCGTCACTCCTGCAGCGCGCGGATCAGGTGATCGAATAGTATGGCCATGCATCAATGGACATGAGCCAGATTGGCGCGACCACTCTGTTCTGGGCCGGCACGGGCCTCTGGATCGCCTTGTGGGCCGCGTTCATTGCTCGGCTCGCCTGGCTTGACGCCCAGCTCCGCGCGCACCTGATCAAGCATCATGCGCACCGGTGGCGGCGGCTGCCGTGGACGGAGCGACTCACCTGGTCCGTGTGGTTCGTTTTCCAGTCCAGGGAGGATTATGGCGATCCGATCATCGGAGCCCGGCGACGTGAGATCCTGACCGTGTTCTACGACATGCTGCTGGTCCTGGCTGCGATGATCGTGTGGTTCGTCGTCTCGGCCGCGATGGTAGAGCTGGGTCCGAGGTAGTACGGCGCGGGCCGCCCACCGCGGTGTAGGCTTACCTTCCAGGAGGACCTGCCCTATGAGGCATCTCGTCGCCGTGGTCGCCCTCATGGCAGCCTTCATCCTCGCCGGGCAGGCCATGGCCGACGTGATCTGCTTGTTCAAGAGCGAGCAAATCTCAGGGACGAAGAAAATCTGCTACTACGATTGCGGCGGATCGATGTACGCCATCACGATCGACGGCCTTCAACTGTGCCCCCTCAGCATCCGGGCGTAGCAACCGTGGCGGCGAGGTGACAACGCCGGGGCAAGGAGAACGCGATGAGCGACGAGAAGAAGACCCTCTACGAGCGCCTTGGTGGTTATGGCGCGATCGCGGCGGTGGCGAATGACCTGCTGCCCCGGCTCCAGGCCGATTCGCAGCTCGGCCGCTTCTGGGCACATCGCGGAGAGGACGGTGTCAAGCGTGAGAAGCAACTCCTGATCGACTTCCTCTGCGCGAGCGCGGGCGGGCCCATGTACTATCGCGGCCGGGACATGACGCTGTGCCACCGAGGCATGCGCATCAGCGAGAGCGACTGGAATGTGTTCCTCGGCCATGCCGCGGCGACTCTAGCGAACTTCCAGGTGCCCGAAGCCGAACGGCGCGACGTAGTCGCGTTTGTTCAGAGCCTCAAGAAAGAGATCGTCGAATAAGCGTCGAAGCAAGCGCGCCCCCAAAATGTCAGCCCCGCCCGCTGAGCCGGGCGCGTTGACTCGAGCCGGACCCTGGGCGCACCATGGTGCATGCCGGCGCGCCCAGCGGCCCAGACGTGAACCCCGACGTGGTCCGCGCCATCGCCAGCCTGAGGGCGGGCGGTGTCCTCTCGACCGGGCAGGCCGCCTTCTTCGACCGCGTCGCCCGGCGCGGGCTCGTGTCGGTTCGCTTCGAGATCCGGACCCTCCTCTACGTCGGGGTCCTCCTGCTCACCTCGGGAGTCGGGGTCCTCGTCGCCCTGCACCAGGAGGAGATCGGACCGCTGGCCATCGCGGTCGGCATCGCCCTCGCGGCGGCCGGCAGCCTGATCTGGGTCGTCCGTCGGGCCGCGCCGTTCTCGTGGGGTGAGGTCCCGTCCCCCAACGTGGCCTTCGATTACGTGCTGCTCCTGGGCCTGCTGCTGGTCGCGGC
>WNFK01022763.1_pt1 | contig 10410 bp, 13 predicted proteins | sample 5400281 | NCBI WGS metagenome assembly WNFK01 (sample SAMN13153350, study PRJNA577476) | soil metagenome | isolation source: 20 cm soil on Douglas fir-dominated hillslope | place: USA:California | collected 2013-09-17
GTCGCGACCGCGACCTTGCCGTTGGGAAGCACGCGCACGGTCACGCCCTCGAACGGCCCAAGCCCGGTCCCCTCGACGTAATTGCCGATGCCGATGCCGAGATAGCGTCCCTCGGCGCGCGCGTTGCTTTGGCGTGCGCGAAAGCTCCCGTAATTCGAAAGCGCGAGCGCGCGGCGCTGGCTTTTCGGAAAATCTCCGCTGGCATAGACCAGCGGCTTACCGTCACGAAAAAGCAAGCCGACGGAATAGGGCATCTGCTCGGGCGTGATCATGTTGCGCGCCCGCAGTTCGGCGGGATCGATTTTGAGCTCGCGCGCCGTGCGGTCCATCAGCCGCTCCATCGCGAACACGGCCTGCGGCCGGCCGGCGCCCCGCACGACCGTGGTCGGGACGCGGTTGGTGAGCACGACCGTCACCTGCAGCGCATAGGCCGGCACGACATAAGGGCCGGGGAACGTGGTGGCGGCGATATAGGGCGCGATGATGCCCCACGGCAGGAACGCGCCGTTGTCGTGCAGCATGGTGCCGCGCAGACCGAGGATTTTTCCGACCGCATCCACCGCCCGAGAGAAAATGCTCGCGCCGGTCCTCCTGCCACGTCACCGGCCGGCGCAGTTTCATGGCAGCGGCCGCAATGACCGCTTCCTCGGCGTAGAACGGCGCCTTGGTGCCGAAACCGCCGCCGACATGGGGCGCGATCACGCGGACCGATTCGAGATCGCGCTCGAGCAGATCGGCGAGCGTGCCGCGGCACAGGTGCGGCGTCTGCGTCGCCGACCACACCGTCAGCACGTCACTGCCCGGATCGTAACTTGCGAGCACGGCGCGCCCTTCGAGCGTCATGGCGCCGCCGCGATGAAGCGACAACTCCTCCTCGAATGCGTGCGCCGCGCGTGCAAATGCCGCGTCGACGTCGCCATAGGCCATGGAGACCACGGCGGCGATATTGCTGGCGAGGCCGCTGTGGGCGCAGGCGGCGCCGGATTTCGCAGCATCGCGGTAGTCGCTCACCGCGGGCAAGACTTCGAAATCGATGGCCACGGCCGCGGCGGCATCCTCGGCGAGATAACGGTTGGCCGCGATCACGACCGCGATGGTCTGGCCGACATAGCAGACTTCGTGGCGCGCGAGCGCCAGCTGCGTGCGCGGGGTCCTGATCTGGCCGGTCGCCATGCGCGGCGGCAGATCATCCGCTGTGAGCACCGCGTGCACTCCGGCCATTGCGCGCGCCGCAGAGATGTCGACGGAGCGAATCTTGGCATGGGCATGCGGAGCCCGCACGAAGCATGCGTGCAGCGCGCCGGGTATCTGTATATCGTCGACGAAGCGGCCGCGCCCGGTGAGCAACGCCGGATCTTCGAGGCGCGCGACGCGGGCGCCGAAATGTTTCGCGCCCATGGTCGATGTCCCGGTACCGCGCAACAAGGCAACGGACGATACACCGGCAGCGTTGCATTGCAATCGCGACAAGCCGTCCTTTGCAGCTACACCTTTCAATAGCGGGCGTTCTATGGTTATGGAGACCGGAGTCCGGCTTTCAGCCGGTTCCGCAGTGATGCCTGAAATCGTCAGCCGCCGAGGATTGTCAGATGCTCGACGTGAGCGCCGATCCGCGTAGATCCGCACGACCGCCGTCTGGTCCGCCGCTTGATTTCCAGGCGCACCTCGCCGCGCTCGAAGCGCAGGGACTACTCGTGCGGATCGACCGCTCGATCAACAAGGACACCGAGCTGCATCCTTTGGTGCGGTGGCAGTTCCAAGGCGGGCTCGCGGAAGACCAGCGCCGCGCGTTCCTGTTTACGAACGTTACGGATTCCTCCGGCCGGCGCTATGACATTCCGGTCGCCGTCGGGGCGCTCGCCGCTTCGCCGCAGATCTATGCCATCGGCATGGGCCGTCCGGTCCAGGAGATCGAGGCGGCGTGGGTGCACGCCATCGCCCATCCGATCGCGCCGATCGCCGTGTCCTCGCCGCCATGCCAGGCCGTGGTCATCCAGGGCAACGACCTGCGCGGTCCCGGCAAGGGATTGGCGGGGCTACCGGTGCCGATCTCGACGCCGGGCTTCGATGCGGCACCATATCTCACCGCCACGCTTTGCGTGACGCGCGATCCCGACACCGGCATCCAGAACATGGGCACCTATCGCGGGGCCTTGAAGGCGACGGACAGGCTCGGCGTGCGGATGGCGTCGCGCATCGGCGGCGCGGGCGGCTATCTGCATTGGAGGAAACACAACAAGCGTCGCGAGCCGATGCCGTGCGCGATCGTCATCGGCTGCGCGCCGGTTGCCATGTTCACGGGCGGGATGAAGCTCGCCGTCGATCTGGATGAAATGGCAGTCGCCGGCGGGCTCGCCGGCGCTCCGATCCGGATGGCAAGGGCCGTCACCGTCGATCTCAATGTGCCGGCCGACGCCGAAATCGTCATCGAAGGGCTGATCGATCCCGATCTGCTCGAGCCGGAAGGCCCCTTCGGCGAAAGCCACGGTCACGTCGCGCTCGAGGATTTCAACATGTCCATGCGCGTGACAGCGATCACGCACAGGCAGTCGCCGGTGTTCGTGTCGATCATCAGCCAGGTGACGCCGAGCGAATCGAGCGTGCTCAAGAAAGTGGCGATGGAACCCTTCTTCTTCACCCATCTGCGCGAACAGCTTTCGATCAAAGGCGTTCGGCGCGTGGTGATGCACGAGCCGCTCTCCAACCTGCGCAAGGTGATCTTCGTCCAGTACGAACGCGGCACGCCGCGGACCGAGGTCTGGCGCGGATTGCACGGTGCCGCGACGCTGCTCGCCGATTGTGGGAAGATCTGCATCGCGGTGAGCGAGGACATCGATCCGACCAACACCGACGCGGTGTTCTGGTCGCTGGCCTACCGCTCCAATCCGATCGAGGATGTGCATATCGCTCCCCATCGCTCCGCCGGACACGGACCGAAATCCGGCCCGCGCAGCGAAGAGTCGACCATTCTCATCGACGCGACATTGAAGCACTCGGCGCCCCCGCTGGCGCTGCCGACGCGCGAATTCATGGAACGGGCGCAAACGATCTGGCAGGAACGGCTATTCGCTCGGAGACTGGTCGGAGAACTGGTCGGCCTATGCGGAACGCGCCGTGGCGGGCAAGTGGGAGCAGACCGGCGAGGAAACGTTCGCCCGCCGACGCGGCGGATTGATACCCGAGACGCCGGTGCGCGAGGTCGAGGGAAAAGACAGCAAGGATTGAGTTCTTCGCGGGAATGCTGCCGGCTGTTCACACCACGATCGTCAACCGCTTCGCGGCCCGCGTCACGCCGGTATAGAGCCAGCGATCGCGATTGTCCGGGAACGCAGCGGATTCATCGAACAGCACCACATCGTCCCACTGCGAGCCTTGCGCCTTGTGGACCGTCAGCACGTAGCCGAAGTCGAACTCGTCGTAGGCTTTGCGTTGCGGCCAGTCGAACTCCTCGATCGTGCCGGTAAAGCATTCCGGTCGAACCGATACCTTGATCAGCCTTTCGCCCAGGTCCTCATCGGGCTTGAGCCGCATCCGGATGATTTGCCGGCGCGCCTTCGGGCTTTCCTTCACCATCCAGAGGCCGCCATTGAACAATCCCTTGCGCCGGTTGTTGCGCAGGCAGACCAGCTTGTCTCCCGCCATCGGCAGCGCGTCGGCAAAGCCGCGGCGTTCGCGCAAGCGTGCATTGTAGGCGCGGCGGGTGACATTGCGGCCGACCAGGACCTGGTCGGCGTCGAGCACCCGCTTGGGGTCGAGCGCGTCGCGCCGCACCACCTGAGTCTCGCCGTATTGGCCCTGCGTCAGCGGATTGCCGGCGCGGATCTCCATCGACAGCCGCACGATCGGATCGTCCTGCGCCTGCCGATGCGCCAAGCACCAACAACGGCACGCCAAACGACATCAGGTCGCGCGCAAGCTCGGCATCGACCATCGAGCATTCGTCGATGATGATGAGCTTGGCCTTCGAGGCGGGCGCATCGTTCCAGAGCTCGAAGCTCGGCGTCTCCTCGCCGCTTTCGCGCGCCTTATAGATGAGGCTGTGGATGGTGGAGGCGCTGTAGCAGCCCTTGCTGCGCATCACGCACGCCGCCTTGCCGGTAAAGGCCGCGAACAGCACCTTTCCGTCCACTCCTTCGGCGATGTGTTTGACGAGCGTCGTCTTGCCGGTCCCGGCATAACCGAACAGCCGAAAGATCGAGGAACGCCCGCGCGCGCCTTTGAGCCAGTTTGAGGCCGCGCTCAATGCGGCATCTTGGTGGGGCGTGAATACCGGCATCGGCAATAAGGGCACTCTGGGAGCATAAAGAACAAAAAGAGAACCGATGTCAACCGTCCAGGACGGCTGACCCATCTCGCCAGAGCGAAAAGATTTGGAGCCGTGCATGCCCCCCAAACGAAGCGCGCACGTCCCCAGGGTATCAGACGAACAGGAACCGTACCGTCGATGCGGCCGCGAGCGCAGCGCCCAAAGTCGCCAGCAGATATTTGATCCAGGACGACTCGGCCGGCCCGGGTGTCGGAGCGGCGGCAAGGTCGAGTTCGTTGACCTCGTTCGGATCGACGGTCGCTACACCGCCGGCGAGGGCAGGCGCGGTCGCTGCCTGCGTGGCGGTGGCGACCGGGACGTCAGCGCTGGAGGTCGTGGGCGCAACAGGCCAAGCCGTCATGGCGGGCGCCGGGGTTTCGGTCCGCTGGACTTCAGCGGGCGGCCTTGGCGCGGGACGTAGCGCGCGATGCTTCGCGTTCGCTCTTCGGTCGTGCCTTCTCGTCCTGAAGCGTTGCACGCTCATCCTGGCGTGGTGCCGCTTGATTTGTTGCCTTCTTGCGCGACGGTGCGCCGGGCGCGGCCTTGGCCGGCGCATCGGTCGTCTCCGGCGCGTCCGACACGATCGGGCACGGAAAGCGATCGTTGTCGCAGGCCAGTGCGGTGCTAAATGGCAGACCCGTGATCACCCCAGCCGCAGTCGTCACAACTGCCAAAGCGCATAATGTTCGCATGTATCCTCCTGTCCCCATAAGGTGGATAGCCCTATACGCATCCGTGGTGATGGCTTCAGCTTGACGCAATTGAGGAATTGTTCGCGCAATTCAGGGGAAAAGACGGCGGTTCGGGGGCAGTCGCTTCACCGCGCCCTATAGCAAAGGAGCAATCATGAACGAGGACGTTTTCAACGGCAGCATCCGCAGATTCCTCAAGACGCTGGGCGTGACCGCCCAGCGCGAAATCGAGAAAGCGGTGCGCCAGGCGCTGGCGGAAGGCAAGCTCAAGGGCAACGAAAAACTTCCCGCCCATGCCACCATCACGCTCGGCGGCATCGGTTTCTCTCACGAGATTGAGGGCGAGATCGAACTGGAATGACCCACGGCATCAACGGTGTCCCGCCGCTGCTTCCTGGGGCCGCGCGGGCGGCCGCAGCATCAATCCAACGTCGACCACGCTCGCCTTGATCGGCGTGGCTCAGTTCTCGATCTCACTCTTGACGACCTGGACGAGGTATTCGGTCCACGTGGCGCGGGCGAGGTTAGTCCACGCTCACGCCGCTGGCCTTGATCGGCGCCGCCCACTTTTCGATCTCGCCCTTGAGGAACTGGCCGAGGTGCTCCGGCGTGGTGCGGTCCTCCGAAACGACCACGGCGCCGAGCCCTTCGAGCCGTTCGCGCACCGCCGGGGTTTTGAGCGCCTGCACCACTGCATCGTTTAATTTCTTGACCACATCGGCGGGCGCGCCCTTCGGTAGGAAGATGGCATTCCAGGTATAGGCTTCGAGGTTCGGTGTTCCCTGCTCGAGGCCGGTCGGCACGTTCGGCAACGCTTTCGAGCGCTCCTTGGTCATGATCGCAATCGGCTTCACCGTGCCGCCGTCGATTTGGGGCTTGGCGGTGCTGACGATTTCGCAGAGATAGTCGATACGGCCGCCCTGGAGGTCCTGCATCGCAGGGCCGGTGCCGCGATAGGGTACGTGCGTAATGTCGACGCCGATGAGGTAGTTGAGCAGCACGCAGCCGAGATGGGTTGCCGAGCCGGCGCCAGCCGAACCGTATTGCATCTTGGTCTGATTTGCTTTCGCGTAGTCGACGAATTCCTTCAGGTTGTTCACTGGCAGGTCCTTGCGTGTGATCAGCGCGATCGGGACCTCGGCGATGAGCGCAACGGGCGTGAAATCAGTTGCCGCGTTGTAGAGCGGCTTCTTGTACATGGTCTGACTCTGCGCGTGGGTGCCCACGGTGCCCAGCACGAGGGTGTAGCCATCCGGCGCGGCATCGGCGACGCGCTTGGAGCCGGTCATGCCGCCGGCGCCGCCGACATTCTCCACCACAACCTGCTGTCCCAGAATCTCGCTCATGCGCTGCGCCATGACGCGGCCGAGCACGTCGGTCGGACCGCCGGCCGCGAACGGAATGATCATCGTGATCGGTTTGGAAGGATAGGGCTGGGCCAGTGCCGCGCCTGTCACCGCGAGCAACAGGCCGAGGGCCGCGCCCGAAATTTTTCTGAGCATTTCCGTGATCTCCCTGAATTTCCGGAACCCTTGCCCACTGCCGGATAAGGGTCAAGTCGCTGTTTGACGCGGGGTTCCCCGTGCTTGTGAGCGAAGACCGCGCCGGCTATGACGCAAGCTCCACAGCTGGAGACCCTGCTCGTGAAGGTCCGCCCATGCCCGTGATCCGGGTCGCCATTGCCGGCCTCGGCGCGATCGGCCGCGTGCTCGCGCGCAGCCTGGCCGATGGCATACCCGGCCTGGTGCTCGCCGGCGCGGCGGCCCGCGATGTTGCCAAAGCGCAAGCTTGGCTTGATGCCGAGCGGATCACCTGCCCGCTGGTCGAGCCCGAGGCGTTTCCCGCCCTGGCCGATCTCGCGATCGAGTGCGCGCCGGCGTCGGTGCTGGAACGGATTTGCCGGCCGATGCTGGAGGCCGGAAAGCAGGTGATGGTGCTCTCCGCTGGTGCGCTTTTGCCGCGACCCGAGCTGGTCGAGCTAGCAAAGGCGCGGGGAGGACAGATCATCGTGCCGACCGGCGCGCTCCTGGGGCTGGACGCGGTCACCGCTGCGGCCGAGGGTCGAATTCATTCCGTACGAATGATAACGCGCAAGCCGCCGCGCGGCCTTGCCGGGGCGCCGTATCTCGAGGCGAACGGCATCTCGGTCGAGGGTCTCAACGAGCCCAAGCGGGTATTTGCCGGCAGTGCCCGCGATGGGGCGGCGGGCTTCCCCACCAATGTCAACGTGGCGGCGGCGCTGTCACTTGCTGGCATCGGACCTGACCGCACGATGATGGAGATCTGGGCGGACCCCTCGGTCGAGCGTAACTGCCACACCATTGAGATCGACAGCGACTCGGCTCGCTTTACGCTCTCGATCGAGAACATTCCCTCGGAGAACCCGAAAACGGGGCGGATCACCGCGCTCTCGGTCCTGGCGGCCCTGCGGAAGCTCCAGGCGCCGCTTCGAGTTGGAACTTGAGTTAATCTTTCCTAAATGTCGCAGTCCCCGTTTTTCACGACCACGGCGCGCAGCCCGTCCCGCGCTGAGCATCAATATACCTTTTTTGGGTCTCCGGGACCTCTCGTTAACACTCTGATTTGGTTATTAAATTTTATAGGTGGCGACAAAGCCCGGGGGGCCGTGGATCAGCCATAATGTTAGGTGCCAAATCACCTGGGCAGCGTCGGGGACCGGGGAAAAGGGGGTTGGGCTGTGCCATCTCTGTGGCGGAAGCGTGAACCCAATCGCAGCCCCCCGCGACTAATCTCACGAGTCCGGCCGTCCGAAGGCGATGCAAGCGAAATCAGACGAGGTGCTGATCGGACGAATCGCGAACGGCGATCGGCTGGCTATGCAGGTGCTCTACGCGCGGCATCATGTGCGAGTGTTTCGGTTCGTGGTGCGTCTCGTGCGCGACGAGGGCATGGCAGAGGATCTGATCAGCGAGGTGTTTCTCGACGTGTGGCGCCAGGCTGGTCGATTTGAAGGGCGCTCGGCGGTGTCGACTTGGATGTTGGCGATCGCGCGCTTCAAGGCTCTCTCGGCGCTCAGGCGCCGCCCGGATGAGGAACTGGACGAAGAGACCGCCAGCGCGATCGAAGACCCGACCGACGATCCGGGAACCACGCTGGAGAAGAAGGACAAGGGTGCAATGATCCGAAAGTGCCTCGTGGGACTTTCGGCAGACCATCGGGAGATCATAGACCTCGTGTACTACCACGAAAAGTCAGTCGAGGAAGTGGCGCAAATCGTTGGAATCCCTGAGAACACGGTCAAGACGCGCATGTTCTACGCGCGCAAACGACTGGCGGAGCTGCTCAAGGCAGCAGGAATTGAAAGAGGTTGGCCATGAACATGATCAATAAAGAGCCAGAGCGATACGACATCGAAGCTCTGCTGCCGTGGCACGCCGCTGGTACGCTGAGCCGCCGCGACGCCGATCGCGTTGAGCAGGCGCTGGCGGGCGACCGCGAGCTTGCGCGGCGCTATGACCTTGTTCGCGAAGAGTTGGCCGAGACGATCCACCTCAACGAGACCCTGGGTGCGCCGTCGGCGCGGGCCATGGAAAAGCTGTTCGCAGCGATCGACGCCGAGGAGGCGCGTGACCCGCATCTCGGAGTTCTTGTCGAGCTTCGCGCCGCGCACGTTGGCCTGGTCGGCAACCGCCGCCGCAGTCGCGATTCTGGTACAGGCCGCGGTGATCACCAGCGTCGTAGTCAAGGAACAAGGCACATCGACCGGGCCCAGCCTTGCCAGCGCGGCCAGCGACGGCTCATTTGCGGTCGTGCGCTTTGCGCCGCAGGCGACGGCGACCGACATCACCAATTTCCTGGGAGCCTATAAGGCCACGGTTGTCGAGGGGCCGCTGAATATGGGTGGCCAGCTCTATCGCATCCGTCTGTCCGAGGCCAAGCTGCCGAAGGATGAGGTTGGCAAGATCATCCGACAGATGCAGGAAGAATCCAAGGTCGTTGGTTTCATCGCCGTCAACGAGTAGCGCCAAGCGAGACTTGGGTGCAGTACGGTCCCTGTAAGCGGGCCGCCTCCGGGTGGAGGAACTGCGCGGGCAGCGTCCAGAGAGGACAAGCCATGCGCTCGAACGACACCAAGTCCAGCGCGACCAAATCATCCATGCCGATCAAGCCGCGCTTGCGCCTGTCGCTGGCGATGATGACCGCAATTGCCACGGTTTTTGCGCTCGTCTCAAGCGCGGACGCCGCCCAACGCAAGGTGGCATCGGGAGGGGCCGGCGGCAGCATGGCCGGCAGCGCTGGTCGCGTCGATCCTGGCGGTGCCCGCGGCGCCCCGGATGGCCGACAGATTGCCCGTCGCACCGCGATCGGCGTGCGGCCCGCCGATGAGCGTTATGTCCGTGATGAAGTCCTGATCCAGCTCGCGTCGAGCGTCCCCAGGGAGACGATCGATGCGCTCGGCCGCCGGCTGCGGCTCAATCGCGCCGCATCCTTCACCGCCAACAACATCACCACCTTCCGTTGGAAGATTCTCGACGGGCGGCCGGTGCCCGCTGTCATTCGCTCACTCGAGGCCGAACCCATCGTCCTGGCGGCACAGCCCAACTACTCTTACCAGTTGGGACAGGAGCAACAGAGCGGCGACCAGCCAAGCGCGGCCGGCCGTTCGAGCCTCGGAGGCGCCCTGTTCAACTTAGGCGGGTCCGGGCCCAGCCAACTCGCCAAAGGCGAAAAGCGTTGAGCGCGACGATCGGCCGGATCTGGACAGTACTTGGACCAGCGTTGGGAGGCTTGATGGGGTCGAGCGGTCCGAGCCATTCTTGGGCCGGCGACTGCCCGGCGGTCGTGCCCGAAACCGCGACTCCCGGCCGCAGCCGGAACCATTTTTTTCCCCTCGCCACCGGCAACATATTGAAATAACTTGTATCTTCCTTCGGCGCCCGCGACCTGCACCCCGCTGGCAACAGGCCAAAAATTTCCGCCCGAACTCTTAAATCGGCTTGAACCTTTTGGAGCCCTCGGGACACTAATAAACAACTAGGCCGACATGGCCGAGAGTTTACAGCCCCGATCGGCGCTCACGCCCCCCCGATCCCCTGCGCCGATCAACGCGACCCGCCCGGATTTCCCCGTCCGGGCGGGTCAGTTGTTTTTGTTGGGGAATTTCCGCTTTTCAGCGTCCGACCTACGGCTGAACCTACAGGCCAGACCGAGCCCCGGTTTCAAAAACACGGTTTTTTGCCCAAATCGACGCCCCGAAAAACCCCGCAAATGCTGAGAAAAGGCGTCCGGCTGAAAATCTGACGAACAGAAAAAAAACCCAAGCGTGACGCTGCGCGCGGTAAAGGCGCCCCCAAAGGCGCTAGAGTTTTGACCGCCCCTATCGGTTCGGGCGCAATGTCGTGTCCCCCGAACACTTCGAGGTTATTAGAGGCGCATAGATCCCGCGCGACG
>WNFK01025405.1_pt1 | contig 10406 bp, 8 predicted proteins | sample 5400281 | NCBI WGS metagenome assembly WNFK01 (sample SAMN13153350, study PRJNA577476) | soil metagenome | isolation source: 20 cm soil on Douglas fir-dominated hillslope | place: USA:California | collected 2013-09-17
TGCCGTTCAGCGCCGATTTCGTCTGGGACGCCGGCGGCGTGCGCTCGCCGCTGTACGGCACGCCGACGTTCCTGACCCCGCTCGCCGAGCTCGCCGTCGATCGCGTCACGGCGAGCGAGAAGGCGGCCTACGAGAACTTCCGCTCCGCCTTCCAGAACCGGTGGCGCGCGTTTTTCGATCCGATCGCGGTGCGCCTCTCCTTCGCGGATGCGCGCCTCGGCGCGGACGTCACGGTGATGCCGCTCGCCGTCGCGACCGAGTACCAGGATCTCCGCGATCTGACGCGCGACGCGACCCTGGGCGCCGAGGCCGGGGATCCGCACGAGGGAACGCTGTTCCACTTCGCGGTCGCGTTCGGCAAGGCGGGCTGGCTCAGCCGGATGTTCTCGCGCGAAGCCGGCCCGTTCGCCCAGCAGCTCGGCGCCGACCCGCTCGGCTGGATCGGCGGCGGCGCGGCGTTGTACGCCGAGAAGGACCCGTACTGGGAGAAGACGCGGAGCGGCGCCTCCATGGAGGACAACTTCTACCGCATCCCGGTCGCGCTCCACGTCGAGGTGAGGGACGCGCTGAAGCTGACGGCATTCCTGACCGGACTGCGCGCGATGTCCGACGGCGCCGCGCCCGGGATGGCGCGCTGGGAGACGAAGACCTGGCACGACCAGGCCTACGTGCGCGTCTCGGCCGCGGAAGGCGCGGGCCTCGACGGCCCGATGGCGGAGACGGCGATCTGCTACGCGGCGATGCCGGATGCGTTCGTCCTCTCGCTGCGCGAGGACATCGTGCAGCAGGCGATCGACCGGCGCATCGCGCGGAAGGCCGGCAAGCCGGATGCGGCGCGATCGAAACCCTGGCTCGGCGCGAGCGTCGGCCTGCGCGCGGATCGCGAGGCGGTCGCCGTGCTCGGCGGGATGGCGTCGGACCCCGTGGCCGACGAGCTCCAGATGGCGGCCTGGTCCGCGCTGCCGATCCTGAACGAATGGAAGCGGCGCTATCCCGCCGAGGATCCGGTCGCGCTCCACGAGCGCCTGTGGGGCACGCGCCTCTCGACGCCCGCGGATGGAACGTTTTCCTGGAACGAGACGCTACAGACCATGGAGACGAGCGACTACGGAAGCCCCGCTGCGCCGAAGGCCGGACCCGCCCTTCCCTCCACGCTCGATCGATTCCTCCGCGGCGAATTCGGTCTGAGCTTCGAGGGCGAGGGCGTCCGGGCTCGCGCGGAACTCGAGCGCCGCGCGAAATGACCCAGGACCGTCGACAAGCGAAACCCGTCGACGCACGGACGAAGCGCGAGCGGTTCCAGAGCGCCTGGCAGGAGGCGCGCGGCCTCCTCTGGGCGCGCCGCGGGCGCCTCGCGCTGGGCCTCGCGCTCATGCTCGTCAGCCGCGCAGCGGGGCTCGTCCTCCCGGCGACGTCCAAGTTCCTGATCGACGAGGTGGTCGCGAAGCACCGCATCGAGCTGCTGGGCTGGCTCGCCGCCGCCGGCGGCATCGCCACCCTGGTCCAGGGCGCGACGTCGTTCGCCTTGTCGCAGCTGCTCGGCGTCGCGGCCCAGCGGTCGATCACCGACATGCGCAAGGACGTGCAACGCCACGTCGAGCGCCTGCCGGTCGCCTACTTCGACTCGACGAAGAGCGGCGAGCTCCTCTCGCGCGTGATGAACGACGCCGAGGGGATCCGCAACCTGATCGGGACAGGTCTCGTCGAGCTCTCGGGCGGCCTCGTGACCGCCGTCGTGGCGCTGGGAGTCCTCCTCTACCTCTCCTGGAAGCTCACGCTCGTGAACCTCGCCGCGCTGCTGCTGTTCGGCGGCGGGATGACGATCGCGTTCAAGCGCCTGCGTCCCCTCTTCCGCACGCGCGGCCAGATCCAAGCCGAGGTCTCGGGCCGCCTCGTCGAATCGCTCGCCGGGATCCGGATCGTCAAGGCGTTCACGGCCGAGAAGCACGAGGAGCTCGTCTTCGCCAAAGGCGCGCACAGGCTGTTCCGCAACGTGGCGAAGACGATGACCGGGGTCTCCAGCGTCAGTGCGCTCTCGAGCGTCGTCATCGGCGCGATCGGCGTCACGATGACCCTCGTCGGCGGCCACGCGATCCTGGCGGGGACGATGACGCTCGGCGACTGGGTGATGTACGTCTTCTTCACCGGGCTGCTGGCGATGCCGCTGATCCAGATCTCCTCGATCGGGACCCAGATCACGGAGGCGCTCGCCGGCCTCGACCGCATCCGCGAAATCAAGCGCCTGGCGACCGAGGACGAAGACGACGCGACCCGGAGACCGCTGGCGAAGGTCCGCGGCGACGTCACCCTCGACGGCGTCTCGTTCGAATACGACGCCGGCGTGCCCGTCCTGAAGCACGTGTCGTTCCACGCGCCGGCCGGATCGACGACGGCGCTGGTGGGGTCCAGCGGATCAGGCAAGAGCACGCTGATCGGGCTCGTCCTCGCGTTCCACCGGCCCACGGCTGGCCGCGTGCTCGTCGACGCGGTCGATCTCGCCTCGGTGCGGTTGCACGACTACCGATCGCACGTCGGGGTCGTCCTCCAGGACAACTTCCTGTTCGACGGGACGATCGCCGAGAACGTCGGCTACGCCCGGCCGCGCGCGTCGCGGGCCGAGATCGAGGCCGCGGGCCGGATCGCGCACATCGACGAGTTCGTGCGCGCGTTCGAGAAGGGGTACGACACCGTCGTCGGCGAACGCGGCGTCAAGCTCTCGGGCGGGCAGCGCCAGCGCGTCGCGATCGCGCGCGCCGTGCTCGCCGATCCGACCATCCTGATGCTCGACGAGGCGACCGCGAGCCTCGACAGCGAGAGCGAGGCGCTCATCCAGGACGGCCTGAAGAAACTCCGCGAGGGCCGGACCACGTTCGTGATCGCGCACCGGTTGTCGACGATCCGCAGCGCCGACCAGATCCTCGTGCTCGAAGGCGGCGCGATCGTCGAGCGCGGGACGCACCCCGCGCTGATGGCCCTCGACGGCCGCTACCGCCAGCTCCACGACAAGCAGTACCACTTCGAGGAGGACCGCTTCGTGAACCCGGGGGAGGACTTCACGCCCGAGCCGCCGGCGCCGCCCCGCGCCAAGGCCGCGACGGACGCCGGCCGGCTGTGAACGGACGCCGCGCGATCCTCGCGAGAGCGTTCTATCTGCGCGACGACGTCCTCGAGGTCGCGCGCGATCTGCTCGGGCGCGTCCTCGTCGTCCCCTCGCGCAGCGGTCGCCGCGTCGCCGGGATCATCGTCGAGACCGAGGCGTACCGGGGACCGCAGGACCGCGCTTCGCACGCGTACCTAGGCCGGCGCACGGAGCGCACCGAGACGATGTACGCGCTGGGCGGCACGGCCTACGTCTACTTCGTCTACGGGATGCACCACCAGTTCAACGTGGTGACGAACGCAGTGGAGACTCCGCACGCGGTCCTCGTCCGCGCCCTGGCGCCGGTCGAGGGGATCGATCTCATGCGCCGGCGCCGCGGGAAGCGGGAGCTCCTCGATCTCGCCAGCGGCCCGGGGAAACTGTGCGCGGCGCTCGGGCTCGACCGGGGCTTCGATCGCGAGGATCTGCGCGGGGACCGCGTGTGGATCGAGGCGGGGACCGGAGTCCGCGCGTCGGAGATCGCCTCCGGTCCGCGAGTCGGCATCGACTACGCCGGGGCGTGGGCGCGGCGGCCCTGGCGCTTCTGGATCCGGGACAGTCCGCACGTGAGCGTGCGGCTCGCGCACGCCGGGCGCGCGGGAGCCGCACGTCGCGCATCTTCGGACTGGCGTCGCCGGACCGCAGGGGCTGGAATGGCGCGTGCAAGGCAACGCGCATGAACCTGCTCGCCTGCGTCCTCGTCGCCCTGCAGGGCGGACCGGATCTCGCCCACAACGTCGATGTCGCGCGCCCGGCGGCGCGGCGGTTCGTCGCGGAGGCACCGCTCGCGCTGACGCTGCCCGCCGGACCGGAGCGGCCGCTCGCGGAGCGCCTGGTCCTCTTCGGCGCTCGCGCCAAGCCGGCCCTGCGCGAGCTCGCTGCGGCGCGTCTCGCCGCTCTCCCGCGCACCGACGCGGATCCCGTCCTGCGGCGCTCCCTCGCCTCCCCCTCGCCGAGCGTCCGCGCGTTCGCGGCCTTCGCCGCGCGCCGCATCGAGCCCAAGGCCTACGCCGACGCTCTCGTCCGGCGCTGCGTCGTCGATCCCGCCGAGTCGGTCCGCCTGGAGGCCGCGCGCGCACTGCGCGACGCCGCCGACTCCGCGCTGCCCTTGCGCGTCGCCGCGGCGCTCGATCTCGCCGACGCACGCCTGCGCGTCTCCGCGGCGCGCAGCCTCGCGGAGATGGGCTACCGCTCGGCGGTGCCCGCGCTCGCGAGCCGCCTCGCCGCCTTCGCGGCCGGCAGCCACCCGGGCGGGACGCGCGCGCACATCAAGGTCGGCAGCCAGGTCGCCTACGTCCAGGACTTCAACCCCGAGATCGCGCAGGGCGCGTCGATCGCGGACCCGATCATCAACGTCGTCGAGGACGCGACCGTGCTCGACGTCCGCGTCGGCGGGACGTCGGTACAGACCGTCGAAGCCGAGGGCCCGAGCCTGTGCAGCGCTCTGGCCCGCCTCTCGGGCGAAGCGCTGCCGGAGAAGCCCTCGGTGTGGCTCGACTGGTGGAAGCGCAACGCCGCGCGCTTCGAACAGTAGCCCGATCAGGCACTGGCCCGATCAGGCGCCCAGCGAGGCCGCGAGACGCACGAGCATCGCGCGCGGAGTCTCGCCCATCTTCTTCAAGTCGCTCGAGTTGATCTGGAGCGCGATGGCGGCGTGCAGCCGCGGGAACGCGTAGGCCTCGGCACAGTAGCCGGGAAAGAATCCGCTGTGGCCGTAAGCGGTGCCGGAAGGCGTGTCGAGGACGATGACCCCGAGTCCGTACTTCACGCCGACTCCGAGCGCAGGCGCGTCGACGCCGCGACGCGCCTCGCCCAGTCGCACAGGATCGACGACGCGCCCTCCCTGGAGAGCGCGCATCCAGCGCGCGAGATCCTCGGCCGAGGACGCGTAGCCCCCACCGGCCCATTCGAACTGCGGATTGATCACCATCGTCCCGTCGACGAGCATCGCGTCGACCCCGCCGAACGGGTTCTCGGCGCCGGCGTAGCCGGGCGAGAGACCCTCGATCCTGCGGCGGTCCGAGGGAGTGGTCCGCGCGAGCTGGAGGGGACGCAGGAGGCGATCGCGGATCAGGTGCTCGAGGCGCGCCGCGGCGATCTTCTCGACCACGAGCCCGAGCACGATGTAGTTCGTGTCCGAGTACTCCCAGCCCGCGCCGGCGTGGAACGGCGCCGCCGTCCCCAGGATGTACTCGAGCAGTTCGGCCGGACGCCACGTCTTGTCCGGATTCGCGGTCAAGTCCCTGGTGAACGCCGGCTGGAACTCGTAGCGGACGAGACCGCTCGTGTGGTTCAACAGCATGCGCACGGTGATGTCGGCCGAGTTCGGGAGCCTCTCGAACCAGTCCGCATCGCCGACGTAGTTCGCGATCCGCGCGTCGAGGTCGAGCTTACCCTCGTCCGCCAGCTGCAGGGCGACCGCCGCGACGTACGTCTTGCCGACGCTGCCCTGGAGGAGGATCGCATCGGGCGCCATCGGAGTCGCCTTCTCCCGGTCGGCGAGACCGGTCGCGAGCGCGAACGACTCCCCGCCGTCGAGCGCGACGCCGAGCGTCGCGCCCGGGAAGCTGCGCTCGGCGCGCAGGAGGTCGAGGTCGCGCTGCAATCGCGCGCGCAGAGCGGGCACGTCCGCGAGGAAGCCGAGGCCGGCGGCGAGCAGGATCTTCATGCGAGTCGACGTCCTGAGTCTAGCCCGGGCGCGCGCCGGCGGCCTCCGATCGGCCTTCTCGCCGGCCAGAGCGCGATTCGATCCATCCGCAGCCGGCCTCGAGCCGATGGAAGCCCGATGGACTTCAGCGCGACCTGGATCATGGCCTCGTTCCTCGTCGGGACCGTCGGCATGGGAGTCTTCATGTACGGGAAGAAGCAATCGCGGATGCCGCAGATCGCCGCGGGGCTCGTGATCGTCGCGATCTCCTGGGTCGTCGCCAGCCCGGTGTGGATGGTCGCCTGCGCGGCCCTGGTGATCTGCGGACTCGCAGAACCAGGTGCACGGGGCGTCGTCCGAGAAGGGCCGAGCCGCGACACCGCAACCCAACACGACGAGGATCCCCGCTGTCATGAAGAAAGCCCGTCTGGTCTGTGCTCTGCTCGCTCTCACGACCTTTGCCGCATGCTCGGCCGGTCCCCACCAGCTGAAGCGTTCGGTCGACGACTGGGACCAAAAGATGTACATCGATCAGCCCTGGCTGAACGGCATCTTGTGGTTCGTGCCGGTCTTCCCGATCGCCAACTTCCTCGCCTTCGTCGGCGACTTCCTGGTGACGGACGCCTACGCCTTCTGGCTGAAGGACGCCTGGGACGGCAAGGGAACCGCATTCACGCACTTCACGCCGAAGCCGACCGACGGCTCGATGAGCAGCCTCCTTCTCGACGACTCGCACTTCCTCGAGATCAAGTAGTCCGCGGACACTCGCATCGACGCCGGCCCGTCGCGAACGCATTCGCGACGGGCCGGCTCATTTCTCGCGCTGCTGTCGCTGGATCTCCTCGAGCTCGGTGAGCAGGCTGTCGTTCAGCCGCTTGACGAACGCGCCGGCCTCGGGGCTGTACCAGGCGACCGAGATCCGGTCGATCCAGTTGCCCTGCACCGCCAGACGCGCGCGGCGCCAGATGCGCAGGCAATGGAACTTGCCCGCGGGCACGGTGACGTCCTCCGTCGCGTCGCATTCGTACGAGACCAGCAGAGGAACGTCCGCATGGCTCGGGCTGCGGGTGGTGAAGCTGCAGCTCCAGCGCTTGCCCTCCCACAGGGGCCAGGTCAGCTCGTAGTCCGCCGGGTCGTAGGTGAGCGTGGCGTTCGGATCCCCCGGCTTCTCCTGGCCGAGATCGCGCAGGTCGTCGCCGATGCGCAGGACCATCGTCCCCTGTTCCTCGACGAGTCGATGGACGCCGTCGTCCGTCGCATCGAGCCGAAAGGCGATGCGCGAGAGCCCGCCCTTGCGGTAGACGAAACGGTCCCCGACCTGCCACTGCGGAGCCGCGCAGACGACCGGGCCGGCGGGTGGCTCCCTGTCGAAAGTCACGAGGCCGCGGCCGGCGGGCAGTGCCGGCGGAGTCGAACTGCACGCGGCGAGGACCAGGGGAAGGGCGAGGATGCGAGCGGTGGGGTTCATGCAGGCGGCGGCGCGGCAGTGGGCGAGTCTGCGGTCAAGTGGACGAGCGTCTCGACATGGTAGCTCCGCGGGAACATGTCCAACGCCGTGATCGCGCGGATCGCGTAGCCGCGGTCGACGAAGAGGCGCAGGTCTCGCGCCAATGTCGACGGGTCGCAGGAGACGTAGGCGACCTCCCGCGGCTCGAGGACGGCGATGCCGTCGACGACCCGCGCGCCGGCGCCGGCACGCGGAGGGTCGAGGAGCACGAACTCGGGTTCGACCTCCGACGCGGCCGCGTCGAGCCAGGTCTCGACACGCTGCTCCGACCAGCGCGCGTTCTCGATCCCGTTGGCGCGCGCGTTCTCCGAGCCGAGGCGGACCGAGCGCGCGTCGGCCTCGACGGCGTGGACGGTCGAGAACCGGCGCGCCAGCGGCAGCGTGAAGAGCCCCGGGCCGGCGTAGAGGTCGATCGCCACCGCGCCGCGGGAGTCTCCGATCGCGCGCCGGACGAGCTCCGCGGCGATCGGCAGGTTGCCCTGCGCGAACGATCCGGCCTCGAAGACGAACTCGAAGTCCCCGATCCGACGGTGCACGCGGGCTCCGGGCACCGCAGCGATCTCGCCTTCGTCGCCGGCCGCCAGATCGACGTGCGCTGCACCCGCCTGGATCCGGCCTGGATCGGCGGCGAGGGCGCGAACCTCCGCGCGCAGCGCCTGGACCAGCACGGGACAATCGTCGATCGCGACGAGATCGCGGCTCGAGGCGCGGAAGTAGCCGACGCGCGGCTCGCTCCCGGGCGTCCGCAGGACGTGCAGCTCCGCGCGCGAACGCCAGCCGGATGCCGGACCGGAGACCATCGCGATCTCGGCGTCCCAGCGCAGGCCGCCGATCCGCCGCAGGCAATCACGGACGAAGTCGCGCTTCGCCGCGAGTTCAGCGCCGCGCTCGAGGTGCTGGAGCTGGCATCCGCCGCAGGTCCCGAAGTGCGCGCACTCCGGCTGCCGGCGGTCGGCCGAGGGTTCGATGATCCGCTCGATCGACCCGCGCAGGACGCGCCGGCCGACGTCGGCGATCCGCACGGAGAGACGGTCCCCGGCCGCGGCGTACGGCACGAGCAGGACGCGCCCCTCGACGCGCGCGAGGCCGAGGCCGCCGAAGACGAGCTTCTCGATCCGCGCCTCGACGAGGTCGCCGGCCGAGAGCAGGGATCAGCCCATCCCCTGCTTCGCCGCGAGCTTCGCCTTCTTCTTGTCCTGCTTCTCCTTGATCGAAAGGCTCGGCTTCTTCTTTTCCTTCGACGTGCGTTCGCCCTTGGGCATGACGATCCTCCTGCTCTATTGGCACCGACGACGACACGCGGTTGAGCGTACGGAGCCGCGGCGGGTTGTCAACGGTAGTACGGAGCCAGAGCAACTCCTCGACGATTTGGAGCCGGGCATCGGCCCGGCTCCAAATCGTCGAGTGCCCGGCGGATCCGGGCAGAACGTCGCGTTCGAGTCGCGGTAGTAGGCCTGGTAGGAGCGCATCGCGCCGGCGCCGAGCACGTCGCCGAGCGCGGCCGAGCGGGCGCTGATCGAGGGATCCGACGCGCCGGGGTAACTCGCCACACCGCCGACGGCGTTGACGACGGCGATCCGCTTCAGATTGCCGCCGACGCAGCGCAGCCCGTCGCCGAAGTGCGCGGCGTTCGTGAGCCGCACGTTGCCCTGCAGGATGATCGTGAGGGCCGTGGCCTTCTCGCCCGTGGCCGTCAGCACGATCGTGTCCGGCCCCGTGTGACCGGTCGCGGCGAGCAAGGCACCCGTGCTTCCCGCATCCGAGTTCGCGCATCCGCGTCCGGCACCGCCGCTGTTGCTGCACGGGCAGGGAGCGCCCGAGCCGTCCCCGAAGCAGTAGGAGATGCCGCCCACCGCCTGGCACTCGTCCGGTATCCCGTCGAGGTTCGAGTCCTGGCTGTTTCCGCTGTCGGTGTCGCAGGAGTCGAGGATCCCGTTCATGTTGCAGTCGCGACCGCCGCCGGCGAGATCGCAGACGTCGCCGATCCCGTTCCCGTCGCAGTCCTCCTGGCCCGGGTTCGCGATCGAGTTGCAGTTGTCGACGCAGTCCGCGACGCCGTCGCCGTCCCCGTCCGTGTCCACGACGCCGCAGCCGCACTGGCCCGGGGCGATCTTCAGCGGATCGTTCGGGCAGCCGTCGAGGCAGTTCAACACCCCGTCGCCGTCGCTGTCGTTCGGGTCGTTCGGGCAGCCGTCGAGGCAGTTCACCGTGCCGTCGCCGTCGCTGTCCGCGTCCGAGACTCCGCACCCGCAGATGCCGGGAGCGGTCTTGTTCGGGTCGTTCGGGCAGCCGTCGAGGCAGTTCACGGTGCCGTCGCCGTCGCTGTCCGCGTCGGAAACCCCGCAGCCGCAGATGCCGGGCGCGCTCTTGTTCGGATCGTTCGGGCAGCCGTCGCAGGCGTCGCCGACGTGGTCGCCGTCGGCGTCTTCCTGCCCCGGATTCGCGACGTTCGGGCAGTTGTCGAGGATGTCCGGGATCCCGTCCCCGTCCGTGTCCTGCGGGGGCCCGCCCGCCGAGGGGATCTGGACCTGCGCGGTCGCGGTGCCGCCGGTCTTGAAGAGGCCGAGCGTGACGGTGCCCGTCATCGGCGGAGTGTTCGCGTCGAAGCGGAAGTTGTACGTCGTCCCCCACCGGATGGCATTCGCGTTCGCGTTCTGGGCGAACGTCGAAGTGGCCCACGAGAGGACTGTGCCGCTGTTCGACGAGGGCCAGTCCGCGCCGTCGAAGTTCACGCCGCCGACGCCGTCGCCGCCGCGGTAGGTGACGTCGTGGAATCCGAGGTTCGCGACGAGGACGCCCGAGGCGAGCGGAACGTCGAACTCGCGCACGCTCGTGTCCGAGTTCTGGTTGTAGAGCGCGTACTCGTAGTGGTAGTTGCCTCCGCCGAGCGCCGTCACCTTCGAGTTGAGGATGAGTCGCCCTTCGCTCGGCAGCTGGATGCTCTTCGAATCCACGCCGGTCTCGCAGGAGAGCCACTGGTTGATGCCGGGCACTTCGCGCTGCGTCGAGCCGAAGAACCCGAAGCTCCACGAGGTGCCCGAGCCGGTGACCGTCACCTCGCGAGACGAGCAGTTGTTGTTGTCGTTGCCGGCCGCCGAATCATCGGGCGCCAC
>WNFK01000227.1_pt1 | contig 10400 bp, 9 predicted proteins | sample 5400281 | NCBI WGS metagenome assembly WNFK01 (sample SAMN13153350, study PRJNA577476) | soil metagenome | isolation source: 20 cm soil on Douglas fir-dominated hillslope | place: USA:California | collected 2013-09-17
CAAGGCGCGGATCGCGCGCTTGGCCGGCAGCAGCGCCAAGGCCGCAGTGGCGCACCTGCGCTACCTTCAGCGCGATGGCACCACGCGCGAAGGTGAGCGGGGGACTCTGTACTCCGCCGATCTCAATAGTGCCGACGGCAAGGCTTTCCTCGAACGCGGCATCGGCGACCGCCACCAGTTCAGGTTCATCGTAGCCGCGGAGGACGGCGCGGAATACGAGGACCTGAAACCGATGATCCGGCGGCTGATGGCGCAGGCGGAAGAGGATCTCGGAACGAAGCTCGACTGGGTAGGCGTCGATCACTTCAACACCGGCCATCCGCACAGTCATATCTTGGTCCGCGGAAAGGATGATCGGGGCAAGGACCTTATCATCGCCCGCGAATACATCACGAAGGGACTGCGCCAGCGCGCAGTCGACCTCGTCAATGTCGACCTCGGTCCGCGCACCGATCTCGAGATCATGCGCGCCAACTTGCGCGAGATCGGACAGGAGCGGTTCACGGGCATCGACCGGCGCCTGTTGCGGGCGGTCGATGCGGACGGCCTCGTCTCCCCCCACAACCTCGACAGCATCGAGCAAAGCTTGCGCGCAGGACGCCTCGCGACCCTGGGCCGGATGGGACTGGCGGTTGAGGAGCGCAGAGGCCGATGGCGCTTGTCAGCTGAGCTGGAGCCGACCCTTCGCGCCATGGGCAAGCGAGGCGACATCATTGCAACGCTGGATCGCGAAGTCAGGGCCCGCGAGCTCGCCGCTGGGCCGGCGGACTATGCGATCTACGATCCTGCTCGTGCTGAAGCGCAGCCGATCATCGGGCGCATCGCCGTGCGCGGGCTGTCCGACGAGCAGATGGGCCGGGAGTATCTGATCGTCGACGGCATCGATGGACGCGCCCATTATGTTGAGATCGGGCTCGGCGGCGGCGAACAACATCGAGAAGGTGCGATCGTGCGGATCGAGCCGACACCGGTTTCGGTCCGCGACGTTGATCGGGCCGTTGCAGAAATCGCCGCTGCGAACGGTGGCCGCTACAGCGCGGACATCCACCTCCATCATGACCCCACCGCAAGCGAGCGGTTCGTGCAAACGCATGTCCGGCGTCTGGAAGCCATGCGCCGATCCACCCGCGCCGTAGAGCGGGACCCTGATGGGACCTGGAAGATCGCTCCAGATCACGTAGAGCGGGCGCTTCAATACGAGCGTCGCCGCGCGGGCCGCGAGCCCGTCCAAATCGAACCGCTGGCGGCGATGGCGCTGGAGCAGATGCCAACACATGACGGCATCACCTGGCTCGATGAGGACGCGAGCCTGTCGAATGGGCGCGGCCCGGCCGGCGGTTTCGGATCGAAGTTCGGCGACGCGATGCGCCGACGCCATCAGTGGCTCGTGCAGCAGGGGCTTGCCGACGGACCGGATCGGCTCGGTATCCTCCGGCGCCGCGAGCTGCAGCGGGTCGCAGGGCAGCTCTCGCGCGAGCTCAGCGCGCCTTTTGTTGAGGCGGAGGCCGGCAGCGCGATCGAAGGCACATATCGGCGTTCGGTGCATGTCGGAATGATGCGCATGGCGGTGATCGAGAACTCGCGCGAATTCACCCTCGTGCCATGGCGGCCCGTTCTCGAACGCCAAATCGGCAAAGAGGTGTCCGGAATTGTGCGGGGAAGGGACGTCTCCTGGACCTTCGGCCGACAGCGCTCCGGACCGGAGATCTGATCGGGATTCGTGGACCGGGACCGACGTGCGTCCGCCGACATCTGCCGCCAGCCGGCTGTCGAGGCCAGGTTAGCGGGGATGAAAACCTTCAAGACGCGGCACCAGTTCTACTTGCCTGACGACCTGTCGGAGAAGCTCGAAGCGCTCTTGCGGGAGCCTGGATCGTCGAAGACTGCGATCCTCACTGACGCCTTTCGTGCTTGGCTCGATCGCCGCGGCGCGACGGAACTCGATGACAGGTTCGGTGCCCGGCTTGATCGGTTGAGCAGGGTCGACGATCTGCTGGCCAAGAAACTCGACTTTGTTGCCGAAGCGCTTGGGACATTCGTACAGCATCAGCTGACTCTCGTCGCACACCAGCCGCCCTTCGAGCGCGAGACGAGCCAACTCGGTCTTCAACGATACCGCGCCTTCGTCGAAATGGTGGGCCGAAGGCTCGCCCGTCCGGATCAATCTCCCGTTGCTGTTGCGATCGCGGCGGAGACGCGCCCGAATGGCTGACAATCTGATTGCTCGGAATGAAGGCGGACGGACGCCCATCACGGTGCGGGTTCGTGAGGCCTGTCGGCTAACGGGTATTGGTCGGTCCAAACTCTACGAACTGATCGCAGCCGGAGAGATCGAGATTGTGAAGGTGGGAACAATCACCCTCGTGCCAGTCGCTTCGTTGACCAGTTTTCTTCAACGCAGCGGGAGCTGATCCGCATGCGATTGAAATGCGGTCAGTTCCCGTGGTCGCGATCCGCGAGGCAGCGCGACAAAGAACTCGAACAGAAGATGATCCGTTGGCCCTCCCGTCGATATTCGACCGAATCGATCCCAAGGGCAGCTACTGGGCCCTTAAGGGCCTCTCCGATGCCTGCGGGCACAACCAGCACCTTGCGGTAGCCGCCGCCCAACAAGCGGTCGTAAATATGAAGTTGGCCTACCGCTGCGAAGACTTCTCCGGCGCTTGTGCCAGACTTGATCTCAAAGAGCACTTTCGGGCCAGTTCCGTACGTAAAGAGATCCGGTCCATATTGCCCTACCCGATCGTTCGAATGCGGCTTTTCCCGTCGCGCAAGCTCAGCCGCCAGGGCGCGCTGAACGGCGCCGTGGCGGCGATAGCCGATTTGTGCATCTCTAGCGCCGATTTGGAAGGCGCCGATGGCTTCAGGAGTGAAACCTCGCTCCCATTCCTGTGCTTGGCCGAGGTCGGGAAGCGGTTTCCCGTCAGCCAGCTTGAACGTACGTGCCTGCGCACATCGTGCAATGAATGCGCTGATGCTCTTTTGAACGGCTGACGCTGGCAGATTGAGTTGTACGACCTTGTGATAAGCGCCCAGCGATCCGTCACTGAAGGCAACGTCGATGGGCTTTAACGTAGTCGCCGCTATGAAGTCAGCTTCGGTCACCCTGCTGCCCGAGACACTCATTCGTCCTTGGTGAAGCAGCCACGGGTTTCCCGCGTCATCGCGGGCGAAGACGGCTTGGACGTTACGATCAATGCCCGCCGGTGGTTGGTTGATCTCCACCACAATATTGCTGCGGAACGAAACTGGTTTCTGGCCGAACGGATTCCAATCGCGCTCAATGCCCGCTTTCCCGCGAGTCTTCCCGAAAGAGCCCCAGATACCCAGCCTCTCATGCCAAAGGACGTCTCGGCCTTCGAGCGGTCCGACTACTGTAGCACCGGCTCGAAACGCGTGCTGCCAAAGAGTCGCAATCGCGCTCACTTCGCGTCCCTTTTCAATCGCTTTCATGTTGCGCCCCAGAACAAGCAGCACCGTCATGAGCCGGAGATTTGGCCACTAGATTGCATAGCCGTTTCGTGGAAATCTTCGCGCAGATGCCGGGCCTCGCCACGACGTACATATGGCGCAAGCGATCTGAAGGATTACAGGTTGAGTCCCGCCACGTATATCGGCGGTGCGGAGAAAGTTTTTGACCAAGCCCGATAATCCAACCCTACACTTCGACGTGAGCGTCGGACTGAAACGCGTTCTCGGGCGCGAGCTCATCACGGACGATGAAGTCGCCATTCTCGAGATGGTCAAGAATTCCTTCGATGCCGGTGCGAAGAACGTCCACGTATATTTCGACTCAGAGAGGATTGTCGTTGTCGACGACGGTTCAGGGATGGACGACAACGACCTTAAAAACAAATGGCTGTTCGTTGCTTATTCTTCGAAACGGAGTGCGAATGCTGAGGACTTCAGGGACAAGGCCGCCGCCCGTAGCCATTTGGCCGGAAGCAAGGGGATCGGAAGGTTCTCGTCTGATCGCTTAGGGCAGATGCTTATTTTGCAGACCCGGCCGAAAGGGAGGAACGCGCAAGCGCACAAGTTGGAAATCGATTGGTCGAAATTCGAGCGAGACGATCGCCAACACTTTGAGGCCATCCCAGTCGAATACGAGCCCATCGATAAACTCGAGCTTCCTCCGGAACTGGAACGCGTTGAGGCGAAACTCACGCACGGAACGATTATAGAGATCACGCGACTGACGCATGCCTGGACCCGCGATGACTTGGTTTCGTTGAAGGCGACCCTCTCCAAGCTCATCAATCCGTTTGGAAACAAGGCAGACACTTTTTCAATTGAGCTGACCGCGCCCGCGGAGCGCTCCGCCGATGAAGCCGCGAAACTTAAGGCCAAGCAAACTGGAAAGGAGATTTCGTCGCGGGACATCGTCAATGGCAAGGTCGGCAATTTTATCTTCGCTGACCTACAGTCGAAGACGACGTTCTTGACGGTGGCGATTGAGGGCGAGGAGATTCATTCGCAGCTGACTGACCGCGGCGAGCTCATCTATGAGATTAGAGAGCCTAACCCATACAAAAAACTTGAGAATGCCGGATTCTATTGCGAGCTTTATTATCTCAACCAATCAGCGAAGCTAACCTTCGCTCGGCGGATCGGGCTTCCCTCCGTCAATTTTGGCTCCGTGTTTCTCTTTCGGAACGGGTTTCGCGTTTTCCCGATCGGGGAAGCGGACTTCGATTGGTTCGGCTACGATCGCCGAAAACAGCAGGGCTACAATCGCTTTCTAGGAAGCCGCGAGATCATTGGCCGTGTCGACGTGTTCGGCTCTGACAATGATTTTCAGGAGGCTTCTAGCCGCAACCAAGGCTTGATTGAGTCTCAAGCTGCTCGCGAGCTTCGGCAGTGTTTCATGGAACACTGCCTGAAGCGGCTCGAGAAATACGTCGTGCCGGTTTCCTGGGTCGACAGCGCGGACTCCACCGCCGACGACCTGTCGCGTCTTCTAACGGACCCTGGCAAGGCCCGTGTCGCCGAAGTCGTGGCCAAGCTCATCGACAACGATGACGTCGAGCTCGTTCGCTACAGCCAGCGGCTCATTGGAATTCTCAATGAGCGTTCGGAACGTTTTGAGGCCTCGCTCTCAAGCCTCCGAGCAATCGCTGAAAAGACGAATGATAAGCAGTTCCTCGATGGCCTCAGCAATGCCGAGCGCCGTTTCGAGGAACTAAAGCGGGCCGAAGCTGAAGCCCGCAAGATTGCTGACCAGCAGCGTGCTGCTGCCCTGCGTGCAAACGAACGGGCAGAGAAAGCGGAGGCTGAGGCAGAGATCGACAGGCGTCGCGCCAATTTCCTTGAGGGCGCCGTCGGCATCGATATCAAGAAGGTGCTGAACCTTCACCATCAGGTCACGATCTACTCGGTCGAGCTAAACCAGCAGATTGAAAACCTCATCCAAGATACGCGGGGCAAGAAAAGCGTCTCACGGGAAGAACTCGTGAGTGCGCTCGAACAGATTTCGATGCTGAACCGCCGCATCGAGGCTGCAACCAAGTTTGCGATGATGGCGAACTTCGAACTCGACTCCGGGATGGTCGAAACCGACCTTCCCGGATTCATCGAAGAATACATCGACAAGGTCTCAGCTCTTTCAGGACGACGGCGAACACGGGTTCAGGTCACCAATGATCACGAGGGCCTAGAAGCTCGATTCAATCCCATGGATATTGCGATCATCGTCGAGAACCTGATCAGCAACGCAAAGAAAGCTGAAGCGCGCGAAATCACTTTCAAGATCACCGGGCGCAAGAACAAGGCCGTCTCAATCGACGTCGCAGATAACGGTCACGGACTTTCACGGGCAACGGTGCCAGAACGGATCTTCGAGATGGGCTATACGACAACGCCGACTGGCTCAGGTCTTGGCCTTTACCACGTTCGGCAGGTGCTCGGAGAGATGAACGGAAGTATTGAGCTTAATCCGGGCTACGACGGTCCTGGACTGGCCTTCAAAATTGTCATCGCACCGGGCAAGGTGAAAGCATGAGGCTCGATTTCAACGTCCTCCTGGTGGACGACCAACCGGCAAATATGAAGGGCTCGGTGCAAAGTCTGTCGCGTGCCATGGCCGAGGAAGGTTTTGACCTAAGTTGTTACTTTTGCTCGACGATGGAGGACGTGAAAGCAAAAATCGCTGACAGCATATTTCGCGACGAGATCGACCTGATCTTAGTGGATTGGAATCTCGGCGGCGGCCTCAAAGGCGAAAATGTCATCGCGCGGATTCGCGAAACAGTGCCCTACAAGGATATCATTTTCTATTCGGCGAATGCCAATGTGGATGACTTGAAGAAAGCCTCATACGAAGCCGGAAACGAAGGCGTGTATTTTGTGCTCCGTCCTGAGTTGGTTGTTGAAGCGACGCAGCTCTTCTACACGATGATCAAGAAAGTCCTCGACCTCGATCATACCCGCGGCATTGTCATGGGTGCTACGAGCGACGTAGACCAAATGGCCCGCGAGTGCCTGCTACTGGCTCACGACCTGTTGGAAGATGCTGAGAAGTCTGGCGTGCTAGATGAGATGGTTGAACTCCTGAACGAAAAAGCGCCCTCGCTTGAAAAGCGCGTTGGCAAGCTCACCAACGAGCCGCAGGTCTCCAAAATCTTGGAAGCACACGCCGTATTCACGGCGCATGATGGCCTGCGGATATTGGCGCGGTTGTTGGACCTGCCTAAGTTCGAAGCGCAGAGCGCCCACAAAGAGAGCGTAAAGCGCTACATCGAAGAAGTCGTGCCCAAGCGAAATATCCTCGGACATAAGGTCCTGACCCCTGAAGGAAAGCCCGCGGGGATTGCCGGCGAAACCATTGCGGAGGTGATCTCGGTCGACGAGATGCGAGCGCTTCGAAAACTACTTCTCGAGCTACGCAACCAATTTAAGTTGTTGCACGGGACCTTCAGCTCGCCGGCCTAGCACAGGTGGCCGCGCCGGCTCCGTAGTTGTCGACGTGATGATTTGCACGAGTGCCTCGCCGATTGCGCGTGCAGCGAGAGGAGGTACGGCGTTGGCTACCTGGGTAAAACGCGGCACCTCATGCCGACGCCGTTCGCCCCCCGTCGTGTACTTGCCTTCGAATTTGAACCAATCGGGGAACGACTGGAGACGAGCATTCTCTCGAACGGTCAGGGTCCGTGGTTCTGAGTAGTGTAGAAGGTCGTCCGGCATGCTTGTGATCGTCGGCGACGGCATATCGGGATCCAGCACGCGAAGTGCTTGCTTCTTAAGGCCGTAGCGATTGCGGATCGCGGCTCCTACACTCGTGTTCAATCGCCCTTGTGCATGGCAGGTCTCTATTATCTCGCCGAACCGTTTTTCGATGGCAACGGAATGCCGCGCAAGGCGCAAGTCTCCGACAAGCCTTGCTCCGGCCCCCATCAGTTTCTGGTACGCGGTTCGGCGGCGGCCCGGAACGATTTCCTGGAAACGCTTCGTGTCCCTGCTTGGTCTGGTGCCGCCCTTTTCTTTTTCGAGGTCCGAAATCGCTGACCACGCCGAAACGGGCGCTTGAATGCCTTGGCTTCGCAGGAAGCCGGGCAAGCGATCCCTCAGAACATCGAACGGGTCTACATCTCCGAGCGCTGGGTCCATCGCGATAAGAAAGTATCTCGTACGCTGTTGGGGCACGCCGAAAGCGGAAAGATCGACCAGTCTCTCATGAACAATGTACCGGTCCGAAAGAAGCGACCGAAGCTCCAGCGCGTAATTGTCTACGGCTGCCTTCTCGCCAAAGCTCATCGTGAAGCCGCGAACATTTTCCATCAGGACGATCTTTGGTTCAAGCAAGCGCACAAGCTCGACGTAGGACTTAAACAAGCGATTTCTTGGGTCGTCGGCTTGCCGCCTGCCGGCCGAAGAGAACCCCTGGCAAGGGGGTCCACCCGCCAAAACATCGACGTGTCCCCGCAGGCCTAGGAGATCAGTGCGGTAGGTCTCTATAAGTTCCTTGATCTCCATTGGTTTCTGGGGAAGCCACTGAGGCCACGAGAAGCGCCTCCTCGATTTCGGTCGCGCGAGGTTGTTGTGGAGAGTAAGAAACGCGAACTCATCCTTTTCGATTGCAAACAGCCCCTCCAGGCCCGCTTGCATAAGGCCTAATGAGAGCCCTCCGCAGCCTGCAAAGGCGTCGATAAACACTGGCGCTCGACTAAAGACCAATCATGCTTCCCCGGCGCGAAATTGAATCGTTTATTATGGCGATTTGAGGGCGCTTGGCCAGGCTCAATCTTTGGCCGGTGTCAACAGGAAAACTGAAGGCGAGGCGCGTGAGCCAAAGAGTGACCAAGGCTCGGGAGCACGCTGTGTGATGCCGCAACGCGCCAGGAATGACATAGAAATGGAGCGGGGATGAGCGAAGAGCTGAAACGCTGGGCTGTGACAGAGCGGCAGTTTATTGAGGATAACCTCAAGTGGCTGCAGGCTGGCGCAAAGCTCCTGTCACCAAGCGGCGACGACGTCAGCCCCAACAAATTGAAGCAGCTTCAGGCTCGGCTCGCTCAGCTGGCGAAGTCGTTAGGTGGCGGGGACTAAGAGCGCGCCTTAAGGAAACAACCAATCTTGGCAATAAGCTCGTCAGGGTTGGCCAACTCGCATTCCCAAATTTCCAGAACACGCCATCCGAGCCTTAAAAGCGCCTCAGCATGTTGCTTGTCTCGCGCCTTGGTTCTCGAGATCTTCGCGTTCCAATAGCTGGTATTTGAGCTTGGTATCCGTCCACTCGGACAACCTTCGTGATTGTGCCAGAAGCAGCCGTGAACAAACACTACCGCCTTATGGCGCGGAAGCGTGATGTCCGGTTTCCCAGGTAAGTTGGGGTTATGAAGCCGAAATCGATAGCCGTTGCGATGGAGTAGCGAACGCACGATTTTCTCGGGACGAGTGTTTTTGCTGCGAACGCCTCGCATGATGTTGCTGCGTTTTTCCGTAGAAACGAAATCTACCATGATGGTTGGGTATGAAACCGACGTTGCAAACGAAATCGGCGCTGGCGAAGCAAGGCATGCATTCCTCGCGGCGCGTCGGACTCAGGCAGGCGCGGTGTTGAAGCCAAGCCCTTACGGCTATTTCCCTTCATATTCGGCGTCCATCCAAGCGCGATAAGCGTCGTCGCGCCATTCGCCGGCCGTCTTCACCGCCGCCTCCGCCTCAGCAAGCGGCGCTGTATCTGCTCCGATGAACCGGTAGCCGACTGCTAGCCGCAAGTAGAGGAACGCGAGTATGTCGCAGATCAAGCGCACCTCATGCGCGAGGTGGATTTGCTCCCGACGCGCAGCTGAGCGCCGGTCGCGGTCCAATGGGATCGACGCGCCAACCATGTCGGCGTGATGAATGTGGCTCGCCATTGAATAGGCGTGGGCGGTCGCTCCAATGTCGCGAAATAAAATGTCGCCCGAGCCCGAAAGCTCACTGACGAGCCCAGTGAATCCCCAACGTGTTTCAAGCTCCCGCCTTCTGACCCGGTTGAATCGTTCGCGGACATCCTGAACGTCGCGGTCTGACAGCAGCCTGTCCCGAATAGGCCGCCACTCTGCATCGCCCGGATCTCGCGCTGTAGCGAGCAGGTCTTGGGCTTTTAGATGGTCTTTGAGCAACGCGATCGCGAACAGGTCTTCGGCATATTCTCGGTGCCTATCGGCAAAGCTTCCGGATGCCTGCAACAGGTACGCGAATTTGAGTGAGCCTTCTAAGGCCGAGCGGGTGACCACTTCCGCATCCCATAACTGTCCGTATGCACATAGCAGGAGCGCGCTCTCGGAGGCTCTCGCTGTCGCGGACGCCAGATAACCGACCGTTCTGCGTTCTTCAGCATTCCAATCAGGATGCGTGCTCACGGGAGTCATCAGCGGCAAAAGGCGGCGCGCGCTCATCAGGCCACGTTCCGCCCAATCACGCTGCGTTGCTATTAACTGCTCAGTGTACATAACGCACAATACTAAACGACTGCGATGTCATAGCGAGGGAGGTTATGGTGCTAGCAAGCAGGGCCGTAGCCCAGCCCCAGAAGCTTCACTTCTCTGCCGTCCACGCTGACCCGAAACAGGATTCCATCTGCCTCGATCTCGAAAATGTGTCGGATGAAGCCAAGGTGCAGTGTTGGAAGCACCTCCGCGATTCCGGTGCCGCGCTCCATTGCTGAAAGTTCGTCAGTCTCGCCTACGCCCACAACTCGATAGCTCAACAATTGCAGCGTTATTGGCGTGTTACCGATCGCAGCAAAAACTGCCTCCATCGCGAGGACGGCGGCACCCTGTCGATTCAGAAACAGTGGTCGTTTGCGAAAAGGTGAAATTTTTCTCGCTAGCTTGGGCCAAGCCTCAATGTTGTCGAGCAACGGCTTTCCCGCGAAGAAGATTGATGCAAGCCACACCCAGTTGGGGACGTGTTGGTTC
>WNFK01201008.1_pt1 | contig 10397 bp, 7 predicted proteins | sample 5400281 | NCBI WGS metagenome assembly WNFK01 (sample SAMN13153350, study PRJNA577476) | soil metagenome | isolation source: 20 cm soil on Douglas fir-dominated hillslope | place: USA:California | collected 2013-09-17
CGTACAACGCGATCAGCAAGGCGATTCGCCGGTAACGCATCGGTCCGTCGGACACCAGCACAAACGATGCCACTTGGGACCGCGCCTCAACCGCACGATTTGATGAGAGGCGCCTCCGTGGACACCCGGCCCCGTCTGGTACCGGTACCAAGAGATCTTGGCACCGGTACCAGACGGCTAGCTGCGAGCCGCTTGGGCCTTCTCGGGCTCCCAGATGCTGATGTGGCGCGTCTCCGGCATGATGAACAGGCAGATGATGAAGCACACCGCCGGCACCACGATGGGGTAGATCAAGGCGTTGCCGACGCTGCCGCTGGACAAGTAGGCGGCCGAGGTGATGAAGGGCACGAGGCCTCCGCCCCAGCCGTTGCCGATGTGGTAAGGCACAGAGACGGAGGTGTAGCGGATGCGGCTCGGGAAATACTCAGCCAGGAATGCCCCGACCGGGCCGTAGACCATACCCACGTAGGACACCAGGATGAAGATGATGAAGATGGCGGCCGGGTAGTTGACGGCGCCCGGATTGGTGACCTGACCCAGCCACGCATAGAGTGGGTAGTAGGTCACGGATGCCAGGAACATTCCCGCCAGGATGACCGGCTTCCGGCCAATGGTGTCGGAAAGCCATCCGAAGAGAATCAGGGTCGGTGTCGCGAGGAGCAACGCCGCTCCGACGAGATAGCTGGAGGTCAGCACGTCGAGCTTCTTCACCGTCTGCAGGAAGTAGAGGGCCCAGAACTGGCCGCTGTACCAGACGACGCCCTGCCCGATGAGCACCACAATGGCCACCAGGATGTACTTGATGTTGGAGCTCATGAACGCTTCTCGCCACGGGTTCTTCACCATCCCGCCCTTGGCCTTCATCTCCTGGAAGATCGGCGTCTCTCCCAGCTGTAGCCGGATGTAGATGGCCATCATCACCAGCAGGAACGAGATGAGGAACGGAATCCGCCAGCCCCAATCGTTGAAGGCGGCCTCACCCAGGTAGCTACGCGTCCCCACGATCACCCCGAGGGATACCACGATGCCCAGCGTCGGCGACGTCTGCAGCCAGCCCGTGTAGTAGCCCCGACGCTCGTCCGACACGTGCTCGGCGACGTAGGTGATCGCGCCACCGTATTCCCCGCCCAGGCACAGCCCCTGGATCATTCGCAGGCCGAACAGGATGAAGGCCGCGGCGAGACCGATGGACTGGAAGGTCGGGATCAGACCGATGGCGGCCGTCGCCAGCCCCATCCCGGTCAGCGTCACGATGAAGGTGTACTTGCGGCCGACCTTGTCACCCAGCCATCCAAACAGGAAGGCACCGAGCGGGCGAATCAGGAAGCCGGCCGTGAACAACGCGATCGTACTGAGGAGCGCCGCCACCGGGTGGGTCTTGTCGAAGAACTTCACCGACAGGATCGCGGCCAAGCTGCCGAAGATGTAGAAGTCGTACCATTCGATGATGTTGCCCACCGCGGCGGCCACCACCACGCGGCGGAAGTCCTTTGGGACCTGATTCTTACCGGCCATGCTGTTCCCCCCTTCGTTGGGTTTGTTCTCGACCCGTCCTCAGTACGGGATCGGGACAAAGAGAGCACGAAGGGTGCCACGGCTCGAGCCCCGTAAGCTGCTGATTCGACGCCACCTCGGTGGCATCGGCAGCCGACGAGACTGGTATCGAAGCCAAGGTTCCTTGGTAGGGAGACCCTGACGGCTTCTCCTACTCCTCCTCGCCGTACTTCTCCTTCAGCGTGGCCACGACGGCCGGATCGGCCAGCGTGGTCGTGTCCCCCAGGGCCTTGCCCTCGGCGATGTCGCGGAGCAGGCGCCGCATGATCTTGCCGGAGCGCGTCTTGGGCAGGTCCGCCGCGAAGATCAGATCGTCGGGCCGCGCCAGGGCGCCGATCTTCTTGGTCACGTGCCCCTTGATCTCCTCCATGAGCTCCTTGGAGGGCTTGGTGCCGTCCTTGATCGTCACGAAGGCCGCGATCGCTTGCCCCTTGATCTCGTGGGGCCGCCCGATCACGGCGGCTTCCGCCACGTGAGGGTGGTCCACCAGCGCCGACTCCACCTCCATGGTGGACACGCGGTGGCCCGAGATGTTCATGACGTCGTCCACGCGGCCGAGCAGCCAGAAATAGCCGTCCTCGTCGATCTTGGCGCCGTCCCCCGTGAAGTAGATGCCGGGGTACTTGCTCCAGTACTGGGCCACGAAGCGCTGCGGGTCGCGGTAGATGCCCCGGAGCATGCCCGGCCACGGCTTCTTGAGCACGAGGTAGCCGGCCTTGGCGGACTCTCCCTTGTCGTTGACCACGTCGGCCTCGATGCCCGGGAACGGGCGCGTGGCCGAGCCGGGCTTGAGCGTGGTGATGCCGGGCAGCGGGGTGATCAGGATGTGGCCGGTCTCGGTCTGCCACCAGGTATCCACCACCGGGCAGCGGCCGCCGCCGATCACCTTCCAGTACCAGACCCAGGCCTCGGGATTGATCGGCTCCCCGACCGAGCCGAGGAGGCGGAGGCTCGAGAGATCGCAGCGCTTCGGATACTCCTCGCCCCAGCGCATGAAGGTCCGGATCGCGGTGGGTGCGGTGTAGCAGATGGTGACCCCGTACTTCTCGACGATCCGCCAGAAGCGGTCCTTGTCCGGGTAGTCGGGCGTGCCCTCGTACATCACGGTGGTGGTGCCGTTGGCGAGCGGCCCGTAGACGATGTAGGAGTGGCCGGTGACCCAGCCGATGTCGGCGGTGCACCAGTAGACGTCGGTATCGTGGAGATCGAAGATCCACTTGGTGGTCGCATAGACCCCGGTGAGGTAGCCGCCGGTGGTGTGGACGATGCCCTTGGGCTTGCCGGTGGAGCCCGAGGTGTAGAGCAGGTACAGCATGTCCTCGGAGTCCATCTTCTCGGGCGCGCAGTAGGCGGGCGCGTCCTCCTGACGCGTGCGCTTGAGCACAATCACGGTGCTCACGTCGGGGCACTCCCGGAGCGCCTCGTCCACGTTCTTCTTGAGGGCCACGGTGCCGCCGCGGCGGAAGCCGCCGTCGGCGGTGATGAGCACGGTGCACTCCGCATCGTGGATGCGGTCCCGCACCGCCTCCGGAGCGAATCCCCCGAAGATCACGCTGTGCGGGGCCCCGATCCGCGCGCAGGCCAGCATCGCGATCGGCAGCTCCGGCACCATCGGCATGTAGATGGTGACCCGATCGCCCTTCTTGACCCCGCGCCGCTTGAGCGCGGCGGCGAACCGGTTGACCTCGCGGTAGAGGTCCCAGTAGGTGAGCACCCGCGTGTCGCCCGGCTCGCCCTCCCAGATGATGGCGGCCTTGGTCTTGCGCGCGGTGGCCACGTGGCGATCGAGGCAGTTGTAGGCCACGTTCAGCTTGCCACCCACGAACCACTTGGCGTTGGGCGCCTTCCACTGCACCACCGTCTTCCACGGCTTGAACCAGTCGAGCTCCTTGGCGAAGCGCTCCCAGAAGCGGGCTGGATTCTTGGCCGCCTCCTTGTAGACCGACGTGCTCTTGACGTTGGCGTGCTTGACGAACTCCTTCGGCGGTGGGAACCTCCGCTTCTCTTTCAGGAGAGCTTCGACGGCGCTGCTGCCTTTGGTCTCGCTGGCCATAGGGGAACCTCGTTCTCGGGTGAGGATCGGCGCGTCGACGCGCCGTTCCCCTTCTAAACCATCCGCCCCGCAACTTCAAGGGAGTAAGATCGCCGCGTGGCCGCCGCGCTGCCCCTCTACGCCGTGCTGCCCTTCGTGGCGATGCTGCTCGCGATCGCCTTCCTCCCGCTCTGGCTGCCGCACTGGTGGGAGTCGAACCGGAGCAAGCTGGTCGTGGCCGCCGTGCTGGGCGCGCCGGTGCTCACGCTCTACCTGGCCCGGGAGCCGGCCGCGCTCGCGCACGCGGCGGCCGACTACGTGTCGTTCATCATCCTGCTCGCGGGGCTCTACGTGATCGCGGGCGGCGTCCGGCTGACCGGTGACCTTGAGGCCACGCCTCTGGTGAACACCGCCTTCCTCGCCACCGGCAGCCTGCTCGCCTCCCTCATCGGCACCACCGGAGCGTCGATGCTGCTGATCCGGCCGCTCCTGCAGACGAACCGGGAGCGGGCGCGGGTCACCCACACCGTCGTGCTCTTCATCTTCCTGGTCTCCAACATCGGCGGCATGCTCACGCCGCTGGGCGATCCGCCGCTCTTCCTCGGGTACCTGCAGGGCGTCCCGTTCGCCTGGACCCTGCGGCTGTGGGGACCCTGGCTCGCCATGACCGCGACGCTGCTCATCCTCTACTACGTCTGGGACGTCCGTGAGCACGCGCGCGAAACACGGGCCGCCCTCCGGCGCGATCACGTCCAGATCGAGCCGCTCCGGATCCGGGGCGCGCTCAACGGAATCTGGCTCGCGGGGGTGGTCGCGGCGGTGGCCTTCCTGCATGCGCCGGTGCGCGAGCTCGCCATCCTGGCCCTGGGCGGGATCTCCCTGTGGCGCACCCCCAGGGCGATCCGCCGCGCGAACCAGTTCACGGCGGCGCCGATGGTGGAGGTGGCCGTCCTCTTCCTGGGGATCTTCCTCACCATGATCCCCGCGCTCGAGCTGCTCCACGTGCGCGGGGCGGAGCTCGGAGTGCGGGCGCCGTGGCAATTCTTCTGGGCCACCGGCGTGCTCTCGTCGTTCCTAGACAACGCGCCGACCTATCTCACGTTCCTCGCGCTGGCCCAGGGGCTCGGCCTCCCCGCGGAGGTGGCCGGCGTCCCCCACGTCATCCTGGCCCCGATCAGCGTGGGGGCGGTGGCGATGGGAGCCAACACCTACATCGGCAACGCCCCCAACTTCATGGTCAAGGCCATCGCGGAATCCGCGGGGGTGCGCATGCCGAGCTTCTTCGGCTACATGGCCTACAGCGGCGCGGTGCTCCTGCCGCTCTTCGCGATCGTGACCGTCCTGTTCTTCTAGGCGGGCGGCGGGTCCGGGGGCGCCGACCGGCGCAGGCCGTAGCGCTGGATCTTGTCGGAGAAGTTCTTGGGATCCATGTCCGCGTGCTTGGCCGCCGCGGTGAGCTTGCCCCCGTGGCTCTTGAGCAGCCCGTCGATGTAGGCGCGCTCGAAGTCCTCCACCACCCGGGCCTTCGCGTCCCGGAACGGCAGCGACAGGTCCACCGGGGCGTGGGCGCCGGTCGGAGCGAGAAAGCGCCCCAGGTCCGCGAGCACGTCGCCGGTGGCCACGATGACCGCCCGCTCGATGACGTTCTCGAGCTCGCGCACGTTGCCCGGCCACGGATACCGCATCAGGGCCCCGAGGCTCTCGGGCGAGATGTCGCGCACCGTCCGCTTGATGCGGCGGGCCGCCTGCTCCACGAAGTGGCGGGCAAGCAGCGGGATGTCCTCCGGACGCTCGCGCAGCGGGGGCACCCGCACCGGCATGACCGAGAGCCGGTAGAACAGGTCGCGCCGAAAGGTCCCGTGCTCCACCTCCACCTGGAGATCCTTGTTGGTGGTGGCGATGAAGCGCACGTCCACGTCGACGGAGCGGTCGGCCCCGACCGAGGTCACCTTCTTCTCCTCGAGCGCGCGCAGGAGCTTGCTCTGCAGGTGCAGCGGCATCTCCCCGATCTCGTCGAGGAGCAGGGTGCCGCCGTTGGCCATCTGGAAGTGGCCGCGCCGGTGCTCGGTGGCGCCGGTGAAGGCGCCGCGCCGGGAGCCGAACAGCTCGGACTCGAACAGCTCGGCGGGGATCGCCGCGCAGTTGACCGCCACGAAGGGTCGGTCGCGCCGCACGCCCGAGAAGTGGATGGAGCGCGCAAGCAGCTCCTTGCCGACCCCGGTCTCCCCGTGGATGAGCACGGTGGTATCGAGATCCACCACCGAGCGCAGCAGGTCGAACACCCCCCGCATCCCCGCGCTCGCCGCCACGATATTGCCGAAGGTGAAGCGCTCTTGGTTGCGCCGGATGGTCCTCCGGTTCGCCGACTTCAGCTCCTGGAACTCGATGGCCCGGCGGATCACGAGCAGCAACTCGGCCGCCTCGAAGGGCTTCACCAGGTAATCCTCGGCCCCGAGCCGCATCGCCTCGACCGCCGACTCGATGGTGCCGTACGCGGTCATGACCACCACCGCGAGGTCCGGATGGTCCGCCTTGACCTGCCGCACCAGCTCGACCCCGTCCATACCGGGCAGGCGGCGGTCGGTCAGCACCACGTCCACGTCCTCCGCCTTGAGCGATTCCAGGGCCTCCTCCCCGCTGTGGACCGGCACCACCTCGTAGCCCTTCAGCTCGAGCGTGCGGTGGAGTGGGCGGAGAAAGACCTCGTCGTCCTCGACGAGCAGGAGCCGTCGCTTCATGGAGTGCCTCCGGCCACCGGCTGGGCCGCGCCCACCGCCGGGAATGAGATGCGAACCCGCGTGCCGCGGCCCGGCGCGCTCTCGATCGCGATGTCCCCCGCGTGGAGATCCACGATCTTCTTGACGATGGACATGCCGAGGCCCGTGCCCGAGGGCTTGGTGGTGAAGAAGGGCAGGAAGATCTTGTCGCGATCCTCCGGGGCGATCCCGACCCCGTCGTCCACGACCTCGACCACCGCGCGGTCTCCCTCCGCGAAGAGATCCACCGTGACGCGCCCGGCGGCGCGCCGCGGCTCGATCGCCTCCACCGCGTTCTTCATGACGTTGGTGAAGACCTGGCGGAGCTTTTGCCCGTCCACCGCCGCGACCACCTCGCGCTCGAGCCGCCCGTAGCCGACCTGGACACCCCGGGCCCGCCCCTCGCTCGCCGCCGCCTCCACCACCGGGTCCAGGATGCGCGCCAGCTCGTACTCGTTGCGCTCGAGCCTCGCGTCCCGCGTCCAGTCGAGCAGGTTGTTGATGATGCCCTCGATCTCCCCGATGCCGGACAGGATGGATCGGGCCATCTCCTGCGACAACGGGCTGCCGTCCACGTCCGGGGAGGACAGCAGGTTGGTGGCCATCTTGATTCCGCCGAGCGGGTTGCGGATCTCGTGGGCCACGCCGGCCGCCATCTCGCCGAGGGAGGCCAGCTTCTCGCGGTGGATGAGCCGCCGCTGCGTCTCCACCTGCTCGGTCAGGTCGTGCAGCACCCCCACCGTGCCCATGCGCTGGCCGCGGTCGTCGAAGAGGGCGGTCAGGGCCAGGTGGGCCGGGAAGACGTCGCCCCGCCCCCGGCGGCCCGTCACCTGCCCGCTCCAGCCGCGCCCCACCTCGAGCGCGGCCACGATGCCCCCCGCCCCGCCCCGCTCGTCGGCGGCGAGCAGGTCCGGATACCGGAGGCGGCTCACCTCGAAGAGCTCGTAGCCGAGCAGTCGGCGCCCCGCCGGGTTCATGGTCACGAGCCGGCCGGTGGTGTCCGCGGTGAAGATGCAATCGTCCACGCTCTCGACCACCGAGGCGAGGAGCCGCTCGCCGCGCTTGACCTCCTCCTCGGTGACCCGCAGGGACTGCTCCATCCGCTGGAAGGACGTGACGAGCTCCTGGGCCTCGTCCTTCGAGATCGTGAAGTGGTCCTCCACGATGATGCGCGCGGCCGCCGCGCCCAGGGACGCGGCGAGGAGCCGCTCGAAGCGGATGCGCATCTCGAGCAGCTCGGGCACCGAGAGATCGGCGGGAGCCTTGGCGCCGAACAGCTCGCGGACGATGGCCTCCGCGTCCTCGTCGCCCACGTAGTGGTGGACGAGCCGCTCGATCTCGGGCGCGGAGAGGATCGCGGGCGCGCCCGGGGGCGGCTTGTCCTCGGCCGCCACCCCCACGAAGGCAGCGGCCTGGGCGCGATCGTCGGCGTCCTGCTCGGTGGTCAGCGACACCACCACAAAGAGCCCCACGTTGAAGAAGAAGGACCAGAAGACCCCGTGGCTGATGGTGTCGAGCCCTTCCAGCCCCAGGAACGCGGTGGGGCGCAGCAGCCACAGGCCGAACGGCCCGTCCGACAGGAACGAGGCGCCGAGTACCTCCTCCTTGCCCAGGGCGGGGATGATCAGGCTGTAGAACCACACCACGAAGCCGGCGGAGATGCCCGCGTACGCCCCCTTGCGGTTGCCGCGCCGCCAGTAGAGGCCGAGCAGAATGGCGGGCGCGCACTGGGCCACCGCGATGAATGACAGGAGGCCCATCTCCACGAGCAGGAGCTGGCCCTGCTCCATGCGCGCCCACGCGAAGCCCAGGCCCACCACCGCGAGCATCGCGAGGCGCGTGTAGAAGAGGGTGATCCAGTAGATGTCCTCCATGCCACGCCGGCGCAGCAGCATGGGCAGGATGATGTCGTTGGTGATCATCTTGGACAGGGCGAGGGAGTCCACCACGATCATGGCGGTGGCCGCCGAGAAGCCGCCGAGGAACACCAGCACCGAGATGAGCCGGTTGTCGAAGGACAGCGGCAGACGGAGGATGAAGCCGTCGGCCTGCGCGCCCGCCTCCGGGAAAACGAGGAGGCCCGCGAAGGCGATCGGCAGCACGAAGATGTTGATGAGGAACAGGTAGAGCGGGAAGGACCAGGACAGCGCGTTGACGTCACGCTCGCGCTGGTTCTGGACGACCAGCACGTGGAACTGCCGCGGCAGGAACATCACGGCCAGCATCGAGATCACGAGCATGGCGGTCCACCGCGTGTAGGACGCGGTGCCCGCCTGGTCGAGGGTGAGCAGGCGCGACAGCTCGGGATTCCGGGCCACCTGGCCGAAGAGATCCGCGAACCCCCCGAAGAGCCCCCACGTCACGTAGACGCCGACCAGGAGGAAGGCGAGCAGCTTCACCACCGACTCCACCGCCACCGCGGTCATGAGGCCGGTCTGTCGCTTGGTGAAGTCCAGGTTGCGGGCGCCGAACAGGATGCCGAAGAGGGCGAGGGTGACCGCCACCACCAGGGTCGGGTCGAAGACCTCGAGCACCGACTCGTCGCGCAGGATCATGCGGAAGGAGGCCGACACCGCCTTGAGCTGCAGCGCGATGTACGGGATCATCCCGCAGACCACCAGCGCGGCCACCAGGGTCCCAAGGGACGCGGACTTGCCGTAGCGGCTCGAGATGAAATCGGAGACCGAGGTGATGCGCTGCTCCTTGGACACCCGCACGAGCTTGCGTAGCAGGACCGGCCACAGGAGCGCCACGCAGGCCGGCCCCAGATAGATCGTCAGGAACTCGAGCCCGCGATTGGCGGCCAGGCCCACGCTGCCGTAGAAGGTCCACGCGGTGCAGTACACCGAGGCGGCGAGCACGTAGATCAGCGTGCCGGCGCGGCCTCGCCCGAGTCGCGGTGCGAACGCCTCCCCCACCGAGGCGACCAGGAAGAGGAAGGCCAGGTACCCGAGGACGATCGAGAGGACCGCGGTGGGGGACAGGCCGCTCACGACTCGTCCTCGGGCGTCCGCAGCCGTCGGGCCAGGGCGATCAGGACCGCGACCATGGCGGCCCAGACCGCGAAGAGGTAGAGCACCAGCGCGGGCACGCCCAGGACCAGGGCGGGGTGGTTGGCGATGGCGAGCAGCGGCCAGACGAGGCACGCCCCGAACAGCAGGAAACAGGCGACCAGCAGCTCCGCAGCCTTCATTGGCCCGGGAATTATAGCGTAGTCGGAGGGGGCCCGGGCGGCCCCTCGGGGCTACCGAGGTGGGCCGAAGAAACGGCGGGTGACGAGATCCTGGAAGCCTTCTTCGAGCTCGGCGGCGACGTCGCGGGCGACCGTCTCCGCATCGCCCGGGCGCTCGGTCTCGGGGCCGGGCGCCCAGCCTTCCAGGTACGCGTCGCTCTCGGTGGCGCCTTCCCGCATGGCCAGGGCGTCGATCAGGTCCTGGAAGCGCTGGGAGAGCGGGACCTGGACGGTGTGCTCGCCGTCCATCGCCTCCACCAGCGAGGGCAAGTCACGCCACTGGATGATCCGGTATCGCGCCATCGCGGCGATATTGTAGCGGAAGCGGCCGCCTTCCCTTGACAACCCAGAAGGCCCCCCGTAGCCTCCGTGACAAGGAGACGCCCATGATCGACGTGAAGACGGCGGACCGCGAGCTGCAGACGTACCTGCGCCCGCAGACGTTTCCGGTGGCGATCCGCATGCTCAAGGCGGGCGAGGAGATTCCGGATCGCGCGCGCCGGCCCGCCCGCGACTTCAAGAAGCTCTCCATGAGCTGTCAGGTCATCGACATGTCCCGGCGCTACGGCTGGACCATCGCGCTCACGCGCGAGGACCACATCTGCTCGCTGGGCATCACCGCGATCGGCTTCGACAAGCCGCTGCCGATCTACAACGTGGGCACGCTGTGCGAGGGCATGTACACCGAGACCAAGGCGGCGGGCCAGCGCTCCGAGGCCGCCATCGACAAGTTCGCGCCCGGCGAGTACCACTGCCTGCTGGTAGCCCCCCTCGACCGCGCGACCTTCGAGCCGCACGTGGTCTGCGTCTACGCCAACCCGGC
>WNFK01000449.1_pt1 | contig 10396 bp, 10 predicted proteins | sample 5400281 | NCBI WGS metagenome assembly WNFK01 (sample SAMN13153350, study PRJNA577476) | soil metagenome | isolation source: 20 cm soil on Douglas fir-dominated hillslope | place: USA:California | collected 2013-09-17
GCGCGGCTTCATGTAGATGTAGATGAAGTCGGCGCGCACGTGGCCGGCCTGGGCCAGGGTGTAGGCCCCGCACATCATGAACAGGGTGCCGTACAGCATGTTGTTGAAGTCGAACATCCACGCGGTAGGGGCGTTGAGGATGTAGCGCTTGAAGACCTCGATCGACACCACGAATGTGAGGGCGACGATCAGCCAGGCGAAGGCCTTGCCGGACCAGTAGCTGATCTGGTCGATGGCGTGGATGAAGCGCTGCGCGGTCATGGATTCACCGGCCGGACACGAAGCAGGCCGGTCACCCGGCAAGAGCCGGCCGACCGGCCTGTTCGATGGTCACGGACCGGCTAGCTCTTCTTCGCCGCGGGCTTGTTGAAGTAGTGGTTGTAGGCCATCCGGCGGCTGACGTTGGTGTCGAGGTCCCACTTCACGGTCCGGGCCGCGAACACGCGCTGCGACTCCGAGATCTCCTTGAAGATCGGGTTGTCGGCGGCCTTCTTGTCGGCGGCCGTGTCGTAGGCCTCGAGCTGCTTCTGCAGCACCGAATCCGGGGTCTTGTAGAACCGGACCTTGTCCTTGGTCTGGAGCTCGATGTAGTCCTTCGAGTAGCGGTCGATCGCCTTCCACGACAGGTCGGCGGACGCGGCCTCCACCCCGTTCTCGATGATCGACTTCATCTTGTCGGGGAGCGCGTCGAACTTGGTCTTGTTGAACATGATCTCGAACTGCTCGGCGTTCTGGTGATAGCTCTGCAACATGCAGACCTTCGACACGTCCGCGAACCCGAGGGTGCGGTCGGAGCTCGCGTTGTTGAACTCGGCCGCGTCGAGGAGGCCTCGGTCCATCGCCGGGACGATCTCGCCGCCCGGCAGAGCGTTGACCGCCGCGCCCAGCGCGGTGAACACGTCGATCGAGATGCCGACGGTGCGGTACTTGAGCCCCTTGAAGTCCTCGGCCTTGGTCACCGGCTTCTTGAACCAGCCGAGGGGCTGCGTGGTCATCGGCCCGTAGGGGAACGAGACCACGTTGGCGTTGATCGACTTGTAGAGCTTGTCGAGGAGCGCCTTGCCCCCCCCGTACTTGTGCCAGGACAGCAGCATGTTGGAGTCCATGCCGTACGCGGGCCCGGAGCCCCAGAGCGCCAGCGCGGTCTGCTTGCCGTAGTGGTACACGAGCACCCCGTGGCCGCCGTCGAGCGTGCCCTTCGAGACCGCGTCGAGCAGGCCGAAGGCGGGCACCACCGCGCCCGCGGGCAGTACCTCGATCTTGAGATCGCCGCCGGTCATGTCGTTGACCTTCTTGGCGAAGTCGTTGGCGTACTCGTGGAAGATGTCCTTGGCCGGCCACGTGGACTGCCAGCGCATGGAGATGGGACCCTGTGCCTTGGCGACCATGGGGAAGCCGAGCGTCGCCACGCCCGCGGCCGCCGCGCCCTTCAGGAACCGGCGGCGCGGAGCCTCGACTGGTGTCTGCTGGTTGCTCATCGGTCGTCTCCTTTGACGAAGGATGGATCGTGGAATGGACAGAATTTTACCCTGTCCTACCCGCCGCCTGACAACATGTTTGCACAACCAACCGGGAACGCCGTCCGGGGGTTCCCCGCGCCGCCCTACCGGCCCGGCACGGGCTCGAGCGTGACCATCACCCGGTCCTGGCCTCGCCGCACGATCAGGGGCAGCGGCCCATCCGGGCCGGCCGCGAGCAGGGCCTCGCGGACCGCGTCGAGCGTGACCACCGGCCGGCCGTTGACCTCGGTGAGCACGTCGCCCACCTGGAGCCCGGCCCGCTCCGCGCGGCTGCGCGGCAGGACCGCGGCCACCGAGGGCGTCGCGGGCGGGCGCGCGCCTCCCAGCTCGGGCTGGCCCTCGGGGTCACGCACCAGGAACCCGTACTCGGCGGCCACCCGCTCGGCCGCGACCGCGTCCGGCATCGCTCCGACCTTGACCTGCACCGGCCGCCGGCCCTCCTCGCGTCGCAGCACCGTGAGCTTCACGCTGTCGCCCACCGCGGTGGAGGCGATCGCGCGCTGCAGGCTCCGCGTGTCCACCACCGGGCGGTCGCTGAACGCGACGACCAGATCGCCGGTGCGCAGGCCGGCGGCCGCCGCGGGTGTCTCGTTGATCACCTCGACGATCACCGCCCCGAAACCCTCGCGCAGGCCGAACCGCTGGGAGATCTCCTCCATCTCCTGCTCGGACAGGTCGCGGATGCGCACGCCGAGCCATCCCCAGCGGGTGGCCGCCTCCGCGGCGGGCGCGAGCAGCGCCAGGGCCAGGAGCAACGCCATCCCGTGCCTCACGCGCGCCCGCCTTCTCCGGTGATCTGGCTCAGCAGGGCGTCCAGCGCGTCGACGAGCCGCTCGAGCCGCCGCTCGACGTCGAGCTCCTCCAGGAGGGCTTGACGGGTCGACGGCGTCGGGATCAGCGCGGACGCCACCTGGTCGCAGAGCTCGGCCGGCTGATCGAGCCCCTCCATCATGGTCTGGAGGTCCTCGCTCGACCGGCCCAGGGCGGAGAGGATCTGCCGGCAGCGGGCCTTGACCCGGGTGGACAGCACGGCCACCGCCGCGCCGTCGGCGCCGGTCTCGGCGAGCGGGGTGGCCGCCACCATCCGGTAGAGCGTGTCGGTCGGCAGCTCGCGATCGATGCGCACCCGCCCCTCGCCCCGCAGGAGCAGGTTGAAGCGGCCCGACGCGAGCCGCTCCCACTGCACGATGCGCCCCACCCCGCAGACCGCGTGGACGGCCGGCTTGCCCTCGTAGCTCGCCTCGTAGCCGGGCAGCAGGCCGACCACCGCGAGACGCCGGTCGCGCGACAGGCAGTCCGTGATCATGGCCCGGTAACGCGCCTCGAAGATGTGCAGCGGCAGCATCGTGTGCGGGAAGAACGTGAGGTCCGGCAGCGGAAAGATCGGGAGCGAGACCTGGGCCGGCATCGGGTAGACGCGTTGGCGACCTACCCGATGCTGGGGAGCTTGAGCGCGGCCACCGCGTCCACCCGCGCGACCGCGGCGGCCGCGATCGCGCGGAAGGCCTGGGCCTGGGCCGACTCGGGGCGCCCGACCGTGATCGGCACGCCCGCGTCGCCGCCCTCGCGCGTCTCCATCTCGAGCGGGATCTGCCCGAGCAGCGGCACGCCGAACTCGTCGGCCACGCGCTGCCCCCCGCCCTCCCCGAAGATGCCGTAGCGGCGCCCGGTGTCCGGCGCGATGAAGTAGCTCATGTTCTCCACGATGCCGAGGATCGGCACGTTCAGCTTCCGGAACATGCCGAGCGCCTTGCGCACGTCGAGCAGGGCGACGTCCTGCGGCGTCGTCACCATGACCACGCCGGAGAGCGGCACGACCTGCGAGAGCGAGAGCTGCGCGTCGCCGGTGCCCGGCGGCATGTCGAAGACGAGGTAGTCGAGCGGGCCCCAGTTGACGTCGCGCAGGAACTGCTGCACCGCCGAGTGGATCATCGGGCCGCGCCACACCAGCGCCTCCCGCTCCGCCACCAGGAGGCCGATGGACATGATCTTGATGCCGTGGGCCTCGACCGGGATGATCTTGTTCTCGAACATGCCCGGCTTGCCCTTGGCTCCCATCATCAGCGGGACATCGGGGCCGTAGACGTCCACGTCCACCAGCCCGACCTCCGCGCCCGACTGCTTGAGCGCCAGCGCCAGGTTCACCGCCACCGTGGATTTGCCCACACCGCCCTTGCCCGAGGACACCGCGATCGTGTGCTTCACCTGGGGGATGAAGTCGGTGGCCGCGGGGGCGCCCGGCGCCCCCCCGTGGGCATGGCCCTGGGCCGGCGGCGCCTGAGGCCGCCCGGCGCCGGCCGCCGAGCCCATCTTCACGCTCACGCGGCTCACGCCGGGAAGCTGGGAGATCGCCTTCGAGGCGCTGCTGTGGAGCGCGGCCTTCGTCGCGGGCGACTGCCCGGCGAAGGCCAGGGTGAAGGAGACCTCCGCATCGTGAACGTGGAGCTCCTTCACCAGCCCGAGGCTCACGATGTCCTGGCCCTGGTCCGGATCCCGCACGGCGCGGAGCGCAGCGAGCACGGCATTCTCGGTGGGTGTCGTCATGGGTATGGGCGCAGTATAGGGGCCAAGTGGGGCGCCGTCAACGAGCGGACCCTCACCTGGTGCGGTCCAAGCCCTTGGAGAACTTGAAAAATCGGGACGGAACTGCTACAACGTTCAGGTGCTCGGTCCCGACGACTTCCGCCGCGTGATGAGTCATTTCGCCACCGGAGTCACCATCATCACCGCGTGGGATGCCGACAAGCGGCCGACCGGGCTCACCGCCAGTTCGTTCACCTCCGTGTCGCTGCATCCACCCCTGATCCTGGTCTGCGTATCTCAGAAGGCCCAGAGCTACCCGGCGATCAGGGCGGCCGGCCGCTTCGCGGTCAACGTCCTGGCCCAGGGGCAGGAGGCCGCGTCGCGGCGCTTCGCCACGTCGACTCCCGCGCCCAGCGAGGAGAAATTCGCGGGGCTCGAATACCGGCCCGGGCAGCTCGGCCTCCCGGTGTTGCCGGACGCCCTGGCCCGGCTCGAGTGCACGGTGGTGCACGCCTACCCCGGCGGCGATCACATGATCTTCGTGGCCCAGGTCGAGTCCGGGGAGTGGACCGACGACGCGGGCAGGGAGCCGCTCCTGTACTTCCGCGGCAGATACTCGCGGCTGCATACTTGAGCTAGGGAGGATCCTCGCATGTCCGTGCCGCTTTCCCGGCCCCCTGTCGACGACGAGATCAAGGCCGCGGTCCTGGCCGCGATCGACTCGCGACAGTACATCCTGGGACCGGAGTCGAAGGCCTTCGAGCAGGAGTTCGCCCGGTACACCGGGAGCAAGCACGCGGTGCTCACGAGCAGCGCGACCGCCGCGATCTGGATGGCGCTCAAGGCGTTCGGGGTCAAGGCCGACGACGAGGTGCTCGTGCCGTCGCACACCGCGTTCCCCACCGTGGAGGCGGTCTGCTTCGCGGGCGCGGCGCCGATCTTCGTGGACGTGGACGACTCCTACACGGTGGATCTCGAGGACGCGGCCGCGAAGGTGTCGGCCCGCACGGTGGGCTTCGTGCCGGTGCACCTCTACGGCCATCCCGCGGACCTCGACGGCATCCGGCGCCTGTGCGCGGAGCGCAGCCTGTGGCTGCTCGAGGACTGCGCGCAGGCGCACGGGGCGGCCTGGCAGGGACGCAAGGTCGGCAGCTTCGGCCGCGCGGGCGTGTTCTCGTTCTATCCGTCCAAGAACCTGACCGTGATGGGCGACGGGGGCCTGCTCGTCACCGACGACGACGACGTGGCCGCGCGCTGCCGGCGGCTCCGCGACCACGGCCGCCTCAACAAGGACGTGCATTCCGAGATCGGCTTCAACCTGCGCTTCAACGACATCCAGGCCGCGATCGGCCGCGTGCTTCTGCGGCGGCTCGACGCGATGAACGATCACCGCCGTCTCCTCGCCGCACGCTACCGGCACGGGCTCGCGGGCCTGCCGCTGGTCCTGCCCACGGAAGCGGCCGGGGCGCACCACGTCTACCACCTCTACGTGGTCCGCACGCCCGAGCGGGACGCGCTCGCCAAGTTCCTCAAGGAGCGCGGCATCGCCACCGGCATCCACTACCCGGTCGCGAGCCACCAGCAGCCCGCGGTGGAGTCGTTCGATCCGCCCGCCCTCCCCCGGACGGAGCGCATCGTGAAGGAGATCCTGACGCTGCCGATCTCGGCCGGCCACACCGAGGCCGAGGTGGACGAGGTCATCGCGGCGGTGAGGGAGTTCTTCCGCGTCCGGTGAGCGGCCGGCGCTGACCGGGACCGCGTGAGCCGCGCGTGAACATTCTCCAGCTCTATCCGAAGTCGGACTTCTTCACCGGCGCGGCCATCCAGCTCCGCGATCTCGCGCTGGGGCTGGCCGGGCGCGGCCACCACGTGGTGGTGGCGACGCGCCCGAACGAGCACTGGGGCCGCGCGTGCGCCGCCGCCAACGTCGAGCACGCGGCGGTCCCGATGCGGAGCGGCATCGATCTTCCCTCCGCGTGGGCGCTCGCCCGGCTCATCCGCGAGCACGAGATCGAGATCGTACACTGCCAGAAGGGACGCGCCCGGACCCTGGCCATGCTCGCCGGACTCACGGTGCGGATCCCGGTCCTCGTCCTCAATCGCGGGGTGAGCTTCCCGCTCGACCGCTGGAACCGCCTCGGCTACACCACGAAGCAGGTGACCGCGGTGGTGGCGGTCTGCGAGTCCATCAAGCGCGGGCTCGTCGGGGCCGGCGTCCCCGCCGAGAAGATCGAGGTCATCTACTCGGGGACGGACCTCGGGCGCTTCCACCCCGGGGTGGACGGCCGGCGCATCCGGGCGGAGCTCGGCCTGGGCGCGGAGCATACCCTCGTCACCCAGGTCGGCATCCGTTCCTGGCGGGGCAACGACGACGTGCTCGAGGCGATGACGCGCGTCTGCCACGCGCTGCCTCACGCGCGCCTGCTCTTCGTGGGCGCCCCGCCGCCGCGTGTGTTCTCCCTGCGCGACCGGGCCTTCCGGCGCGGCATCGGCGAGTCCGTGCACGTCCTCGGTCACCGCGAGGACGTCCCCGAGATCCTGGCTGCGAGCGACCTGGTGGTGGACGCCTCCTACGCCGGGCTCGGTCTCACCGGCTCGCTCCGCGAGGCCCTCGCGGTCGAGACACCGGTGATCGGCACCAATCTCGAGGGGCATCCCGAGCTCATCATCGAAGGCGAGACCGGGCTGCTGGTCCCGCCGCGCAATCCCGACGCCCTCGCCCAGGCCATCCTCCGCATGCTGGAGAACCCGACGCGGGCCAAGGCGATGGCGCGGGCGGGCCGCAAGCGTGTCGAGGCCCACTTCTCCATGAGCCAGAAGATCCAGCGGACCGAGGCGCTCTACGAGCGGCTCTGGGCCGCGCGGCGGCAGCCGTGAAGGCGCGCTACCGGCTCCTCGGCCGGCTCCTGCCGTACCTGCGGCCCTACTGGCCGGTGCTCCTCGCGGGCGGGCTGCTCGCCCTGCTCGTCTCGGGCGCGGAGGCCTTCATCGCGTGGCTGGTCAAGCCCGCCATGGACGACATCTTCCTCAAGCGCGACGTCACCATGCTCAAGATCATCCCCCTCGCCCTGCTCGGCGCCTACGTGGCCAAGGGGGTCGGCCGCTTCGGGCAGTCCTACCTGATGGCGTCGGTGGGCGAGCGGGTGATCGCTCGCATCCGCGGCGAGCTCTACGCCCACATCCAGTCGATGCCGCTCGCCTTCTTCGCCTCGCTGCACTCGGCGGAGCTCATGACCCGCGTGGTCACCGACGTCAACCGCCTCGCCCGGCTCTCCTCGACGGTGCTGGTGATGGCGGTGCGCCACGTCGGCACCATCGTGGCGCTGCTCGTGGTCATGTTCCTGCGCGAGTGGCTGCTCACCCTGATCGCCGTCGCGGTCTTCCCCCTGGTCGGCCTGACCATCCGGGCGATCGGCCGCAAGCTCTACAAGATCAACAAGCGCACGCAGCAGAAGATCGCGGAGCTGAACGTGGTGCTCCAGGAGTCGTTCACCGGCACCAAGATCGTCAAGGCTTTCGGCCGCGAGCGTCTCGAGCAGGAGCGGTTCAACCAGGTGAACGACCGGCTGCTCTCCCTCGCGCTCCAGGATCGGCGGGTGGACGAGATGGCGGAGCCGGTGATGGAGGTGCTCGGGGCCCTCGCCATCATGGGCGCCCTCTGGTACGGCGGCTACCGGGTGATCGCGGGCGCGCTGACCCCCGGCGAGTTCTTCTCCTTCACCGCCGCGGTGATCCTGCTCTACGGCCCGGTCCGGCAGATCTCCCGGATGGTCAACACCGTGCAGCAGTCCATCGCCTCGGTGGAGCGCGTGTTCGAGATCCTGGACACTCCGCCCGCGATCGTGGACGCGCCGGACGCCCGTACCCTCCCCGGCTTCGGCGAGTCCATCGTCTTCGAGGCCGCCGGCTTCTGCTATCCGGAGGCCGAGGAGTGGGCCCTGCGGGATATCTCGCTGACCGTCCGGAAGGGCGAGCTGGTGGCGTTCGTCGGCATGTCGGGCGCGGGCAAGACCACCTTGATGGAGCTGCTGCCGCGCTTCCATGACGTGACCACCGGGCGAATCACCCTGGACGGGCACGACCTGCGATCGGTCACGGTGGCCTCGCTGCGCTCGCTCATCGGCATCGTGACCCAGGACACCTTCCTGTTCCACGACTCGATCGGGTACAACATCGGCTACGGCAAGCCCGGAGCCAGCCAGGTCGAGATCGAGCACGCGGCCCGCCTGGCCCAGGCCCACGACTTCATCGCGGTCCTGCCCGATGGCTACGCGACCCCGGTGGGTGAGCGCGGGGTGAAGCTCTCCGGCGGCCAGGCCCAGCGCCTGGCCATCGCCCGCGCGTTCCTGAAGGATCCGCCGATCCTCATCCTCGACGAGGCCACCTCGGACCTGGACGCGGAGAGCGAGTTCCTGGTGCAGCAGGCGCTCTCGGACCTGATGCGGGGCCGCACCGTGCTCGTGATCGCCCACCGGCTCGCCACCGTCAAGCACGCGGATCGCGTGGTGGTGATCCACGGCGGCCGCATCGCCGAGATGGGCACCCACGAGGAGCTGATGGCCCGCAGCGACGGCATCTACCGCCGCCTCGCCACGCTGCAGTCGCTGGACGCGCTGCCGACCCTCTAGCCGGTCACCGCGGCGCCCCGCCCAGCCGCGCCGCCGCCCGCGCGCCGGCCGCGAGCAGCGCCGGGTAGACCACCCGCTGCCGGAATGGCTCGATGAGGGCCATGTAGGCGCGGCCGAACGCCCCGTTGGGACGCACGTACACCGCGAGCCGTGGATGCCGGTCGACGAGCGAGACGTGCAGGAACGCGGTCACGGTCCGGTTGGTGATCCGGGAGAGGATCTCCTCCGGTTCCTGGTAGACCGGCACGAAGCCGGTGCCGCCGCGGTCGAGACCGAGGATGCGTCCGAGGGCCCGGCGGACGGCAAAGAGCGCCCGGGACGGCAGGCCGCGCGGCTCGGTCCGGAGAGCTTCGACCCAGCGGGCGAGTGGAACCCCCGCCGGCAGCTGGATCGCGACTTCCCACACGTCGCGCAGCGCGAGCCCCTCCGCGGCCGCGATGGCGTGGACACGCCACGGGCGACCCAGGTGCTCGGCCGGATCGAGCTGCCCGCCCGCCGCCGCGCTCGGCCGCATCCTACGCCGCGCGCGGCGCGTACATGATGACCGCGACGCCGGCCAGGCAGAGCGCGGCGCCGGCCAGATCGTAGCGGTCGGGCGCGACGCGATCCGCCGCCCAGCCCCAGAGCAGCGAGAGCACCACGAACACGCCCCCGTAGGCGGCGTAGACACGGCTGAAGTGCGCGGCCTGGTAAGTCGGGATGAGGCCGTAGAGGATCAGCACGGCGGCCCCGAGCAGTCCGAGCGGCCAGGGCCGGCTCTCGCGCCACCAGAGCCACACCAGGTAGCCGCCGCCGATCTCGGCGAGACCGGCCAGCGCGAACAGGAGAATCGAATGCAGCAGTGGGGGCAGCAGGGCCTACTCGCGGAAGCGGTTGACGATGGGCAGGCGCCAGTCCTTGCCGAAGGCCCGCGGGGTGATCTTGATCCCGATGGGGCCCTGGCGCCGCTTGTACTCGTTGCGGTCCACCATCGCGATCACGCGCTTGACCGTGGTCGCGTCGAACCCGCGCGCCACGATGTCGGCGACGCCCTGGTCGCCCTCCACGTAGGCCTCCAGGATCGCGTCGAGGACCGCGTACGGCGGCAGGGTGTCCTGGTCGGTCTGGTCGGGGCGCAGCTCGGCCGACGGGGGGCGGTCGAAGATGGACCGCGGGATCACGTCGCGACCCGCCTTGCGGTTGACGTACTCGGCCACCTGGTAGACCAGCGTCTTCGGCACGTCCTTGATCACCGCAAAGCCCCCGGCCATGTCCCCGTAGAGGGTGGAGTAGCCCACCCCGATCTCGCTCTTGTTGCCGGTGGTGAGGATGAGCCACCCGAACTTATTTGAGAGGGCCATGAGGTAGTTGCCGCGGATGCGCGCCTGGAGGTTCTCCTCGGTCACCTCCTCCTTGAGCCCCTTGAAGGGCTTGGCGAGGGCGCGCTTGTAGGTGGCCAGCACCGGCGTGATGGGCAGGCGCAGGAACTCGATGCCGAGGTTGCGCGCCAGTCGCGCCGCGTCGCCCCGGGTGCCCGTCGAGGAATACTGCGAGGGCATGGTCACCCCGGTGACGTTGGCGGCGCCCAGCGCGTCGCACGCGATCGCCGCCACCAGTGCCGAATCGATGCCGCCCGAGAGCCCGAGGGCCACGTGGGTGAACCCGTTCTTGGTGACGTAGTCGCGCGTGCCCAGGGCGAGGGCCTGGTAGATCTCCTCCACCGGCTCGAGCACCGGGACCTCGTGG
>WNFK01198644.1_pt3 | contig 10394 bp, 12 predicted proteins | sample 5400281 | NCBI WGS metagenome assembly WNFK01 (sample SAMN13153350, study PRJNA577476) | soil metagenome | isolation source: 20 cm soil on Douglas fir-dominated hillslope | place: USA:California | collected 2013-09-17
AGCCTCGCCCGGCGGGAACGCCCGTCGACCAGCCCGCGGAAGTGCGGGAGGAGGAGCGGATTTCGACGGAGGCCATCGAGCCGTTCCTCCGGGGCGCGCTGCCGGAGGCGGCGGGACCGATCTCCATCCTGCAGTTCCCCAAGGGCCACTCGAACCTCACGTATCTGTTGAAGGTGGGGGGACGCGAGGTGGTGCTCCGGCGGGCGCCCTTCGGCGTCAAGGTGAAGAGCGCGCACGACATGAAGCGCGAATACGACATCCTCTCCGCGCTCAAAGGCGTCTACGGGCGCGCGCCCAGGCCCATCGCCTTCTGCGACGACGATTCGCTGATCGGCGCGAAGTTCTACCTGATGGAGCGCGTGCGCGGGGTGGTCTTGCGCGGAGACAAATCGCCCGCCGGGATCGCCTTCACGCCGGAGCTCTTGCGCGGGACCTCCACCGCGCTCGTCGACAACCTGGTCGACCTGCACGCGGTCGACGTGACCCGTCCGCCGCTCTCGACCATGGGGCACCCGGCGGGATACGTGGCGCGGCAGGTGACCGGCTGGACGGAGCGCTACGCCAACGCGAAGACCGACGAGGTTGCCGGCGTGGAGCAGGCGGCGGCGTGGCTCTCCCGGAACATGCCCAAGGAGAGCGGCGTGGCGGTCGTCCACAACGATTACAAGTACGACAACGTCATGCTCGACCCGGACGACCTCACGCGCATCGTGGCGGTGCTCGACTGGGAGATGGCCACCATCGGGGACCCGCTGATGGACCTGGGCACCTTCATCGGCTACTGGGGCGATCCCGACGATCCTCAAGAGTTGCGGACCCGTGCGTACGGCCCGACCTACCTGCCGGGGAGCCTCTCCCGCCTGCAACTCGTGCAGCGGTACTCCGAAAAGAGCGGACGCGCGGTCGGGTCGATCCTCTTCTACTACGTGTTCGCGCTCTTCAAGACCGCCGTGATCGTGCAGCAGATCTACAAGCGATACGTCGAGGGTCACACGCGCGATCCGCGCTTCGCCACGCTCATCCACTGGGTGCGGATCGTGGCGCACCAGGCGGAGCGCGCGCTGGAGAAGGGCCGCATCGACCGGCTGGGGGAGCAGCGGTGAGCGACCGGGCGGCGGCCATTCCCGATGGCTTCAAGGAGCTCGTGCGCGTCAACAGCCGCTTCCTGTCCTCGGTCGGGCCGCTCTTCGCCCGGGGCGAAGGCGGCGGCCTCGTCATCGGCCTGCGGATCGAGGAGAGGCACCTCAACACCCGCGGCTTCGCGCATGGCGGGATGCTGGTCACGCTGGCGGACAGCGCCCTGGGCATCGTGATCGCGACGTTGCGCGCGCCGCCGCATCCGATGGTGACCGTGAACCTCACCGCCGATTTCGCCGACGTCGCGCGCGAAGGGGACTGGGTGGAGGCCCGGGTCGACGTGCAGAAGATGGGGAAGCGCCTCGCCTTCGCGACCTGTCACCTCTGGGTCGGCGACCGGCGCATCCTGCGCGCGAGCGGCATCTTCGCGAACCTGCCGCCTCCGGGCGGTGAAGGTCCGGCGGAGGGCTGAGCCGATGGCGAAGATCCACGTCCTGCTCAAGAAGGAGGAGTTGGACAACCAGCGGCTGCCCGGCAAGGTCGTGATCGTTCTCGACGTGCTCTTCGCCACCTCCAGCATCGTCGCCGCGCTGGCCCACGGCGCGGCGGAGGTGGTGCCCACGCTGAACGGCGAGGCCGCGCTGCGGGAAGCGGCCGGGCGGGCGGCAGGGAGCTACCTGCTTTCGGGAGAGCTGAACGCGACCACCCTGCCGGGATTCAGCCATCCCACGCCGATGGCGCTCTTGGAGGAGGACCTGGCGGGCAAGACCCTGATCTACTCGACCACCAACGGCACCGTGGCGGTGGGAAAGGCGCGCGAGGCCGACCAGGTCTACGCGGCCGCGCTGCTCAACGGCGAGGCGATGGTGGCGCGGATCGAGCGCGCGCACGCCGGCGAGACCGTGCTGATCGTCTGCTCGGGCTCGGCCGACAACTTCAACCTGGAAGACTTCTACGGAGCGGGCTACCTGGTCTCGCTCTTTGCCCGCCGCCAAGGAGCGCACGAGCTCACTGACGCGGCGATGGCGGCGCGGCTGCTGCACGATCACTGCGATGCGATGGATTGCCTTTCGGCGAGCCGCGTGGGACGGATGATGCTTTCGCGCGGGCTCGAGCACGAAGTGGGATTCGCGGCCCAGAAGAGCCGCTTCCCGGTGGTGGCGCGGCTGGAAAACGGTTCGTTGCGGAAGCTGACGTTGGATTCGCCGCCGGCGACGGCGGGGAAGAGAGGCTGACATGGGCGTCAAGGACCTGTTCGATCTCTCCGGCAAGACGGCGCTGATCACCGGCGGCTCTCGCGGGCTGGGGCTGCAGATCGCGGAGGCGTTCGGCGAGGTGGGCGCGAAGGTGGCCATCACCGCCCGCAAGCAGGGGGAGCTGGACGAGGCGGCCGCGCGGCTCTCGAAGCAGGGCGTCGAGGCGCTGACCATCGCCGGCGACTTGTCGAAGTTCGACACCATCCCGGGCATGGTGGACAAGGCGGTTGAGCGCTACGGCACCATCGACATCCTGGTGAACAACGCCGGGGCAACCTGGGGCGCGCCCGCCGAGGAGCATCCGGCCGAGGCCTGGCACAAGGTGATGAACCTGAACCTGAACGCGATGTTCTTCCTCTCCCAGGAGGTCGGGCGCCGCTGCATGATCCCGCGGCAGAAGGGGAAGATCATCAACATGTCCTCCGTCGCGGGCCTGCGCGCGCACGGCAGCGGGATGACCACGATCGCGTACACGACCAGCAAGGCGGCCGTGCTCCACCTCACGCACGCGCTGGCGGCGGAGTGGGGGAAGTACGGGATCAACGTCAACGCCCTCTGCCCGGGGTTCTTCCCCTCGAAGATGTCGCGCGGGCTCCTGGAGGTGATCGGCGACGAGGTGGTCGCTCACACACCGCTGGGCCGCCTGGGCGGAGACGAGGATCTGAAGGGGATCGCGGTGTACTTTGCCTCGGAGGCCTCGCGCCACGTCACCGGGCAGCACATCGCGATCGACGGAGGGGCGTCGCTGTAGCGCTGCCTCACTTTTGGATGTCCACGATCAACCCGGCGCCGAACTGGCTCCCGGTGGCGGGCACGGCGATGTACGCGTTGCCGGTCATTCCCGGAGTTCCGTCCGGCGGCGCCGCCATGGTCTGGGTCAGCGTGGTCGACGTGACCGTGGGCGTGCTCCACAGACTCCCATACGGATAGAACTGGTCCGGGCTGTGCCAGGTCACCGGAATGTTGGCCTGCAGCTCGAGCACCTTTCCCGGCGAGAGGGTGAACGCGGCCGCCGGCTGCCCGCGGTTCCAGTAGATGGTGCTGCCGTTGATGGCGGTGACCGCCACTCCGGGTCGACGGTCAGCGTGTACGGGAGCATGTTCCCGGCCACGTTGTAATGCTTCGTCAGCGCGGCGTCCCCGTACATGTCGATCTTCAAGCTGCCGGAGTGGCTGCCGGCCGCGAGGGTGCCGTCGGGCGTGAGGGTGACCGAGAAGGCGTTGCCGCCCAGAGCCGTCAGGGTGGGGGTTCCCGTGAACACGGGGAAGTCGAGAGCGATCACGACATAGAGGTTCCCGGACGGGATCGGCGTGATGGTCCCGTTGACGCTGGCCGTGACCGGGGGGTCGAACGTGTTGTCGCCGAAGCGCTGGTTGTGGAAGAACCGGGCCGTGAGCTGGCCCGGAGTGAAGCCCAAGGTGAAGTCGGTATGCGAGCCCGACCCTCCGCCGCCGCCGCACCCGAAGAGGCCGAGCAGAAGGGGAAGGAGCGCGAGCCGACCAGGCAGGTGGAGCGCGGATTGTGCGGACATCGGCTGCTCCTTTTGTTTCGTTCGCGCGATGCTGGCACGCCTCGCTCACCCCTGACAAGCAGGCCACGTCGCGGCGACCCGAAGGAAACAGAGTGGGCCGCCGCTACTGCTTGAACGTACTCGCCGAGGCCGCGGGGCAACGCTTCGTCTCGAGGGTCCGCGCGCGCTGACGGCCGGACGAGAACAGGGTCCAGCAGTCGCCGAGCGTCGAGCAGTAGCAGATCTCGACTCCGATGCGGAACCGGTCCGCCTCGAAGGCGGCGCGCAGGTCCGCCTGCGTCGCGTTGAAATGGGGAACGAAAACGGAAATGCCCTCTCCGGCGGAGAGGACCCGGTCGCTGATCGTATCCTGCGAGTAGGAATAGCGACCCGGACGGTCCACCCGTGCTCCCCAGAGGATGCGCATCGCCGCGTCCCAATCCGCGGCGGGATTGCCGTCCACCCTCACGCTGACGTGTCGGGTGAGCGCTGGACCCACGCCTTTGTTCGCGAGCCAGAGGCGCAGCTCGGGCTCGTTGCCGGAGCCGTATTCCAGGATGGGCCAGACCTGCGCGCGCACCTGCTGCCGCTGCACGTAGGCGGTGTACGCGGAGACCGCCACGGCGAGAACGGCGATCAGCGTGGCGATCGCGGCCTGGTATCCGCCGGAGAAACGGGATCCCGGGGAGTGTTTCGACTCGTCCAACCGCGCCAGTTGAGACAGGCAAGGGCCGCTTGTCCACTTCCCGGCTGATGGGTTGCGGACGGCGTCCTCCCGTCCTACACCTCCGCCATGGAAGCGAACGACATCCGGACCGGTGGCCTGCTGGTCTGGCAATGGTCGCTCTACGGTGAGGGCCATCGGGATCGGCGGAACCTCGCCATCCACGCCGCGACCGTCCCGCTCTTTCTCGCTGGAACCTGCGCGCTCGTGGTCTCGCCGCTCGCGGGTCCGGGGCTGGCAGTCGCGGGCGTGGCTTCGATGCTCGTGGCGGTGGCCTCCCAAGGGCGCGGCCACGCGATGGAAGCGGCGCGGCCCGTCCCATTCCGCGGACCGGCCGACTTCGTGGCCCGCTTCTTCGTCGAGCAGTGGGTGACGTTCCCGCGCTTCGTTCTGAGCGGCGGATTCGCGCAGGCCTGGCGGCGGGCGCGAAACGGACCCTGACGTGATCCAGGTCGGGACTTACCTGGAGCGCATCGGCTACCGCGGACCGGTGGCGCCCACGCAGGAGACCCTGCAACAGATCCACCGGGCGCATCTGCTCTCGGTGCCGTTCGAGAACCTGTCCGTGCGCCGCGGCGAGCCCATCGTGCTGGAGGAGGGAAGGCTCTTCGAGAAGATCGTCCTCCGCCGCCGCGGCGGGTTCTGCTACGAGCTCAACGGCCTCTTCGCCGCCCTGCTCGAAGGGCTCGGATTCCGCGTGGCGCGCCTCGCCGGCCGCGTCGGACCCGGTGGCATTCCCTTCGATCACATGGCGCTGCGGGTCGACCTGGACGAGCCCTGGCTCGCCGACGTCGGCTTCGGCGATTCGTTCCTGCAGCCGCTCCGGCTTCTGTCTCGGGACCCGCAGGAGGGAGGCTGTGGCCGACGCTACCGGCTCGAGGCCGCGGACGGCGGACTTCTGCTCGTGCGCGAGGACCCCGAGGGTTGGCGGAGGCAGTACCTGTTCACGCTCGACGTCTGGCCGCTCTCCGCCTTCGAAGGGGGTTGCCGCTATCACCAGACGTCGCCGGAATCGCACTTCACGCGGAACACGGTGGTCTCACGCGCCACGGAGACGGGCCGGATCACGCTTTCGGAGCGGCGGCTGATCGTCACTTCGCTGGGCGAGCGCACGGAGACCGAGCTCGCCGACGGCGCCGCGATCGCGCGCGTCCTGGCGGAACGGTTCGGGATCGAGGAACGCCCGCCCGCCCCGCGCATCCGACAGTGATGGTTCCGCTCTCGATTCTCGACCTCGCCCCCGTCGCGGAGGGCGCCGACGCGGCGCAAGCGTTGCGCTGCTCCCTGGACCTGGCCCGGCACGTGGAGAAATGGGGCTACCGGCGCTTCTGGGTGGCCGAGCACCACGGAATGCCCGGGGTGGCGAGCGCGGCGACGTCGGTGGTGATTGGCCACATCGCATCGGGCACCTCGGCAATCCGGGTCGGCGCGGGCGGGATCATGCTGCCCAATCATTCCCCGCTCGTCATCGCCGAGCAGTTCGGCACGCTGGAGTCGCTCTATCCGGGGCGCATCGACCTCGGCCTCGGGCGGGCTCCGGGGACCGACCCGGTCACCGCGCACGCGTTGCGGCGGAACCTGGCCGGCGACGTCGACGAGTTCCCCAATGACGTGGTCGAGCTGATGGAGTACTTCCAGCCGGCGCGTCCCGGCCGCGTGCTGGCGGTGCCCGGCGCGGGCCTGAACGTCCCCATCTGGATCCTCGGCTCGAGCCTCTACGGCGCGCGGCTCGCCGCGGCCCTCGGGTTGCCGTACGCGTTTGCCTCCCATTTCGCGCCCGCCCAGCTCCTGCCCGCGCTCGAGATCTACCGCGCCGAGTTCCGGCCCTCCGCGCGCCTGCAGCGCCCGTACGCGATGGTGGGAGTGACGGTGATCGCCGCCGAGACAGACGAGCGGGCGGCATTCCTCGCCACCTCGCTGGAGCAAGCCGTCGTGAACCTGCGCAGCGGGCGCCGCGCGCCTCTGCCGGCGCCGAGAGAGGGCCTGCGGTGGGGGCCGCTGGAGAGGTCCATCCTCGACGAGTTCCTGGGGTGCTCCGCGATCGGCTCACCCGGGACGGTGCGCGAGAGGCTCGCCGGGATCGCTGCGAAGACGGAAGCGGACGAGCTGATCGTCGCGTCGCAGATCTTCGACCATGGGGCGCGTCTCCGGTCGTATGAGATTGTCGCTTCGCAAACGCGCTGAGCCCATGGTCGGGGCCCCCTTTTCGCAGGGCGAAACTGGCGCGTGGCGCTTCTGGCATCCCCACCAGCAACGGGAGTAAAGACGTCGCACGCTGCCGCAGTCCGGGCAGCAGGGCCAGGGGGACAAGATGAAGACGCGTTTCGGTGTGACCGTCGGTCTCGTCGCTATCGCTTTGCTCACCGTCCTCCCGGGTTGCGGCGGAGGAGCCCCGGACCTGGCGGTCTCGTCGCGGGCCGAGAAGGAGGATCGCGGCGAATCGGGCGACCACCGACCCTCGCACGATTTCGAGATCCGGACGCTGTCAAACCGCGCCGACCTGATCAGCGACGGCGATGCCCTGGTCGAGGTGCGCGTGCCCAGGAACGTGCCCCTGCACAAGGTGGCGCTGACGCTCAACGGCATCGACGTCGGAGCGTCGTTCGTCGCCGATCCGGTGGCGCGCGCGCTGCGCGGCGTGCTCACCGGGCTTCGGGTCGGCGACAACCGTTTCGTCGCCGATTCGAACGGCGGCGGACACGACGATGACCACGGCCGCGGGCACGAGGACGACGACGGCCATGGCGAGGGCCGTCCCTCGGCCAGCCTGAAGATCACCAACCACGCCCGCGGAGGGCCGGTGCTCCTGGGCTCGCAGACGCAGCCGTGGATCTGCGCGACGCCCACCGCCGTCCCCGCGTCGGGCAATACGCCGGCGTCGAACGCCAGCGGCCTGTCGACCTTCGCCGTCGATGCGCAGTGCGACATCGCCACCGAGCTCAAGCTCTTCTACCGGACGACCACGTCGCCTTGCTCCACCGCGCTGCCCGACCCGAGCCCCCCGGCCGCGCCGCCGGCGAACGCCTGCTTCAAGCCGTACACGGTCGGCTCGACGCCGGCCGACCTGGCGATGACCACGACGACCAACGGGCTGACGGTGCCCTACATCGTGCGCGTCGAGCGCGGCACCATGAACCGCGGCATCTACGACATCGTCGTGCTCTTTGATCCGACCCGCGCGGAGGCGTGGACGGCGCTTTCGCCCCAGCCGCAGTGGAACGGCAAGGTCGTCTACAGCTTCGGAGCTTCGACGGGCCAGCCGCGCCTCCAGTTCCGCACCGAGCAGAACTGGGCCGACGACAACGCGCTCTCGCGCGGCTTCATGGTCGTCGACAACAGCCTCACCGACTCCCTCTACAACTCGAACCGCATCCTGGTGAACGAGACGCTGATGATGATGAAGGAGCACATCGTCGACACCTACGGCGAGATCGCCTACACGATGGGCAACGGCTGCTCCGGCGGCTCGATCCAGCAGAACACGGTCGCCTCGACCTTCCCCGGCCTGCTCGACGGCATCCAGCCGAGCTGTGACTACCCGGACTCGATCACCACCGGCCTGGAGGTGCTGGACTGCGTGCTGCTGGTGAACGCGTACGTCAGCCCGGAGTGGACGGCCTTGATGGGCGGCCTGACCCAGGCGCAGATCAACGCCAAGAAGGCCGCGGTCAACGGCCACCTCAACCAGCTCGGCTGCCACTCGTGGAACAACGCGTTCGGCTTCAACAACAAGCCGGGGAACTACGTTCCGTTCGTGGTGACCAACCAGACCACGGGTGAGATGGCGTTCAACGGAGCGCCCCGCAACAACTGCCTCTTGCCCGCGGCGCTGGTCTATGATCCCGCGACCAACCCGAACGGCACTCGCTGCGGCGATCCGGACCTCGCCACCGCGGTCTGGGGCACGGCGCCCAACGCCAACGCGCCGGGCAGTCTGCGCGCCCGCCAGACCGGCGACAACGTCGGCATCCAGTACGGGCTCAACGCCATGCGCTCGGGCGCGATCACGCCGGAGGAGTTCGTCACCTTGAACGAGAAGATCGGCGGCTTCAGCGCCGATTCGAATCGCAGGCCGCAGCGGACCACCGCCGACCTGGCGGCGCTCGACATCGCGTACCGCGCCGGCATCGTCTCCAGCGGAAGGAACCTGGGCAAGCTGCCGATCATCGACTCGCGCGGATGGGACGAGCAGGGCATCCACTACATCTGGCGCAGCTTCTCCGAGCGGGCCCGGATCGACGCGGCCTACGGCAACCACGACAACCAGATCATGTGGCGGTACGGCACCGGGCTCCTGCCCGGCACGGCAGCCCAGTTCGCGGCGGTGACCCTGCGGTCCTTCCTCACCATGAACGACTGGCTCGACAACCTCAACGGGAGCGCGCCGAAGGAGACGCTGAACTCGGTGCGGACGCACGGGCAAGTGGTGGCGGGGAAGCCGGCTGCTCCAGCCGATCTCGCTTTCGACCTCTGCTACCTGAGCAACGATCCGAGCTTCACCACGCCGGTCACCGACATGGCGATCTGCAATGCCGACAAGGCGGGCCCTTGACGGAGAACATCCTCACGTGCCAGCTCAAAGCGCTGAATGCCGCGGACTACGCGCCCGCGACGGTCACCGACGCCCAGCTCGCGCGGCTGCGCGCGGTCTTCCCAGACGGCGTGTGCGACTGGACCAAGCCGGGAGTGGGCCAGCAGGAGGCGATCTCGCCGCTCACGTTCGTGGCCGGTCCGGGCGGGCAGCCGCTGCCGCCGGCGCCGGTGTCGCACGATCGCTGAGGACGGGCGCCGGAAAGAGTCTCTTGGGGGCCTGAAAGGGGAGCCTCCCGGGAGAGCCGGCCACTTCGTCCTTTTGCGGCACATGCATTGTTGGCGAGCACCGTGCGGATCCCCTCCCGAATCAGCGGCGCTCGCTGGGTGATCACTGCGCATCCTCCACCTGCAAGTGGTGTTATCCTCTCGGCTGAAGGGAGAACACAGTTCATATCCTGCTCCATGCCGCGCGCCGCCTCCGGCACGCGCCGCTCTTCGCGGTCATGAGCGTGCTCACGCTCGCCATCGGCATCGGCGCTTCCGCGCTCATGCTGAGCGTGGTCTCAACCATCCTGCTCAAGCCGCTGCCGTACGGAGATCCGGATCGCATCGAGATGCTCTGGGGTTCGTATCCCGATGCCAATCTCGGCGTTCCCGAACAGCCCACGCACGGCGCGGTGTTCAGCATCATCCGTGACAACACGCAGGCGTTCGAGTCGATCGCGGCGTTTCGCGGCACGTCGCTCAACCTCGGCGAATCCACGGCGCCGGAACGTCTCGACGGCGTGGCGGCCACGGGGGAGTTCTTTCAGGCGCTCGGCGTGACGGCGGCGATGGGCCGCTTCTTCGAGCGCGCGAACGAGTCTCCCGGAGAAGATCACGTCGTGGTGCTGAGCGACGCGCTCTGGCGGCGCCGGTTCGGCGCGGACATGAGCATCATCGGCCGAGTGCTCACGCTGAACGGCGAGTTGTACACCGTCATAGGTGTCGCCCGCGCAGGGTTCGCGTTTCCGCGCGGGTCGGAGATGCCGGGTGACTTTCAGTTCGCGGCGATGCCGGAGTTGTGGGTCCCGCTCAAGCCCCCACAGGAAGGGATTGCGGACCTGGCGATCGTGGGGCGCCTCAGGGCGGGAACAACCCATTTTGCGGCGCGCCAGGACATGGATCGCGTGATGGCCGTGGTCGAACGCTCGATTCCCGTGGTGAAGAACTCCCACCCGCGCGCACTGCTCGTGCCGCTGCGACACCAGATAACGGGCGACGTGACGCAGATGCTCATGAGCCTCATGGGAGG
>WNFK01187042.1_pt1 | contig 10390 bp, 9 predicted proteins | sample 5400281 | NCBI WGS metagenome assembly WNFK01 (sample SAMN13153350, study PRJNA577476) | soil metagenome | isolation source: 20 cm soil on Douglas fir-dominated hillslope | place: USA:California | collected 2013-09-17
GCTCCTCGCAGCGCTGGTGCTGAGTACCCAGACGCTGACGCGCCGCTCGGCCGCGCTCGTCGCGCTCGTCTTGTGTGTGGCGCCGCGACTGGACGCGCAGCGCCGCACGGCGGCGGAGAAGGCGTGGGATCAGGGGAATGTGCGCAGCGCCGCGGAAGCGTATCTGGCGGAGCTCAAGGCGCACGAGGACGACGACACCGCCTGGTACAACACCGGCACGGCCGCGCTCGCGGCCGGCGATCCCACCGTCGCGCGCGCCAGCTTGTCGCGGGCGGCGGCGTCACTCGATCCGGAGCTTCGGTTCAGAGCCCTCTACAATCTGGGACTGCTTGCGCTGCGCGAGTCGCGCGCCGATAGCACGAATCGCGAAACGCATTTGGTGGACGCCGAGCGGGCCTATCGAGAGGCATTGCTGCTCAAGCCGCATCATCCCCACGCGAAGTGGAACCTGGAGCTCGTGGATCGGATGCGACGCTCGGGTGGCGGGGCGAACAAGCCCAACCCACCACCGCCGCCGTCTCCGGGCGGCGGCGGCGGTGCTGGGCCGCCACCACCACCGCCGCCACCGAGTGCAGGTGGTCTGAGCCAGTCGCAAGCCGACCAGGTGCTGCGATCCATCGGCCAGGAGGAGTTGCGCACGCGCCGCGATCGCACCGGTCGCACGCGACGTGCGTCGGCTGCGGGAATCAAGGACTGGTGATGCTCGGCCTGCTGGTGGTCGCGGCCATGTTGCAAGGCGCCGAGGTCACGGCCAGCGTCGATCGGACGCAATTGACGGTCGGCGAAGAGCTGGTGCTCACCGTGCTTGCCCGCTCGCGCTCCGCGGACGCGGTCGAAATCCTGCTGCCCCCGTTGACCGGCTTCGTCGTCGTCGGGTCCCGTGACATGACGGAGGTGGCGTTCGGGGGTGCGGGAAACTCTATCCGGACGACGGTGCGGGAGCTGCAGCTCCGGGCGCAACAGCCCGGTGCGTTGCTCATCGGACCGGTGCGTGCCAGGCAAGGAGCGAGTCTCGTCGCGACGGATCCCATTCTCATCACCGTGGATAGCGCGGCGAATCGGGTCGGGATGTCCGTCAGTCCCTTGGCCCGCGCGCTGCTGGAAACCGCCCCGCCGCCGGCATCGCATCGCGCCGATCGGGTGGCACTGACGATGCTCGTGCCAAGCGACACGGTCTACGCCGGGCAGCAGGTCGATCTGATCGCCGCGGCGTGGATCCCGCGCGAACTGCGGGAGCGAATGCGGCGCGCGCCGTTTCTCACCCTCGTTACGCCGGAAGGCGTCTGGGCGTACCCAGCGGTGAGTCCATCCGGGGTGGCGTTCTCCCGGCAGGTGGGTGGGCGGTGGCTCGATCTCTTCGTCACCCATGAAGTTGTGTTTCCGCTCGCCGCCGGGCGGCTGATCATTCCACCGGCTTCGGTCGAGTACGCGCTACCGGTCACCTTCTCGTTCTTCAGCCGCGAAGAGCGCTATACGCTTCGCAGCGACTCGATTCGCATCACCGTCTTGCCGTTGCCGCAATCGGTGGACAGCCCCGGCACGAACGTCGTCGGACAAGGCTTGACGCTCGGCATACATCTCGATCCGGCAAGTACCCGTTCCGGCGAGCCGGTCGAAGCTGCGATCACCGTCGACGGCGTCGGCAATGTCGCGTTGTGGCCGGAGCCCACGGTGCGGTGGCCATCAGGCTTCCGCGTCTACCCGGCTCAAACAGAAGTCCGTGTAGCGCCGCAGGCGGGAAGGATCGCGGGCAGCAAGACATTCCACTTCCTCGCCGTGCCGGACTCCGCGGGCAACTTCGTGTTGCCGGAGGTGCGGTATCCCTACTTCGACGCCACGACCGGCGCCGGGTGCCGAGCCGCGCGCGGTTCGTGTGCTGCCGGCGCTGCTCTCGCGCCGCAGTGAGCTCCCCGCCGACCGGCTCAGCCGTGAGCTGGCGTGGCAGGGATGGCTGGCCGTGGTGCTGCTGCCGCCGCTCGTCGCGCTGCTTGCACGTCGCAAGTCCCGGCGGACGGGAGAGCCGCACGCGGAAGCACGGACCGCGCATGAGTTGACGGCACTCGGTCGGTTGGAGCGCGAGTTTCTCGCGGTGCTGGCCAGTCACGTCGCCGATCCCGTCGTGCGTGACGGCGATGGACTGGCCCAGGCACTGCGGGCAGCCGGTGTGGACAGCGCGGTGGCCGACCACGTGAAGCGGCTCCGTGACCGGTTGCGGGCCGCGCGCTACGGCCCGCGGGGACTGGGCGATTCCGCGGAGCTCGGTGCGGAGATCCGGCAGGTGCTGCGCGTCTTGGGCGCCCCCTCCGAGGGGGCGGGGCCCCAAGGATCACGGCGACCGCACGTGGTCATAACGGCGGCACTCTGCGTCATCGCGGCGGTGGGGACCAAACCGCCAGCGCCGAGGCATTGTATGAGGCGGGCGCCCTGCGTGCCGCCGCCGATTCGTTTGCCGCGCGCGCCGTGCGTGAGCCACGCGACCCGGCCCACTGGTTCAATCTCGGCGCGACCCTGTACCGCGCCGGCGCCGACGGTAAAGCGATCGCGGCCTGGACCCGCGCGACACGGCTCGCCCCGCGGGATGCGTCGATCCGCCGCGCCCGCGCGCTACTGCCGCCGTCCGACCTCACGACGGAGAAGCTGCTCCGCGTCGGTTGGGCAACGCCCGGAGAATGGAGCATCATTGGTGCTGCCGCGTGGATCGCGCTCTGGTTTGCGGTCGCGATCGCGCCCCGCCGCCGCGTGATCCTGGTCGCGCTCGGCCTTGTGACGCTCGCGGCAACGGTGTTCGGCGCGATCGAGCAATGGCGCCGCGATCTGCCGACGGCGGTGGTGGTGGCTGAAGCCGCCCCGATTCGGGCGGCGCCGTACGGCGGCGCGAGCGCGGCCGCAACCGTGCAGTCAGGCGGCGCGGTGCTGGTCGATCGCAGCTATGGTCCGTGGCGCGAGGTGCGACGCAGCGACGGTGTTCACGGTTGGGTTCTCGAGACGGAGATTGCCGGATTGTGAGTTTGCTGGCACGGGCGAAAGTGCAGGTTCTGACCGACCAGGTGGCCGACCAGATCGCCGCCGGCGAAGTGGTCGAGCGTCCCGCATCGGTGGTCAAGGAGCTGGTCGAGAACGCGCTCGATGCCGGCGCCCAGTCGGTGCGCGTCGAGCTGGAAGATGGCGGCAAGGTGCTGATTCGCGTGAGCGACGACGGCTCGGGCATGGATTCGGATGACGCGCGCCTCGCGTTGCAGCGTCACGCGACGAGCAAGATCCGCTCCGCCGCCGACTTGATCGGGGTCGGCACGTTTGGTTTCCGCGGTGAGGCGCTGCCTGCGATCGCGTCGGTGTCTCGGTTCGAGCTCGAGACGACCGAGGGGGAGGGGAACGGTGCGACTGCGACGCGGCTGCGCGTGACCGGGGGTCGCCTGGAGGGGACCGAGGAGACCGCGCGCCAGCGCGGCACGACCGTGACGGTGCGCGGACTCTTCTACAATACGCCCGCACGCCGGAAGTTCATGCGCGCCGCTGCGACGGAGACGCGCGCGGCCCTCGAGGCCGTGACCGTGCTCGCGCTCGCGCGCCCCGACGTGGCATTCTCCGTGATGAGTGACGAGCGGGTTTTGCTCGACTGCGCGCCCGCGGCTCGGCTGATCGATCGCGTGCGGTCACTGTGGGGCGCCGAGCTGGCCGACACGTTGCTCGAGGTCTCGCATCGCGCCGGCCCGCTCGAAGTCACGGGGCTGGTACAGCGGCCGGCGCAAGCGCGACCGGCCGGCCGCAAAGGCTACGTGTTCGTGCGCGGTCGTCCCATTCGCGATCCGTTTATCCTGCGCGCCGCGGAGGCGGGATACCGCTCCACGATCGCGCCGGGCGACCGCCCCTCGCTGCTCCTGTTCCTCGACCTTCCGGGCGACGCGGTCGACGTCAACGTCCATCCCGCAAAGCTCGAAGCGCGTTTCCGTGACAAGTTTTTCGTTGAGAAGGTGGTCGAGGAAGCCGTCAGAGCGGCGCTGGCTCCCCTCGACGCCGCCGCTCCGCTGGGGAGCGGGTCTGGGGCCTGGGGGCTGGGGCCTGGTGCTGGCGGAAGCGGGATCGGTGTGCCGTTGGAGCTCTTTTCCCCGGCATCCCTAGGCCCGAGGCCCCAGGCCCCAAGCCCGCCTCTGCTCCAGCTCTTCGATACCTACATGGTCTTCCAGGCCGGCCAGGCCATCAGCATCGTCGACCAGCATTCCGCCCACGAGCGCGTGTTGTACGAAGACGTGATGCGCCAACTGTCGGGTGATGGTGCGACGGCGCAGCGTCTGCTCCTGCCGCTGACGCTCGACTTCACGCCGCTGGAACTCGACGCCGTCGAGGCGCATCGTGAGCTGCTCGCGCGCGTCGGCTACGAGATCGAGCCCTTCTCGGGGCGCAGCATTGTCGTGCACACCGCGCCGAATCCGCATCCCCGCTTCGAAGCGGCGCGCTGCCTGCAGGAGTTGGTCGCCGATCTGGCGGGGGGCCGGTTCGGCGGCTGGCAAAATCGGCTCGAACGGTTCGCCGCGACGTATGCCTGTCGCGCGGCGATCAAGGCCGGGCAGGCGCTCGACGTCGATGAAATGCGGCAGCTTATCGTGAGGCTGCTCAGCGCCACGCTCCCGGCGCACGATGTACACGGCCGCCCCAGCATGGTCCAGCTTCCCAAGGAAGAACTTGAACGCCGGTTCGGCCGCACCTAACACCAAACACCTGACACCTGTCATTGTGGGCCCGACCGGCGTTGGAAAAACCGCCGTGGCCGTCGCGCTTGCCTCCCTCACTCCCATGACCGTCATCTCGGCCGACGCGCGCCAGCTCTACCGCGGTCTGGACATCGGCACGGCCAAGCCCGATCGCCAAACGCTGACCCGCGTACCGCATCGGGGCCTGGATCTGATCGATCCCGGCGAGCGTTACAGCGCCGGCCGGTTTGCGCGTGACGCCGCGGGCTGGTTGGTGGAGGCGCGCACCGAGGGACGCGAGCCCGTCCTGGTCGGCGGAACCGGGCTATACATCCGCGCGCTGGCCGAGGGACTGTTTCACGAGCCGCCGTTCGACCCCGATCGTCGCGCGCGGCTGAGAGGGTGGTCCGAGTCGCTCGAGGGGACACAGCTCGCGCGCTGGGCGGGCCGGCTCGATCCCGCGTTTCCCGGCGGCGGCCGCCAGCGGGCTGCCCGTGCCGTGGAGGTTGCGCTATTGACGGGCCATGCGTTGTCGTGGTGGCAACGCGCGGCGCGCGCGCGTGGCGTGCTCCGGCCCTGGTACATTCATCTGACGCTGCCGCGCGAGGCGCTGCATCGCCGGCTGGCTGAGCGCGTGGATGCGATGTTGCGCGCCGGGTTTGTCCAGGAAGTCGAGCGGGCGCTGGCTGCGGGAGTCCCATCCGACGCCCCAGGACTCGATGGTGTAGGCTACAGGGAGATCGTGAGCATGCTGCAGGGGCACCTGGCGGAGGCTGCGCTGCGCGACGCGATTCTCGTCTCGACGCGACGGTACGCCAAGCGGCAGGAGACGTGGTTTCGACATCAACTGCGTGGGAGTGTGGGGAGTGGGGAGTGGGACTCTTCGGTTTGGAATCTCGATGCGACGCAAGAATCCACCGTGCTCGCTGGGATGATTTTTGAGCGGTGGCGAGACCGTACCACTCCCCACTCCCCACTCCCTGGTCTGGTTTCATGAGAATCGGCATCACGTGCTACCCGACCTACGGCGGATCCGGCGCCGTCGCGACTGAGCTGGGACTCGAGCTCGCGCGCCGCGGCCACGACATTCACTTCATCTCCTACGCCAGTCCGTTTCGCCTGCGAGGCTTCGCCGAGCGCGTCACCTTCCATGAAGTGACGCAGCTGGAGTATCCGCTGTTCGAGCAGTCGTCGCCGTACGCGCTGGCGCTCGCGGTCAAACAGCACGAAGTCGCCAAACGCGAGCAGCTCGATCTGATGCACGCGCATTATGCGATTCCGCACGCCGCGACGGCGTGGCTTGCCAAGCAGATGCTCGAGCATGAAGGGCTGCATCTCAAGATCGTCACCACGCTGCACGGCACCGATATCACGCTGGTTGGTCAGGATCCTTCGTACTACACGCTCACGAAATTCTCCATCGAGCAGTCCGACGCGGTGACGGCGGTGTCAGCGTACCTGCGCGACGAGACGTACCGGGCGTTCGGTTGCGGCGACTGTGATGTGCGCGTGATTCCCAACTTCGTATCGGCGGAGGACTACTATCCGCCCAAGGACGACTCCTATCGCCAGCGACTCGCGCCCAAAGGCCATCGTGTGCTCGTGCACGTCTCGAACTTTCGGCCCGTGAAGCGCGTGCAGGACGTCGTGAAGATCTTCGCCGGTGTGCGCAAGCAGTTGCCGGCGACCCTCGTGCTCGTGGGCGACGGTCCCGACCGCGATCTGGCGGAGCATGAGGTCGACAACCTGGGGTTGCGCAAGGATGTGCGGTTCCTCGGAAAGGTCGAAAACGTCGGGGACGTGCTGCGCGGCGCAGACCTCTTTCTCCTCCCGTCCGCGACGGAGTCATTTGGGTTGGCGGCGCTCGAAGCGATGGCGTGCGCCGTGCCCGTGATTGCCAGCGCTGCGGGCGGCATCCCTGAGGTCGTTCACAACGGTGAAACGGGGTATCTGGCGCCACCGGGCGATGTCGCGGCGATGACGGAGCGGGCGCTGCACGTCCTCCAGGATCGTGCCGAACTGGAGCAGTTGAGGCACAACGCCGCCGCCCGGGCACTCGAGTTCTCGGCCGATCGCGTGGTTCCCCGTTACGAGCAGCTGTACGAGGAGGTCCTCGGATAATGATTGGTCCGGTGGTGCGGCTCGTGCGCGGACCCAATCTGCTGATCGCGGCGGCGGGGATACTCGCGGGCGGGTGGATCGCGCTGCGGGCGATCGCCTTCCCGAAGGAGCTCCTCTTCGCCGCATTGTCCGGTATCACGATCGGCGCGGTAGGCAACACATGGAACGACCTGCGCGACGTCGCGGCGGACCGCGTCAATCGTCCGGAAAGACCGCTTCCGGCCGGACGGGTGACTCGCGGCAGTGCCGATCTGATCGTTTTTGCCGGGACTCTGCTCAGCATTGCGTTCGCCGCTCTGGTCAGCGGTACGCAGGTCCTTGCCGCCCTTGCCGCCCTTGCCGTCATGTTTGTCTACTCGCCGTTGCTCAAGCCGCGCCCGCTCCTGGGCAACGTTGCCGTGGCTGTCGTCGCCGGGTCGCCGCCATTCTACGGCGCGCTGGCGGTGTCGGCCCCGGCCGCCGGCGTCGTTCCCTGGATCCTGGCGGCGTGGCTGCACGGCGTCCGTGAGATCGTCAAAGACGTGGAGGACGAGCCGGGCGATCGCGCGGCCGGACGCCGCACTCTGCCCATCGTCACGGACCGCCGGCGCGCATTGGTGGTCGCCGCAGGCGGTGCTCTGCTCTTCGTTCCCGCGAGCCTGCTGCTGCCGCTGCGGGCCGGTTACGGTGGCGCGTATTTTCTGATCGCGCTGCTCGCGCAGATGGCGGTGCTGCTCGCGGCAACGTGGATGTTGCTTGGCCGAGTGGAGCGCGTGAGCGCGATCCTGAAAGTCGCCATGGTGGTGGGCCTCGCCGCGCTGGTCGCGGGAAAGGTCGTGTGAATCTCTGGCAAGGCATCGTGCTCGGATTGGTGCAGGGTCTGACCGAGTTTCTTCCCGTCTCGAGCGATGGCCATCTCGCCGTGATCGGACATGTCGCGGGTGTGCGGACGCCCGGCGTGTTCGTCGAGGTCGCCCTGCACGTCGCGACGCTCGGATCGATTCTCGTCGTGTATGGTGCGCGATTCTGGCGACTGAGCGTGGGCGTGCTGCGGCGCCAACCCGATGACCTCCGCTACGCCGGTCTGTTGTTTATCGGCATGGTTCCCGCGGGGATCGTCGGCCTGTTGTTCGAGGATCTCATCGGCCGCGCGTTCAACTCGTTGTGGGCGGCGGGCGTGGGCTTTCTCGTCACGGCCGCAGCGCTTTGGTCCACACGTCATCGTGGCGCCACCCCGGACGCGGCGTCCCGTCCGACGCCCGGCGGTGCGCTGGTGATCGGTCTGGCCCAGGCGCTCGCGCCATTGCCCGGCGTCTCACGGTCGGGGATGACGATCGCGTCCGGATTGTGGGTGGGTCTCGGTGCGGTTGCCGCGGCGGACTTCAGCTTTCTCATGGCCATCCCGTTGATCGCCGGCGCCGGTCTGGTCGAGGCACGGCACGCCTCGGCCGACCTTGGACTCGTCGGTGCGGTGCCGCTGTTGGTCGGCTGTCTGGTCGCGTTTGTCTCCGGCGTCTTTGCCATCCGTTTTCTCGTTGCCCTGCTGCGGCGTGGGCGATTCTACGCGTTCGCGCCGTACTGTCTCACGATCGGACTGCTCACACTCGCGTACGCGCTGTTGCACGGATGACCGGGTCGCGAGGACTCGACGGAATTCCCTCGGCGGTCCTCGCCCGGCGCTGGGGCGTGCCCCAATGCGGCGTGTTTCGGACGCTGCCGTCGACGCTCGACGCCATTCACGATCTGGGCGCCCAGGGCGCGCCCTCGGGCACCGTTGTGCTAGCGGAAGAGCAAACGGCGGGCAGGGGACGGGACGGCCGCGCCTGGCGCTCTCCCGTCGGCGGCGCGTGGCTCGGCATGCTGCTGCGGGCGCCGGTCCCGCCGGCCGGTGTCCTGTCGCTGCGCGTCGGGCTCGTGCTGGCCGACGTGGTGGAGGCCGTGCTGGGGGTGCGGCCCACGGCGCTGTCTGGCCCTCGCGCCGCGCTGAAATGGCCGAATGACGTGCTCGTGGATGACCGCAAGGTCGCCGGCATTCTGTGCGAGAGCAGGTGGCAGGGTGACGCGCTGCACTGGCTGGCCGTCGGCATCGGGGTCAACGTGGCAAACAACATTCCGGCAGAGTTCGTGAATCAGGCCGTCGCGCTGAGTGAATTCCGTCCCAGCGTCCGCCGCATCGACGTTCTGGATCTTCTCGTGCCGCCGTTGATCCGGCTCACGGCGCACGGCGCGCGGCTCACGGAATTTGAGTGCGCCGCCTTTGCGCGTCGGGACTGGCTGCGCGGCCGCCAGCTCCGCACTCCGCTTGCGGGGCGCGCAGCAGGGATCCGTCCCGATGGCGCGCTGCTCGTCGATACCGGTGCCGGCACCACGATGGTGCGCGACGGCCACGTCGAGCTATCTTAGCCGCCCCATGCTCCTCGCGTTCGACATCGGCAACACCGAGACGACCGTCGGGCTCTTTGCGAACGACCGGCTCGAGGCGCACTGGCGCCTGCACTCGACGCCGCGGCGCACGCCCGACGAATGGGCGGCGGTGTTCACGGCGCACCTGACACAAGCGGGGCATTCGACCGAAGAGATCCGCGCGGCCATCGTCGCGTCCGTCGCACCGCAGATCACGCAGAGTCTGTGCGACGGTATCGCGCTCGCCACCACGCGCGAGCCGGTGCGCGTCGACGGGCGTTCGAAGCTCCCGATCGTCCTGGACGTCGATGAGCCGCTGACGGTCGGGGCCGATCGCATCGTCAACACGCTGGCCGCGGTGGAGCTCTTCAAGAAAGACACGATCGTCGTCGACTTTGGTACGGCCACGACGTTCGATTGCATCACCGCGGACGGGCGGTTCATCGGCGGCGTGATCATGCCCGGCCTGCGCACGGCATCCGACGAGCTCGTCCGCAGGACCGCCAAGCTTCCCGCCACCGAGTTGACGCCGCCCACGCGCGCGATCGGACGCCGCACGGAGGATTGTATTCGCGCGGGCGTGCTGTGGGGCACCGCCGACGCCGTAGACGGCCTCGTGCGCCGCATCAAGGCCGAATGGCCGTCGAAGACCAAGCCGATCGTCGTCGCCACCGGTGGACTCGCCGGGCTCGTCGCGCCGCTGTGCAAGGAAATCGAATCGGTTCACCCCGATCTCACGCTGATCGGCTTACGGATCGCGGCGGCGGCGCTCGGCCTGAAGTGGTGACCCCCACCCCCACTGAGGCGCGCACGCTGAATGCATGGCGGCGCTGGGGGTATCGCGTCCTTCCCGGCGACGTCTACTCCTACATCCTGCACATGCGTCCCGCCGAATGGCCCATCATGGCGGGGCACACACTCCTCGGCTACGTCCTGGCGGTCGGTGTGGCAGGCGTGGCGCGTGGCGAGCACATCGGCGCGGCGCTGCTCGCGCTCGTCATCTGGGTCGTGTTTCTGAACGGCGGCACGCTCGCGATCAACAGCGTGTTCGACAAAGACGAGGGTGACATCGGCTATTTGAACTCCCCGCCGGCGCTGCCGCGCCATCTGCTGCAGTTCAGTTGGGGATTGCTCGCGGCGGGGCAGGCACTCGCGTTTCTGCTCCCGGTCGGATTCCGCGTCGCGTACGCGATCTGTTT
>WNFK01214870.1_pt1 | contig 10387 bp, 11 predicted proteins | sample 5400281 | NCBI WGS metagenome assembly WNFK01 (sample SAMN13153350, study PRJNA577476) | soil metagenome | isolation source: 20 cm soil on Douglas fir-dominated hillslope | place: USA:California | collected 2013-09-17
ATTCGGCTGTTGAAGAAGTTGAGCGGCACCAGCGCGGCGATCGCGATGCCCAGGCCGACCGCGGTGGCGATCAGCGCCTCGGCGACGCCGCCGGTGATGGCGTGGGGCGAGTTCATCCCGGACTGGCCCATGACGCCGAACGCGGCAATCATGCCCGTCACGGTGCCGAGCAACCCGAGAAGCGGCGAGAGCGTGACGATCGTGTCGAGCACGGGCAGGAAGCGCTTGAGTCTCGCGATCTCGTGGCGCGCGGCCGTTTCCATCGCCAGGGTCGGCGCCGGGTTGCGGTGCAGGATGCCGGCGGCGAGCACGCGCGCGACGGGCGAGCGTGATTCCCCGCCCAGCTTCCAGGCCTCGGTCCACTCGCCCTTGGCCGCGCGCGCCAGGATGATCTCGTGGTCGCGGCTCCGGCCCAGGCGCCACCACGTCCAGGCGCGGTCGATGATCACCGCGAGCGCGAGAACGGAGCAGGCCGCCAGCGGAATCATGACGGGTCCACCCCGGGCGAGCACCACGATCAGCCCTCTCACCGCTCTTCTCCCCGCGCACGACCCGACAGACGGCGCATGTCTCCTCCGATGTCTTCTCGACGACGATGTTCATGGCCCCGGCTCTCTCGCCGGGCTCTGCGGTGGCTGGCTGGCTCGGGCCGTGGAGGCCGCGAACGGGCTGGCTATTTCGTCAGGATCAGCTTGTCCGACTTCGTGATGCGCAGGCGGTACTCCTGGCCCCGGTGAACGATGATCACCTCGCGGCCGCGCTGAAAGAGGGCGGCGCTCTCCACGCGGCGGACGACCGCCGGCTCGACGGCGGGCCCGTCGAACGCGGGCAGGCCCGCCGCGTCGTGTCGCGCCGCCACTCCGGAGTTTCGGTGTACCGTCCTGTCCATATTAGGAGGCCCTAAGAAATAGCCCGAGGGCCGGCCCCTTGTCAAGAGGGCGCCGATGACCCGTGACGGCGGGTCAGAGACCGAGGTAGGCCCGCTTCACGTGGGGGCTCGCGAGCAGGCTCGCGCGCGTGCCCTCCAGCGCCAGGCGGCCGTTCTCGAGCACGTAGCCCCGATGCGAGAGCTGCAGCGCCCGCGGCACGTTCTGCTCGACCAGCATGATCGTGGTGCCGGTGTCGTTGACGTGCTGGAGCGTCTCGAAGATGAGCTTCACCATCACGGGAGCCAGGCCGAGACTCGGCTCGTCGAGCAGCAGGAGCCGCGGCCGCGCCATCAGCCCGCGGCCGATCGCGCACATCTGCTGCTCGCCGCCCGACAAGGTCCCGGCCAGCTGGCGCTCGCGCTCCCGCAGCCGCGGGAACAAGGTGAAGACGCGCTCGAGCGTGTCGCCGCGTCGCGCGCGGTCCGCCGTGCGCGCGCCGAGCTCGAGGTTGTCACGCACGGTCAGCGAGGGAAAGAGCTGGCGGCCCTCGGGCACGTGGGCGATGCCGCGCGCGACGATCTCGGCCGAGCGCAGCCCGTCGAGCCGCGCGCCCTCGAACTCGATCCGTCCGGCGCGCAGCGGCAGCAGGCCGCTGATCGTTCTCAGGGTCGTCGTCTTGCCGGCGCCGTTCGAGCCGATCAATGCGACGGCCTCGCCGGCCCGCACCTCGAGCGAGACTCCCGAGATCGCGGTCAGGTCGCCGTAGCCGGCCTCGACTCCGTCAAGCCGGAGCAGTGCCGACATACTCTTCGCCCAGGTACGCTTCGACGACCTTCGGATGATTCGCGATGTCGGCCGGCGCTCCTTCGGCGATCCGCTCACCGAAGCTCAGCACGACGATCCGCTGGGAGAGTGCCATCACCGCCCGCATGTTGTGCTCGATCAACAGGATCGACACGCCGGACTCGTGGATCCCCCGGATCAGCTCGATGATCGCTTCGATCTCGGTCGGGTTCAGCCCGGCCATCACCTCGTCGAGCAGGAGCAGCGCCGGGCCGGTCGCGAGCGCGCGCGCCAGCTCGAGACGCTTGCGATCGCCCAGGGTCAGCGCGCCGGCCTGCAAGCGCTCGCGCGCGCCGAGCCCCACGCGCGCCACGACCTCGCGCGCGTGGCCGAGCGCCTCGGGCGCCCGCGGATAGCGGGCGAGCGCCCCGACCCGGACGTTCTCGAGAACGCTCATGCGCGGGAACGGCCGGACGATCTGAAACGTTCGCGCCAGGCCGAGCCGACAGATGGCGTGCGGCGGCAGCCCGACGATCGAGCGGCCGTCGAGGACGATCTCGCCGCCGTCCGGGGCGAGAAAGCCCGAAAGGAGATTGAAGACCGTGGTCTTGCCGGCGCCGTTGGGGCCGATGAGACCGAGCATCTCCCCCCGCGCCACGGTCAGGTCGAGCCCGGTGACGGCCTGGAGCCCGCCGAAGCTCTTGGAGAGACCGCGCGCCACCAGCAAACTCATCGCACGCCGCCCGTGCGTCGCGCCAGCGCGCGCCGAAGACGCGGGTAGGCCCCCTCGGGGAGGAACAGAACCACGCCGATCAGGAGCAAGCCGTACGCGATGAGGTGCGCGCCGTGCAGTCCCCCCTGCCCGAGATAGAGCCGGGAGATCTCGGCCAGGGGCGTGAGGATGAAGGAGCCGACGATCGGCCCCAGGAGCGTGCCGGCGCCGCCGACGATCGGCCGGATGATGATCTCGACCGACAAGGGGATGCCGAAGAGCGTGTTCGGTTGCAGCGAGAAGAGATAGAACGCGTAGAACGTGCCGCCGAGGCCGGTGAGAAACGACGACACGACCATCGCCAGCATCTTGTATTTGAACGCGTTCACGCCGAGCGCCTCGGCGGCCGCCTCGTCCTCGCGGATCGCCGCCAGATAAATGCCGAAGCGGCGCCGCTCGATCGCCCAGGCGGTCAAGGTCGCGACCAGCATGAGTGCCAGCGCGATGTAGTAGTACGCGCGCCCGTCCTGGAACTGGAATTGCCGCGGGTTGCCGGTGAACGTGATGTAGAGACCGAGCGGGCCTCCGAGCGCGTCGATGTTCGAGACGGCGATGCGGCAGATCTCGGCGAACGCGACGGTGAGGAGCACGAAGTAGAAGCCGCGCAGCCCGAAGCGAAAGCCGAGATAGCCGATGATCGCGCCGAGCAGCGCCGCGAGCACGCCGCCCGCGAGCATGCCGACCCACGGCGTCAGCCCGAGCTCGATCGACAGCATCGCCGCCGTGTAGCCGCCGACCCCGACGAACGCGGCGTGGCCGGCCGAGAGCTGGCCGGCGTAACCGCCGACGATGTTCCACGCCTGGCCGAGAAAGCCGTAGAAGAAGATCAGGATGAACAGGGTGAGGGCGTACGAGCTCAGCACCGCCGGGAGCGCCACCAGCGCCACGAGGGCTCCGGCGAGCGCCCACCTCATGCGGAGCGGCGACCGAAGAGGCCGGCAGGCCGGAAGAGGAGGATCACGATCAGGAGCGAGAAGCTGAACAGCTCCTTGAGCGACGGCTTGAGGAACACGGCGCCCAGCGACTCGGCGAGGGACACCAGCAACCCGCCGACGAAGGCGCCCAGGAGGCTGCCCATGCCGCCGATGATCACGATGTTGAACGAGGCCACCGACAGCGAGAGCCCGGTCGGCGGCTGAAACGGAAGGATCGGCGAGACCAGTGCGCCGGCGGCGCCCACGCACGCGGCGCCGATCCCGAAGGCGATCGCGTATACCCGTCGTACGTCGGTGCCGATGACGAGCGCGCCGTAGGTGTTGTCGGCGGCCGCCCGGATCGTGCGGCCGAGATCGGTCCGGAAGAGAAAGACCCAGAGCGCACTGGTGAGCGCGACCGCGACGAGAAACGTGACGAGCCGCGCGACGTCCACGAAGACGGGACCGAGCCAGATCGTGGCCGACGCCAGCGGCGACCGGACGCGCGTCGGCTCGGGCCCGAACGCCACCAGGGCCACGTTCTCGAGCACGAGCGCGACGCCGAGCATCAACAGAATCTGCATCTCGTGCGGCGCCTCGATGATGCGATCGACGAGCCCCCGCTGCACCAGGACCCCGAGCCCAAAGAGCGCGGCCGCGCAGACGATGAAGCTCAGATACGGATCGACCCCCGCCCGCGTCGCGAACATGTACGCGAGATACATGCCCCACACCATCATGTCCCCATGCGCAAAATTCACCACGCGCATCACCCCAAAAATCAACGTCAGCCCCACCGCCATGAGGCTGTACACCCCCCCAAACAGGAGCCCGCTCACCACCCCCTGCACCACAAGCGTCAAATCCACGGCGTCTCCGAGTGACTAGGTCCGCGCGGAGTGACGAGGGCCGCGCGCCGGAATGGGGAGTCCCGCCGCGGCGGGTTGTCCCGGCATCGGAGGGCGGCCAGCGGGCGTGGGAGGGGTCGAGCGGACCCGTTCCCTCCAACGCTGCCTCGGACGGCGCGCGCCCAGGCCCGCTGGCCGCCCTCCGATGCCGGGGCTTATGCGTGCGGCCGCGGGAAGACGAATTTTTGGACAGCCGCGTCTTTAGGCCAGACGGCGACAGGCTTCTGGCTCAAGATCTGGATCATGGTCGGAATCGCATTGGGGTTGTCCCCGACCTCGTTGAAGACGACCGGTCCGCCGTACTGCATCAATCCGCCGGCGTAGTTCGTCTTCTGCATCGCGTCGACGATCGCGTCGGGGTCGGCGAGCGACGTCGCGCGATCGAGGATGTCGGCGATGACGAACGCGGCGTCGTAGGAGTAACCGGAGTTGGTGTCGAAGGTCTTGCCGCCCGAGCGCTTGCGGTACTCGTCGGCGACGGCCATCGTCTTCGGGTTCTTGAAATTCGCCCAGGGCACGCTGGTCAGCACGTACTCGAGGTCTTCCTTGAGCTGAGCGATCTGACCGGACTCGTAGATCCCCGGGCTGCCCGGGCCGACGATGCCCATCATCTCGATTCGCTGCTTGCGGATCTCCGGGAACAGCAGCAGCGCCGACGCCGGGCGCGTGATCGGCGCGATGATGTCCGGCTTCGCGGCCTTCGCCTTCGAGACCTCCGTGGACAGATCGGTCGGCGGCTCCGGCCACGGGATGACCTCGACGATGTCCCACGACGGCTTGGCGGCCTTGTGAGCCGCCTGGAAGCCGCGCGCCTGGCTCTGGCCGAAGAGATCGTTGCAGTACATCAGCACGACCCGCTTGGGCGACACGTTGGCTTCCTTGAAGATGTCGATGAAGTACTGAACGGCCTTGCGGCCGAAGCTCGACCCGGTGGGAAAGTTGCGGTAGACGTACTGGACCTTCTGTTGACCGGACTTGACCGACGCGGCGACGTTCGCGGTGATGGGATCGGCGGCGGCGATGTCGATCAGGAACGGCACACGCCGCTGCTGCGCGACCGAGACCATCGCGTTGGTGCTGCCCGAGTCTTCTCGGGCTTGGTCTGCGTATCGCCGACGATCAGCTCGAGCCGGATGCCACCCTTGGACTTGATGCCGCCGGCCGCGTTGATGGCGTCGACGGCCATCTGCGCCCCGAGACGGCACGCCTGGCCGGGCTCGGCGAGCGCGCCGGTCACCGGATGAATCGCGCCGATCTTGAACGTCTTCGGCTGAGCGCGCAGGGGCAGCGGGAAGCCGAGAACCGCGGCGCTGCCCGCCGTTGCTTTCAAGAACGTACGCCGGTTCAGTCGATGCGTCATCCTAGAAGCTCCTTGGCGATGATCATTCGCTGGATCTGATTCGTCCCCTCGTAGATCTGCATGATCTTCGCATCGCGCATGAACCGCTCCACCGGGAACTCCCGTGTGTAGCCGTAGCCCCCGAAGATCTGCACCGCATCGGTGGCGACCTTCATGGCCGCGTCGCCCGCCCAGCACTTGGCCATCGACGCCTCCAGGGTGTTGCCGCGGATGCCGGCGTCGACCTGCCGGGCGGCGTGATGGACCATGAGCCGCGCCGCGTGCACCTGCATCGCCATGTCCGCGAGCATGAACTGGATGCCCTGGAACGCGGCGATCGGCTGGCCGAACTGCTGGCGCTCCTTCGCATACCCCGTCGCCGCATCGAGCGCCGCCTGGCCGATCCCGACGGCCATCGCGCCCGTCATCGGTCGCGTCATGTCGAGCGTGCGCATCGCGATCTTGAATCCCTCGCCTTCTTCACCCAGGCGCTGCTCGACCGGCACGGCGCAGTCCGTGAAGTGGAGCGCCACGGTGGGCGAGCAGCGGATGCCCATCTTCCGTTCTTTCTTGCCGACCGAGAAGCCGGGCAGGCCCTTCTCGATGAGAAACGCGGTGATGCCATTCGCGCGCTTGCCCGGATCGACCGTCGCAAAGACCGTGAGCACATCGGCGTGGTCGCCGTGGGAGCACCACTGCTTCGATCCGTTCAGGACGTAGTGATCCCCCTTGCGCACCGCCGTCGTCCGGAGGCTCGCGGCGTCCGAGCCGGCTCCCGGCTCCGAGAGCGAGTAGGCCGCCATGAACTCGCCGGTCGCGAGCCGCGGCAGGTACTTCTTCTTCTGCTCCTCCCTGCCGGCCAGCACGATCGGCAGCCCGCCGAGCGGATGGGCGCCGAAGTTCGTCGTCGTGCCCGCGCACGCCCACCCGAGCTCCTCGGCGACCAGCGAGAGCGCGAGGCAGCCCATGTTCGAGCCGCCGTACTCTTCCGGCACCCAGATGCTGAAGAGGCCGGCGTCGACGAGCGCGCGCATCGACTCCGTCGGATAGCTCTCTTCCTCGTCGTATCGCGCGGCGTTCGGCGCGATCCGGTCGCGCGCGACCTTGCGGGCGAGATCACGGATCATCCGCTGCTCTTCGGTGAGATAAAACACGTCGTTCATGGTTCGCGTCTCCCTCAGACGATCTGTCGCCGCTGCAGGTCGGCGAGCTGCTCGGGCCCCAGGCCGAGCGCTTCGCCGTAGATCTTCTCATTGTGCTCGCCGAGTCGGGGCGGAAAGCTCAGCGCCGGCGGCGCGCCGACCGGCGGGGCCGGCAGCGCGATCCGGAGCCCCGAGCGCGGGTCCGTGATCTCCACGAGCTTGTCGGCGACGAACGGATCGACCATCACGTCGGCCAGGGTGTTCACACGAGAGACCGGCACGCCTGCCCGCCGCAGCGATTCGAGCGCCTCGTCGCTCGAGAGGCCGGCGAAGCACGCGGCCAGCTCGCGGTCGAGCCGCTCGACGTCGCCGATGCGCCCGGCGTTGGCGGTGTACTCGGGCCGAACGAGTCGGCTGAACGCGGGCAGCGCCGTCAGCGCGGCCCACTGCTGATCGTTGCCGATCGCCAGATAGACGTGGCCGTCGCGGGTCCGATGCACGGCCACCGGCGCGAAGAACTGATGGCGGTTGCCCTTGCGAGACACGCGCTCGCCGAGGCTCGAGAGCGCGACAGGCGCGACCATCCACGACACCGCGCTCCGGAGCATCGACACGTCGATTCGCCCGCCCTCGCCGGTCGTCGCGCGGCGATAGAGCGCCTTCATCACCTCGCCGTAGCCGTGCTCGGCCGCGCCCAGATCGACCATCGGCAAGCCGAAGACGAGCGGCGACCCGTTCGGCTCGCCGGTCAGCTCCATGAACCCCGAACGCGCCTGGAGCACCGGGTCGTACGCCGCCTCGTCGTGCTCGGGTCCAAATCCGGTGATCCCGAGCCAGATCAGATCCGGCTTCACGGCCGTGAGCGGCCCGGGCTCGATCCCGAGACGGGCGTAGCTTCGGGGGCGCTGGTTGCAGGCGAACACGTCGACACCGAGCTTCACGATCAGCTCCCGCAAGAGCGCCTGGCCCTCGGGATGACCGAGGTTCAGGGTGATCGCTTCCTTGCCGCAGTTGTTCGGCAGGAAATAGCTGCGCATCGCCGGCTCGCGAAGCACGTCGCTGCCGACGAACCGGTTCGGATCGGGCCGCTCGGCATTCTCGACACGGATGACCCGGGCGCCGTCGCAGGCGAGCCGATAAGTCAGGAACGGCAACGTCGTGGCCTGCTCGAGGCTCAGCACGGTCACCCCCGCGAGGATCCCGCGACTCATCGCCGCGGACGGCGATCCACGACGCGCACCGCCTTGCCCTGCGCCCGCTCGATCGCGCCATGGGCGCACAGACGAATCTCGGGGCTCAGCGCCAGCACGTCGTGGAGCTCCCGCCGGATCCGCGCGGCGATCCCGGGGTCGCAGCCGGGCTCGGTCTCGACGTGGATCGTCATCCGCTCGCCGCCGCCATCCGAGTCGAGCACGACCTGATACTCGTGGCTCACGCCGGCGTGCTTCAACAAGGCGGTCTCGATCTGCCGCGGATAGAAGTTGATGCCCTTGTAGATCACCATGTCGTCGACGCGGCCGCGAAGCCGGTCGAGCCTCAGCGACGTGCGCCCGCAGTCACAGCGCGCGCGCGACACGATCCGCGTCAGGTCGTGCGTTCGATAGCGGACGAGCGGCAGCCCCTCGCGCGTCAAGGTCGAGAGGACGAGCTCACCTTCCGTCCCGTCCGGCACGACCGCACCAGTCATCGGATCGATGACCTCGGGGTAGTAGTGGTCTTCCCAGACGTGGACCCCGCGGCGGGCGGCGCAGTCGATGCCGAGTCCGGGCCCGCCGGTCTCGGTCATGCCGATGATGTCGAAGGTCCGGATGCCGAGCTCGCGCTCGATGCGCGCTCTCAGCTCGTCGGACCACATCTCCGAGCCGAGGATGCCGACCCGGAGCGAGAGTGAGGCGAGATCGAAGCCGTCCTCGCGCGCCGCCTCGATCAGGCGCAGCGGATAGGTCGCGATCGCGGTGACGACGGTCGCCTTCAGATCGCGCATGAGGCGGAGCTGCAGCGCTGTCCGGCCGGCGCCCGTCGGGATCACCATCGCCCCGATCCGCTCGGCGCCGTAGTGGAAACCGAATCCGCCGGTGAACAGACCGAACGAGGGCGTGATCTGGATGACGTCGTCGCGGCCGACATCGGCGGCGGCGTAGCAGCGCGCCATGACCTCGCCCCACTGCGCCACGTCGCCCTCCGTGTACGGATTCAAGATCGGGTTGCCGGTCGTGCCGCTCGACATCTGGATGCGCCGGTAGCCGGCGGCGCGCGCGCACGCGAGCCCGTAGGGGTATGCGTCGCGGAGCTCGTCCTTGGTGAGGAAGGGCAGCGCCCGCCAGTCTTCGACTCGCGCGATGTCCTCGGGACGGGCGCCCAGGAGGCGGCGCGCCCACGCCGGCTCGGCGAGCACCCGCGCGAGCGTCGCGCGCATCCGCTCGACCACGAGCCGCTCGAGCGGCTCGCGGTCGAGGGTCTCGAGCTCGGGCTGCCACATCTCTCGCGCGCGCACGGCCATCGAGTCTAGCGCGTCAGCCCGCGACGTCGCTGCGGACCCGATCGAGCCCGAGGTAAGCGGTGCGGACGCGCGGATCGGACGTGAGCTCCGCGCTGGTGCCGGATGTGACGAGCCGCCCGGTCTCGAGCACATATCCGCGGGAGGCGAGCGCGAGCGCGCGCCGCGCGTTCTGCTCGACGAGCAGGACCGCGACGCCGTCCTCGTTGATGCGCCGAATCACCCGGAAGATCTCGCGCGCGAGGATCGGCGCCAGCCCGAGCGAGGGCTCGTCGAGGAGCAGCAGCCGCGGCCGCGTCATCAGCGCGCGGCCGATGGCGAGCATCTGCTGCTCGCCGCCCGAGAGGGTGCCGGCGATCTGCGCCTTCCGATCGCGGAGCACGGGGAAGAGGCGAAAGACCGACTCCAGCCGCTCGACGATCCGCGACCGTTCCACGGTGTGCCCGCCGACGAGCAGGTTCTCGTGAACCGAGAACTCCGTGAAGATCTCGCGGCCCTCGGGGACGTGGCTGACGCCGGCGGCCACGATGACGTCGGCCGGGACGCGGGTGATCTCGCGGCCCTCGTAGCGGATGCGGCCCAGCGTGGGTCGCACGAGCCCGGACACCGCGCGCAAGGTCGTCGACTTTCCCGCGCCGTTCGCGCCCAGCAACGTGACGATCTCGCCCGGCAACACGCGCAAGGTCAGCCCGTCGAGCGCGCGCCGCTTGCCGTACGCGACCGCGACGTCGTCGAGCTCGAGCACGGGAATCACGCGTCCTCCTCGCTGCCCAGATACGCCTCGACGACGGCGGCGTCGGTCACGATGTGCCGGGGCTCGCCTTCGGCGATCTTGCGCCCGTGGTCGAGCACGGCCACGCGGTCCGAGATACCCATCACCAGCTCCATGTCGTGCTCGACCACCACGATCGTCAGCCCGCGTTCGTCCCGCAGGCCTCGGATCACCGCCATCAACGTCCTGGTCTCCGTGGGGTTGAGCCCGCCCGCCGGCTCGTCGAGCAAGAGGAGCCGCGGCTCGGAGGCCAGCGCCCGGGCGATCTCGAGCCGCTTCTGGGCGCCCAGCGGCAGGCTGCCCGCCTCGGTCGCCGCGACGTCGTCGAGCCCGAAGCGCGCCAGCAGCACGTGGGCCACCTCGCGCGCGCGCGCTTCCTCGCTCTGGACAC